>Ga0101945_1000220_pt1 | contig 122138 bp, 104 predicted proteins | sample DewCreD2012metaG_2_FD_75246 | JGI IMG/M metagenome (GOLD analysis project Ga0101945, IMG submission 75246) | Hot spring sediment bacterial and archeal communities from British Columbia, Canada, to study Microbial Dark Matter (Phase II) - Dewar... ... | reverse complement strand
TAATTTTTTATCATTGATTAATCTCAATTAATGTGGCTAAAGCCGATTTATAATCTCTCATTTTTTTCACTTGACTGAAGTCAAGTGCTATTTCATTTTTAAGGGTATTCTCGTAAAAAAATTATTCACTAAATAATTCAACAAATAATCTAAAAAATTTCAGTTGACTTCAGTCAACTGTTAAAGTTCTTTAGAAACAAAAAACGGCTTTAGCCACATTTTACATTGAAAAAAAATTTGGATATCACCTCAAATTAAAAAGTTATTTACATTAACTGTATTAAACTATCTTTCATAAAATCATCAAAATGTTTTTTAACAGATTGCTTCGCCCCGATTAAAAATCGGGGCTCGCAATGACTGAATACTTCTCACTAATTGTCATTGCGAGGAATGAAATGACGAAGCCATCATTTCCCAAATACCTGTCATTGCGAGGAACGAAGTGACGAAGCAATCTTTCCTCAAGCATCTGTCATTGCGAGGAACGAAGTGACGAAGCAATCTTTCACTATATTATCTGATAATTCTTTTACAAGTATGAGAACAGATTGCTTCGCCCCGATTAAAAATCGGGGCTCGCAATGACTGGTAATTTCTGGTTATAGTCATTGCGAGGAGTGAAACGACGGAGCAATCTTTCCTCAAGCATCTGTCATTGCGAGGAACGAAGTGACGAAGCAATCTTTCCTCAATACTATCTGAAAATTCTTTTACAAGTATAAGAACGGATTGCTTCGCCCCGATTAAAAATCGGGGCTCGCAATGACTGGTAATTTCTGGTTATAGTCATTGCGAGGAGTGAAACGACGAAGCAATCTTTCCTCAAGCATCTGTCATTGCAAGGAATGAAATGACGAAGCAATCTTTCCATTGATATACCACAGCCTTTCAATCCGTGACTTAATGTTTATACTCATTGTCACTCTGAGTGAAGACGAAGACTGACAATAAGCATATTCCTCTTTTGTCTGATTGAGAATAACTAAATAAAAATTCTTTAAACTACTCTTTTACAATTTAAAAGATAACCAATGATACATACTCTGTTAATGATTTTAATAAGAGAAACTAATTTTTCTAATCATCAATTTATATCAAAAAAAATTTACAAAGCCTTTTGGGGAGGTCGAACTTCATCAAGCCATCGGGCTACTTTCGAGTCAGTTCCAGGCACGTCTTCTATTCCAGCAAATCGATCAATGACAGTATCCATTGAAACAATATCTTCTCCTTTAACGATAGCAATTATATCTGGTGAACCAAATAATGCATCTGCAAAGATTACTCAAATGATTTTTCTTACCTTCTTAACTACTCGTTTCGGATAACGAGTATTTATAAATACATAAGCCCAAGTTCCCATTTAGCACTTCCTTTGTATTATTTCTTTTATTTAAAAAACAATTCACATAAGAAAAAATCTCTTGAGTGTTTAAATGAAAATTCAATTTTTATTACGAAGAAAAATTAATTTCGTTTTTAGTTCGTGAATTTCCTTACTCTCACTTGCTCTCAATTTATATTAAAGCTTAAACAGAACCTTTACATTTAATCAATATTACTTCGAGGGAAGATTTTCACGAACAAAGAATATGGAGGCAAGAAAAATTATACCAGAAATTACATCAACATAAGCCCACAATTCACGCTCCAGTCGAACTTGAAAAAGTGGATTAAATATCAAAGCAATCATTCCAAATATCCATGCCCATGGAATTTGTTTCATACTCATTGAGATATAAACAAGATAAATCCCGACTCCAAACGAGATGTAGCGGAGCAATGAATAATATCCATAAGTATGTTCTCCAAGAGCCCAGAAAAGTAAAATACTCCCTATTAATCTGATGATTGCTGAAAAAGTTAAAAAAGATTTCATAACTACCTCTTTAATAATTTTTCAATACATTAACATAAAACTATTTTTTATGCGAACAAAAACCCTGGAGGAAAATAAATTCATTGAACAAAAATTTCTGTTAATTCTCATTTAATTAATATTTGTTGATTTCAATGCACTATCCAACCAAATTAAATTTAAATGTTTTTGATATAGCTTAATTAATATCAATAATTATTATATTATTTATTATGATATTCGATTAAGAAATGAAGTTTATTTCAAACTCAGAATATTAATTCTACAAGAAAAGAGTAAGCAAATATTTTCAACAATCAATTAGAAATGAAGATTTTACATTCAATGTTTATAAGAAAAAAATTGAAACAACCTTCAACTAATTTTCAATTATTCTCAATGATATTAATCATTATTCTTGTTTTGAATGCTTTTTCAATTGCTCAACCAAAAAAAGAAGTAAGAGCTGTCTGGATTACGACAAATCATCAACTGGACTGGCCTCCAAAAACAACTGATCCAGTAATTCAGAAAAAATCTCTCATTGAAATTCTGGACAATCTCACTTCAAAAAACTTTAATACGATTTTCTTCCAGGTTCGATCGCAAGGAACAGTTTTGTATAAAAGTAAATACGAACCCTGGTCACCTTATCTGACAGGGAAATTAGGTGAAAGTCCTTCTTACGACCCACTTGAATTTCTTATTGAAGAAGCTCACAAAAGAAATTTAGAAGTTCACGCCTGGTTAAATATGGTTAATGTTAAATCGGGTGATTTGCCAACGACGATTACAGATCCGCCACACATTGCAATTGCTCGACCTGAATGGACAAAGAAATACATCGAAGGTAATAATATCAGTTACTGGCTTGATGTTGGTTTCCCCGAAGTAAGAGAGTATTTGAAAAATTTATGTGTAGAGATTGCTGAAAATTATAATGTCGATGGAATTCATCTGGACTATATTCGATATCCAGGAATTGATTTCGACGACTCCCTCTCTTACGAAATGTATGGTCAAAAAAAACAAAGAGGTGATTTCAGAAGAGAAAATATAAATCAATTAGTTTCAGCAATTTATGATACTTTAATTTCAATCAAACCAATGATAAAAGTTGGTTCTGCTCCAATTGGAATTTATGAAAATCTAACAGATGCTCGTGGATGGGAAGGAAGAAATTCTGTATTTCAGGATTCAAGAGAATGGCTCAAAAGAAAAAAACAGGATTATATAGTACCTCAGATTTACTGGGATTTAAATTCTAATCCTCGATTTGAATCTCTTGTCAATGACTGGACAAAAAATAAATTTGATCGTCAAATCATCATTGGAATTGGTGCTTACAATCCATCTGTGGCAAAGGAGCTTGAAGAACAAATTGAACTTACAAGAAAATACAAAGCTGATGGACAAAGTTTTTTCAGATATGAAAATATAAAAGACAAACGATTCTTTGCATATAGATTTCCAGCTAACATTCCACCTCTTAAATGGAAAGACTCAATTCCGCCAAACCCACCATTTGCATTATCAGGAAGAAACATTGAAGGCAAAACTGGATTAATCGAACTTGTCTGGGGAATTCCACCGAAAGCATCTGATGGTGATACAGCAAAATACTATAACATATATCGTGGATTTAACTCAAAGATTGACAGAGAAAATCCTGCTTATATTTTAAAATCAACACAAAATTATTATTACTATGATTTCATAAAACGACCTTCGCAACTCGAATACTATTATCAAGTATCTTCTTTTGATAAAGGGAATAATGAGAGTCAAACTGCTACTGAAATCATAAAAGTTGAATTGACAAATCTAAAAGAAATTTTATCTCCTCTTTATGCAAAAGATTTAATTGCATTTAGACCGTTCAATCGAACTGGAGAATTATTAATTGAATCGAATAGCAATAAAGTTATCTCAATTTCTCTTTTCGATAAATCAGGTAATAAAATTAGAGAGATAAATCCTGTTCAATTGAAAACAGGATTAAACCTTATTGAACTCGAATTTCCATCAACAAGGATGAAAGAATTTACAATTAAAATATTTTTCCCGGACAGAGTGGAAATTGTAGAATTCAAAATTTGAGTTTAATATTTAATTACGATAAATCTTAGTCACCTTACAAAAAACAGGAAATTATTTTTACTTACAACCTTTATTGGCTTTCCAGCTGCTTCCTGAAAACCATCACACTCGCTGAAAAAATTACAAGTCCAATGACAAGCATTATTAACATTTCATCCCAGATCTCTGAAAGTCCCACACCTTTCAAAAAAAGTGATCGAAGAATAATCAAAAAGTATTTCAAAGGAATGAAGTTAGAGACAAATTGGATCACTTCAGGCATATTCTCGACAGGAAAAGTAAATCCAGATAAATAAATGAATGGAAGCATAACCATAAAAACAGAAATCATCATAGCCTGTTGTTGAGTTTTTGAAATTGTCGAAACAAACATTCCAAGTCCAAGAGTTGAAAACAAAAATGGAATGCAGCTAATTAAAAGAAGAAGTAAGCTACCTTTTAAATCAAGGTCAAAAAATATAAATGCCGCTGCAAGGACAAGCAAAACTTCTATAAAACCAATCAACGTAAATGGTATTAGTTTACCAACAATCAGCTCAATTTTTTTGATGGGAGTTACAATTAGTTGTTCCATTGTTCCAAATTCTTTTTCTTTTACAATTGCCATCGAAGTCAGAAGCAATGTGACAATTGTTAAAAGTAATCCAATAATACCGGGAATAAAATAATTCGAACTCTTCAACTCAGGATTAAACCAGATTCGTGTTTCAGGATCTATTCGTACAAACGAATAAAACAAACCTCGTGTATTTAGAAATTTGATTAAAACATTCTTATTAAAATTAAAAGTTATTCCAGTTATATAACTTAAACTGACATTTGCAGAATATGCATCAGATCCATCAATTAAAATTTGAACAGGTGCAGGTTTATTTTTCTGAAGTTCATCAGAAAAATCTTCAGGAATAACAATTACAATCTTTGCAAGACTTTTATCAAGGTAATAATCAACTTCTTTTTGATTATTGATATAATCTACCACATTAAAATATCCACTTGATTTAAAACTCTCGATATAACTTCTGCTTTCTTCTGAGCGATCGAGGTCACAAACAACTATTTTAATATTCTTCACATCAAAAGTAATTGCATAACCAATAATAATAAGCTGAAGAACTGGAGCAAGAAAAATTAGAGGAAGCATCCTGCGATCTCTCTTGAGTTGCAAAAATTCTTTCTTAATAAAATCAATCAATGTGATCATCTCAATCCCTTAACCTTCAATAAAATTGTGGAAATTGTAAACATTCCGAGTAAGAAAAATATAAGAGCAAAGAATTGTTCCCATAAGATTGAGAAACCAACACCTTTCAAAATTATTCCTCTTAAAATCACAAGATAATATTTCGCAGGTATGATGTAACTGATATACTGTAAAATTTCGGGCATACTGGTTATTGGGAAAATAAAATTCGAAAACACAAGAGTTGGAATTATAGTCGAAAGAATTGATGCAAGAAATGCAACTTGCTGACTCTCTGCAAGAACTGAAATAAAAACTCCGAAGGCAAGTGAAGTAAGTAAAAAAATCATCGTTGCAATTAAAAGTAAAATTAGATTTCCTTTGATTTGAATATTGAATAAAACATATCCGGTCAATAAAATCAGACTCGCAGCAATAAAAGCAATTATCAATGGGGCAACGAGCTTGGCTATAATTAGTTCGTGCATTTTAATTGGTGAAACAATCAATTGCTCAATAGTATTTCGTTCTTTTTCTCTAACAATTGTAAGTGAGGTTGCAACAACTGCCATCACCATCATAATAAAAGCAATCAGACCTGGTATGAAAAAATTAGCCGTTTTCAATTCAGGATTGTACCATATTCTTGGCATCAGAACAACTTGAGGGAAACTCACATTTACATTCTTAAGATTATAATTTAGGATAAAGTTATTTATGTATGAATTCAAATAACCTACAATGTTAGAGGCAATCATTGCTTGAGTACCATCGACTATTATTTGAATCTTAGCCTCTCTGTTTGTTAATATTTTTTTCTCAAAGTCTTCTGGAATTATGATTGCGAATTTTGCTTTTCCAACATTTATTGAATTTTCAATTTCTTTATAGCTTTCTACATAACCAGAAAATTTAAAGTATTGATTATGCGAAAGAGATGAGATTAGTTCTCTGGAATAAAACGAATTACATTTATCAAACACTAAAAATGGAGCATTCTTCACATCGAGATTGAGAGCATAACCGAAAAGAATCAACATAAACGACGGAACAAAAAGAAAAACTAACAAGCTTCTTCGATCTCGTGTGAATTGAAGAATCTCTTTCTTGATAAACGGAAGAATTCGATTCAAACTTTCAAGCATATTTTTCATTTATTGACTTTTATATTTTATCTGTCATTTAAAAAAATCGGTCTATTGTGGTTTTTCTTTCTCTATTAAATTAATAAACACATTTTCAAGAGTTGGATGAATTTTTGAAATTGAGTTGATTGTAATCGAGTTCTTTTCTGCAAAATTTCTTAACTCATTTAAAACTGATAAATCTCTATCTAACACGAGATGAACAAGATTACCAAATATTGAGACACTTCTTCCAAATCTTTCTTTCAAAAGCAATTCATAAAGTCTGATATTATCACTTGATTGAATTTCATAAAGATCAAAGTCGAAATAAGTTTTTAGTTTTGATGGAGAATCCTGAGCAATAATTTTTCCTTCATTAATCAAACCAATTCTGGTACAATGTTCTGCTTCATCAAGGAAGTGAGTCGTAACAAATAGAGTAATTCCTTCAGCAGATAATTCATAAATTAAATCCCAGAAATTTCTTCTTGAAATTGGATCAACTCCTGCTGTTGGTTCATCAAGAAAAACAAGTTGAGGTTCGTGAAGTAATGCTAATGCTAAGGCAAGTCTTTGTTTCCATCCTACTGGCAAATCTTTTGTGAGCGAGTCTTTCACGCTTTTAAGTTGTGATATTTCAAAAGCTCTTTCTTTAGCAATCTTTCTTTTTTGATTTGATAATTTGTAAGCTCCGCAGAAAAAATCAATATTTTCTTCGACTGTTAATTCACCATAAAGAGAAAATTTCTGAGACATGTAGCCAATATTTTCTTTAATTTTTTCCTGTTCACTGAAAATATCATAACCTGCAACTTTACCTTCACCAGAGCTTGGATCAAGTATTCCGCACAGCATTCTAATTGTTGTCGTTTTGCCAGCTCCATTTGAACCAATAAATCCATAAATCTCACCACGATTAACTTCAATGCAAACTTTATTAACCGAGATAAAGTCACCAAATTTTTTAGTAAGGTCTTTAGTCCAGATTATTGGTTCAATCATTAATAGTATCCATTTAATTTTTTGATTTCTTCTTTCAGCAAAATCATATTTACTTTTGATTCAAGTAATTTAATTTCAGATTCGATGTTCTGACGATTTGCATCGAGTAAATCAGAAGAAGTAACAAGTCCTTCTTTGAATTTATTTTCAGTTATTCTCAGGTTTTCTTTTGCATATTTCAGTTCTAAATCAAAAAGTGTTTTTTTATTCTCCTCATTTTTCAATCGGTTAAGCAAATCAGAGTATTCAATTTTCGATTTTTGAATAAGCTGATTCAATTGATAATCTAATTGCTTTATTTGTAAATCAATTTGTTTCGAACTATTAAGAGGAAGAAGCCAATCCCACAAATTGAATTGCAAAACTAAATTTATATCCCAGCTGTATTTCCATTCATTCTTCACCGGAAAATATTTAGGATTTGGTTTCGCATAATCATAACCAGCATTAAAAAATAAACTCGGCAGAAATGAACCAAGTGCTGCCTTTTTCAAATACTCATTTGCCTTTATCATATTCTTGAGAGAAGTTATATCCGGACTTTCAAATTGTTTTATCTCTGCACTGCTTTGTTTCAAGAGTTCATCAATATTAATTGCAGGGATGATTTTTTGACTCAGCTCTAAATTAAGAATCTGACATAGATTAAGATTTAATTTGTTGATTAAATTTTGATGATCGAAAAATTTAATTTTAGCCTGAGTGAGAGCAAGTTCAACTTTCAATACATCATTTTCTTGCAGTAAACCATTTTCAAAAAATTTTTGAGTGACTTTTTTCTGTGTCTCAAGATATTCAATATTTGATTCAATTAATTTTAATGACTGGTAGGCAAGAAAAAGTTTTAGATATATTTCTTTTGCTCTGTAAACAATTTCATTAATCGCTTGTTTTAATTCTTCTTCACTTGCATCAACAATTTTTTTCTGAGCTTTAATTGTATTGATTTGTCTCAATCCAGTAAATAAAGGAAAATCAAAACTTACTCTTGTGAAATATTGCTCCTCCACAGGTTCATAGACTCGCAATGATGGTGAGCCGGGTACAAACGGTAATTGAATTATGAGAGGTTCAATTTCACTTAATCTCGAATATCTTCCCATCACTTTTACCTGTGGGAGTGTACCGAGTACAATTTCTTTCTCTCGTAATTTAGCCTGATTTAATTTTTCTTGATATGATTTTATGGTTGGATTGTTTTCAAGAGTTAATCTAACAATATCTTCAAATGTAAGATTTAATTCCTGAGAAGATAAAGTTCCAAATAAAATCAAAAAGAAGAAACCAATTTTAAACTTCATCTCATTCCCTCCTTTCTTAGGAGATGAATAAACACATTTTCAACTGACGGAATTTTTTGTTTTACTTCAAAAATTTTAATCTCATTTTCTTTCAAAAAATTTGTGAATACTTCGATGGGTTCATTACAAATTATATTGATATTATCACCAAACATCTGCACTTCTATCTTTTCAAAATTTCTCTGTATTAATTGATAGGCCCTTCGAACAGGCGAACAAACAATTTCGAAAACATTCTCAGTAATTATTTTTTTCAAATTCTGTGGTTGGTCAATTCCTATCAATTTTCCTTTGTGCAGGATTGCAATCTTTTCACATCTTTCCGTTTCTTCTAAATAAGGAGTGGAAATCAGAATTGTAATCCCCTGTTTTTTTAACTCAGCAAGAATAGACCAGAAATCTCTTCTTGAAATTGGATCAACTCCATTGGTCGGTTCATCAAGAAATAAAATATCCGGTTGGTGTATTAAAGCACAGACAAGAGCCGTTTTTTGTTTCATTCCTCCGGAAAGTTTATCAACAAGTCTGCTTCGAAATTGAGTCAAATGAGTAAATTCAAGTAATTCATCTCTTTTTGATTTAAAATTTTTTACTCCATGAATCCGAGCAAAGAATTCGATGTTTTCATCAATTGTCAGATCACCATAAAGTGAGTATCGCTGCGAAAGGTATCCAATTTTTTTATTGATTTCTGCTCTCTCTTTATCTGCATCGAGTCCAAAAATTAAAATTTTTCCTGAGTCCTTCTCTTCAACTCCACACAAAATTTTTATCAATGTAGATTTACCTGCACCATCAGGACCAACCAGACCAAACATCTCACCTTTTTTCACATCAAAAGAAATATCAATAAGTGCTTCTGCTGACTTAAACTTTTTCGAAAGATTTTTTAGTTGAATTATTAATTCATCGTTCATTTAATTTTTAGTGGGTTATATTTTTTCAATTCATAAAATAAAAGTTTTAATCCAGACTGTTATTTTAGTTTTTTTCATCTTAATCAAATCTCAGAATCACATCACACAACATTCCATCTTTGAGGAAATGATCAGGATTTGGAATTCTTACTTTCACAGCATAAACGAGTTTAACTCTTTCATCTTTTGTTTGAATATTTTTTGGAGTAAACTCGGCTTCATTAGAAACGAATACAATTTGTCCTTCAAAGGTTTTTTCGGGATAAGCATCTGCTTTAATCTCAACTCGCTGTCCCAGATAAATTCTGGAGAGTTCTTTCGCTCCTACATAAATTTTTACAAAAACTTCATCAAGATTATTGATTCTGGTTATTAACGAACCCGCAGTAACCAGTTCACCTATATCAAAATTTATTAATGAAATATATCCATCTAATGGTGCAACAATAACAGCATCGTCTAATTTTTTTTGAAGTAGATCGACCTGAGCTTTTGCCATATCAACTGTGGATTTTACTGTTTCAATTTCGGATTTAAGTGGACCTCTTTCAGCTTTTTGCAAATTTTCCTGGGCTGATTTTAATTGAGCTTCAGCAATTTCAACTTTAAGTTTTACATCATCAAAAACTTTTTGTGAGACACTCTCACTTTCGAAAAGATTTTTTATTCGTTCAAAATCTTTTTTCGCATTTTCATAATTGACTTGAGCTTGTTTGACCAGTTCCCTCAATTGTGCTTTATCTTCTTCGCGAACACCTTGAACAATTGTCTGATATTTTGCCAGTGCTGAATTGTAATTTGCAATTGCTTGAGCATACTGAATTTGTATTTCTTTAGTATCAAGAATGAAAAGAGTATCCCCTTTATGGACCAACTGACCTTCTTTCACGAATGATTTTAACAGGTCTCCTGTAATCTTTGATCTGAGTTCAATGTTTGTTGCTTCAATTGAACTTGATGTTTCAATAATTTTATCATCTGCTTTATTACAACCGTAAATCGATAAAATTAAAACAGCAATTAAAATTTTCCATTGTTTCATTTTTCGACTTTCCTTCTTTGTCGTTTATACAATTTTCTTCCCTGATTGGTGAGTATTCCATTGAGAAGAATGTCAAATGTTTTTTTGATTGCCTCTTCACTTGAAATTGGATTCGCAATTAAAAATTCAGGTATGATTACATTTCGCACAGCTCCATAAAAAACTCTGAACACAATCTCGGGATCAACATCTTCAAAAAGACCTTCTTTTTTCCCGGCTTCAATTGTTTGAGAAACTATTCTTTCTAAATTCTCTCGCCTGAATTTCTCAATATAATTCCAGAGTTTGGGTTTATGCTTTTGAATATCGTCAATATATTTCATACTCAGTTGCTTCATATTACTCTGAACTAAATTCAAAACATCGATTAATTTCTCAATTGCATTTTGATTGGATTGCATAATTTCGATTATTGAGTTAGTAATCTTTGCAGTAAAATCTTTTACAACTTGATAAAGCAGTTCATCTTTGGATTTGAAATGTTTATAGATTGTTTTTTTACTAATGTGATATTCTCTGGAGATTTCATCGATTGAGGTTTTAATAAATCCATCACTAAAAAATTTATGTCGTGCAATTTCGAGGATTCTTTCTTTAGAAATGTCTTTATTTTTATTTTTCATAAGAAACGATTAATGTTTTTATCGTTTCCAAATTAAAAAAGTTGATTAACTAAAACAAAAATGTTTGTTTGATGTATAACCGTCATTCAGTCTGTGACTGACACGCTTATGTCATCCCTCGTCTTTGCTCGTGATGACATTCCATTTGTTGTTATCATGATGATGTTTCTTCATTGTCAGTCTGAGCAAAGACGAAGACTGACAATATTACCTGTCATTGCGAGGAACGAAGTGACGAAGCAATCTTTCACTATATTATATGATAATTCTTTTATAAGTATGAGAACAGATTGCTTCGCCCCAATTAAAAATCGGGGCTCGCAATGACTGGTAATTTCTGGTTACAGTCATTGCGAGGAACAAAATAACGAAACAATCTTTCCTTACGATGTCAGTCCACAGACTAACCAGTTTTGTATCAATTATTTCAGTCCTTGATAGACTTAGAAGGTTGAAGCCCGTTAAAAAATAGATATTATTATTTGAGAACTTTACTTCATTAAGTTTCTGATTGAGATAATAATTCTTTTTATTCAACCCTGAATTAAATTAATAACAGAATGATTTTTTATTTCTGAGTTTTACAATAAAAAAAATCCCTGGTGTTTAGCCAGGGATTTAGAATTCTAATTTTATATTAATAATTCTGTCTTATTTCAACTGAGCTAATTTAACAGCAAGATCAACTACACGGCAACTGTAACCCCACTCATTATCATACCAGCCAAAAACTTTTACCATGTTTCCTTCCATAACCATAGTTGATTTCGCATCAAAAATACATGATGCTGGATTATGAACGATATCAGCTGATACAATTTCGTCTTCAGTATATTCGAGAATTCCTTTCAATTCGTTTTCTGCTGCTTTTTTGAATGCAGCATTGACTTCTTCAACAGTAACTGTTTTTTCAACCTGACACACAAAGTCAGTTATTGAACCATCTGGAGTAGGAACTCTTAATGCAATTCCATCGAGCTTTCCTTTTAATTCAGGAATTATTTTTCCAATTGTTCTTGCCGCACCAGTTGATGTTGGAATTATTGACATTGCAGCAGCTCTTGCTCTTCTTAAATCTTTATGAGGCAAATCGAGTAAATTTTGGTCATTTGTATAAGAGTGAACTGTGCTCATCAATCCATATTTAACTTTGAAATTATCATTTAGAACTTTTACCATTGGTGCAAGACAATTTGTTGTGCAAGATGCATTTGAGATGAGACGCATTTCAGGTGTGAGAATATTATCGTTTACTCCAAGAACAATTGTTGCGTCCATCTTTTCTTCCTTTTCATCTGCAGGAACTGTTAAAATTACTTTCTTTGCTCCATTATTAAGATGAACTTTCAATTGTTCTGGTTTTCTAAATTTTCCTGTTGATTCAATCAAAATATCCACACCATCCCATTTCAAATTAGCTGGATCTTTTTCAGCATAAACTTTTAATCTATCTCCATTAACTATCAAATCATTTCCATCAACCTCAACACTTCCATTAAATCTACCATGAATTGAATCATATTTTAATAGATGAGCCAGAGTTTTTGCATCAGTTAAATCATTAATTGCTACAAAGTCGAATCCTCCGACTTCAAGAGCTCTTCGGAATACTAATCTTCCAATTCTTCCGAACCCGTTAATTGCAACTCTAATTGCCATAATTTTTCCTCCGTTTACAATTTTTTACAGTTTATTTAAAATTATTTTGCTGCGTATTTCCACCAGTAGAAATAAACAGTTTCTAATTCTTCAAGTGATGGCATCGGGTAGAATACCATTTCATCACCATCGACAAACCAGAAACCATGACGAATAATTGAAAATGAAATATCTTTTAATACAGATCCAAGACTAATTGTCTTTGTCAATTTATCAGGATTCATTTTCAATTCTTCAATGCACTCTTTAACTCTATATGGATTTACGTTTGGGATTGAACATGTAATAAGTGCTTTCCCTTTGTTTTCTTCAAAAAACTTATCAATGTTAAAATCAATTTGAGTAAAAAGAATCTTTGGTGCACCTTTAGCTTTTGTTCCTCTTGTAATCCACTTTCCAAATTCTCTCTGATCAAGAGTAGAAGCAACTAAAGTTTCAAGAGGACAAATCTCCTGATAAATTCTAATTAGACCTGGTTGATTAACTGCTGTGTATTCAGCCTTTGTGAGTGGTAATGTTTTTCCATTTGGATGTACTAGATACATATTCTGCAAAACATTAAGCGGTACATGCTCAAGCACTCCATAAGAACTAATAAACTTTGTTCTCTTTGGTCTACCTGTAACAGGATCAGCTTTTGTTTCTTCAAGATACTTATCAATCTCGAAATAAGGATCTCTAAAATTTATATCCAGCTCAACAAAAATTACTTTTCCACTATAATGTTTTGTACTTCCAACAGCATAATGTAATCCAAAATCTTCTGGTTCCAATTGTGATGCAACTAATGCATTAATAGGAAAAACAATCATATATAAATGTTTTGGATACTCTTGCATAAACTTCCTCTTAACTCTTATTTAATTTGAATACTTGTTTCACAAAATTATCAATAATATATCCTTATATCAATTGACAATTTAAAACTAAAATGAAAATTAAACACAACGTTATATTTTATTTTTTAAATGAGATTTAAAAAATAAGTAGTAAAAATAATAATGTAGATTTGTGGATAAGTCAATTGAGTGGATTATCTAATAATTACAATTTTGTCACTTTGTCTTTATCTACAATAAATTTTTTCTAATTTTTCTTAAAAAAAAGTCTATGATTGCCAAACTAAGTTTGAAATGACATTTATTGAGAAAGTCCAAACCAGATTTAATTATCAACATCTAATTGTTGATAACTTTTTTCAATTCACATTTGATTTAACACTACTAGTTTTAAATAAGATTTTTAGGAATTGAAAACAATAAATTCACAAATTATCAACATTAAATACAGAAGTAATCCACAAAATCATTTAATAAAATAGTTTAAATTTGTAGTGAATTTTTTCGATATGAAAACTGAATTTTTAATTTTAGAATTATTCATCATTAAAACATTTTCATAGGGATGGTTTAATAAACAAAAAAGTGAGAGGTTAAAATGGATTACAGAATTGAAACCGACAGTATGGGCGAAATGAAAGTTCCTGTTGATAAATATTATGGAGCCCAGACTGCAAGATCACTAATGAATTTCAAAATCGGTGGTGAAAAATTTCCACCAGAATTTATAAGAGCTCTGGCAATTGTAAAAAAAGCCGCAGCATTAACAAACAAAGAGCTTGGAGTTCTTCCTGCAGAGAAAGCTGATTTAATTGTAAAAGCCGCTGATGAAGTGATAGATGGAAAACTAAATGAACATTTTCCGCTTGTAATCTGGCAGACTGGAAGTGGAACTCAAACGAATATGAATGTGAATGAAGTCATTGCCAATCGTGCAATTGAAATGGCTGGCGGTGTAATGGGAAGCAAAAAACCAATTCACCCGAATGATGATGTTAACAAATCTCAATCAACAAACGATGCATTTCCAACAGCAATGCACATCTCAGCTGTTGAAGAAATACATCGAAGATTAATTCCAATGGTAACCAGACTCAGAGATGCCTTAAAACAAAAAGCAGAAGAATTTAAAGACATCATCAAGATTGGTAGAACTCATTTGATGGATGCAACTCCACTTACTCTCGGTCAGGAATTTTCTGGTTATGCTCAACAATTAACAAATGGATTAGAAAGAATAGAAGCTTGCTTACCGCGACTTTATGAAATTCCTCTCGGTGGAACTGCTGTTGGAACAGGATTGAACAGTCATCCTCAATATGCAGAAAAAGTTGCTCAGAAGATTTCTGAAATTACTGGTAAGCCTTTCAAATCGGCTCGAAATAAATTTGAAGCGATGGCAGGCAAAGATGCAATGGTTGAACTTCACGGAGTTTTGAAAACACTTGCCGCATCATTAATGAAAATTGCAAATGATATACGATGGTTAGCCTCTGGTCCAAGATGTGGAATTGGTGAAATAAATATTCCAGAAAATGAACCAGGCAGTTCAATTATGCCAGGAAAAGTTAATCCAACACAGTCAGAAGCAATGACAATGGTTTGTGCTCAAGTTTTTGGTAATGATGTAACGGTAAATTTTGCAGGTGCAAGTGGAAACTTTGAATTAAACGTGTTTATGCCTGTAATTATTTTTAATGTCTTACAATCAATCAAACTTCTTGCGGATGCATGCGAAAGCTTTACAGATAATTGTGTTGTTGGAATTACTGCGAACTTTGATAGAATAAAGATGCATCTTAATAATTCTCTTATGCTTGTAACTGCATTAAATCCTGTAATTGGTTATGACAACGCTGCAAAGGTTGCGAAAAAAGCTCATAAAGAAGGTAAGACATTAAAAGAAGCAGCTGTTGAACTTGGATTGCTTACCCCAGAAAAATTTGATGAAGTTGTAAGACCAGAAAAGATGATTGGACCAAACTTAAAGTAGAATCAATTCCCAATTAAAGTTTAAAATAATAAATCCCGGTTTCAGACCGGGATTTTTATTTGTGCACCCTGCGAGACTCGAACTCGCGACCCACTGATTAAGAGTCAGTTGCTCTACCAACTGAGCTAAGGGTGCAATGCAATTTAAAAAAATTGTTGGTTATCTTAAAAAGTTTGAATCAATGATTTCGAGAAAATTTTTTATTGTGAAGAGAAAACCATTACAATAATTGCCGGTAGTTGTAGTTTAATAACTTGTTGTGTTTTAATAGGAAGTGATTATTTGGAGAATTTATTTATTCTAATAATTCTACATCCTTCAATTTTCCTCAAAATTTCAAAGTTTTTCCCTGCGTTTCCTTCAAATTACACTAATGATTCCTTCAAGTCACTCAACAATTCCTTCAAATCATTCAATGATTCCTTCAAACCGCTAAATGATTCCTTCAAGCCGCTCAATGATTCCTTCAAATCACTCAAAAATTCCTTCAGCTTATCTTTAGTTTATTTTGGCTCGATTATTAGTTTTTTCAACTCATTCATCATTCACTTTAAGTTCAATTAAATCTGTAATACACATAGTAATCAATTAATGAATCGTGATCTTGTTTGAAGCACATCTCCTCAAAAAATTTTGAAGGTAAGATTTTAAAGATTTACAACAAGAAAATTTTTAAGCAAGGATTAAAATAAGTTGTGATAACAAAACTCTTCAACTTTATTCGTTTTTACAGAGAATATTTTTTATTCAGGTTTAATATGAGCAGCAATTTATATTTTATTAAAAATATGAATCTTTGTTTAATTTTTAAGTATGAATTTGATTTTATTATTAAGTTATAATTACCTTAACAATAAAAATGATTATAAAAACTAATGTTAAGTTTTATTTTTCATTCAACGAATTGAAGTAAAATAAAGAATGGAGATGATATGAAATTTAAAAAGCTTATAGTAATTGTTTTGATTTTATTTGTCCAGACTATCTCTGCACAAGAAAAAGTTAGAGTAATATTAGACAGTGTTTATTCCTATGCAGTAAATAGTTACAAACGGTTCAATATTCTTCTCCCTAAAGATTATTTCAAATCAGAAGAGAGATACAGAGTTATTTTTTTACTTCATGGTTATTCGGGCAATCACACGGATTGGGTAAATAGAACAAGTATTGTCAAATACTTAAATGATTACTCTTTTGTTGTTGTTACACCTGAGGCTGATAATAGCTGGTACACAAATTCACCATTTTTTAAAAATCGTAATTACGAAGATTATATTATCAAAGAACTAATTCCCTATGTTGAAAAAAAGTATCGAGTAATTGCAACCAGACATGGTAGAGCGATTGCGGGACTTTCAATGGGCGGATATGGAGCAATTAAGTTTGCTTTAAAATATCCACAATATTTTTATTATGCCGGTTCATTTAGTGGAGCTTTTAGATGGCCAAGTTTGATTGAAAAAAATCGTAATCTTTTATCTCAGAGTCTTAGAGAAGCTTTTGGTGAGAAAAGAACAGAACACTGGGATAAGAATGATGTCCTCGTTTTAGCAGATTCAGTCAAACCTGTTAATTTACCTTATTTATATATTTCTTGTGGGAAGGATGACCCTCTCGAAGGGCTGCTTGAATCAAACAGAAAGCTCGTTGAAAAACTTCAGAAGAATGGTGTTATGTACGAATATCATGAATTACCGGGAGAACATAACTGGATTTTCTGGGATATTGAGATAAACAATTTTTTAAAGAAACTTTCGGAGTATAAAATCAAATAATCTGAGGGAATAAAAAATGAATTTCATACTCAAATTTCATCTGTTGTTCTTATTAATTGTAATTTCATTCTCAAACCTATCAGGACAAACTCAAATACAAATTCCAAGGAATATACAATCTGCTTATGAAAAAGGAACTCGTTCGCTGGATGGTTCACCAGGATTAAATTACTGGCAAAACTCATCGGACTATATGATTGATGTTAGATTTATTCCATCCGAGAGAAAAATTATCGCATCAGAAAAAATTATTTATTATAACAACAGCCCTGATACACTTAAACGAATCGTTATTCGTCTTCTTCAGGATTTATACAAAAAAGGTTCTGCCAGAGATTTCCCGATCAATCCAGAAGATATACACGATGGAACGAAAATCACTAAAATGATAATCAATGGAAATTTTTATGATATAAACGACAGAAAAAAAGTGAATCAAAACTCAACTAATCTCAATATTAAATTAGATTCAATTGATTTAATCTCTCCTAAGTCAAAGACACAACTTGAAATCGGCTGGGAAGTAACAATACCAAAATATTCAACCATTAGAATGGGTACATATGACTCAACTTCGTTTTTAGTTGCTTACTGGTATCCACAAATTGCTGTTTATGATGATGTTTATGGATGGGATGAAATTCCATATACTGGCACAGTTGAACAATATAACGACTTCAACAACTACGATGTTAAAATTACTGTTCCAAAAAATTTCTTAGTCTGGGCAACAGGTACAATTCAAAACCCAGAAGAAGTTTATTCAGAACGAGTTCTTAAGAGATTTCGATTAGCTCAGAAAAGTGATTCTGTTGTAAATATTGTAACTCTTCAAGATGTTCTTGAAAATAAGCTTAATACTAAAAATAAAGAACTCCTTACTTATCATTATAAAGCTTTTAATGTTCCAGATTTTGTTTTTGCCTTGAGTGATCATTATTTATGGGATGCTTCAACTTTAATTGTTGATAAAGCAACTGGAAGAAAAACATTCATCTCAGCTGTTTACAAAAAAGAATCAAAAGATTTTTATGATGTTGCAAAAATTGCTCGAGATGTAATTTCTTTTTTCTCATTTGAATTTCCTCAAATTCCTTATCCATATCCTTCTATGACAGTTTTTAATGGTCAGGGAGGAATGGAATTTCCAATGATGGTTAATGATGGTTCTACACAATCTTATAGTGCTGCAGTTGGATTAACATCTCATGAAATTGCACACACTTATTTCCCTTTTTATATGGGAATTAATGAAAAAAGATTCGCCTGGATGGACGAAGGCTTTGCAGTTATGCTTCCTTTTGATTTGCAGGAAAGATATGCCGAAGGTGCAGGACCAAGACATAGTAATTCAACCTCATATGAAAATTTTGCTGGACATGAAGAAGAAATGCCTGTCATTACCCCATCGTTTTTACTGAGTGGTAATTCATATCGTGTTGCATCTTACAGAAGACCTGGTTGTGCTTATGATTTTTTAAGAGATATGCTTGGTAAAGAAAAATTTATTTCAGTAATGAAAGAATATGTCAGATTGTGGAACGGTAAACATCCGATTCCTTATGATTTCTTTTTTACTTTTAATAAATATGCAGGCGAGGACTTGAGCTGGTATTTTATTCCATGGTTCTTTGAAAAAGATGTCCCCGATCTTGATCTTGATGAAATAAAATTAAATGGAGATGAACTTTCATTTGTTGTTAAGAGAGTGGGAAAAATACCAGTTCCTGTTTCAATTAAGATTACATTTGAAGATAATTCAACAAATGAAATTTATGAGACAGCAAAAATCTGGAAAGATGGTAAAACAGAAGTTGTCTATAAATTAAAAGTTATTAATAAACCAGTTTCGATTGAGTTGAATCCAACTAAAATTCCTGATGCCAATCGGACAAAAAACGCATTTTATTTTTAATACCAAAAAGGTGATGTCAGTTTAAGGCATCACCTTTTTAATTTTATTTTATTTAGAATAGAATGAATTACGAAAATCTTAAAAACTTTCTCAAAGGAATTTACAATTCAAACATTAAGGTTTTTGTTTCGCTTATTGTACTTATTCTTATTGTCTATTCTCAATCATTGAGTTTTAATTTTACATCCCTCGATGATTATGAACTCATAGTTAATAAATTTCACATACTGAATAGAATTGAGAATTTGCCTTTCCTATTCAAAACAAATCTACTCATTTCTGAATCGGGTATTTATTATCGACCAGTTGTCTCGTTAACATTTATGATTGATACTATTCTTGGTGGTAAAGAAGTTTTTATGTTTCATTTATCAAATGTGATTTATCATATGATTGCCAGTTTTTTGTTCTTTGTCTTGATGAATATTTTTTTACAGAATAGATTTCAATCTTTTCTTCTCAGTCTCCTTTTTGCAATACATCCTGCATTTAGTCAAGCTGTTGTATGGATACCAGGCAGAAACGATTCGCTTCTGTTTATTTTCCTAGTGATATCTTTAATTCTATTTCAGAAATATTTGAAATCAATTGATAAAAGAGAACAGAGGAAAATCATTTTTCTAATATTAAGTGGTTCATCATTCTTCCTTGCACTTTTAATAAAAGAAAATGCCTTCGTTATTTTGTTCTTTTTAATTTTATATGGAGTATTCTTTGAGAAAGAAAAATTAAAATTCAGAGAAAATATTTTTATTGGAGTAACTTACTTAATTCCAGTTATAGGTTATTTTGTTCTGAGAGAAAAATCCAATATTCAAAAACTTGAACTTGAAAATCTAACTCTCTCTATTCCAGATTACATTGAAGGAATAATCAACTATATCGGAAAAATTTTTCTTCCGCTAAATTTAAGTGTGATTACCTTGCCTGAAAACATTAATTTAAGTTACGGGATTATTTCAATAGCAGGATTTTTAATTTTTTCTTTGAAAGGAATAAAGAATCTAAAAATTTACTTTTATGGGATTTTGTGGTTTCTGTTTTTCTTAATCAGTGGAATTGTTGGATTTATTGGCTTCACAAATTTTCTTGATCATAGATTATACATTCCTGTTTTTGGAATTTTTTTATCGATAAGTCAATTAAAAATATTAGACAGAGTTCCATCAAAAATTCTAACGACTTTCTATTTATTGATTTTCATTGTGTTCATTTATTTAAACTTCATCCATACAAAGTCGTTTAGAGATCCAATTACATTTTATGAGTCGGCAGTTAGGTCTGCACCAAATTCTTTTTTTGTTCAAAGAGGGATTGCCAATGTTTATCATCGAATGAAAGAATATGATAAAGCAGAAATTCACTATCGTAAATCTCTTGATTTAAATCCAGGCTCGGTGGAAACACTTGTGAACGCTGGAATTAATTTCAAGCGAAAAGGGAATCTTGATAGTGCTGAGTTTTATTTTTTACGGGCTTTGAGAATTAATCCCGCTCATTCAACAACATATAACAATCTTGGAAATCTTTATCTTCAAAAAGGCAATTTCATTTCTGCCGAATATTATTTATCAAAAGCAGTTGAAATTAATCCAGATTATTTTGAAGCATACAACAATCTTGGAGTTTTATATGCTCGCTTGAAAAAAGATTCTCTTGCTTACCAAAATTTCCGCAAATCTATTGAGATTAATCCTGATTTTTCGGAAGGGAATTTCAACCTTGCTCTTTACTTCTACAACATTAATAAAATTGATTCGTCTCGCTTTTACTACCAAAAAGCAATTGAGAATGGCTTCCCTGAAAAAAATATTTTGAAAGAGAAATTAAATTTATCTAAACAACCCGACTAAATGAGCAATTAGAATCGAAAGAAGATTTAAGAATGAAATCAATAAAAGAATCTTTGATGATGAATTATAGTTTTGATAAAGTTTATCCCATCTATCAACAGGATTTTTTGTATCCCAGTAAATTATTCTTTTGATTTTAGGATACAGATAACCGATAAAAAACATTCCATGAAAAATACTGATGAATAAAGGGAACCACCACAGGATTGAAATTTTTACCTGAAGAAGAAGTACAATCAAAATAAAAATCAATGGAGACAGGCTCAAAAAGGTTTTAATCAAAAGAAAGATTTTTAAAGAAGCTGAAAGGACAAATTTCATCGAAATGTGCTTTTGCTGTGAAGGAATAAAAAACATTCCTTTGTTAAAAGCAGAATAGTAGAAGTAATCATATCCAAAGGATAATGATGAAAGAATTGTCAGAAATAGAAAAAAGTAGTTTGTGAATCTATCCACTTGTAATTCTATTAAAAGTTATTTCATAATTTTTGGTAACCATTTGCCAGTTCTTTTTTTGTAATCAATATATCCAGTCAAATTTCTCTCGAGAAATTTTTCTTCAAGATTTGTTCTGGCAATATATAAAGGAACCTCCAGAAAAATAGTCATAAAAATAATCGGGAGATTCATCAGAGCAATTCCTGCAAAAAAATCTTGAAAAATCTGAGAAACATAAATTGGATGACGAATGACTTTATAAATCCCTTTATCAATTAAACGATGTTGTTTGTATATGATGATATCTGGAGAATAAAATTCACCGAGTAATTTAATCGAATAAATTTGAACCCATGAAAAAATTACAAATAATAGAACAGAAATAATTCGCAATAACTGGATGGACTGATCCTCTATTTGAATTTTTCCAATTCCAAACAAACCAAGAATTATCATCAAAAAAATTATAGTCGAAATGGTCTTGGGTAAACTCTGAAGATAAGACTCCGCTTTAGTTAAGACGGGCTGAAGTTTTTTCTTAAAGGTTTGACCCACTACAGGGATATTGGCTGAGGCATTTAAAATAATGTTGATGACTATTATTAGATTTATCAAATAATCAACGTTCATCTTTCCAATCACTTTTTCCAAAATTAGCAAAACATTTGAATAATATTCAGTTTTGTTTAATGAAAAGGATTAAATATGTTAGCAAATAAAATATTTTAATAACATCAATGGTAAAAAGAAATGAATGAACAAATCTCATTACTCGTTTTTACAGCAGCATCACTTGGATTTATTCATACAGTTCTTGGGGTTGATCATTATGTTCCATTTATCGCTCTTTCGAAATCCTTGAGCTGGTCAAAAGTGAAAACTTTAACAATTACAGCTCTTTGTGGAATTGGGCATATACTTTCAACTGTTGTCATTGGGTTTATTGGAATTGGATTGGGCTTTTCTTTGAGCAAACTCGAAGCAATTGAAAATACTCGTGGAGAAATAGCAGGCTGGCTTTTGATAGCTTTTGGTTTATCTTATACTATTTATGGATTGATAAGAGCTAAATATAAACACTCACACCCGCATTATCATTTTGAAAGTAATTTAGAACATACACATCAACATAATCATTTACTTGTTGAACACAAGCATATCCACAAAAAGCCTTCTAAAATATCTGGCTGGACTTTATTTATAATTTTTGTGTTCGGACCTTGTGAGGCATTAATTCCTATTTTAATGATTCCAGCAGCAGAGCATAGTGTAATTGGGCTCATACTTGTTACATCCATTTTTGGAATAACAACAATACTAACCATGCTTGTAATGGTTACACTTGGTTTGTATGGAATTGAATTATTACCACTGAAAAAACTGGAGAATCATATTCACACTATAGCTGGATTTACAATTTTAATTTGTGGAATAGGTGTTCAATTCCTTGGATTATAATTAAGTCTAATTCTCTTCAGGTTTTTCTTTGATAAATTTTGATGCGAGAATTGAAACGGTAATTGTTACAGCAATCACTGTCAGAGAAATATAAATCGGAACATGATAGAATTCTGAGATTAGCATTTTCACACCTACAAAGAAGAGAAGAAAAGCAATCCCATATTTTAAGAATCGGAATAGACTCATAATTCCAGCTAATGCAAAGTAAAGAGCCCGTAATCCAAGAATTGCAAAAATATTTGATGTAATCACAATAAATGGATCACGAGAAATTGCAATTACTGCAGGAATTGAATCAATAGCAAATACAATATCAGTTGATTCGATTAGAAGCAAAGTAAGAAAGAGATTGGTTATAAAGATTTTACCATTTTCTTTAACGAAAAATTTATGAACATTATCTGTTTTGACAGGGAAAAATTTTGATGCAAGTTTGACGAAATAATTTTTCTCTGGTTCAATTTTCTTTTCTTCTGTAAAAGCCATTTTATAAGCGGTGTAAAGTAGAATAGCTCCAAAAATATAAATGATAAACTCGAAAGCTTCGATTAAAGCAACACCAGCAAGTATGAAAATTATTCTAAAAATTATTGCACTGAGTATTCCCCATTTGAGAATATGAGGTTGATCGCGATCTTCGATTCCCATAATTGTGAAAATCATTATGAACACAAAGAGGTTATCAACAGAAAGAGACTTCTCGATTAAATAAGCTGCCAGAAACTCCATCGCCTTAACATGACCATTTGGGAATTTGAAGTATATTGAAACGTTATATAATAATGCAACACCAATCCAGACAGCACTCCAGATTAATGCCCGTTTAATACCAAGTTTTGATTTTCGATGATCAGTAAACCATAAATCAATTGCCAGCATTATTGAAACTATAATAGTAAATATTAACCAGTACCAGAGTTGTGTTGTCATTTATTCTCCAGATTTTTACAAATTTAATTATTAATTACATACCTTTAGATTAATTTATTTTTCTGAGTGTACCTGAAATACGCTTAAAAAATTTTGCAAATATAAAAATCATTATTAATCCAATCTTCTTGAAAACCACATTATGAAAATCACATTATAAACTTCTAATGACTATTTCCTATTTTCGATGAGACTTGATGATTTGAGCTTTGTCTACTAACCACCATCGTTTTTAATTTTCTATAACTATGTATTAAAATTTCCAAAATAATTTTACAATTCGTTTACCATTTTACTTACAAAAGAGAGTCTTAGACGATGGCTGTTGGATTTAAATACACTGTTCATCTAAGTACTAACGAGTAATTACTTAAAGATGATGTACTCGGAATTGTTAGTTTGCCAGCGGGTTTTTTTTTTGAATTACATAACTAATCAATAAAGTCCCCGTATAAAAGTTTCAGAATATTTTTATATACAATTAACAACACAATTGACAAATAAAGGAAAACACAATATGAGTAGTAAACAATATTTTGATAATATTGCCTCTCAATGGGATCAGATAAGACAAAGTTTTTTCTCAGAAACTGTAAGAAAAAAAGCTCTCGAAGTAGCAAATGTTGAAAGTGGAAAGATAGCTGCTGATATTGGAGCGGGTACTGGTTTCATCACCGAAGGATTAATCTCTGCGGGTTTGCGAGTGATTGCAGTGGATCAATCTGAAGCAATGTTAGTAGAGATGAAAAAGAAATTCGTTGGAATTGAAGGAATTGACTATCGTGTCGGAGGTTCTGGAAATTTGCCAATCCAAAACGAAAGCATTGACTATGCTTTTGCTAATATGTATCTACATCATGTTGAATCGCCTCCTCAGGCAATAAAAGAAATGACTCGTATACTGAAGCCAGGTGGTAAACTGGTAATCACGGATTTGGATGATCATTCGTATGAGTTTTTGCGCACGGAACAACATGATCGATGGCTGGGGTTCAAGCGAAAGGATATAGAACGATGGTTGAAAGATGCTGGATTGAAAAATGTACTCGTGGACTGTGCTGGTGAAGATTGCTGTACCAGATCAAATTGTGGGACTGAAGCAGCAAGCATCAGTATATTCGTAGCTGTAGGCACAAAATAAAGAACTGCTCAACATCTTAAGAGAGTCCTAATAAAAATCTGAACTGGCAACACCAGATTTTTGCAGATTTGTGATTTAATAAAATTGTTCTCTTGTAGAAGGTTCAACTATGATTATAAAAACAATTAAAGCAATATTAAAAATAGTTTAATCTTAAGAAATCAAAGGTATAAATTAGAAGTTCTATTGAGTTAATTATCTGAAAGGGAAAAATACTTAAGGGCAAACTTCATATCGGACATTTAGAACGTGAAGATGAAACAGTAAGATTGATATTAATAGAAAATTAGAGAGATTTAGCTAAGAAAAGAATTAAGACCCATAATAAATGAAATTTGCTTGAGAGATTTATTAGATTTTGTTAATAAAAATTTTGAGAGATTTTATTAAGGAGAAGGATATTCTTTAGCTTTAAATGAATTTGAAAAAAGACCTCAAAGTTAATTGTATTAATATAATCAAATAATAATCAAATAATATTAAGGGAATGTTAAATCATGTTTTATCAAATTTTTTAATTAATTTCTGCAAGTTTTCTTCTGATACATTATCGGGTAGACCAGCTTTTGTAGATTTTTGAATATTATCCATATTAAAAATATATTCTTGAAATGAGAGTATATCTAAAATTTGCTCTTTTGATACAGTTCCTTCTTCTGGATGAGCAGCATTTTTATTTCTGATTTCACGAATATTAGGCCAGTTGAGAAAATTTGAATTTTCTTGGTTATATAAAAAAATTAAAACACAAGACATTTTAAAGTCTGTTGAAATTTGACTCACGTTTTCATTTTCTTCGTATATCCAATAAGACGGGTTACCTTTATGAAGCTTGATTATGGATTTCCAACGTTGACTTTCATTATCTTTAGATATTTTTTCAGCGACTTTTATAGCATTGTTTACATAACAACGATCATTATAATCAAATATCGATTTTATTCTTAAAAATTCTTCTATACAATGAAACAACTTAAGATAAGCATAATTATAGTACTTTTCATTTGAGGGAGTATCGCTGGCTTTTTCTAATAATTCAAAAATTATTTCATAGTTTGAAAATAAAACTTTTCGAAAAGAATCATCATCTGATTTTAACAATTCATTTTTTCGTACAAAAAATTTTACATTCTGGATTTTTGAGTAAACTTTTTTTAGAAACTCTGATTTTATACTTAGATATTCAATTAAATTTTTTAATTCATTTATATCTTCCACAACATCTGAATCGCCTCTTTTAATGATATAGCCATTTGCACCAGTTCTAAGAGTTGCTTGAAAATTCCAAGCTTTATTAGAGGCAGTTATTATAATAACCTGAATTCCTTTATTAAATTTTTTTATTTCTTGTAAAATTTTATATCCAGTAAGTTTATCGGTTGAGTATTGTTCTAAATTTAAATCGGAGTCACACAGGCGTAAATCAAGTAAAACAAGATCAGGATCGAACTCTTCTATTTTCCTCTTTGCCTCTTCAATTATGCTAATTTGTTCAAGTGCTTTGTAATTTATATCCAATGTTTCAAATATTACTGTTTTAATGTAAGTAGAAAAAAAATGAGAATAGAAAGTTTTCCATCCTTTTTCGGCTTCATCATCGATTAATAATATTTTTGTCCTGTCTATTGATTCTAATCGTTTTAATTTTGTTGTTTCTACGTTCTTAATGGGACTTACTAACTGATAATATTTAAAATATAAATTACTATCAAACTCCTTTTTAAATTCATCTGGTAAGAAGTCATAACAACCAATATATTTTGACCATTTAATTAGGGTTATTTCATTATCAACGCTATGATGGGTTTCGTAATTTGCTGGAGGTGAAATCTGGATTTGTTTAATAATCCCTTCAATGTTTACTTTTTCATGGACGTGTTTAGTTATGGATTTTTCTAAATGTTCAAAACTATATTCAATGATATTTAAATATTTTGTGTTTTTAGTTAAAAGTATTCGACTCAACGGAGAGAGTTTAAGTAACTGGATCATGTCAAGAACACTATAAATTACAATTAATGAATCCCAGAATTTGAGTTCATTGGTAAGACGGATATGGTGAGCCATAACCAAGCCACTAAATTCAAATAAGCTTTTCGTAAAACTTACTGGGATAGTAATAGAATTTATTTCATTATATTTTTCATTTAAATGTAGTAGATATTCGTGAAGTAAAACATCTATGGAAGAATTTCTAATGTTTTTAGGTAGATCTTCAAAAGTAAAAAAGTCATTTTTATTTATAGCCTTTTGGATATTATTTAGAATGTTTTTATCAATATTTAATCCTGGAAGGATAAGAATATTAGTCATAAAGTCTTATCTATTTTACTTTTTATAGTTTTTATGATTTGCTCTAAATCTTCTAATCCTAAATTATTTCTCTTATCAAAAGAGAATGCAGAAAAATATTCTTCTTTAATTATATCAGGTATATTTAATTCATTAATAACAGCTTCGAAAGATTTTTCACTCTCATAAGATTTAATATAGAAAACCAGAGAAGTTAGTGTATCAATTAAAATTGCTGTTTCCCAGTTTTTGCCATAACATAAATGGAGTATATTTTCGGCATTATTATCAAGAAATAAAAAGAGATTATCACTATAAAATAGATCAACATCAATTGCCAATATCTTTGGTCCATTTTCAGAGTAATCAACAATACTAAAGTTATTTATACCTCCAGAAAATAAAACGCAAGATTTGTTTTTATCTTTTATATAATCTAAAATTAAATTTCTTGTTTGTTGCTGAAATGCTGAGCGATGAAACATAATAGTTGAATAATTATCAAGAATGGTTAGATGGTTGTTAGCCAGTTGATTTTTAATTTCTTCAAAGTCTTTACCCCCGCTTATATTTGTAAGAATATTATAACTATTTAACTTTTCTAATAAAGTTTTACCAAATCTTTGTTTCTGCCTATCGATGCGATCTTCAATTAATAAAACTTTTCTCATAGATAGAATTTAATTTCGTGTGTGAAACCGTTTATCTCATTACAATCAATTTTTTCAATCTGATCTTTTTGATCTGCAGATAAATAATTTATTCTATAACAATCTTTGTTATTGAACTTACTTACAATTGAATAGTCAGCAAGATTTTTTAATAGTTCAATTATATTACCTAAATCACCAGTAGGTTCTTTTATTTTAGGATCATCTCCCGATCGTTTAATAAAAGAATTTAGTTGTGTAATTTTAATTAAATGAAAACTTTGACCCGTTAAATTAGAACTTCGTTCAATGATTATCTTATTATAATTTTTATATTCTCCATTCACAAACATTTCGAAAATTCTTTTTATGGCGTTTTTTATTTGTTGAGTATCAGTATAACAGGAAAAACCATCTAAATTTTCCAATCCTTCAATACTAAATCCATTAGGCCTTAAAATATCTTCATATAATGATATTACCATATTTTTAAAATATTTTGTATCCTCCCTAAATTCTATTTCATTTTTAAAAACATCTACATAATCTCTAAAGAACTTTCCATAATCATTATCAAGATTTTTAATGTTTTCTGGTATTGGACAATCGAATGGGGAAGATGAGGGATTTTTTTTCATAAATTCCATTAATTCTTTAGAAGACCATCCAAATTTTAACCTTTTATCACCCCAAGAAATATAATCTCCTTTAGATTTTTTTTGCCCTAATTTTTTGTTGAACAAAAAATTAGAAATTTTGGCATGAAGCCGATTACTTAGTCCTTTTAAGTTTTTATCAATATCTTCCCATTCATCTTTAATTTTTCCCATAAAATTGTTATATGTTTCATATTTTTCTTCTTCCCAACTGTGGGTAGTGTATTTTAAGTGCTTATCATTTGAAGAAAAAAGTTTTAATATTTCTATGGTTTTTTGTGGGGTGTGAATTATAGGATATGTTTTTTTGTTTAGAAATTCTTTTAAATGTTTTTCCAGGTATTCTAAGAGACTTTCAGATAATATTGAATTACTTGATTTATTGTTTTCTAATTTCATTCCTACGACTTTATTCTTATTCAAATTTTGAATGATTTTATTCTTAATTAATGAATCAAACCTTTTTTTAAGTTTTTGATATGTAGTATCTTCATATCCTTTAACCATTTTTACAAACGCAAGCTTTCCTTTTAAAACATCTATCAGTTTAGCATTTCCTTTCTTTACATGACCTTTATCTGCGATATAATCTTTTTGAAATATTTGTTCTGCTTTATCATATCCGTATTTTTCCCAATAGTATAACCACATGCGAATTAATTTTATGTATCTTCTTCTAACATTTACTTTTTCGTTTACAATTAAACCTGTTACCTCTTGGCGAAAAGTTGATTTTTGAATTCTTATTTTTTTACTATTAATATTTAATTTTTGATCAATTTCGATAATGCGATTTAATTCATCAACAAATTCTTTATTGTTGTAAAAATTATATTGCGATGAAAAGGTAATATCATCGGCATATCTGGAATAGGAGGCACCAAATCTTTTCGCCAATCCATTAAGTCTGCGATCAAGTTTTTTACAAAGAATATTAGTTAGTATTGGTGATGCTGGACTCCCTTGTGGTAATACAACCTTTGTCTCACCGTTTACTTCAATAGGATGAGTACATAAACTAGCCAATAGGAACGCTAAAGGTTCTTTTTCACCAATTAAATTAAAAGGTTCATACATAAATGCTAATTTAACTCTATTCCTGTCGAAGCTATAAAAAAAGTCCTTTAGATCAAGGTTTAAGATATATCTGTGTCCCTCATGTTTTCGAGCGTTATCAACAATAGATTTTCCTGTAACAAAACCAGTTGCTACTTTAGGTGGAGAGTATAAACATTGAAAGACAAAATTTAAGGTCTGCAATATTGTTTTTAATCCTTTAGAAGGAGCATGTATGATTCTTTTATCTCCGGATTTCTTTTTAATTGAAAAAGAATAATAACGATTTTTGCAAATAGATGGATTGGCGTAATAAGTTAATGCGTTTAATTTTATTGGCTTACTTTTATTCCCATAAAGAATTTTATTGGCAAAACTAAGAAGATTTGCTAGATCTTGTTTATTTTGGATATTCGCAAATTGCTCCTTTATCTGTTTAATATATTTATATTCAATCTTCATTTTTTTACTCATAAAAAACACTTAGTCTTTGAAAACACCCGCAATGATATTCTATTATGTATCATAACAGAAAAAAAATAACTTATTCCGTTATTAAAATCATTAAAAAAAATAATCAATTCCGTTACTATAATCATCAAGATTAAACAACCACAAGATGATTATATAACGTTCATCCCAACCAGAGGTCGGGATAAGATGCCGATCATTGCCTCAAAAAATGAGACCAGCATCCGCGTCAATATCGTATTGCGGGTGTTTCAAAGAACCAGTACAAAAATAAGGCAAAACTTTGCACCTTATCTGCAATTAAAAATAAGAAATTTATTCTAAAGAAATCTAATATTTATTATAAATTTGAGATTATAAAATTATAATTATTACAATTTTTCACCGACAGACATTATACTTTAAACTATGCCAATAAACAAAAACGCATATATTCGTTATCAGGTTTTAGATAGATGTTTTCGTAACCCTGGTCGTATGTACTTTTGGGAGGATTTGTTAGAAGAATGCAATAAAGCATTAATGGAATTTGATCCCAAATGTAAGGGGATTAAGAAGAGACAATTATTTGATGATATTCGATTTATGGAAAGTGAAGCAGGATGGTCAATACCACTAAGGAGAATTAAATTCGGGAAAAGAGTTTACTATCGCTATGAGGATATATCTTTTTCTATTAATAATAAACTCTTAAATGAAACAGAAATTAGGCAATTAAAATCAGCTCTTAGAATTATTTCTAGGTTTACAGGAACACCACAGTTTGAATGGGTTTATGAAGTAATAACTAAAATTGAGTCGAAATTCGGATTAATAGATCGTGAAAAAGAAATAATTAGTTTTGAGATTAATCAAGATTTAAAGGGCCTTAATTTTTTAAAAAATTTATTTAATGCAATACTTAATGAACAAGTTCTTTTAATAAAATATAAAGACTTTAAAAGTACTGAACCATATGATATAATATTTCATCCTTACTATCTAAAGCAATATAATAACAGATGGTTTGTTTTGGGTTTGAATGCTACCAACAATGTGTATAATTGGAATCTGGCTTTGGATAGAATAGTATCTATATCCGAGACTAACTATAAGTATAAACCTTCAGATATTGATTGGAATGAATATTTTTATGACTTAGTTGGAGTTACTAGGCCGAAAGATGGGTTTCTGCAAGATATTTTATTAGTCTTTTCAAAGGAAATTGCTAATTATGTAATAACAAAACCCCTTCATCCAAGTCAAAAATCAAAATGGGTAGGCGATGAATTAGAGGTTAAAATTAAAGTCATACCTAACAACGAGTTAGAACAATTAATACTTTCATTCGGGGAACATATAAAGGTAATTTCACCTCAAAACTTAAAAGAAAAAATATCTCAAAGAATTAAGTTAGCTAGTAGTAATTACTAACCTTTCAATATATTAATAATATATTTACGATGATTTAATTTTTCTCTAAATATAATAGATAAGTTTTTAACCAAACGCTTATTCCCAGATTTTAAAATGTATAGGGTGTCGGATTCATTAAAGAATATATATGTTTCATCATTAATTAAAATAAACTAAGTGAACTAAATCAGTTTCTTGGGATTTTTAAAGAAATCCCTAATATTAAATAGAATTGGAATAAATAATGAATTTTAGTTCCTACACTTAATATTTGAATTATTAATTTTTAACTGTATATATAAACTCAAGTAAATAAAAAGCTGGGAATTACAGACGAAATATATCTATCAAGATAATATATTAAATATTGAAGCTTTAATAGAAAAAATTAACGCTCACAAAAAATTGATAGTCTAGCGACTTCAATTATTTTTGTTATTAAAAAAATTAAATCGGCTTAGATTTAACTGCGTTTATTACATTTAATAATCAAAATTTTTAACTCCATCTTTTTTATCCTAACCAATTTTTTTAATAAATTGATTTCAAAAATAAATTGTGTTTATTCATCTAATTGAGGTGATTTCGATGAGAAAATTAATTTTAATAGTTCTCCTGTATCTTCTTTTACAATCAAACTTATTTTCCCAAGAACTAAGGGGAACCTGGATTGCTCGCGATCAACTTGGTACAAAAGAAGCTCTTGCTTATGCCATTGATAGTATTGCGGCTGCAAATTTTAATGTTGTTTATGTGAATGTGTGGAGCCGAGGATATCCCCTCTGGAAAAGTAATGTTTTTTACCAGCACACTGGTGTTTATATAGACCCGACTTATGAAGGAAGAGATATTTTAGCAGAAGCAATTGCCGAAGCTCATAAACATGGTTTACATGTAGAAGCGTGGTTTGAATATGGATTTGTTGGTGGCTACGAACCATATTATCCAGGAACGAGTGGTAAAGGGAAAATTTTTGATACTCATCCCGATTGGGTTGCAAAAAGATTAGACGGTGGAGAAAAAGATAATTCTAATTTCTACTGGATGGTACAAACAAGAAAAGATGTTCAGGATTTTTTAATCGATCTTGTAATGGAAGTAGTTCGCAATTATGATGTCGATGGAATCGAACTTGATCGAATCCGTTATTCATCTCTTCAATATGGTTATGATAGTTACACTGATTCACTTTATCGTTTAGAACATAACGGGAATCCACCTCCAACTAATTATGCCGATCAATCGTGGATTCGATGGCGTGCAGATAAATTAAATGAATTTCAGGCGAGAGTGTATGATAGTGTTAAATCTGTAAGACCAAAATTTAATCTCTCTAATGCTCCAAGTCTTTATTCAGCTTCTCAATATACTTCTTATAATAATTTCTGTCAGGATTGGGTCTGGTGGGTTAATAACAATAAAATAGATAATGTTCAGGTTCAATCTTATGTTGAAAGTCCAGCTGCTTTTTCAAGTATTCTTGATTTTATTCAAACTCTGGTTAATGATAAATCAAAAGTATTTCCATCTTTTGCTGTTAGTCCAAATGGTAATACTCTTCAACCTCAAGTAGTTTTTCAATTTATCGATGTGACTCGTTCAAAAGGATTCAAAGGTAATTCTATCTGGTATTCAAATGATTTGAGAAATTATTTTCAAGAATTAAGAGCAAACCGATATCAACAAAAATCGTATGTTCCATTTTCTTCAACTGACTGGAGAGAATTTAGACAGGTTGTTAAAATCTCTGATCAAACAAATGCTGTAAGATATGGTAACTGGTCAACAAGTTTAATTCCCGGATATGAAAATCAAACAATTTATACAACAGGTGGAGACTCCTCATCAATTAGTTACTATTTTGATGTGCCTGTTTCAGGTTATTATGATGTGTATGCTTTTGTTGTCCCGGCACCAGATCAATCGAACAATGTTGAATATCTGGTGAAAGATTCTTCAGGAAATTTTGTTTCAGTTTTTGTTGATCAAACAAATGTCTTAAATAAGAGATGGAAAAAATTATTGACTGTTTATCTTCAAGAAGGTAGAAGGCAGGTACTTATTCTGAGTAATCGTGGAGTTGTACCAAATAAAAAAGTCAGAGCCGATGCTGCATTTATTAAACTTAATCGAATACTTTCTCCGAATGTAACTACAGGTGTAGAAACGGAGAAAAAAAATATGAACGAAAATCTTTTCAAGAAAGGAATTTTTAATTATCCAAATCCATTTAATTCTTCGACAACAATAGAATTTTTAATTTCACCTCAAACCAGATTCAACTTTTCACTTTATAATTCTTTAGGTCAAAAAATTTATTCGTTTGATGATATTTCGAATTCTGATGGGAGATATCAAATCAAAATAGATTCAACAAATCTTTCCAGTGGAATTTATCTGTGCTCGGTAACTGGTAAAGATATTCAATTATCTTCAAAATTGATTGTCATAAAATAAATTTAGTTGTAAAATAATTTTTAAAGTGGAGGTAAAATGAATCAACATAAATCAACCGGTAATGAAACGGACATTTATTGGAGCAAACTCTTCAACAGAGTTGAAAGAGCTGTAGGCTGGTTTTTCTTTTTGACAGGATTAATAATCCTTGTATCTTATGTGTTATATCAGTTTGTTCTATTGCTTTTCAAAGATTCACAATTGAGTTTGTTTATTAAGATTGGAATATTTTTCGTAATAATTGGGTTTGTCATTTTGCTCGTTTCAATTATAAGGGAGAAAGTTGTTCTTGCAAGAAAAGACAAATATTCGGAGATTAAGCAATGATAATTACAACAACTGAATTTATTCCTGATAAAAAAATAGTTAAAGTACTTGGACTTGTAAAAGGAAATACAGTAAGGGCAAGACATATTGGTAAAGATATTCTGGCGGCATTGAAAAATATTGTTGGTGGAGAAATTCGTGAATACACAAAACTTCTGGCTGAAGCCCGTGAGCAAGCTCTTGATAGAATGATTAAAAATGCAGAAGAACTTGGAGCCAATGCTATTATTGGTGTGAGATTCGGAACTTCTTATGTAATGCAAAATGCAGCTGAGATAATGGCATACGGGACAGCTGTTATCATTGAATGATTGTTTTAGTTTAATCTGAATTTTTATTTGGGCTATCTGTGATAAAAAATAGAGATACTGAACTAAATTCAGCATGACAGTTTTTATACAGCTCCATACATCAATTGACAAATTGCTTCGTCGTTTCACTCCTCGCAATGACTATAACCAGAAATTACCAGTCATTGCGAGCCCCGATTTTTAATCGGGGCGAAGCAATCTGTTCTCTTGAAACAATTTTCAAATAATATTGTGACAGATTGCTTCGTCACTTCGTTCCTCGCAATGACTGGTACTTGGGAAATGATGGCTTCGTCATTTCATTCCTAGCAATGGCAAATAATGAAAATCAACAAGTCATAGAGAGTCTCTTAAAACAATTTTTAAATAATGTTGTGAAAAATTACCTTGTTACTTCCATTCCTTGCAATGAAATCAAAAAAGGGTCACTCAAGCGAATTAAATTTGGTAAAACATTCTTAAATTAATTGGAAAGATTAAATCAGCATACTTTTATAGTTTTGATTTTCATATTTTTGTTTAAATAAAAAATGGAGTCCGATGGATATCAACTCTGAATTTATTTTTAAAATGATTCAATTTATGCTTGCACCTGCCGTGATGATATCAGCATGCGGATTACTTCTTCTTGGAATTAATAACAGATACTCTTCAATTGCAAACAGAATTAGATTGCTTAATGATGAGAGACGGAGATTAATTCTAAAAATTAAAGACGGTCGAGAATTGGATTTTCTTGAATCAAATAGATTTGCAAGTCTGAAAAAACAACTTGATCAATTATTCTGTCGCCTTGGTTATGTGAAAAGTTGTGTTGTGTCTTATTCAATTGGAATTTTTCTTTTTGTTCTCACATCATTTTTAATCGGGATTGATTTGATTTTTAATATTCAGTCTGGTAATGTTTTGATGATGATTTCATTTGTTTCTGGAATGATTTCTGTCGGAGTAGGAATTCTTTTTGCACTAAGGGAAATAATAAAAGGTCACAAGATAATAGAAATTGAAATCAAAGCAGAAGAATAAATCAAAAACAAAAAAGGGAGTAACTTCCAATGAAAAAAATATTCCTTTCTATTCTTTTCATTTTTTCTTTTATCACATTTATTCATGCTCAATCAGTTCAAGAGTTGATTAAAAAATGTGATGAATACATTGAAGAAAAATTTGATAATGTAAATGCGCTTAAAACAATCGAACAGGCTTACAAATTAGAGCCTAATAATTTTGAGGTATTATGGAGAATGTCTCGTGCTTATGTTGATTATGGCGAACATCTTCCTGCAAGAAATGATGAAGAGAAAGAACAACAATTAAAGATGTTTGAAAAAGCTCTTGAATATGCAGAAAAAGCAATTAAAGTAAATCCGAATTCTTCAATTGGTTATATAAGAAGAGCAATTGCAAATGGTAAAATCGCTCTTTTTAAGGGAGTGTTTAAAACGATTAGCCTTGTTAATTCAGTAAAAGCTGATTGCGAAAAAGCAATTAGTCTTAATAATGGTGGAGATATTCAACAAAGTGTTGCCTTGTATGTGCTTGCAAGAGCTCATTCAAAAGTTTGTGAAAAACCAAAGTTTGCTCGTTCAATAATTGGACTTGGCTGGGGTGACCGAAACGAGGCAGCAAAACTTTTTGAAAGAGCAATTAAAATTCGACCGAACTTTATAATGTACCGACTTGAAGCAGCAAAAAATTATATTGAAATGGAGAATTACCAGAAGGCAAAAGAACATTTATACGCAATTCAAAATCTACCAAAACTTGATGAAGATGACGATGTATACAGAGCAGAAGCAAAAGATTTATTGAATGAGATAAAGAATAAATAGGTTTTGATACATTAATTCAGCTTGTAGTAAAATTTAAAGTCTTAAACTATTTGAAACTTTTAGTGTAGTAGAACAGATATTTAAACTACAAGAAATATTTTAAAGATTGATATTTAAACTATAAAAAAACGACGTTTAGATTTTATCAAAATTGATGTGATTAACTTTATAGTAATCGTATTACAATTATCTGTTTTAGAGAGAAGAAATACATTTTAATGGACCAAGTTTAGGTCACTAAAAAACAATTAATATAATGGTAGGATTAGTATTTCAACTAATTTTGGATCCACTTTACTTATGAATCAATGTACAATCAATAATTCTTTTAGAAATTAATATGTTCTTAAAAGCAACTCTACTATTCAAGAGGACTTTGGTTTGAATATTCGATTTGTTTAGTTGAATTATTAATGACTTGTTTGGTATGGTAAATACTTTTTTTAATAATTTTGAATAATTAAGAAATTAAATTTTTCAAAATTTTACTTTAAAAACATCATCTTTCGAACCTGATAGAATTTTAAATACCCATCTTTTTTTACCGCGTTCATTGCATACAAATAAATACCAGATGATAAATTGCTTAAGTTGATTTTTAGCTCATAATAACCCGCGTTGTGATCACCATTGACAAGTTCTGTTATTTTTTGACCTGCGATATCATATAGTTCAATTTTTACATAACTATCAAAAGGCAGACTATATCTTAAAGTAGTACTTGGGTTAAAAGGATTCGGATAATTTTGTGTGATGCTATATTCCTTTGGCATTCCAAATTCTTGAATTTCCTTTAGACTTATTAATACAAATACAGTAGCAAAGTTGCTTGGTGCTGAAATTGTGTCCTGGTTAAAGGCGATTAGCTTGTAACTGTATTGTGTGGAATCCCTAACTAAACTATCGATATAGCTAATGACATTTGATTCAACGGTATCAATACAAATTAATTGATTACTGCTGGTACTATCTCCTTCTTTTCTAAAAATTAAAAATCCTATTTCATTGTCTGAATTATCTATCCAATTTAATTTTACTTTACCATCGTTTAATACTGATGCTGTTAGTGAAGTGGGAGGATTAACTGGCTTTATCTTAGTAGTGAACATCCAAAAATTAGAATAACTACTTATGCCAGCAATATTAATACTTCTAACTCTCCAAAAATACATTCTTTTATATTGTAAGGAATCAACTACTCTTAAAGTGTCAGTTATGGTACTATCATTTATTATAATATTTGTAAATGAAGAATCATTTGATAACTGTAAGTGATATTTATCTGCATACTCGACTTTTCCCCAAATTAATGTTGTGGTGATGTTAATTCCAGAAGTATTATTTTGAGGGAAGATCAGTATGGGGATAGAAGGGGTTGGCCTAATTGTTTTAAACTTAAACCATTCTGAAAAATCTCCCCAACCAGCTTCGTTTTTTGCGTTTACACGCCAGTAATAGATTTTATCATTCAATAATGCCGTAACTGTTTTTGATGTGTCCGTTAAAGTAGTGTCTAATATTACAGTATTTCCAAGAGTATCAGTAGCGAGCTCAAACCAGTAAATTATAGTAGATTCTCTATTATGCGCTTTACTCCAGAAAAAAGTTAAAGTCGTAGGAATATTTTGAGCATCATTTTCTGGATATAAAAGAGTAACAGATGCCGGAGTACCGAGTGTCTTAAAGTTCCATATTTCTGATGTATCACTTACACCCCCAATATTTTTTGCACTTACTCTCCAATAATATTGATTAAGTGGAGATAGTACATCAGGTAGAGTTTTAGAAGTATCGATTAAAGAAGTATCACTGAATACTAATGTAGTAAAATTAGGTACTTCACTAACCTGTAAAGAGTAACTTTCAGCTCTATTGGATTTATACCAACTTAAGGTTACAGGTTGAACTAAGCCAACACTGTTATTTGGAGGAGAGGCAAGAATGGGTATTGTAGGTGGTTCAATTATAGTTGTTGATTTCCATGTTTCTGACCAATCACCCCAACCTACCTCATTTCTAGCCCTAACTCTCCAATAGTAATCAGTAAGATAGCTTAATCCATTTATTGTTATGGTTGTATCAGAGAGGTTATTTTCATCAACAAAAATCAGAGTAAATAGACTATCTGTTGCTAACTGAAAATGATAGCTCTGGATAGTTTTCATACTCTCTTCGGCTTTTTGCCATTTAAATATGAGGTTTGATATCGGCTGATTAATTGAGTTATTAGGTGGACTAAATAAATCAACAGACAATGGAAGGCCCAGGGTTCTAAAATTCCATGTTTGTGAATATTCACTTACACCGCCAATATTTTTTGCACTTACTCTCCAATAATATTGTTTGAGTGGAGATAATACATCAGGTAGAGTTTTAGAAGTATCGATTAAAGAAGTATCACTGAATACTAATGTAGTAAAATTAGGTACTTCACTAACCTGTAAAGAGTAACTTTCAGCTCTATTGGATTTATACCAGCTTAAGGTTACAGGTTGAACTAAGCCAACACTGTTATTTGGAGGAGAGGCAAGAATGGGTATTGTAGGTGGTTCAATTATAGTTGTTAATTTCCATGTTTCTGACCAATCACCCCAACCTACCTCATTTCTAGCCCTAACTCTCCAATAGTAATCAGTAAGATAGCTTAATCCATTTATTGTTATGGTTGTATCAGAGAGGTTATTTTCATCAACAAAAATCAGAGTAAATAGACTATCTGTTGCTAACTGAAAATGATAACTCTGGATAGTTTTCATACTCTCTTCGGCTTTTTGCCATTTAAATATGAGGTTTGATATCGGCTGATTAATTGAGTTATTAGGTGGACTAAATAATGAAGCTGCGTATGGTTTTCCAAGCGTTCTGAATCTCCATATTTCACTCCAATCACCTGTTCCTGCTACATTTTTACCTCTAATTCTCCAATAATATTTTGTATTTGGACTTAAGTTGTTCAAAGGGTAAGAGTTATTTTGATGATTTTCTTCGTTTACTATTATATTTTGAAATATACTATCAGTTGATACCTGTACTACATACTGTGTAGAATTCTGATCATAGCTCCATTGAAGTAATGTATTAAATGGATTAACAACTTCATCATTCAGAGGTGATATTAACGTCGGTCTCGAAGGCTTATTAAAAAGTTCAACAAAACCACTTATTGTGCTCTTAAGTATATTTTGTGATTGCGAATTAGAAAGTATACCATTGCTTAGTAATATAGGTAGATTACCTGTTAAATTACCGCTCAAAGCATCGAATAAAACGATAACTCCTGAGTTTCCAAGGAAAGGTTTTTGAGTTGGTGAAAATGAAATAATTCTATAAACATTGCCTGTAATCTTAGCGATGTTAATTATATGATCTTGCTTTCTATTAGACAATTTTATACTATTTGTTAAATATTCTAAACTATCAGGTAGAGTTATATCAAACTGGAAGGCTACAAACTGTTCATAGTTATTGACGCTAATAGTAATCTTAATTGTATCATTTGAAAATCCAGTGCTGCTATTTGCAATAATATAATTAGGTGCGAAAGCATTTGCAGTCAGATTAATAATAAAAGGGTCTTCATCTGAATCATTGCTTCTAATAATAAATCTACCTGTATGACTGCCTTTTTGATTATTATGAAAATAAAACCTAAAATTTTTATAATGGCCTTGTGGAATAACAATTGGTAAAACTGCATTAGACCAAAAAGAGTTATTGTTTGATGTTAACGAATTTATAACAAGCGTGTCATTCCCATAATTGTAAATTTGATAATCATAAATAGCAGTATCAGTTACTGAAACCTCTCCAAAGTCGACAATTGAATTCCCGTGAATATCAGGGGATGCAATATTAATATAACTTGAATAATATCCTGAGACTACATTTTGTGCCGACGAATCTGAAACAATTACATTATCTAATGAATAGTAGTAATTTCCTCCATTCCCATTTAGATTAAATTTCATTCTTAAAATATAACCCGATGAATCGCGGAAAGGTTTATTAGTCGGAGAGAAAGACACAACGCGCAATCGATTTGCTCCAACATAATTTGCACTGATTATATGATCTTGTTTTCTTTCTGTCAGGAAAATTGAGTCTGATATAAAACTTATTACATTCGGTATTATTATATCGAATTGAAAGCCAACCACTGGTTCCATATTATTCATTGAAAATAAAATGTCAATGGGATAGCCTGATCTACCTGAAGATGGATGCGCATGTAGCTCATTGACAGCAAACGCCACAGCAGTTAATTGCACGTTAGCTTTATTGCTTGCTGGATCGTTTGATTCAACAGTTAAAATGGTGTTATAAATCCCCTTTTTTAATGAATTAAATTTTATGGTTATAATTCGATTACTCCCAGGTGAAATTGTAAATGATGTATCCCCAATTATTTTGAAATATTTATTTCCAGTATAAATACGATTGACTATTAAGTTTAAGTTTCCTGTATTTTGAATGACAACACTTCTTTCAGTTGAATTCCAGAGAGGAGTGCTGCCAAAATCTAATTGGGAAGGAGTTATATTTATTTTTGGTGAATAAATAGTAAGGGAGCCATTTGAAAATGAGGTTAGAATATTCTCAGAATTGGCGTTGCTAATAATAGGGTTTATAATCAGAATTGGATAAACACCAGGTTCAGTTTTTAGTTTAATTTTGAATTTAGCTACACTACCTGAATCTCCAAGAAAAGGACTCTGATTAATAGAGAAAGCCAATACCCTTAATAAATTATTTTGAATTAAAGATGCGGATATTATATGGCCATTACTTCTTTCGGTTAATACTGCTGAATTTGGGATGTATAATGATTGTGTCGGTAATTCTATATCTGTCTGAAATGCAACAAAATTATTCGCATTGTTTATTTTAATATCTATCACAAGTGTATCATTGAAGCTTCCACTATAATCAGGAATAAACATTGTATTTTGCCCGTATAGAAAAATTGATATTAAACAGAAAAGTATGAAGGTTCTCATAAAAAACTCATTTCAGATTTTTAAAATGAATTTTAATTTTACTTATGCTTATTTAAGCAACAACATTTTCTTTTGAGAGACATATTTATCTGCCTTTATCCGGTAAATGTAAACTCCAGTGGATACCAGATGACCAGAATTGTTATGTCCATTCCATGTTATTTCATAATAGCCTGGTTGTTGATGGCTTGTTTTGTAATCCCATACTTTCTGTCCCAATATATTATATATAGTTAATTCCACATCTCCTGGATTTGGCAAAGCATATCTTATAATTGTTGTTGAGTTAAATGGGTTAGGATAGTTTTGATATAAATGATATTCCTTTGGTATTATCTCACCATCGTTTATCAGACTGATTTCTACTTTTTCTCCTTTTAAATTACTTCCCATTACCTCTTTAAGTTCTTTGAAGTATCCTTGAGACAGCTTAAACAAAATTTCTTTTTCACTGTTTTTAATCGTTTGATTTTTGAAGCTATAAATAACCACATACATTGTATCTCCAATCGTATTATATGAAAGTTCCATACCTCTGGCTGCTTCTCCAGTTATCACAGTGGAGTTACCTAAATTTTTCCCAACAAGTTTAAATTGCAATCCTGCTAATCCTTCTCCATTTTCGATGTATGCAGTTTTTGTGTCAAAGGAGATTTTTGGTTTATTTGATATGGCTGCAAATTTTGGAACATTCCCCATAATTATGTTTACTACACCCACTACATCAAGTATGTTAACTTGTCCATCCTGATTAACATCAGCTGCTTCAAATATAAATGGTTGAGGATTTTGGCTGAGAATGAAACTTATTATTGTTGTAATATCAAGAATGTTTATTGACAGGTCTCCGTTTGCATCGCCAATGGAAGCTGTAAATGGAATTGAACTAACTATCTTTGACGAATCTGTTTCGTCGAAGTTCGTTCTTACAATTTTATAATAATAATAGTATTTCTTGTTAGGTATCACATTAAAATCAGTGTAAATTGTATCAGTAATTAAAGATGAGTTTATCAAAATAGGTTCTGTTAGTGTTGAATCATTTATATGCTCAAATCGGTACATATTATAACCAAGTACATCCGGAATAAATGCAGGATCCGGGTTAGACCATTCAAGAGTTACTCTGCCGAGACCAGCTGTCGCTTGAAAATCCTCTGATGCACTTCCTGCTGCATCTATTAGAAATTCAAATCGTTGATCTTCGATTGGTATTTCAAAGCCTTCAGTGTCCCTTGCTCCTTCTACTCTTATTCTATTTATGCCATCTCCGGTATAGAGTTTTACGGTATAGTATGCTGTCCAAACAGTACTATCAGGAGACCATGATGCCGAGTCAACTACAGCGTGTTGTGTATAAGGTTCTCTTACCCCAAAAGTCAATTTTGGTGGATAATTAATATCCATTGGACGATTAAAATATACATCAAATCTGTGTGTTCCTACACCCAGGGGTTCAACAAATTCTTCCTGTGCATCCTTTCCGTTAACCAATACTTTCCACACTATTCCATGAGCTGAATCGTCAGGAATGCTTAGTAATGGGAAAGGATTCGCTAATGGTAAACTTGGATCTTCCCAAAAATCATATATTTGCTCTTCATAACCACCATTACTTTTTCCCCAATAGTTATAGGGTATATTTATTAAATCCATGTTCCCGCCAAATGAGATAAAATGACTTTTAATTAAATTATTTTTTCTAATGTCTTTATTGCTTGTTTCTAAGTGAAAATTAACAGATGCATTCACAAAATTATTGTATCTAATTCTTTTATTATCTAACAGACCACTAGGATAATCAATTAATTTAACGTTATAGATATTATTATTTTCCATTATAGTTAGGCTATAAGTTGAGAAGGGTTTAATATTATTAATATAACGAAAAATACTATTCTTTATTATGTTCACTCCCTTTATAAAATCATGTAAAAAATTTAACGATTGTAATATATTTTCAAAAGTACAGTTTTCAATTAAACAGGATCCATAACCCCAATAATCATTCCAGTATGGAGTACCAATATTATAAAAGTAGCAGTATATTAAGCTATCCGGGGTTAGAGGTCGCGTGTCTCTTTTAATTCCTGATCCTATCCCATTGTAAGAAGTAAATTCTATCAGGCTGTCCTTCGAACCTTTTGCAATAATTTTTCCATTAACATAAATATAATTACCACCACGAATGTATACTTTGGTACCAGGCGAAATATAAAGTTTCCCATTAGCACCAACTCTAAAAGGTTTATTTACAAGCCAGAGTTTATCGGGAGTCAAAACCATAATAGAGTCCATTACCCCTGACAATTCTTCCCCATTTTCAATATTTAAAATTATTTGTTGTTTAATGGTATCAATTGAACCCATATACCATAGTTTAGAAGAGAATGCTATATCCCTATCATGAACAACATTTGGATTAATATGTATTCTTAATGTATTAAACTCGTTTGTTCTTCTTGCATAAGGACTAATACTTCCAATAAAAGCTTTATCTTTAATAATAGAAGCCGTAGTTGTATCTTCAAATTCACTGAATTCAATTCCCACCCATACAGAATCAGCCTGGCCCCAGGTATTCCTTACTTCAAACCATAACTCAATTGTCTCACCAGCGTCTGTTCTTCCATCTCCATCCCCATCTAATGTATCAACAATTTTATGTGAAACAAACCATAAAACAGGTTTTGCTTGAACTGTCATTGCATTTGCTAACTGGAGATGAAGATTTATAGTGTTTATCAAATTACCCCACATTAATTCTTGTGATTGACCAGTAAATTGTTTTTGGTACAAAGAAACTGCCCCAGAAACTAAAGGTGCTGCCATTGAGGTACCATTATATACCCTATAACCACCATTTGGGATTAAACTTAATATACTAACACCGGGCGCTCTTAATTCATAATTGTTTAATTCTTCATATTGGCTGAATACGGGTCCATCTTGATCGTAGTTAGAGAAACCCGCTAAGCCACTTTGAGTTGTTGCTTCAATCCCTAAAACATAAGATATCGCAGCTGGATAAAATCGGGCGCAAAACATCCCTGGACCAATACATTTAGTATCATTTCCAGCAGCAGCCACCAAAGTAGCGGTACCGTAAGCATTTGCAAGAGCATTTTCCATCGTTAGACTTCTTGCATAACTACCAAAACTCATATTTATTACATTTGCTCCTTTATTCATAGCGTAAATTATTCCCTGGGTTATTTTAGCTGCATCTCCTCTTCCGCTACTCTGGAATACTTTAATAGCCATTATCTTTGCACCCCAATTAACGCCAGCTATTCCTATTCCATTGTTTGCTTCAGCTGCTGCTATTCCAGCTACATGTGTTCCGTGAGTGTTATCATCCATAGGATTGTTGTCATTATTAATAAAGTCCCATCCCCTGATATCATCAATAAATCCGTTTCCATCATCATCTATTCCATTGTCTGGGATTTCTAATGAATTTATCCATATTTTATTCTGAAGATCCGGGTGTAACCAGTCAACTCCTGTATCAAGTATTGCTATAAGTTGTGTTGTATCTCCTGTTACCGTAGACCAAACCTGATTTATTTGTGTTGCAGGAATTCCCCACTGTTCGTTGTACAACGGATCATTGGGAGTTACTACATCTGTTGATAATGGTAGTGTAGTAGATTGTGGAAATAACTCTTTTGGTGAATAAACTTTTAACGGATTTTCTTTTAACCACTCTTTCATTTCTGCTTCGTTTAATGGAGGTGATAGTGGTTCACTTTCTATTATGGAATAAATATAATTCGGTTCTGCGTATACTACATTCTCGTTTTCATTCAGTTCTCTTATTGCATCAAATATGAAGGTTAGGGAGTCACATTGAAGTTTATAAATATTATGTAAGCTCGGTACTTCAAATTCGTATCCATTGAATGATTTTAAGAATTTCTTTTCAATCTTTTTTTTCTCTTGTGGAAAAACTTTTTCTATAGCTGTCACTTTATATTTCTGCATTATTTCATCAATTGAAGGTACGCCAACAGTTACATATCCATTTGTTTTACCAAGAACTAAACTAACTTCATCTTTGAATTTTACTAATATTTGTCCGGGGACGTACTCAAATTGAGAAGCTCGACTATCCAATGTTATTACATCATATAATGTTGTATCTCCGTTATTAGACGGGCAGTTTGTGCATGGATTTTGAGAATAAAGTCTAACTGATATGATGAAAACTAAAAAGATTGTAAATAGTTTTTTCATGGCTAAACCTATTAGATTTATTTTGTAACTATTTATTTAACGTAAAAGGAGCATTTTAATTGTTTTGGTAAATTCCTTGTTACTCATTGAATAAAAATAAATTCCACTGGGGACTTGAATATTCTCAGAACTCTTACCATCCCACTCAAATTCAGAATAACCTGGTGAGATAGTTTTAGTCTCTTTTTTTATCATTCTCCCACAGACATCAGTTATTATAAAATCTATCTCTGTTTTGAGAGACGAAAAAATGGCAATCTTTGTAGATGAATTAAATGGGTTGGGATAATTCACAAATAGCTGAAATTTTTCTGACTCGTTTTCAGGTTCAAATGAAATAGTATCGAAGTATTTTGTTGTACCGTCAGAATTAACTTGTTTTATTCTATATGAAATTGTATTCATTTTCTGGTGATACTTTAAAACATCGACAAAAGTGAAATAACTTTGATCTGAATGATTGTCGTAATTTACAAAGCCAATGGTTTCCCATTCAGAATTTGAAAATTGTCGCTCGATAAAAAAGCATTGAATGTTTTCTTCGTTGTTGGTTTTCCAGAATAATTGAATACCATTATCATTTCTAATCCCGTAGAAAATCGGCATTTGAACCAACACAATGAAGCTGCTAACTGTTATTTTTCCGTTTATAAAATGAGTAAGAATATTTTGAGAGTTACTGTTACTGATAATTGGATTGATTAGTTCAATTGTAAATATTCCTGTAGTATCTCCAGCTATGAGTTTAAAATATAGAACCACTCCGGTATCTCCATAGAAACTGTTTTGATTGAATGAAAAAGCTAAAACTCGTAATATATTTCCTGGGATAAGATTAGCAGAAAGAATGTGACCATTAGCTCTTTCAGATAGATTAGCAGAATTATTTATATATGTAAATCCCTCTGGGATTTTTACATCTGTTTGAAATGCAACAAACGCTTCGGAATTATTGATGTGTAAACTAATCGAGACAGTATCTAAGATCTGAGTTTGAATGTCTCTAATGAACATTATGTTTTGAGGTAAGAGTTGAGTGGTAGTGAGAGTAAAAAATAAAAAGAGTAACAATCTCTTCATATTGTATTCTCTTTTTTTGAAATGATTGGCACTTTAATCACAAATAAAGACCGAAAATGTATTAAAAACATCAATGTATTAAATAAATAAAAGTTAATTTTTAATTAACATGCCAATAGTAATTTTTTTGTCAAAATAATTAAATAATCTACTAATGTCAAAAAAAGACGAATAAAAATATAATCTTAATATTATGGGATTTAATTACCTCAAACTTTTTTATTATAAAATTATTGCAGGATAATATTATAGAAGAGTTAATTATAGTGATAGTTTGCTGGTTACTAAGTTGTAAGATAAAACTTTAGAAAAATTATTTTTTCTCAATTCAAGTTCATAAAAAGATTTATTCTGATTTGAACAAACAAAGTTTTTTTGGTTCAGTGTAATTTTGGGTTTATCACTAAAAGTATGCTAGTGGTAGCCATGCTTTTTCTATCAGGAATAGATAATATTATCTTTTAATCGATAAATGTAATTCTCCCTATAAAGTCTCAATTAATAAACGAATTTGAGTTTTAAATTTACAATTAGAATTTTTATTAAAAGCGTTAGGGCTGACTAAAAAGTATTATTCTGTCACCTTGAATTCATTTCGTTGTCAATTTTTAGAACATAAATTCAAGATTAGATTCAGACCCAAATTCCAGATAACACTTTTTGGTCAGCCCCTTTTTTAACTTATAAAATATATTTACTCAAATCTCTGTTTTTCACTATTGTGCTGAGTTTTTCGTTTACCATTTCTTTTGTGATGCGAATTTTCTTCTCTTTAATCTGATCAGGCACACCGTAAAGAATGTCTTCAAGTAAAGTTGTTAAAATCGTATGAAGTCTTCGAGCTCCAATGTTTTCAACTTGCTCGTTAACTTCAGCGGCAGTTCGAGCAATTTCTTTTATCGCATCATCTTCAAATTCTATTTCAACACCTTCACTTTTAAGTAATGCTGAGTATTGTTTTATCAATGCATTTTCTGGGAGAGTTAAAATTTTTACAAAGTCATCTTCAGTCAAACTGTGTAGCTCAACTCGAATTGGAAATCTACCTTGTAGTTCTGGAATTAAATCTGAAGGTTTGGAAACATGAAAAGCACCTGATGCAATAAACAATATGTGATCGCTTTTAACCGGTCCATATTTTGTGTTAACCGTTGAACCTTCAACAATAGGAAGTAAATCTCGTTGAACTCCTTCTCTGGAAACATCAGGTCCAACTTTTGAAGGAGGTCCTGCAATTTTGTCTATCTCGTCAATAAAAATTATACCAGTATTTTCAACTCGAAAGATTGCTTCTTTGATAATGGCATCCATATCAATTAATTTTTTAGCTTCTTCTTCCCGGAAATAATTCCTTGCTTCTTTGATTGTCATTTTCTTCTTCTTTGTTTTTTTTGGTAGAATGTTTCCCAGCATATCTTGAAGATTAATTCCGAGATCATCCGGACCAAAAGGACCAAGTATTTGCATCACAGGTCCACTCGTATCGGCTTGAGCTTCAAACTCAATTATTGTATCATCGAGTTCGCCTTTTATTAATTTCTCGCGATAAAAATCTCGCGCTGATTTCCTTGTTGATTCTTGTGGGAACTCTGGATGTTGTTCTTTATCAGCCGGAATTGGGAGAGGTTCTTTTACCTGTTTTCTTACAGGTTCAAGCAATATATCTAAAATTTTTTCATCAGCCAGTTGTTGAGCTTTTTCTCTAACTTCTTCCATCCTTTCAGCTTTGACCATATTTACAGCAATATCAGTAACTTCTCGAATCATTGATTCGACATCACGGCCCACATATCCAACTTCAGTATATTTCGAAGCTTCAACTTTCAAAAATGGTGCGTTTGCAAGCTTTGCGAGTCTTCTTGCAATTTCAGTTTTTCCTACACCAGTTGGACCAATTAAGATTATGTTATTTGGTAAAATTTCTTCTCGAAGATTTTCTTGAACCTGTTGTCTTCTCCATCTATTTCTTAGTGCAATAGCAACTGCTTTCTTTGCAGCATCTTGTCCCACAATGTATTTGTTCAGTTCTTTTACAATTTCAGATGGAGTCAAACTTTTTATCGTGAATTTATTTTCCTTTTGATTCTTTTTGCTTTTCATAATTTTCAGAGCTCCTCAATTATAATATTATCATTTGTGTAAATACAAATTTCAGCTGCAGCCTTAAGTGATTCTTCTACAATTTCCTTAGCTGAGAGATTACTATGTTTTACCAGCATCCTTGCAGCAGCCAGAGCATAACTTCCGCCAGAACCAATTGCTACTATATTATCATCTGGTTCGATTACATCACCATTACCGGAAATTATCAAAGCTTTTTCTTTCGACACAACAGCAAGCAAGGCTTCAAGTCTTCTGAGATATTTATCGGTTCTCCAGTCTTTAGCTAGTTCAACAGCAGCTCTTGAAAGATTACCTTTGTATTGCTCTAATTTATCTTCAAATCTTTCGAGTAATGTAAATGCGTCAGCCGATGCACCTGCAAAGCCTGCAAGAACTGTATCGTTATAAAGTTTCCTTACTTTTCGAGCGTTGTGTTTCATAACAGTTTGACCAAGGGTGACCTGGCCATCTCCTCCCATTGCTGCATTTCCATTATGAACGATGCCTATTATTGTTGTCGAATGAATCTTTTCCATTTGAACTCCTACGGTAAACTTTTGTTGATTTTTTTCCATTCTTCATACCATGAGATATAAGGTGTTATTATCGGGACAGCTGTCATTTTTCCACCAAATCCTGTGTAACGATAGACAAACATATTAAGATTGCTTACTTTTATTGATTTTAATAATTCTAAATTAATATTCTTTATGTGTTTTTGAGCAAGATTTGCAACAAGCTTATCCCTTTGCTGATCAAATTTCTTTTGTTTCAATTCCAATCGAATTTTGTCTTTCAATTCACTGAAATTTTTCACACTGACTGAATCGGGTCTTTCTATTTTTTTATCAAGAAGTTTTATAATTGAATATCCATCTTTTGTTTCAATTGGTGCAAAGATTTCACCTATGTTTAATCGCTCTGCTGTTCTTCCAATTTCATCATACATGGTTGTTGGGAAATAACCAAATTCACCATTTTTCTCAGCAGCCCATTTCCTCTTTGAATATTCCCGGGCAAGTTGACCAAAATCATCACCCTCTTTTAATTTATTTAAGATTAACTCGACTTTATCTAAACTATCAACAAGTATTTCCTGAATATTCACGAGAATGATTTCTTCAGAGCTTATACTTCTTTCCTTAATATAATTTTCTATCTCTTCATCGGTAATTTCTATGTTGTTTTTCAAGCTTAAAGTATACCATGTTGAATAATAAAAATCTTTCCACATTTCGATATCTTTTTTGACTTCTGGTTTCAAATGTAATCCTTGACGATAACCTTCTTCTGCCAAGTATTCATCTTCAAGAAAATTTTTAATTGCTTTATTTAGTTTAGAAGCAATATGTCTTTCTGTCGAATCAATTACACTAAAACCTTTAAAAAGTAGAGTGCGAAGAAACTCACTGATTGTAAAATTCTTTTTCTCCATTTTTATCAAAATAAAATTCTTTTTATTGCCAAGTTCATTTTCAATTTGATTTACATCTTCAGGATCAATTATATACTCATTGTTTCTGATCGGTGATTGATGTTCAAATTTGTACTTAAATCTCTTTGTTAATACCTCAACAAGATTCCAGAAGACTTCACCATCAGCTTCGCCTCGTTTGTTTGAGAAAAACTTTTTGAAATATTCATTGTAGAGTTTTTCTTCTATTCTCTGTTTAAGAATTTTCTCTGCTTTTCTTGAAGCATCATTGAATTCTTTTGGACCCATTGCGATGTTCATTCGAGAACTATCTACTTTGAAAATGTAATAACCGAGAGATGATTTTAAAGGTCTGGTGAAATTACCGGGTTCGGTTACATACAACACATTTTCAAAATCTTCAATTAGAGTGCCGTAGGTAATTTCAATTGGAGATTTTTGATCTTCACTAATCACTCGTGAATTAAATATTGAATCGAATTTGGCTCCGTTGAGGAGAGCATCGTAAATAGAAAATATTTTGGCAGAATCTAAATCAAAAATATATCGAGCGTATAAAGTAATCTGACTTTTTGCAATTGCATTATTCAGTTCATCAGGTTCCAGTTTTATTTTACTTATTATTTCTTTTCTGTAGAGTGCATCACGAACAATCATCTTCTCTAAATTTTTGTAAGCCAGATTCAAATCAAAGCTTGTATCAATTTTTATCTCATTACCATAGATTGAAAGTAATTTCTCAGCTATTAATGTTTTTAAAAATTCGAGTTTTAATTCCTCATCTATATAACGAATATTTCTTCTTGGCCATGGAGTGAATTCGAATCGAGTTACAAACTCATCTACAGTAATGACTTTATTATCGAACTCAACAAGTATTGAATCTTTCGATTGAGTAAAAATTTCTTCTGGTAAAAACAAAAGATTTAGCAAAATAAAAATTATCAAATTTTTCATAATATCTTTTTTGCTATCCATTTAATTGGAAAGATGCGAGAAACTTTAGATTTATATTGTTTATATTCTTCACCAAAAAGTATTTCAAGTTTTTTCTCTTCAAAATAAGAACCTATGTAAAAATAAAGAATTATCAGAATTAATGTGGTAAAGTAAAACAATGTCATATATGGTCTTAAGGCAAGAAATAAAATCGAAAACAGATAAATCGGATGACGGGCAATTTTATAAGGACCATCCGTTCGAAGTAAATAATGCTCGTCTAATTCATCCTGATAGTTATTTTGAAAATATCTTTTGACTTGATTGATACCTGAGAATTCTCGCCAGTCTGTGTAATGGATTACCCATAAAATTCCGAAGAGTGATAATATTTGCAATCCATAAATTATTAAATCATATGGGGATGGAATCTCATAAACAATTTGGTGTGGCTTGGGTGAAAAATAAAAAAACATTCCAAAGGTGATAAAGCTGATTAAATTATAAGCAAGTCTATAAAAAGCTATTTTTTTACCGAATTTTTCCTTTATAAGATTTTTAATTTTTATGCTGGCTAAAATTGAATGAAGAAAAGCAAAAGCTGAAAACAGAATAATAATTAGAAGGATATCAAGGAATGTTTGCATAAAGTTTAGATTTCTCGACGAAGCTTGGCAACAGGAATACCGAGCTGTTCTCTATACTTTGCAACTGTTCGTCGAGCGATTTTTATTCCTTCCTGATTTAGGATTTTTGCAATTTCATCATCTGAAAGAGGTTTGTTTTTGTCTTCACTTTCGATAATCTCTTTAATTCTTATTTTAACATTCTTGTTCGAAATGGCTTCTCCGTTTTCAGTCTCAAGTCCCTCTGAAAAGAAATATTTCAGTTCATGAATACCGACTGGAGATTGAACATATTTCCCGTTTACCACGCGACTAATCGTTGAAATATCAAGATTTAAAGGTTCCGCAATATCCTTATAAATCATGGGCTTAAGATTTTTTTCGCCATACTCAAAGAAATCTCTTTGCTTTTCTACGATTAAATTCATCACTCTTAGGAGAGTAATTTTTCTCTGGTTAATAGCATCGATGAACCATTTAGCTGCATCGATTTTTTCTTTGATAAATTTTTTTATTTCTTTTTCATCACCCGATTTAATCTTTTTGTATTTTTTCTTAATGATCATTTCGTACTCAGGATTAATACGAAGCTGAGGAATATTTCTATCATTAAGATAGACTACAAATTTATTATCAATCTTTTCCACAATTAGATCAGGTGTAATTTGCTGGAAATCTGTATTTGATAATGTTCCTTCACCTGGTTTTGGATTTAAATGTTGAATTATATTTATGATTTCTTTTAATTCATCTCGATTAATTTTGAGTTTGTTTTCAAGTGCTTCATATCTTTTTGATGTGAAGTCATCAAAATAATCAGTCAAAATTTTTCTGGCGATGTTTTTAGTTTTTGGATTTATGTCTTTTTCTTCGAGTTGTATTAAAAGACATTCTTGAAGATTACGAGAAGCAATTCCGAGAGGTTCGAAGTGTTGAATTTGTTTAAGTAAATTTTCAGCTTTTTCATAAGGAATTTTGATGTGTTCAAATAGCTCAAGATCTTTTAGAATTTCTTCTAAACTTACAATCAAATATCCATCTTCATCAATATTGCCAATGATTTCTTCGCCCAGTCGAAACATTTCAGGAGAGAGATTTAACAATCTGAGCTGAGACATTAATTGTTCAGAAAGGTCCTGTTTAGCTGGAGTAGGAATTTCAGAGACTTCATTTTCTTCGTTTTGATAATCAGGAGTAAAAGCCTCTGGATTATCGTTCATAAAATCTTCAATTGTAAACGTTTCAATCTCTTCAGTTTCTTTCCCTAAGTCGTCGGCCGATAAACTTTCAATTTCTGCAGCTGCCTGTCCTTCATCCTGATTCTGGATAACTTCATCAATTTGCACTTCTTCTAATACAGGGTTTAGATCGAGTTCTTCTTTGATTCTTTGTTCAAGGGAAAGATTATTTAATTGTAAAAGTTTCTGATAAAGAATCTGCTGTGGAAGTAGCTGGAGCTGTTGCGAAAGTTTCTGATTTAATTGTAACATATCTCATCTTTTCAGTTTTTTTATTGCGCTTTTTAATTTTTCAAACCAACTTGAACCATATAATCTGATCAATGCTTCTTTACAAAATTCATAAACAGGCATTTTTGAATCAAGCCCGCTTTTCATTGCCGATTCGCAGATTGAAAGAAATTCTGCTCTTAAAACATCACTACCGAAACTTATTTTTCTAATTGGAAAGAGATGACAAGAAATCGGTTTCCTGAAATTAATCTCACCAGCAAGATAAGCTTTTTCGATAGCACATTTAGCTATATTATTATCATAGTAAACAAAGACACACTCTTTCTCTTCATAAGTTCTTGTATGGTATAAACCTTTGTGGGTTTCAAAGACTCCATATTTCTTTAAAATTTCAACATGTTTTTCAGGTAGATATTTATAGAGTTTCTCTTTTATATTTTCAAGAATATTTACTTCCTCAAATGTGATTGGAGCTCCATAAGCATTCTCGATTGTGCAGCAGGCACCTTTACATTTTTCAAGATCACATTGAAAATATTCATCAATAATAGTACTGCTTACAGTTATATCTTCTATCTTGATAAAATAAACATTTCCTTCCATTGCTTTTGAGGAATAATTTTTTATGATTGAATTAATTATGAATTTTAATGAAAATTGAGTACGCAATTTAAAGTAAAAATGAGTGATGTCAAAAGTTTAATAATTTATAATTGTTTAAATTAGAAACTGGTATGAGAAAAAATGAAGATACAATCTGTGCAGCAATTACTGCTTACGGTATAGGTGCAATTGCAATCGTGCGAGTAAGCGGTCCAAAAGCACTTGAGGTTGGTGATAAAATTTTTATCGGGAAACATAAACCATCTGAATCACCAACTCATAGGATTTACTATGGCCGTTTGATAAATGATATAGACGATGTCCTCATTTCTATTTTTCGTAAACCTCATTCCTATACTGGTGAAGATTCTATTGAAATTTCACATCACGGGAATTTTCTAATAACTCGAAAAATAATTCAACTTTTAATTGAACATGGTGTTCGTCTGGCAGAGCCAGGTGAATTTACAAAGAGGGCATTTTTAAATGGTAAACTGGATTTATTGCAAGCAGAAGCAGTGTCCGAAATAATTCAATCACGTTCGGACATCGCTGTCCAAAGTGCTCGAAAACAATTGGACGGAATTTTATCCGATAAAATCAAGGAAATTAAAAATTATCTGGTCGAAGTAATTGGACTACTTGAACTGGAACTTGATTTTGTAGAAGAGGATATTGAATTGGTTGATAAAAATACATTAATAAAAAAAGTTCAGGATATCATTCAAATGATATCAAATTTACTTTCAACTTTTCGAACGGGCAGATTAATTTATGAGGGCATTAATGTATTAATAATTGGAAAACCTAATGTTGGTAAATCAAGTTTGCTAAATAAAATTCTAAATGATGAAAGAGCAATTGTAAGTGAGATCCCTGGTACAACAAGAGATATTATTAAGGAAGAAATTTTCATTGATGGAACACTATTTAGATTTTATGATACGGCCGGGTTAAGAAAATCAACCGATATTATTGAAGAAGAAGGAATTAAGCGGGCAATTCAATTAATTGAAAAAGCTGATATAATAATACATCTTGTAGATTATGAATCAATAAATGAAAATTTGAATGATTTTGACATAAATATCTCCGATAAAAAAATCGTAAAGGTTTTAAATAAGGTGGATTTAATTGATGATGAACTCAAGAGAGATCTCGAAACAAATCAGGACTTAATTCTGATTTCTGCAAAAACTGGAGAGGGAATTGATAAATTATTTGAATTGTTTAAGAACTATATTTACCAGCACAATCTATATTCTGAGGATGTTGCCGTTATTTCAAATATTAGACATTATAATTCTTTGAAAAATGCTAAAGATGCACTTGAGAATGCAATTATTAGTTTAATGGAAGATAGATCAAACGAATTTATTGCAATAGATTTAAGAAAAGCCGCTAATTCGATGAAAGAACTAACTGGCGAAATAACCTCAGAAGAAATTTTGAATTCTATATTTTCTAAATTTTGTATCGGGAAGTAAATTTTTCACGTGAAAAAATCTTAAAGGAATTATGAAAGAAAGATACGATATAATTGTAATTGGAGGTGGACATGCAGGAATTGAAGCCTCGGCTGCTGCCGCCAATATGGGATTGCAGGTTGCTTTAATAACAATGAAAAAAGAAGCAATCGGTAGAATGTCTTGTAATCCAGCAGTCGGTGGAACTGCTAAAGGACATCTAGTAAAAGAAATAGATTCTCTGGGAGGATTAATCGGACAAATCGCTGACCGCACTGCTATTCAGTTTAAAATGCTTAATCGTTCCAAAGGACCTGCTGTCTGGTCACCACGAACTCAGAATGATAGAGAACTTTATTCTAAAGTCGCCATTGAATTATTATCTAAGATTAAAAATCTTGAAATACTTGAAGGTACGGTTACAAAAATTCTTATTGAAAACTACAAGGTTAAAGGCGTCGAACTGAATGGAATTAAAATCTATACAAAAGCAATAGTTATCGCTGCAGGTACTTTTCTTAATGGGAAGATGTTTGTCGGAAGGAATCAAACAGAGGGTGGAAGATTTGGTGAGCCTAAAGTTACAGGCTTGACTGAAATGCTTCAAGAAATTGGATTTGTAAGTGGAAGATTAAAAACGGGAACACCTCCAAGACTTGATAAAAAAACAATTGATTTTTCAGCAATGGAAGAACAAAAGGGGGATGATCCTCCGACCTTTTTCTCCTATTTAACTGAAAGTTTTTCTCTACCACAGGTTTCTTGTTATATAACTTACACCAATCAACAGACACATGATATTTTAAGACAGGGATTTGTTGATTCTCCACTTTTTACTGGTATCATAAAAGGAATTGGTCCAAGGTATTGTCCATCAATCGAAGATAAGATTTATAGATTTAGTGATAAAGAACGACATCACCTCTTTTTAGAACCGGATGGCTTAAATACAGATGTAATTTACTTAAACGGATTTTCTTCGAGTCTACCAGCCGATATTCAATTAAAAGCACTTCGAACAATTCCTGGACTTGAAAATGTAGAAATATTTAGACCTGGTTATGCTGTAGAGTATGATTTCTTCCCGCCATATCAAATCGATTTGACACTTGAGACTAAGTTGGTTGAAGGATTATATTTTGCAGGCCAGATAAATGGAACTTCTGGTTATGAGGAAGCAGCTGCTCAGGGAATTATGGCGGGTATTAACGCTGCATTAAAAATTTTAGGAGAAGATCCATTAATCTTAAAAAGATCTGAAGCATACATCGGTGTTTTGATTGATGATCTTGTAAATAAAGGCACCGATGAACCATATAGAATGTTTACATCCCGTGCTGAGTATAGATTGAACTTAAGACAGGATAATGCAGATAGACGACTAATGAAGTATGGCTATGAATTAGGATTAATTCCACACTGGGCTTACGAAAGGGTGATGCAGAAAGAAACCGAAATCCAGAAAATAATTGAATGGTCCAATAAAACTTACTTACGACCGGAAACTGTAAACGAACTTCTACGAAATAACAATTCTTCAGAAATTGATCAAAATGAAACAATTTCAAAACTTGTAAAGCGAAAAGACATCAAACTTATAGATCTCTTAAAATTATCTAATTATAATTTTATTGAAGATAAAAAAATTCAAGATGAAGCAATTTTTCAAGCCGAGATTGAATTAAAATATGAAGGATATATCAACAGGCAAAATGAGGATATTCAAAAATTCCTTGAAAACGAAAATATCTTAATCCCGAAAAATTTTGACTATTCAAAAATCAAAGCACTTTCAATGGAAAGTAGAGAAAAATTAGAAAAAATCAGACCAACCTCGTTTGGACAGGCTACACGAATATCTGGCATAAGGATAACTGATTTATCTATCCTTTTGGTTCACCTAAAATAGTTCTGGAAAACTTTTCACGTGAAAAATCTGAAAGATAACCTGAAAGACATTCTTGATCTAAATAATCTTGAATTAGATCAGGAAAAAATTGATTTAATCACTGAATATGTGAAATTACTATTAGAACATAATAAATTTATCAATTTGATTTCCCGGAAAGATGAAAATCATATTCTCGAAAAGCATATTATTCCATGTTTAGTTTTTTCTACAGTGTTTCAAAACTTTGATCAAAGTGTTCTGGACATTGGAACAGGTGGTGGACTACCTGGAATCCCTTTTTCAATAGTAAATCAAAAATCTCTCATTACACTGATTGATTCTATCAGAAAAAAAGTTAATGCTGTAAGAGATATTGTCCAAAAACTTGGATTGAAAAATGTTGAAACTATTTGGACAAGGGCAGAAGACAAAAATTTTATAGATAATTACAAAAATAGATACGATTTAATCATTTCTCGAGCCACTGCAAGCCTTGAAATTTTAATCGAGTATTCGAAACCTTTATGCAGAAATTCAAATTCAAGATTGGCTGTGATGAAAGGTGGAGATCAACTCGAAGATGAAATTATAAAAGCAAAAAAAAGATTTAATTATATTGCAATTCAAAAAAAACCGTTAATTTATTTACCGGAAAATCCAGAAAATATCAATAAAAAATTTATAATCATTGTGGAGAGGATTAATGGAAGGAAATAAAAAAGTATTTGAAGAAATTCAAGGTCTCTTAACAGAGCAAAGAAACCCGAATAGTATGGATATTGATTCAAAAAATACACTTGAAATATTGAAAATAATTAACGAAGAAGATAAAAAAGTCCCATTTGCTGTGGAAAAAGAAATCCCTTATATAGCTCAAGCAGTTGAATTTGTCGTTGAATCTTTTAAACAAGGAGGAAGATTACTTTATTTTGGTGCTGGCACAAGCGGGAGACTTGGGATTGTTGATGCTGCAGAATGTCCACCAACATTTGGAACACCACCAGAGATGGTACAGGGATTTATTGCAGGAGGAAGAGAAGCTGTTTTTGTTGCCCAAGAAGGTGCAGAAGATAAAGAAGAAAATGGGGCAAATGATGTTATTAAGGCAAATGTAAACTCAAAGGATACTGTTATTGGAATTGCGGCAAGTAGAAGAACACCTTATGTAGTTGGTGCAATCAAAAAAGCAAAAGAACTTGGAGCAAAGACAGTTTTTATCACAACAAATCCAAGAAAAGATTTTAATATAACTGAAGTTGATGTTGCAATTTGTCCTGAGGTTGGTCCCGAAGTAATAATGGGTTCAACAAGAATGAAAAGCGGGACAGCTCAAAAACTCGTTTTGAATATGATTTCTACTGCTGCAATGATTAGAATAGGTAAAGTGTATGAAAATATGATGATCGATTTACAGATGACAAATCAAAAGCTTGTTGAACGCTCTAAAAGAATTGTGATGATTATTACTGGCGTAACTTATGAAGAGGCTGAAAAATATTTAAAGGAAGCAAAAGGTAATGTAAAAACAGCACTTGTTATGATTTTAGCCAAAGTCTCTTATGATGAAGCAAGACGAAGACTTCAACTGAGTGATGGATTTGTTCGTAAGGCAATCGAAGGTAATTTTAACTGAGAGTTGAAATATTTAGATACGATTAAGAAAATTACAAGGTACACATCCCTTTTTATTCCAATCATTGAAAGATTGGAGGTGGAGAAATCTGTCCCTATTTCTAAAATCCCGCAAAGTTTAAAAACATATCTATCAATTGAATTATTCAAAAGAAATTATTCTCCAGTTCTTTTGTGTGAGAATATTGTTATAGCCCGTCAGGTAAAAGCAGAACTTGAATTGATTGGCTATAAAGAAGAAACCTTATTATTCACATTTGAACAAGAATCGATTCAATCTCTACCTCTTGAAGAATTCCTCTCGAAAGTTATAACTTATCACTAAATTTGGCAAAAATTATCACCAAGTTTGGCAAAGATTTTGACAAGGCTTCTAACAAGAAAGTAATTAGCAATGTATCATTCTGATACAATCTTGTATCATTTTGATACAATCTTAAGTCCTTTACACTCAACTATATCTTCGCCTAATTTCTTTAATATGTAATTAACCAGATATTTATCACCATTTAAGCTAATTTTATCAAACAATTTAACATCACCTTTATATCTTAATTTAATTTCATCTCTATTAATTATCAATCTTTCAACAAGGGCATCGCTTAGCAGCCTCCATAATGATTTGTATCCCGAACCAAATGTCGCCGAATTAAAATCCGCTATAAACCACCCTCCGCTCGGTGGATATATATATCCCGGAACATCAATCCAAACATTGCTAAATGATAAATCCGGATTATCTGGTCTTGTCCCTACCAATAGCTCAAATTTCAATGTAATCTGTTTCTTAGGATTTAATAACTGGTTTATTCTCTGATCATATATATAATCATAACGAGCAGTAGGACCTATTCTAATACTAGAAATGACATAATCATAAGCAAGAGTTTTTGAATATTCTAAATCAATTATGTTATAAGGATTTAAATTAATCTGATTAGCAAAAGTAAACTTATTGCATAAGATTAAATTATTCCCCTGAACATATCCTAACAATCCAACGCTATTCAGTATCGCCTTAATAATATCCCCGGCTGTTTGGTAATTTCCGTCAAAAAAATAACTGGGATAAGTTCCCCATCTACCTATACCAGCAACGTATGGTTGATTATTATTAAGTGGGAATGTTTGAGCAGTTCTAAGAGTGACAAAATTACTTGGATAATTATGAATAATACTTAGCCCTGTGATATTAGTCAATAACGAGATTATTGAAGTAACATTGTTATTGCCAATATACTGAGGGAAGTCTTGATAACTCTTTTCTATCCATTCTGTGCTTCTATCCACGAAAGTTAAAGTATAATTCTTATTTTCTGGCTCATATTGAATACTCTCATAATCTAATTTTCCAAAAAATATGGTTTCATTACCCGATTGAATTTGAATAATAGTATACTCAGACAAAAAATAGAATATGTCATTTGGGCAGTAGAAACTAATTTTCAAATTACTGGGGAAAAACAGATTTTCATTATCGTAGTTATCGGCATTGTAGGATACTTCTGGTGGGTCTATTAAATATATTGGATATGTCGCATAATCTTCAACATCAATTGTAATTGTAATAGAATAACCCTTTAATGTAGTTTGAAGGTTAATCGCCATATCGTTTTCGGAATTTATTTTCTAAATCCCAAGATGCATATAAATCGCCCCTTCTAATCTTAAACTCAAGTGAACGATGCCAGTCATCTAATTTACTTATCATCTTATCAAGAGTTTTGTTGTCGTATGCAGTATTGATTTTGGATATAACTGCATTGATTAACATAGCTTGACCTTGTGCATAGTCTATTACAGGGGCAATGATTTCTGGACCTTTTTCCCCCACGAGTGCAAAGCCGCCTCGTTCATAAGCGACACCAGTCGGTGTCGGCGTGGATGCAATCTTAGCAACATTGGAAAGACCTGCAGCTGTAATTAAAGCCGCAAGAATTGGACCAATAATTGGTCCAGCAGTAAGTGCCTTAGTAGCAGCCTCATAAGTGTTCATTGTGGCTATTGCAATGGACGCCAACTTACTTAATGCCGTATGTTTCCCGTATGCACCTGAAATGTAGGATAATGCATCTTTTGTTGCCGATATTCTTTGATTAGTTTCTTCAGCAATTAAATCCAATTTTCTCCGATGATATTCCTCATCAATCGCCATCATCATCTCCTGTGCATTTTCATATTCTCTCACTTTTTCATATTCTTTTTGTCGCCATATTTCAAGTTCTTGCTCCTTGGTTAAACGAGCATATTCCAGAATATCTCCAAACATTACATTCTTAAGTTCTTCTGGTTCTGGCATCTCACCTTCAATTTCAAAAGCAGGAATCTCAGGGACTTCTCTCAATTTTTCCAATTCTTCCCTCAGTTGTATCAATAATTCTTTTTCCTCATAAGTAGCACCCTTAATTGCGTTAATTCTATCCTCAATCCATTGTTGATATTCTGCTTTTGAAATTATCCCCAATTCATAATCTATTTGTTTCTTTTCTAATTCCGAATATTTCTTCCCTCCCTCTTTTTTCTTAATGGTATTATTGACAGAATTAAGTTGTTGCTCATAGATACCTAATAAGTTCTTATTAGCAATAATTTGATTTTCAATTTGGCTCAATTGCTCTTTGATTTGTTTTGTTTTCTCTGTTTCAATCTTAATTTCAAATTCGTTACCTTCTTTATCTCTTTTCTTTTGTTTTTCATAGCTTAATTCTTTCTCAATTTCAAGCTCCTTCTTCCGCAATTCAAGTCTTTCAATTGCTGCTTTTGTATCTTGTAATCCCCATTCGAGTTGCTGTTTGTTTTGTTGAGCAATTACCTCTGCAAACTTAATCTCACTTTCCAATGCTGCATTCTTAACACTTGAATAGTGTTCGTATGCTTTAGAAAGTTCATAGAATGCGTATCCTAATCCTACTATCAATGCACCTAAGCCTGATTTAATCAATGTAGCCTTAAGACCAGTAAGAGTAACACCGAAAAGTTCAATTGACTTAATTGCTGGCATTAATCCTGTCACTCGTAAGGTCACGAATGCCGTAGTGAGTGATGCAATTAATCCAGCAAGTGATGATAAAGTAGGGGATGCATTATTAAGTCTTGCTGTTAAGTCCCCAACCATTGATGTAATTGGTGCAAGTGCTTTTGAAATTAATTTGCCAGTGTTCTCTCGCAGGTCGCCAATTGCATTATTCATTCTTGCGATTGCACCAACTCCACTTCGACCAATTGCAATAGCTTGCCCGCCAATGCGTTCGTTCAACATTGCCAATATTTTATTAAGGTCACCGCTTTTAATTATAGTTTCATCAAGCCCCTTAACATATCTCCCTATTAATCCTATATTTCCTTGGAATAAATCAGCCATTGCTCTTGCAGCAGTGTTTAGGTCTGTCCCCATTACTGTCGCAAGATTAGCAGCTTGGAGCGTTGCTTGTTTTGTTTGCTCAACACTCAATCCCATTGCAAGCAATTGAGCCATAACAGATTGAGTTACATCGTCGCCGTATATTGTGACACGCTGCAGTTGAGATGAATATTCAATAAGTGAATTTAGATTTGTCTCTGTATACTGTCCAGTCTGTTTGAGTGCTGTATTAAGTTTAATTATTGCCGTTTCTTGGCTTTGATACGCCAATATGTGTTTGTGTAATGTCACTGAAAATAAAGAAAAAGTTTCCTTTACCCCTTGAATAACATTTCTTGCATTTTCAAAACCACGAACTAATCTTGTTTCGAACCCGTTTATTTCCTGTGTGCCTAATTTGAAGCTTTTATATAATTGTTGTATATTATCATCGGTTAGTTTTAAAGAAGCTATGGCTTCTTTATTATCAATTACTATCTTTAACTGTATCTCATTCATATGATTAAACTGTGTATTATTATAGTAATATTCGTTGTCTTAGTTCTGTTGAATTTCTTTTTTCCAAACTCTGATGCATTAAACTATATAAATTTTATTGGGGCTGTGATTATTGCATTACTGATTGCATCCAAATTCAAACCTGTTCATTATTCAAGTTTTAATGAAGATGAGCAACATCGTCGTGATGTCTTTAAATATTAGTCACTTTTAATTCTATCCCATTCTTCTATTCTTAGCTTTAACTCATTCAATTCCTTAATCTTAATCATCATCAACCATTGGTAGCAATATTCAATTTCAATGTTCTCAATTAAAGTGATACGACTTAAATCTCCATCTACAAGTTTGAACTTTAGAAGAAACAACGGGTCATCTGGTTCTATACCATAGTCCATCAAAGATGATGCTCTTATACTAATTTCACTCAGACTTTCAAGTTCTTCGATTGCTTGTTCGATTTCTCTGTTGAGTTGCTCGAACTTATCTGAGTATTTTTTATCAAACTCGTCTTTCTTGAAAAAAAATCTTGTATCGCCCGGCTGATTTCTTCAATATCTTCTTCGTATAATTCACCATCTACTTGTTTATCTAATATTAAATTAAGAAGCTGCTTAATTTTATCTTCAACCAATAATTGAATAATAGCATCTTGTGGCTGAGCATTAACACTAAGCAGCTTAAGTATTTCACCCCATTCTTTTAATGTGTATTTTTCTTTAAGCTGATACTCTTGATTGTTAATCTTGTAGCCCATTTGAAATCCTTTCTTTTGAAACGCAAATTCCGCTAAGGGGACGCAAAGATTATTGGTCAATTACAGCACCTTGAAGTAATGGGTGCTGCGTAAGTAATTCGTATAAGCTATTATTAAAATTTATTGAGACTTGATTGAGTTTTAAAAACTTCGTTCCCAGAGGCAGCTTTCCAGACAAGTAGGCTTGTTTCTCATCGTATATATCTAATTGAAACCACACTTTATTATATTCTATGTTAATTAGCTTAAGTTTAATATAGCTACCAATCCCAAATGGTGTTTCTATTTCTTTAATAAGTCCTTTAATTAGAGGTTGATTGACAATAGTCGGGTCTAAGTATGGGTCTGGAGGGATATATCCTTTAAATGAAACAGCACGGTCAACATTAATCCTGCCATAACCATTGCGAATGTCCCAAGGATAAGTTTCCCTGTTTGGTTCAGTTCTATCAGCAGTTACTCTTGCTCGCCATCTTGCCTCCCACCAACTGCAATTAAGAGTATGTTTAATTTTGAGGAGTTTTCCTAAAATAATCCCATTACTATAACTGGATTGGTCTTCGCTTGGCTCTTGTGTTTGCGTTAAATCCCAATCCCAAAACTCTAATCCCTTACCATATCCAGTATTATTCCTACCTTCTTCGTCTCCAGCACCACTGGTAACGATTACTGGTGGCTCTTCTTGATTGAATATTTGCAATTCTTGAAATGAGTTACTCCCCATTGGCATAAAGAATAACACACGAGGATATAATTGCTTAGCATCATTTACATAACTTGCCACGCCTGTTGTGCTGCGTATAAATGCTTCTACATTGGTATTACTGGCAGCGTATTGTATTGCTTCAGTATAGTTTGCGATATTAATAATATCATCTTCGTCATACTCAGGATAAGCAAGCATTATTGCTTGCTTAATGTAAATTCCGTGTGTTTGCCAATAGGCGTCGTTAATTAATATCATATCTGTATAATATTAATCATGATTGAACATGTATTAGGATAATTATTATCCAAAATTAAAGTAATATTGCTCTCTGAATATTGCCTTCGCAAGCTAAAATATTCACCAGTTACATAATTATAACTAACTATCCCTTCTACTATTATCCTCGAACCATCTCCATCGAAAGGAATATATATTATCGGGGTTTCTTCATCTTTATATGGCGTCCCCAATCCGATTTCATTTTTAAAATAATTAAAAAACCATTCACCTAGGTCGTGAATAATTTCTAAAACTGAGTTCTTAATGCCAAACAAATTATTCCAATTATTTTCGCGTTTAATTTTCAATTCCCCATCAATTTGTATCAAATCCCCTTCTTGGAAATCATTCGGGTCTGGCAGCTGGTCCCATACTTGTATATACTTATGACCGAGCAACTTAGGTTCTTGTTGCTGCTGTTGTTGTGGACTTACATTAACAGAACCCCAATAAAGTAACTCAGTTTCTTCTGTTGTTGGATTAATCCAATATAACTTGTATGACACATTACTTAGCCAGAGTTTTTCGCTTTCAATACCCTTGACTTTAACAATGTATTTCTTATTACCAGTGGTCACAATTTCAATCTGGTCTGAGCTTCCGCCATACTTTTCGCTTTCCTTGTATATGACTGGGTCACGACCATTATACATTGTAAACCATACCTTATCATTAATACCTGCCGAGCTATGTTCGAATTCAAAATTTTTGGTTTCGCCTTGTGTGATTGATATATTTTGCTGTGGCATAATTAAACTCCTTGTAATATTACTTTATTATTAGTATTGTTTACTACCATTGCCGAAAGCGGGAGCTTGCCAGCAAATATTAGTTTAGAAAATTTTTCCTTGTCACCAATTGTAGCTTCTCGTTGTGGAAACAACACACCTTGTTCTATCTTAAACTCAAATCCATCTGTAGCTGTGATACTGCAGGTAGTAAGCAATCCAAGGTCAAGTAAGCCCTTAACTACACTTGCTTTGCTTTCGTAACTTGTTATTTCCAAAGATACATCCAGATAGTTAACAAGGCTTCTATTCCAAATTGTTTTTTCACTCACGGTTTTAATCGAAAGTTTAAAATCTTTAATCCAATTGGTGTCAAAGAAGTTGCTAAAGAAGTTTATCTTGTTGTTTACATATAACCAAGGTGTTAACTGGTCATTTGCATCCCACTGCCTTAAGTTTTGTTTTGCATCGTTAATGATTGTCTTACCAGTGTTGTATTCAAATCGTGCTTCAAGTATATGTTTTAATGTTCGCTCATTTGGGTTAAGCTCAAATTCAAAGTCATAACCAAGATAATTATTAAACCCAAATACGAACACATCGTCATCAGGATTAATGCATTGAGCCTCGCACATCACCGCACCAGATGTGGCATACTGGTGAGCCATATTGATAATGTCGATGCCGTTGTAAATGCTTTCCGCTTCAATCTTAAAATTAATCCAGTTCGGCAATGACCTATCCCAAACATCTTTCACTGGGTCTTCTGTTATTACAAGTTTTGCATCTTTTCTTAATCGGACATGGTGATATGCCTGCGGCGATGGGTTAGTTACTCGGGGCAGTATTGTAAGTGCTTTTATTCCATATTTAACACTCATTATATCCTCCGTAAAATTATGATTGTGAAAATTATTCCAAGTGCAAAAGATAGTATAAGCAATTTGTAATCAATCTTTTCTTTTTGCTCAGTCTTAATATTATTAATTATCAAAGTATCAACACGATAAAATCTAATTGTGTCTGGTTTTGCTTTTACATAAAACTTCTTTTCAATAGGGAAATACTTAATCAAAGTAATTGTATCATTCTTAACAATTTCATTAGTCAAAACCAAAGTATCTGTCACAACTTTTGCTGGTAATTCTTTTTCAATGGGTTTTGGAACAATCTTAACTTCTTCAACTTTAGTCATATACTTTGGCTGTGAACTACAGCCAATCATAAGTAACAGCAATAAAACTGCTGCTCTACTGCTCTTCTGCTCTGCTGCTCTAAATATTTCCATCGAATAAATCTTTCTCTTTTTTTCTTCGCTTAACCAAACCTTTTAATTCAACATACTGACCAGTCTTAGGGTCTTTTGCTTTTGTCCATTTTAAGAACTCGTTGCTTGCAGCTTCATACTTCCCAGAATTCAAAAGAAGTAATAGTGTAGATTTTCTAAAATTTAAGGCTCCAACATTAAAAACGAAGCTTGTTAGAGCATCAAACTGGTTTTGATTTAGAGGCACACGAACAAGTTGATTAACTATCAAGGCAGCTCTTTCAAGATCATCTTGTAGTAATTTGTATGCCTCTTCTTCTTATAAGTTTGTCGAAAGCATCAAATCAGGAAAACTCAATTGGTCATTACACACTACAACAATCTATGATGCAGTCGAACAAGGCTTGGTTGATAAGATTTTAAAAAAGAAAACAACTAAAGAAGAACGAGATGCTTGGCTAAAAGAACAAGAAGAAAACAGCTTCGATAAAACTACTTGGTTAGAAGAATATTGCTGCACACCAGTTGACGAAGCAACTGCGTTCTTATCCTATGAACAAATTTTCGCAATTGAAAGAGAAGGGATAGTAACTCAGGCTTCCAGCCTGAATGATCCTAACATTAACTTGTATATCGGAGTTGATATTGGTCGGAAGAAAGACTTAACAGTAATTTGGATATTGGAAGAAGTTGAAAAGTTTCTTTTCACTCGAAAAGTAATCGAACTTGAAAAAACACCTTTCAAAGCACAGAAAGAAGTTTTATTCCAATATTTGAGTTTACCCGGATTTCGACGAGCTTGCATAGATGCAACTGGTCTTGGTATGCAGCTGGCAGAGGAGAGCCAAGATAGGTTTGGTAGATACAGAGTTGAACCAATTACTTTTACAGGCAAGATTAAAGAGGAACTTGCCTATAACTTATTACGATTAATCGAGGATAGGCAAGTCTTTATTCCACCAGATAAGAACATAAGAGAAGACTTGCATAGTGTCCGCAAGATTACTACTGCGAATAATAATATCAGATTTGATGTCCAGCAAAGCGAAGTAAGCGGACACGCCGATAGATTCTGGGCATTAGCCTTAGCGTGCTATGCTGCCAAAGGAAATAAAGGAGTGGTCTTCGCCAAAAGTAAATCACGAAGAGAAAGTTTAAAGTTGATTGAAAGTTTTTAAAGTAGTTCGAGCATCCTGCTCGAAGAAAAAAGAAAGGAGTTGATATGGATACAAATTATTTAACAACCGAAATCGCCATTCGCCAAAACTTTGAGAAGATATTAAACTACTGGAATATGCTGCCAGACCCAGACCCAATCCTTCGAAAACGCGGTCTCGATATTACGACTTATCGTGAGCTTCTAACCGATCCCCACTTGTTCTCAACAATTCAACAACGCAAAGCTGGTGTATTGAGTCAAGAATGGGAGCTCCAGCAACTTAATTCTAATGAGTTTGAGTTTAATTTCATCAAAGACATTCTCAATTCACTCCCATTAGAAAACATTATTGACCAAATCCTAAATGCCCCATTATTCGGTTATGTTGTATTGGAAATTATCTGGAAAAAACAAGGCAACTACTTAATTCCTGAAAGAATTGAAGAAAAACCTCAAGAGTGGTTCTTCTTCGACCTAAATAACCAACTAAACTTAAAGAAAAACTTCAATGCTACTCTTGGCAGGTTTGAGGGCGAGCCCATTAATCCATTAAAATTCCTTTTAATTCAACATAAACCAACTTATTCCAACCCTTATGGCGAAAGACTACTTTCAAGATGCTTCTGGCCAATTACTTTCAAACGCGGTGGATTGAAGTTTTGGATTACTTTTACCGAAAAGTATGGTCAGCCATTTTTGTTTGGTAAACTCCCACGCGGCAGCAATCAAGAAGATATTGATAACTTACTCAATGCTCTTAATAATATGATACAAGACGCCGTCGCAGTAATACCGGACGATAGCAGCATCGATATTCTTGAAGCGAGTAAAACAACCTCAGTGGAAGTGTTCAAACAATTACTTGACTTTATAAACCAAGAAATCAGCAAAGCTATTCTCACTCAGACACTTACCACCGAAGTAGGAGAGCGTGGCACTTATGCAGCATCTAAAACAATGGAAACTCAGTTGGAGAAAATCCACCTGGCTGACAAACGATTAGTCGAAGCTGCAATTAATCGTCTTATTAACTTAATCTACACGATTAATTTTAACTCAAACGAAAAGCCTAAATTCATCCTCTACCAAGAGCAAGATGTCGATAAGTTGCTTGCTGAAAGAGACCAGATTTTAGTGAATACCGGAATTAAGTTCACAAAAGAATATTACATCAAAAATTACAACCTTGCACCTGAAGATTTTGAATTAAATGTAAACCAAGTTTCCAGCTTCGCCGAAACCCAAGATTTCGCTTACTTAACAAGAGATTTTTTAATTCAAAAAGCTCGAGAAAAACAAGAAAAGCTGGCTTCCGAGCAAACTGCAACAGATAATATTATCAATCAATTGCCCGATAGCCTCCTTCAACTCCAAATTGAACCCGTCTTAAAACCCGTTTTAGAGCTCATTAAAAAAGGCGAAAATTATGATACGATTATGGAAGAACTTGCCAAAACTTACCCTACAATGAAAACTAATCAACTTGAAGACTTATTAACTCGACTTATATTCGTCGCTGAAGCACAAGGACGGGAGAGTGCCCAATGAATGATATTGATGTCCGACTTATATTAGGCAGCAAACCCGAACAAATTATTGAGTATCTTAAGCGAAAAGGTTTTAAAATATCCTGGAATTGGCAGGATGTTTGGAAAGAAGCCCACACAAAAGCCTTCACAGTTGCAAAGGCAATGAAACTCGATATTCTCACCGAGCTCCGCAACGAATTAGAGAAAGCACTCGAGGAAGGTTTAACATTTGAACAATTCAAAAAAAATATTGAACCATCCCTCAAAGCAAAAGGATGGTGGGGAAAAGTAAAAGCTAAAGATGTCCCATCTGATATTGAACTACCTGCTAATATCGACCCAGAAAAAGAAGTTTTACTTGGCTCACCTTGGCGACTTAAAACCATCTACCGCACCAATCTCGATGTCGCTTATTCAGCCGGTCATTACAAGGCAATGATTGATAACATTGAAGACCACCCTTACTGGTTGTATAACGCCGTCCTTGATAGTAAAACAAGACCATCACACCGCGCTCTCCACGGAAAAGTTTTTCGCGCCGATGACCCTATCTGGGATAAAATCTATCCACCAAATGGGTGGAACTGCCGCTGCACTGTTATCCCTCTTGATGATGATGATTTAAAAGAACTAAACTTAGATAAACCTTCAAGGTTGAGTGGTAAGGAACAAGAAAGTTTACTCAAAAATTTTAAAATCGATAAAGGCTGGGACTATAACCCCGGTAAGTCCGCTCTTGAATTTGACAGCGATTTCGGAACTTTTGAAATCTATAAAAAACAACCTACTTTCTCCAATTACAAACGGCCAAAATTCAACAAAATTGATGACTCAATGTTTGAAGAAATAAAAGAACTATTCCCCACCGTCAGTGATATTGGTGAAAAAAAATTCTGGACTTTGGTAAATGATTATTTCCAATTTCAAAACAAAAACTACATTAATATTAAAACTTATAATAATGAAAATGCCCTTCTATCAACCAATACAATTAAATACTTAATCTCTAAAAAAGATGGTAGAGAAAGATTCCTCCCTCTTCTGGATAAAACCTTACAATCTCCTTATGAAGTCTATTTAAGTCTGTATAAATCTGACAAAGGGTTTGTTGAATATCGTAAACATTATATTGGATTATTCAAGGACAAAAAGAAAAGAAATTATTATATCATCGTGAAGGAGAAGAAAGACTCTTTCATCGTATGGAATGCATTCCCAGACAAAAAATATTGATGATTATAGGAAAGGAACTCTTTTATATGCAAAAGGGACTTAAAGTTCCGTGCCTTTAAGCCCCCTCCAATGAAGTTAACGCCACGGAGCAACTTCACTGGTTAATCGACATTTCAATTTAAAAATTCATTCGCCCTTTGTCAATGCACTAATTATTTTCTTCTTTATCTTCTCCAAATCATCATTATTCAATTGCATAAATGGTCGGGCTGGTATATTCACTTTCTTATTCCTGCCTGCCTGTCCACCATAATGATGTATCGCCGCGTAAATTAAATTAGTGCTTACCTGTGCATAATTTTCACCATAACTACTCACTATACTTCGCTTCAATTGTCCTGTCCGTTGCAATATTGGTCCTGTGTAACCCTTCTTCTGCCTTTGCATCCAAGTTTTCAAACTAAGTGGCTGCCATTTCTTCCCTAATCTCGCACCTTCTGTTTCAAAATTTTTCAAAACCGCCGTTCGCATTGTCTCCGCAATTGCTACCATTAACTTATTGTCACCACTTAGTTTCTTCTTTAATAATTCCAATATCTCCGGCGATTTAAATTCATTCTCCATCGAATAACCCTTTCTCACAAGTTACCTTTTCATTGCCTATTTCATAAACAAGTCTCTCGCTTATTCCAAGTTTTCTCGCAAGTTCCTTTGCCCCAATTTTACCATAATGTTTTCTAATGTATTCCTTCTTCATTTCTAATATTGGCTTCTCACTAATGTAAATGGCTGTCTTCCCGAAATATTCCAATATCTTTATGAGATTATCAATCCCAATAATCTTTTCAAGCTCCGCAAGGTCACCCGTTAGGTGTTTTCTATAATCAATTTCTTTTATCCATTCAAGGTTCAAGGTTCTCTCCTTTTTTCTTTTTTAAACTTTTAATAGCATTAACAACTTTTCTAATATCGCTCATATACAACCATTCCAACTTATCAGCTCCTGTAATCTTTTTTACAAACTTTCTCAGTGCCTCCTCGTTCTTCTGGTCAACTAATGGATGTGTCATCCACATCGCTTCTATCATCCTCAATTGCTTCGGTGTCGCCATATATTCACCACGCACCTCATCCCATCTTACACCCAACTCTTCATACTTTCTACTTAATGTATTGCTCTCTTGTGTGCTGCCGTCTTCCAGACGGTTCACTTTTTGGCTCTCTTGTGTGCTGCCGTCTTCCAGACGGTTCACTTTTTGGCTCTCTTGTGTGCTGCCGTCTTCCAGACGGTTCACTTTTTGTTGAATTAAACTCTCCATCTTCCTTATCAACTCAACGCCTCTCCAGTAACTCAGCTCCTTACTACTTTCAACTCCATAGCTGGCTAACATTGTTCTGTATTCTTCTTCACTCATACCAGCCTGGCGTTTTATCCAATGGATTTTTCTTATCATCCCTTTGCTTATTCCCATCTTCACCTCTTTGCATTTCAAAAAATAAGCTGAGCTGTTCCGCCTGGTTCCTACCAAGCGGAACAGCCTTCCATAAGCTCACTGCCTTACCACTTCGATGCGATTGACCAATATCATAGAATTCAACCAACCCCATCTCGCGAAGCTCCTTCACTCGCGGTGTTATTGTGTGCGGATACACTCCAAGCTCAATCGCAATCTCTTCAGTGCTAATCGGTCCTAACCTTCTAATTATGTCATATACTTTCTCTTGCATATTGCCCAGCTTAGGCAACTCCTGAATGTAACTAATATCTCTTATCTTCTCAGAGAAATATCCTTCTCTAACTTTTGTCTTTCTCATTTGTTATATACCATATAGTGATATTTCAATTCATCCCAATTGAAATATTTACTCTCTCTCTTCTTCTGTTTCCTCAACTTCTTATTATCCCATAATTCAATGCCTTTTTTATACAATAGCGAGTTTATTCTCCACATTTCTAATCCATACCTTTTTGCAATTTTTTCGCGAGTAATACCATTCCTGTAATCTCTTATTATTGCATCAATCGTTCCAGCATCAAGTTTATTGGTATCCCACACCTTAATCCCTCGTCTGCTCAATATCGACCAGATTGATTTCGGAGAGTACCCCTTAGCAATTAACTCCGCTCTCGTAATTTTACGCTGCCGATACAACTCAAACCAATCAACCTTCTCTCCCTTCATATCGCTCTAATCTCCTGAATAATGTCCTTTGCTGGGAAAGATAATCCGACTTCTTAGCTGAATAAAACACCGCTTTAACGCTCTGTTTAATATCCTGTAAAGTAACTTTCACAGCCTTATTGAAAGTCCGCCAAACTAATTTCCAATGCGATTTTACTGCTCTCGAAATCATCGCAACCTCCATCATCCCTTAATGCCAAAAAACTTCCTATAATCAGGCACTTCAGCTAACATAGTCTCCAGTGAACTGGCTGGAATGTAGCTGTCAAAAGTTTCTTTCTCCTTAATCACAACTCTGCCTTCTTTCTCTTCAAGCTCTTTGATTTCTTCAATCATCTTGCGAAGTTTTTTAAGTTCTTCTTCAACTTGCGGTGTGTATTTGCGTTCAACTTTCTTTGTAAGATGATATTCAACTCCATCTACTACTGCCTTGCCATCATCTGTTCTTTTTAATTCCCGCAAACATTCGTCTTTCAATTCTTTCAATATGTTCTCATAAGCCAATTTTTTCTTCAAGTATTTGCTGTAAAGTTTTAAAGCCCTCATTTTTTTATCCTTTCATTTTTGTTTGTCAAATCAGTTATATCTGTCTTATCAACAATAATTGTAATCTCGCCAATGTAAAGCATCGCAACAAATGCAAACATCAAACCAAGCAATATTCCTGTAATCAACACAAGTATTATCAGAGCTGTCATAACACACCTCCCACTTCATACCTGTCATCCTTCTTCCCTTCATATTTGAGTTTTAATTGCTCCAACATTTCATTCTGTCTTTTGGTCTCTTCCTCTAAAATGCAGTTTCTAATCGCCAAGTCACTCAAGGCACTCGCCCAGCAAAGCGATGCAACTACTAAACCAATCATCGCTCCTATCATTAGTCCAATTATGAATGTTATCATTGTTTCCTCCTTATTTTTTTAAGTTAAAAACTGTTATTACTACGCTGTTTTGTAAAATCATTCCAACTCTCTTCTTCCTGTGAATTAATAACACACCATTCTCATTGTCTGCCACATATTCTGCTTTCTTAATGTAACTGCATATCTTCTTCTTAATTGTATCATCCGGGTATTCACCAAACCGCTTCTTAAACCTTTCAATTGCGTGCTTACTTATCCTAACTCTCATAGCAACAACATCTCCGCTGCCGATTTTACAAGCCTATCTGTAATTTCCTTCTTGCCCGACCTTGCAGCTCGGCTCGTTCTCAATATCAACTTCTCCAATTTTCTCCCATTACCCTTTGCCAACTCGTGGAATGTCTTGTATGTCCCATTAGTCATCGGAAACACCGTCTGAACAACCATCTTCGTGTCACTCTCACTCCATTCATCTAATTGCAATACCATTCCTACTCTACTATATAGCTGCTTGAACTCTCCGCGTTTTCCTCGCAAGTTCGCAATTAGTCTTGGCAGCCCAACCAATAGCAATCCTACTCCAGTTTTGTCATATAGTCGTCTTATCATATCCAATGCCCTATATGGCAGATTCTCAGCCTCATCAATTATTATCATTCTACCACTATCTCTCAATCTCTCACAACAATCCGAGAATAAGTCATATATACTTCCAGTCCCATCAAGTCCTATCTTTTTGTGTAATTCTCGAAAGAATACTTTCGTCGTGTAACTCAAATCAGCCTCAATCAATATCACATCCGGGTTCTGTCTTGCATATTCCTTAATTGCTTTTGTCTTACCTGTCCCAGCTTCTCCAACGATTACACCAATTTCATTTTCAATGTGACAGGTCCTCGCTATTTGAAACACCATCTCAGCATTAGTAATCGGGCAAAATGGAATGCTCTCCTTAGGCATTGCTTCTATCTCTTCCTGCCTCATTAAGAAAGAAGCAATTGCCCACTCTAACTTGGCAATGTCTCCAGTATACTTGCCATTAAGATAAGTCGAAACTACAGCTGCAGAATAGCCAATCTGCTTAGCTATTTTATTGATGCTAACATCTTTCTTCTCAATAAAATCTCGAAGTTTTTCAAAAATTGTAGCACGACCATCCTGGTCGTTCTTAACGCTGCGGCTTTCTAAGTCGCCTAATGTATTTTTATCAACTACTTTATTAATTTTGTTCATACAACCTCCATTTTTTATTTCTTCTCGCCCTCGATGTATTTCATCGGGGGCTTTGTGTTTTGACTTTCATCACTCTTGTCTTCTGTGACCACTTTTACCTTCTCAATCAATCTGCTGCCATCATAATTATATTCTATCCTATACAAACCCTTAATCTCTTTGTCTTGAACAACCTTTGTCTTAACTCCACCAAATTCAAACTCAACATCACAATCATATCTGGCAGCTATACTCACCGCATCCATTACAGCATTTCTCTGGAATGTCCCAGGTAAGAATGTGATAATAATTTTATCTATCATCTCTCCTCCTTTCTGTTTAGTAATCTTTCAACTGGATTTTCAAATGGATTTTCGTAACCAATCAACTTCATATATTCCCTAATCGCCTTCTTCTTCCTCTCCATTTCACTCTCTTTCTTCTTCTTATCTGCCCTCTCTGTCTTCTCCGTCTTCGCTGTCTTATCCACCTCTTCAACACGCATCGCCACAATCGCCTTAAACTCTTCCACCGTCTCTCTCTTCATCCTCTGCTTCTCAATCAATGCCTCCTGAAGCATCGCCACATCTTCCTCTGTCCCAAGCAGTCTCGCAGCCGGATGGTATCTCATATCTTCCTTGCTCGCTATAAACAAGAACCTCTCCTTCTCATCCAATACCAATATGTCCCGATCGTCCCAAATGTCATATTTAATCACAACCCTACTGCCGATTATTCTTGGCATTTCTTCATTATAGTAATAGTTGCCTCTGAACCTTATCCCATTCTTCGTAATTATTCTTGTCTCATCACTCAACATCAAATAATTAAGCTCGCTCTTGCTTATTATTCTACCCTTCAATCTCTCCGGCTGGCTTTTAAGTTTGTTTATGGAATGCATAAAAATTTCCGCCGGACACAAACCCTTATATTGCCCATCCTGATGCGGTTGCTCTGCATATTCCTTGATGTATTCCTGAAGTGTCGCCGCCAAACTCTCAACTTCAATAGGCGTATTATCAAACAATCTCTTATGCAGCTTCTCATTCCTGAGTAACATCGCTGGCTTCCCAGATATACTCGTTCCAGTATATGCCGGCAATCTCCTCTCCATCTCTCCCAATGTCCTAAACCACCTCTCCACCGTCTTGCTCTGCCCGTGATAAGGTGTTGCATACATTACTTCAATCCCAAGTTTCCCGAATAATCCCGGAATAATTGTATCTCTAAAATCCTTCACCCCATTGAAATATTTCGCTCTAAATGCCTTCCCATTATCCAAGTATACCACCCTTGGCACAAACCCAACTTCTTTCCCGTCACCTTCTGTATATGGATTAATAAAGAATCTCCCCAACAACAATATCGTTCTTCTTAATGCACTCGCAATCGCCTGAACATTCTCCGTCGGCATTATCTCCCAACCCAATGGCATCGATGACTTAAAATCAAAAAACATTATTAAAGTCATCCTTTGCGGCTTACCAGTAAGCGGATTAATTACCATAACATTCAATGTATGTCCATCCGCCACCACAATATCACCGGCTTCCACTCTATCCTTATCACGCAGTATATCTTTCATAATCTTATCATTAAACGCCTTCATCCCGTATCTCCCCAGCGTCCATAAATCCACATTCTTTTTGCTCCACTCGTTAATAAACCTTCTGTATGTCACATCCGACTTGATTGCTATCCCGCGTTTTAAAAATTCTTCTTTTGCCTGCTTGATGATTTCACTAATTAAGGGGCGGTTCGGATTCAAAATCAGCGGTATCAAAATCTCAGCTTCTCTATTCGATATTGTCCTATTCGTCCTCTCTATCTTATTCCAGCCCGGCTCCAAAACACTAAGCTCCCACCCATTGTCTTTCAGAAGCTTATACCACCTATACACGCTCCTCTCACTAATCGGTCCAATAATGTCCAGTAGCGTCTTGTACATACCCGCATTAAAACTCACAACAAAATTCTCAACCGCTCGCACCTTCCTACTTGAGTTCATTAGCACCATATCCAACATTCTGCACACCTGATACTTAGCCAAAGCCTCTTCGCTAATATCATTTGCCCCGCTGATTGGTTTTATCTCTTCCTTCCCAGTGATGAGTTCTAAAATCCTGTTACATTTATCCCAATCCCCAATGCTTTCGTAGTACCGAAACATACTTTCAACGCTAATCTCATACCCCCATCCGCCATTCATTTTCACCTTCCGTGTCTCAAAATGATGCAGTTTGATATGTTTTTTAATAGTCTGTTTTTTTATCCCTAATCGGTTGCTACCTTCAGAAACATTAATCCAAAGCCCAACATGACTTAAATTATTATTTTCTAAAGAGTTATCATCGGTTGCTACCTTTTCTCCTCGGTTGCCTCCTTGGTTGCCACCTTTGATTAAAAGGTGGCAACCGCAATCAGTCAAATTTTCGTCCAATTCCGTCTTATAAAGTCTTAATTCTTCGTTCTGGTTCATAGCTCAAGCTCCATTTGTCCGCTATAGGTTTTCTCACAATATTTCTTTGCCTCTGCGGACCTCTGCATCACCTTTTGCAACGCTTCCACCACTTCATCATATCTCGTCTTATCCGGCTTATCCAAAAACTTTTTAAGCTTCCTCACCGCATCGGTGGTAATATCCTGATAATCACTTACCAAGCTTATTCCATCTACTTTTGGATTCCTCACTCTCGGCTGCTTGATTAGAATAAAACCACATACCTGTGCAAGATGCTCTAATATCCTGTAATCATTAGTTGCTTTCATTAATGGAATGACATAATCGAGTGGAAATTTAACACCACTCTCATCTAATGGTAAGCCTGCTCTATACAAGTAACTCGCACTAATTCCAATCTCATCAGCAATTTGCTCTACCGATTTCTTATTTCGGTGAATAGTTTCGTATAAAATCATTTTAATCGTTCTGAAAAGTGCCATTAAAAACTTTCTCCAAAATTTTAATTGACATTAATTCAAACTCAAACTATTTTTGTAAGAACAAAAAAAGCGGCTTAAATGCCCATTTTTCAAGGATTTAAGCCGCATTTTTGATTATTTCTATAATTTTTTGCAGTAATTTATCGTTCTTTCTTTTACCTGATAGAATTAGCGAGATATAAGAGTAATGAACACCTAAACGTCTTGCTATTTCAGATTGATTTATAAGTTTCTTATCAATCTTCGCTAATTCATTTTTTAGTGACTCGTTTTGCTGGGTCATTTTTTTATTAAAATAATGTCAAAATTCTTTTACAAATATAGGTAATTACCTAATACTTGTCAAGAGATTTTTTAGGTAATTATAAAATTTTTTTATGACAATAGGTGAAAAACTTCGTTTTTTTGCAGAAAATTATATTGGCTCGGTTTCTAAACTTGCTGAATTACTTGATATGAAACCACCAAGTCTTTATGTTTATCTTAATAATGAAAGTATACCTGGTGGAGATATATTAAGAAAGCTCAAAGATTTAGGTTGCGACATTAATTGGTTACTAACGGATGATGATAAACCACCACCAGAGACATTAGAATCTTTGCAGGCTCGCCTTAAGCAGCTCGAGGAGGAGAATGCCAGACTTAGGGATAGTATTGGCCGTATACTTCTCCTCGCTCAAGAGGTAAATAAACAAAAAAAAAGCAAACCAAAGCCAAAAAAGTAGCTAAAAAAGTTTTGCCAAAATTGTGTAAAAAAGTGCAAAAAAGTGTAAAAACCTTTGCCAAACTCTTTTTTTGCACTTTCGCTGTAACTCATTGTAACTCAATACGTTACGCCAGGTAAGAACTTAATATGCTTTTGCCAAATTACCTGAAAAATTATATTTACTTTTTCTATTTTATTATAAAAATTTTCTAATACATTTAAAAATTTTAAAAAAACCAAGCTTTGAAGATATTTAAGTTGGAATTAGAAGTGTGAGTAATTTTCTTGCCAGCAACGATAACCTCGATCTGGAAAACCCAAAAAAGACTCAGGCGATTTGAACTAAGAGAATTAAATAATCCTGGTTTTGTCATTGGAAAGAAGGGAAAAAAATAAATTAATGGACTCTAAAAAGCTTCTCTAATATCTGATACTCTCTAAAATAGCTTTTTGTCTATTTCAGATAAATCAATTTCTTAACTGAATTAAAATCTCCAGCTTTCATCTGATAAAAATAAATACCGCTGCTCAATCCCAGTTTCTCTCCGTCTAATTCCACTGCATACTCACCAGGAGATTTGACTTCATTGAGTAATGTTCCCATTTCTCTACCAAGCATATCGTACAACTTTATCGTTACATTATTTTCATCTCTAACGGTGTACTTAATAATTGTTTTAGAATTAAAAGGATTTGGAAAGTTTTGTTGTAATTGAAAATTTATTTCTCTTGTTTCCCATTTAACCGAAGTCAATGGAATCATTGATTCATAAAACTCAGATGCTTCAATATCAATATTTCCATTTCCAGCAGGACATTGAGTTATCAAATTACCACCATCCTGAGTCTGATATAAACCAGTAGCCAGATAAATTTTTTGCGGAATGTATCCCAATTCACCCGATAAATTAATAGTTCCTTCCAGAATCTGTCCTGAAAATTGTCGAGTCTCTCCCTGGGCATCAAACCATCCTGACCAATTGTTTGTGGATTCATTTCCAAGGAAAGCAATCCATTGCATTACTTTCCCTGACTTTGCCCATGGGGCGTTCGTAAGATTTCTTAATGAATCAGAGACAAAGATAAAAACATCCTTACCTTGAACCTGAGCAGATTGAGTAGCTAAATAAAGCTCAGAACCATTCCAGTCAATATACAAATCAACATTTTGATTTGAAGCAATTTTTCTTGCAGTTGAATCAACTTTCCCATCCATAATAAATTGATGTGATTGTGTTCCTCCATCAAAATATATGTGATAATCCTGACCATTATTATTATCCCAGGAATTATCATTGAAGTGAATTACAAATGCAATTTTATTAACAATCTGTTCAGGTTTATTAAATGGACCAATCTTTATTGTTAGAGTTCCTGTTGAATCGGGACCAATCATTGGTGATTCAACAGCCGGTCCTGTTCCATTAAAAAGCACAGTTCCATTTGTCCAGTAAACTTGATGAGGAGTTTGCCAGTTACTACCTGAATTATTAACTCCCCAGTGTAATTTTGCACCAATTGATGAATTTAAAACTTTAATTGTAATCGTATCATTCTTTGTTGGAGATGAAGGAAGCCAGCTCACTCTACTTTGTGTTCCTGATGAACCACTGCCGACCCACACTTCTTTAATTTCTGATCTGGCAATGTTATTCAAACTATCAATTGCTTCGACATAATAATCAATTAGTTTGTTTGTGTAACCAGATATTTCAGCAAAAAATTCTTTTGCTTTGAAAAGTGGTTGAGGATTGGTGAGTGAAGGTTTTGAAATGCCAGTCATTTCAATTTCTATCCAGTTTGTAACTTCACTACCGCCTTCATATGTTTCATTATCAATTGAGTTTGGTGAATTTATTCCATCAAGGTCAATTCTGTATTTCAGTTTCACAGACTTTAATCCACTTTTGTCAAAGACATAAGTCCAGACTTTAAAATTATTTGGTTGAGAAATTCCGAATTCAGTTGCACCTGGATTATAAGGTTCTCTTTGCGGTGAAAAAATTGTTGGTGGTGCATTATCAAAGCCGGAAATTTGTTGAGCCAGTGTTATTGCCTGATTAGCTGCTCTTGTAGGATGTGAATCCCAGATTCCATTTAATGAACCATCCCAGTACCAATAATCACTTGATTGGGCAACCATTAAATAATTGAAAGCTGATTGAACTAATTGATTATCAGGATTAATTGCGTAAGCTGTTTCAACGAAATTTTTGGCAGCAGTTAAAACAGCCCAGCTGTTTCTATCTGGACTATAACCACTGGCATCCGGGTCAGAAAGCCATTTCTTAAATTCCGGGTCACCATTATCTGCACCACTCCAGCTACCATCTTCAACATAAATTACATCATTTGTATCCGGTGGAAACATTTGAAGATAATCTTCAATTGTCGTACAGACGAAACGATTCGGATTAGCCTGAAGCCAGTTAACAAAATTCTGGAAGTTACTATTGTAATATGACTCACTTCCTCCACCATAATTATCACCATCGTGATGAAGAACAATTAAGCTTGGATGTTGCGGATCAGTGTTGAATGTTTCCAATTGACTCATAACTGCTTCATAATTCAATGCACCAAATCCACCACGACCATCTTCATTTCCCATATATCTATCAGCTGGAATGGCAATAATTCTTTTTTTCTCTCCAGTTGCAGGATTAACATATTCAACATAATGAGGTTGTCTTCCCCATTTAGCCGAATTCCTTGTGGGTGCCCATAAACCATTTAATTGTATCCAGTCATTTGGATTTGGATTTCTCACATCAGCTTTGTTTGGTTCAACGAGATTTCCATTCACACTATAAGGATAGCCATCACAAGCACGGTCAAAATGGATATTATCAATCAAAACCCATTTGAAACCTTCGTCAACAAGAGCTGGAATGATGCGAGTTGAGAAAGCATTTTCAGGTGGGAAGATTCCTTTAGAATATGTTCCTGGAAAATTTTGATTGAAAGCTTGTTTATGTTTTTGAATCTGTCGACGAATATCGTTGTAATCAATTAAAGGCATTAATGGATGAAAATATCCAAATCCAACTAAATCAAGTCTTGGATTGCCAAGTGATGTTGTTTGATTTTTAATATAGTTCCAGTGTGATTTCCAGTTTTGAAAATTTTGATTTCCGCTCTGTTCAAGATTATTTAGATTTTCAATTAATGAACCAGAAAAACTAACCTGTGCACCGAAATGAGGTAGATTTGCATTGATACCTTTTTGAACAGCATTTCTTGGCCAGGAAGTATAGGGACCATACCTTTGATTATGAATATCAATTACTGAAAAAGGATAACGATTGTTTTGTTCTGTTTGAATTATACTTTCATAAGGCCAGTAAATTGGTTGGTGCATATGCCAGAGAAAAGCAATGTAAATAGGTGGATTTACTTTTGGATTTTGTTGGTTATCGCTGGCTGGTAAACTCTGTATTATTACAAGAAAAACTAAAAATATTTTTGAAAGTTGTTTCATAAATAAAAATTTCAATTAATCAATTACTTGTGATGATTAAAAAAGTTTTCAAACTAAATTCAATTTAAATTTTTTTGATTCAGAAGTCTCAGAAATTGAACTTAATTCTTCTGACCTGTATAAATTCAATTTTTCTGATATCAGTATAAAAATAATAAAACTAAAAATCCAAAGGACTTAGACTTTAAGAATAGTATTGTCTATCAATCTTGTTGCCCCGATTCTGACAGCTAACAGGAGATAGTAGCTTTTATCTTTTTCAATTTCCTTTATTTTTGTAAAAGTGTTTTTATCTACAATCTCGACATAATCAATTTTAATTAGTGGATATTGAAGCATTAATTTTTTTATTTCTTCAATTATTCGATCTGAATTTCTTTCCCCTTCCTTTAAAAACTTTTCGGCAAGTTGAATACTGTTATAAAGTGCGAGGGCTTGTTTTCGCTCTTCTGCATTTAGATATACATTTCTTGAACTCATAGCAAGCCCATCTTTCTCTCTCACAATTGGAAGGACTTCAATTCTTACAGGGACATTTAAATCATCCACCATCTTTTGAATTATAAAAGCTTGCTGTGCATCTTTCTGACCAAACACTGCAAAATCAGGTTGAACAATATTAAATAACTTTAATACGACTGTAGTTACACCTTCAAAGTGACCTGGACGAAATTCGCCTTCGAGTATCTGACTGTACTTTTTTACATTTACAAAAGTTTGATAATCTTTCCCGTACATTTCATCTGATGATGGAATAAAGACAAAATCACATTTTTCATTTTTTAGTAATTCTAAATCTCTCTGCTCATCCCTTGGATATCGATTAAAATCTTCATTTGGACCAAATTGAGTTGGATTTACAAAAATCGAAACAACACAAATGTTTGAATTATTCTTTGCAAATCTTACAAGTGACAGATGACCTTCGTGCAAGTAACCCATTGTAGGAACAAATGAGATAACTTTGCTTTGCTCTCTTAAAATTTTTAGTTCGTTTCTTAATTCACTTATTGTTCGACAAACTTTCATCTTATCCTCCATATTAATTCTCTCACATGAAAACTAAAGCAGTTTCCCTTTCAATATTTCTATGGCAATTGAAAAATAAATCAATAGACCTGTAACATCAACCAGAGTTGCAACAAATGGAGCCGAAGATGTAGCCGGGTCAAATCCTAATCTCCTTAAAATAAAAGGAAGCATTGAACCGATAAGAGTACCCCACATCACCACACCAATTAATGAAAAGAAAACCGTAATAGCCACTGAAAGCCAGTGTTCGCCATAAAGGTGGGTTGCTTCCTGCCATAAAACAATTCTCACAAAACCAATTAAACCTAAGATTATTCCCAGGGATAAACCTGTCAATAATTCTCTTCTCATAACTTTAAACCAATCTTTCAAAGTGATTTCACCAAGTGCCATAGCTCGCACAATCAGAGTTGAAGCTTGAGAACCAGAGTTTCCTCCACTTGAAATAATCAAAGGAACAAAGAGTGCTAAAACAACAGCTCGAGCAATTTCTTCTTCAAAAATTGCCATTGCCGAAGCCGTGAACATTTCTCCAATAAACAGTAAAGAGAGCCAGCCAGCTCTTTTTTTAATCATATTAAAAATAGAAACTTCTGAGTAAGGTACTTCCAGAACCTGAACAGCTGCTTGCTTCTGAATATCTTCAGTGGTTTCTTCTTGAGCCACATCCATAATATCATCAACTGTTACAATTCCGAGTAAAACTCCATTATTGTCAACAACCGGCAGAGCAACAGCATCATATTTCTGAAGAACAGAGACTGCTTTTTCCTGATCATCAAATACATTTAGTGGTGTAATATTTTCATCATAAAGTTCAGAAATTTTTTGTTCGGGAGGTGAGAGCAGAATATCTCTGATATCAATTTGTCCTAAGAGCTTTCCTTTTTCATCAATAACAAAAATTACATTCAATGTTTCTTTACTCTTTCCAACCTGTCTGATGTAATTCAAAACTTCCTGTACAGTCCAGTCAGCCTTAATTGCCAGATAATCTGGCGTCATCAAACGACCGATGGAATTTTCAGGATAGCCTAAGAGAGTTATGGCAATCTTTTTTTCTTCGGATGTTAGTAAAGCGAGTAATTGTTGAAGTGCTTGAGCAGGAATTTCTTCAAATAAAGCAGTTCGATCATCAGGGTCCATTTCATTGAGAATTGCGGCTGTCTCTTCTTTTCCCATTGATTTGATTAATTCGAGTTGTGTATCAACATCAAGATATTCGAAGACATCAGCAGCGAGTTCTCTATTTAACAATCTAAAGATTAAAACTCTTTCTGATTCGTCAAGTTCAACAATTAGTTCGGCAACATCTGCAGGTGGCCATTCTTGAATGACTTCTTTTAGAACAGCGAATTGCTTTTCTTGAATGAGGGATTTTATTTCGGGTTTTAATAATTGTGTGAGCATAACTTCACCATCTTATTTATTAATGAACGATTTAACCCGAACGAATCAGGATGGATTCGCTCGCACTAATAAATTAAGTCCAATTTTTTATCGAGCGATATGATTAAGAACTCTTGACCAAAAATTTCAAATTACAATTATCAACTTGCAAAAAGGTCTAACAATTGAGTGATTTTATTTTTTAATTCTTTTCTATGGCAGATAAAATCAATAAAACCTTTTTCAAGTAAAAATTCTGATGTTTGAAATCCCGGAGGAAGGTCTTTTCCAGTAGCCTGCTTGATAACTCTTGGTCCTGCAAATCCAATTAAAGCACCGGGCTCGGCAATATTAACATCTCCCAGCATTGCATAACTTGCTGTTGTTCCGCCTGTAGTCGGGTCGGTTAAAATAGAAATGTATGGTACTTTAGCTTCTGCAAGTTTAGTAAGCATAGCTGAAGTTTTAGCAAGTTGCATTAGCGATAAAGCTCCTTCCATCATTCGAGCACCACCACTTTTGGAAATAATGATGAGAGGATATTTAGTTTTAATAGATTTTTGAATAGCTCTTGCAATTTTTTCTCCAACAACCGAACCCATGCTTCCACCAATAAATGCGAAATCCATAATTGCAGCAACAACATTATGCCCGTTTATTTTTCCAGTACCCGTTCTAACCGCATCATAAAGTCCTGTAGTTTTAATTGCTTCTTTAACTCGCTCTTTGTATGGTTTTGAATCGACAAAATTCAAAGGATCGGCGGACATCATTTTTTTGTCCATTTCCTTGAAAGATTTTTCATCAAAAAGAATTTGAATGTATTCCGAGCTTCCAATTCTAAAGTGATAATTGCATTTCGGACAGGTGTAGGCGTGTTGTTCCATTTGTTTTTTGTGGATAATCTCACCACACTTATCACATTTTGCCCACATCCCATCGGGAATTTCTTTTTTCTTTGAATCTGATTCTATTCCACTTTTTGTTCTTCTGAACCAGGCCATTTAAAAACCCTCCATCATTTTTTAATAACTTCAGCTTGAATAGTTAGATAAACTTCTGGATTATCAGGGTCATTCGAGCGAATGACAATGTATTTTGTTATCAATCCATTGTAATTAGTAGAATTAAATTCAACTTTTATCTCACTTGTTTCACCGGGATGTAATTTTCTTTTCTTTGTAATAGCAGCAGTACATCCACAGGATGAATGAATATCTGAAATCTCAAGAATACCTTCGCCATTATTCATAAAAGCAATTGATGTTTCGTAAATTTTTCCTTCCTCAATTTTACCAAAGTTATGGAATAACTTATCAAAGAAAATTTTTGGAGCGCCTGTTGTGTCAACATATACTTGAGCTTTTATGGTGATAATTTTTGTTGGATTGTCTGGTTCATTTGTTCTGATGTAAATTCTTTGTGTTTGATTACCAAATTTTCCTCTTGTATCAAATCTTACATCAATAGTTCCTTTTTCTCCAGCAGCAAATTCTCTTTTTGAAAGTTTGCCAACTGAACAACCACAAGATGCCGATATATCTAAAATTTTAAGAGTATCTCCACCGGCATTATAAAATTCAAAAGTATGCTCAACCACTGAATTTTGTTTAATCTTGCCGAAATCAAAAGTATCTTCAACGAATTTCATCTGTGGCTTTACAAACTGAGCGAAAGAGCCAGCTTTTAAAATTAAAATGAAAATCAAAATTTTTTTCATATTCTAAATCTCCACTTAGAATTGTTCTAAATGCTTACAAATATATCTTATAAATTTAAAATTTACTACGAGTAAACATCCCGATTTAATTTTTATCAGTCTACTTTTTAAGTGAAAAAATTAATCAAAAGTATTTATCTCAATTTTACTCTACGACAAGTTTAAAATTTTTTGCTCCAGTTCGTTCTTTTAACCAATCATTGAACTTTTTCTTCTCATCTGGTTTAAGAGGATACTTAAATTTTGCGTACCCAATAGTCAGAGTATCCAGTTTATTTTCATTTAGATTCATAACAGAGGATTTATTTATTGATAATTCGAGTAAATTCCCAAAAAGAATTTTTGCTTCGCTGGCAATATCTTTAACTGGATACTGGCCTTGTAAGTAAACATTTAATTGCTCTTCGAGTGATTTTATTTGTTCGTCTTTCTTCTTAATAATTTCTTCATTCTTTTTATAAAGGTCTTCAATTATTGCTGACTTAATCATACTTAAATCCTGTTTAGCATCTTTGACTAAAGCTTGCCTCAAAACCAATTCAACATTATTTAATCCATACCTGGGTAATTTTGATTTTGCAACTTCAATAATTTTATTGTCAATCTCAGGACCAAATAAAAAAACTTCCACTCTGGTTTTACTTGAATCGTTATAAATTTTCTTACTCAAAATTTCGATTCCAGAAAAATTAAGTTCATTTGCTATAAATTGATTAACATTTCTTTCGAGAACTGCCTTTTTAACAATACTATAAGCAATAATCACACTTGGAATTATTGTTATAATAACAATTATTGCAATTGACCTTTTGACCTTTAATTCTCTGGCAGGGTCAATAAATTCTTTTTTATGAAATTTCAAGAAACGAACCATTGTATATGTTGCAACACTTATGAATACACTATTAATAAAAAATAAATACATCGCCCCGATAAAAAATGACATTTGCATAGTTGCAAGTCCATAACCAGCAGTACACAATGGGGGCATCAAAGCAGTGGCAATAGCAACACCTGGAACGACATTACTTATTGTTCTTCGTGTAGCTGCCACTATTCCTGCAAGTCCACCAAATAAAGCAATGAAAACATCCCAGATTGTTGGAGTTGTTCTTGCAAGTAGTTCTGATTTAGCTTCACTCAGAGGAGTAATGAAAAAGTATAACGCCGAAGTAATTAAACTTATAACAATGGCTATTGCAAAATTTTTGTATGATCTTTTAATTAATTCAAAATCATTAATCCCGACACCAAGACCAATTCCCATAATTGGTCCCATTAATGGAGAAATCAACATTGCACCAATTATTACAGCAGTTGAATTTACATTCAATCCAATTGAAGCAATTAAAATCGCAAACATCAAAATCCAGAGGTTTGTGCCTTTGAATTCAATCTGTCGCTTTACATTTTCTATTATTTCATCTTCATGAGCTTTATCTTCTTCAAGGTTGAAAATGTCGTAAAGAAATTGTTTCAGTGAAATTATGAATCGGGCTTTTTTAGTGACTCTCATTTTTCCACCTGTTATAAATTTGTTAAGCTATAATCTGGTTTAGTACAATTTTATCTGAGGCAATACTTCATTTAAACAACTCAAAAAAAATAATCTCTTCTGAATTTATCACCACTCATTTTGTTCTTATAGAAGTTATGATTATTGAAATATTCAATCCTTTCAATTGCATAAATATTTCAAATATAATTTATGGATTAAAAAATATAGCTGAAATAAACTAATTAATGGAATTTTTTTGCACTCTTCGAAATTATTTATTTCTCCGGAAGGATTATAAACAAAAAAGTCAGCCCGATTAAAAGGCTGACTTTTTGAGGGTTAATGAATATGACTGAATTTAAATTTTAAAATCTTCCTTCTATACTAAAAAATACCTGAGAAATTCCAATGAAAGGTACAAGCATTGGATCAATCAAAAAACTAAAATTCAAATTAGGATGTAGATAAAATTTAACGCTACTAATTAAATCTGTTTTTTCAAAGGTTGTTTTGATAGAAGGTTCTCGATACCTTTCAATAAAATTATTGAATTGTCTGGTTGAATCATCCTCTGTCCTGATTCTTTTCATAATAAATGCGTCAGTGTACTCACTTACCTGAGAACCACCTGAAACTTGATTAACCAGAACACCCAGTTCTATTTTATCACTCAATTTGAATTCAAAAATTACTGGAATTTGATAAGTGAAATTAACAGAGTTGAAATGCCATTCGAGATTCTTTTCCTCATAAACTCTTAAATAACTCCGTTTATTATTTGAACCCGGCTGATTTGTAGTGTAATCATGTTTTGAAGATGAAGAATAAACAACTGGCTCTTTCGAATTTACGTCCAGATTATATTCAAAATAAGCAAGTCCAAAAGTAACCTTAATTTTTGGGGAGATATTCCATCTTAAACCAATCAATCCCGAATAATCAGATTTTTTCTTTGTGCCTGTTCCAGTTCTTATGTCAATTATTGAATAATTATTCCTGATGATATTCCAGTACGCCTGATCATAAGAAGTATATTTTGAATAATATTCAGATGTATCTTTAATTGATGAAGAATTCTGGATATCAATATTGCCAGAAGTATAATTAAAATAACCAATCAAATGTATATCCTGATTTATTTTATGGAATACATCAAATCCCATCAAGTACAAACTGCCCGAGTTTTTCCAGGATTGATTTGTATTATAATCCATATAATTCACATTCCAGGTTGGCGAAATATCGGGCTTGTTATATTGATAATAACTTAGATTTAGATTGTTTGAAACCTGTTCTGCTTTGCCGTTTAATAATCCTAACTTTATTCCAATTCTGGAATCACCTTCCATATAAGCTAATCCTAAAGTGTAATCGAACTGCTTGTAATCTCTGTTTCTCTCAATTAAATAATCTCTTCGAGAAATAGTATTGTCGATATTTCCATAATCGTCATCGTATTTATCTCTGTATCCACCTTCTCTGGAATGATTAATTCCACTGATTTGAAAACCTGCTGAAAATTTTTCACTGATTTTATAACCAGTGAAAATTGAAAAAAGATTCGCCTGAGTGACCATCTCATCTTTTCCACTATATCTCTCAATTGAAGGATATGAACCTTCTTGAGCATATCTATTTCCAAAAGGATCATAACCCCAAACTGGATAATAAATCCAATAAGGCATTGAATAGAATTTTTCTGCTTTATTAATTCTTTGAAATGTTGCACCAACAAAAAATTTATCCGATAAAGAATTAAATGGAGCGGTGATCACACCAATTGAAAATTTTGGTTCAGGTTCTCTTCTTGCTTGCGAAATATAAACCGGGGCTATTCTATCAATAACGTTTGTAATTACCTGTGGCTCTAATGGGATTGGATATCTAAAGATTTCGGGTTCGTAAGCATTGTATTCACCTCGATAATCAATGTAGAAAGAGAGTCGTTCTTTAAGTCCAGTGATATTTGCTGGATTTAGAGAAATATTCAAGAATGGATTATCAATCAAACCCTGAGTTACTTCTCGAAAGTTGAGCATACCAAATGGATTGAAAACATAACGTTTAAAATAAAAATCACTTGTTTCAAAATTCTGCTCAGTTGATCTTTCGTAATAATATTGAGCGAATATTAAAGAAGGAAGGAGTACGAGGGTTAAAATTAAATTTTTCATGTTTCACCTATTTGTTTTTTGTTAATTATTTATCAGAGAATAAGAAGTAAAAATTTTTTCTGATAAACCCTCGAATTTCTTGTCCTATATTAAATAAATGAGTTTAAACTGTCAAACATTTTAAGTCACATTCATGGCTGTTTGGAAAGTAATTTTATTCTTCCTAATTAAACGAAGCAATTTCATTTTTTTGAAATCAAAAGATTTCTCTATTGTTTCTCCTACCAGTAACTTGTTCTTGACTTTTTATTCAAACCCGGGTCATCTAATTTTTTTAATTAATCTATAAATAAATCTCGGAAGAAGTGAAAAGAGTGGGAATGAAAGGACAAATCAAATCAATTTGCAGATAATTTTTTATCAGACTTAAAAATTACTACTACTGTAAAATTGCCATCGGGATCACTATTTATTTCAATCTGAAAACGGTGTAAATCCACAATTTGTTTAACAATGGATAATCCAAATCCTAACCCGCTGATGTTCTTATTCACTGAACTTTCGAATCTGAAAAATCTATCAAAAAGTTTTGGTAGCAATTCTTTTGGTATTGGCTCGCTCTTGTTTGAAATGGAAAATAAGATTTTTTCATTATCAATTTTCTTACAGACTATAATTATATAACTCTCAGGAAAACTGAATTTAACTGCATTGTCGAGTAGATTTATAAACATCTGTCGTATTAACTCAGAATCTGCCATAATGAATAAATCATCTTGCGGTGATAAATCAAGAATAAATTTAACCTTCTTCTCTTCTGCAATAATTTTAAAATCATTTACGATATGGGAGATTAATTTTGACAGGTCGATATTTGAAATATTCAATTTAATTAGTGAATTGTCGAGTTTTGAAATCAGAAAAAGGCGTTCGACGATATTAATCAGTCTTAAAGTTTCTTCATAACTACTTTGAATGATTTCTCGATATTGTTCTTTCGTTTTAGAATGCTTGAGAGCCAGCTCCAGTTCACCTCTCAGTATTGTTAGTGGCGTTTTTAACTCGTGAGATGCACCAATTGTAAATTGATTCATATAATCAAAAGAATTTTTTATTCTTTTTAGCATTCGATTAAGAGTTTTTACAAGTCTTCCATATTCATCATCATATTCTTCATTTTCGAGGTAGCGGTCAATTTTATAAGAGTTGATTTCATCTGCTTGTTTAATGATTTTATCAATTCGTGAAAGTGCCTTGAATGATAAGAAAGAACCGCCAAGAAATGATAGAATTAAAAATAGTGGTGCAATAATTAAATAAAGATTTATGAGATTACTTAAAGTCTTCGAAATAATCTCAAGGGGAAATGCAACAATTATTTTGTAATCACCTTTATTTAAATAAGCAGCTCGAATTGGATATTCAGAGAGTTCAGGCTCATTATAATCAAAAGGTTTTTGAATATCTTTATCAACTGGAATTTTTATGACTACATCACGAAGGTTTGTGGTGCGATAAACAATATTATTTTTAAATGAAATTTGTACAAATGTATTAGTAGGATTAAATGCTAATGCTTCAAAAATTATATCGTAGACAAGCTCATCGGGTGATGAGTAAATCGAATCAGGTACAAACTCTTGAATGTTAATCTTACTTTCTTTAACAAATCTGTAAATAGATTCAGCCTGTTTTGTCAAAGAGAGGTCAAGTTCTGACCTCATTGTCCGGTAGAGATAAAAATAAATTGATGTTGCCAGTACTAACTCAAGGAGTAAAAAGAGAGCAACATACCATATTGTAGTTTTAAATCTTGTCGTCTTAAAATATTTTTCGAAATTAAATTTTGTCAGGAGAGTTTTAATCATCTTGAATTAAATATCCTGCACCTTTAATTGTTTTAATGATTTGTTCGCCTTTTGAGAGATTAATTTTATTCCTGATTTTATTGATATAGACATCAATTATGTTTGTCCCCGGATCAAAGTTATACTCATAAATATGTTCAATCAATTTTATTCTTGATACGACTTTGTTTTTATTTCTCATTAGATATTCGAGAATTGCAAACTCCTTTGGTGTAAGTATGATTTCAATATTATTTCTAAAAACTTTATGAGTTTGAGTATCTAATATTAAATCTCCCGCTCTTAATATGTTTTTCTTTTCATTAGAATGTCTTCGGAGAAGTGCTCGAACTCGCGCTAAAAATTCTTCAAACGAAAAAGGTTTTGCCAGATAATCATCGGCACCAGCATCAAGTCCTGTCACTTTATCCGTAACTGAACTTCTTGCTGTAAGAATTAAAACTGGAGTTGAAATTTTTTCGTTTCTAATCTCTCTTAAAATTGAAATACCATCTTTAAATGGAAGCATAAGGTCAAGAACAATTAAATCGTATTCATCAGATAATGCAAGTCTTAATCCTTCTTTACCATCGTAAGCCACATCGACTGTATAGTATTCTTCTTCAAGCCCCTTTTTAATAAATGAAGCAACTTTTTTTTCGTCTTCAACGACAAGGATTTTCATAGCCAAAATTAATAAAAAAGGAGAGATAAAATCTCTCCTTTATCAAGTCAAATTGAGTTGATTATTGTTTCTTCTCAGTTGAAGTTTCTGATTTCTTTACAGAATATTTTTTCGGATGAGACATTTTCGTTGGCTTTGGAGCCTTTACTTCTTTACCAAGAGTGCTTGTTTTTTTAGTATTCTCAAGCTCTTTAGTTGTTGTGGTTGTCTCTGGTTTATTCTCCTTCTGAGTTACCTGAGGTTGATTTGACTTTTTTTCAACTTTCTGCTCAGTCTTTTTGACTGGATTAACTTGCTGCTTCTTTTCATTTGCCTGAGCAAGCAAAAGAGAGTTGAATGAAAATGTTAGCAGTATTACAACTGCGAGTGCAAAAAAATGAGTTCTCATTTTTAAATCTCCTTTTTGTTGTTAATGATTTTTTAATGAACTACGATACAAACCTAAAATCGAATCATTAAGGCGGGATTAATCTTAGATTAAAAAAAATTAATCTTCAGAGAAGCTCACATAAATTTTAAGCCTGCGGCAATTAAGCCAAGAAGAGCAACAATCCAGGTGTAGGGAATGGTATTCCACAAAATTTTTTGTACATCAACTTTCATCTCATTTGCAAGCCATACATTGTGAGTATTGGTTGGATCGCTAACTCCTTGAATTTGTCCAACTGCAAGTAAAAGTCCCATAACAGCACCAGGATTCATTCCACTTGCCAAAAGAATACTCGCAAGTCCATAGCCCATTCCCCAGACATTTAGTGGGCCACGATAAAGTGCTAAAGGTGCGAGAATGGTGAAAGTTAAAACATAACTCAAAAAACTTTTAGGAGTTATTTCAATAAGTAATGGTTTTAATAAATTTAAAACAGGCCAACCATCCTGATGAATTTTGTTCCAATTTTCACCTGGACCCATTATTGCGTTTAACAACATACCTATTCCAAACATTAAAACCACTGCAGGCATAACTATACTTCCACCTTCAAAAGCTGATTTCACAAAAATATTCATCATGCCTTTTCGATAAACTGAAATCACACCATACAACAGTCCACAGATAAATGCAGCAATAAAATCAAAATTATAAAGGAGAATTAGAACCAATGGAATAAATGGTGTAAGGTAAGCAGTCCAGTGAATCTTTTTTTCATCAAAATTATTTTCTTTTCTTCGAATGATTTTTATGAGATTGAAAAACAGAATTAAAACTATTCCAGAGGCAATAATGAATTTCAATACATAATAAAAATCAAAAAATAGTTGAGTGATAAATTCCCTGGTCTCGATTTTAAGAGCATTGTACAAAAAATAAATTGCGACAATGAAAAGAACGCATGCAACGCACACAAAAATTATTTTCTTAAAGTTAAGCTGTTGACCATCGCGATAAAGTTGAATTGTTATATAAACGAGAGCAGTAGTATATGTCAATGCAAACATAATCAATGCAAATTCGCGAACTTCATTTACCGGTAATTTCATTACTTCGATATATAAAGCCCAGTTGCCTGCATTCATCGTTCCGCCAATACTCAAACCAAGTAGGAAAATACCTGAAATGGTTAAAGGACCAATTCCAACCGACGACATTATTGGCAGAACAATAGTTGCAACCATTATAATTGCACCAAGTCCACCAAGTGTAGTGAAAAGTAAAACAATTATTGTAAGCATCAGGAGAGCAACTGTCCAAGGTTTATCGCCAGATAGTTCAGCTCCTTTTTTAATAAAGCTTTCAGCAATTCCAGTTTTTTGAAGAAAGACACTTAACATACTTCCAAAGATTGCAATTGTATAAGCTTTACTCAGTTTAATTGAACCTTCACCAATGACATATTGAAGAACATCAACTACATTCACACCAGCAATTAAAGGAATGAAAAAAGCCATGATAGGTAAAGCAAGCAAAGCAGGAATTTTTCTGAGGAACATTAAAGTTGACATCAACAGAAATACTGAAAGCAATAGTATAAGTTGTATAATCTGCATACTCAAAATTAATGAAAAGTAATGTTACTTGAGTTATTTATGAATAGAAATTTATTGACTATTTAATGTTTCAAGTTTTGTAAGAACTGCTTTTCTTATTTCATCAATAGATGGAAGTCCGCCAGGATAATATCTGCAAGCGAGAGAAGGATTTTCAGGTTCAGGCATTCCTAATAAGTCTTCACCATCAATTAATAATGTAGGCGAACCTCTGAATTTTACTTGAACTGCAGTTAATTCATCTTCCACAAGAATCTTTTTAAGTTCTATTTTATCTTCCAATCCTTTTATTGCATTGAGAAGATTTTCCTGCATTTTCAAATGATTTGGACAACCTTCGAAATATTGAAACTCAAGTTTTATGTTCATTGGATTTTTCCCGATTAAAAATTATTCGGTCCAGAAATACATTTTGGCTTCAGTTGATTGAGGATGAGTTTTCTGTATTTCCTTTAATGTTTTTTTCAACTGTGAATTGTCTTTTATTTTAATGTATCGTGCTGTTTCTCTTGCAACCAAAAGTTTTGGATAAAACGATGTCTCTGCCAGTTCATCTAAATCTTGATCAATTATTTTTATGATATCATCATATCTGCCACGAGGCATAATTGTTTCAGCAATGCCTAATCTTAACATTGCCCGGAATTCTTTCGCAGGAAGGTAACCATTAAAATGATAAAATGAATTTCCATTGTAATCAAGAATATAAAATGCTGGAGTCCAGTAAGCACCAAGTGATTTTCTTATTTCTCTTTCTTTGATTAAATCAAGTTTTAATAAAACAAACCACTCGTTCATTTCTTCAATTACTTTTTGATCTGTGTATGTTGTTTCATTCATTCTCTTACAACCGCCACAACCTTCCATTTCAAATTGGAGAAGAATTAGCTTTTTAGATTTTAAAGCTTCTTCTTTTGCCTGCTCAAGATTTGTAATCCAGTTCATAGATTAATCTCACCAGAATTTATTATTGATTTTTTTACTGTGTAAAGTTTAAAAATTTAATACTAATTCTAAATTTATTAATTAAAATTTTTTAACCAGTTTTCCAGAGTTGGTTTTGTTGGAATTTTACCCATAACAAGAATTTTTCCATTTACAATTAAAGCTGGCGTCATCATTATTCCATACTCTAAAAATTTTTCTCTTTCGGTTATCTTTTCTATTTGAGCTGGAATATTTAATTCTGCTGCAACTTCTTTCACAAGATTTTCAAGTTTAATACAATTTGGACATCCTGGACCAAGGACTTTTATATCTAACATATTTCCTCCCTATGTTTGATTTTGATATGGTTTTATTTCTTTAGTGTAAAATTCTTGAAAGCTCTGTTTAATTTCATCACGAACTTTTCTGAAAACTTTTAATACTTCTTCTTCAGTACCAGTCGCTTCTGCTGGGTCTTCAAATCCAATGTGTAATTGTTTATTGACCTTTCCAAGGAAGACTGGACAATTTTCTCTTGCATTGTCGCATACTGTTATCACATAATCAAAGGATTGGTTAATGAATTCATTTACATCTTTTGGTTTATTTTGACTAATATCAATTCCGACTTCATTCATCACCAGAATTGCTTTCGGATGTACTTGAGGTGCCGGAAAAGTTCCAGCAGAATAAACCTCAAGATTTTTATCGAATGATTTCAGAAAAGCTTCAGCCATCTGACTTCTGCATGAATTACCTGTACAGAGAATTAAAATTCTTTTATTCATTTATTTCTTTTTAATTTGTTAATAAACTGTTCAAAAATTAATAATCCATCTTAAAATAATTATCTAAAAATTTTCTTATTGATTTTTACATCTTCAAAATAATTCACCATAAATCAATCCACTTATTGTCGCCATTATCACTACCAGACTAACATAAACAAATGTCTTTTGTGTTCCAATTACACTTCTTATTACTAACATATTGGGTAATGAAAGTGCTGGTCCAGCGAGAAGAAGAGCAAGGGCAGGACCTTTTCCCATTCCATTGTTTATCAAACCCTGTAAAATCGGAATTTCAGTTAATGTAGCGAAATACATAAACGCTCCAACAATAGAAGCAAATAAATTTGAGAAAATTGAATTTCCACCAACAAGTTTGAATACCAAATTATCAGGAATAATTCCCCCTTTTCCATCAGGAGAACCAAATAAAAATCCAGCTACTAAAACACCAGCACCAAGTAAAGGTATTATTTGTTTAGTGAAACCCCATGTTTCACCAAGCCATTGATTTGCCTCTCCTTCGGTGTAAGTCAGGGCAATTGTCGTTGCAATTACAGCAACAATAAACGGAATGAGTGTATTTCCAGAAAATATAATTGCCGAAAGAACTACAGCAACTAGACCAGCAATTACATAAATTAATTTCACACCAACGATGTATATCAGAGAAATCGAAAAAGCCACACCCAATACAGATGTGAAATACCATTTATTCGCATAAATAAAATACCAGAAACCTTCAGTAGAACTGGCAGGCTTTCCCCAGTTAACGAAAACTAATATTGCAACTAAAATAAAAAAGTGAGTTGCCGTCATCCAGAAAGGTTTCTGATCATCAATTTCGGGAAGTAACAATTGTGCATCAGCTTTTTCTTTTTCCTCATCTCTATAAATAAACGCCATAATCAAACCAATTAATAGACTGAATGAAACTGCCCCGATTACTCTTGCAACACCAAGTTCAAAACCAAGAATTCGAGCTGTTAAAATTATTGCTAAAATATTTATTGCTGGTCCACTATAAAGAAACGCTATTGCTGGACCAAGCCCAGCTCCCTTTTTATGAATGCTCGAAAAAAGAGGAAGAACTGTACATGAACAAACTGCCAGAATTGTCCCCGAAACTGAAGCAATAAGATATGCTTTTATTTTATTTGTCTTAGCTCCTAAATATTTGATTACAGCAGTTTGACTGATAAAGACTGCAATTACACCAGCAATGAAAAAAGCCGGGACAAGACAAAGTAAAACATGTTCCTGTGCATACCACTTAGCCAGTGCGAATGCATCAATAATAGAATTTCTGAATAATTCAGAATCAACTGGCATGAAGTAAGCAAACAAGAAAAAACCAAGAATCAACAGAAAATTTTTATACTCTGATTTCCAGTCCATACAAAAACTCCCTAATTAATTATTTTTTATCTTTAATGAGCTTCAATAATTCTTTTTCTGGAATAATTCCTACTACACATTTATCATTTTCTCGAAGAGATAATCTATCGGCTATCCTTTTTTCATCCTCTTCAAAAACTTCTGTTTGTAGAAAAGCTTTCAAGAATTTAATGAGTAATTTGTTCTCTGGTAAATCTTCGTTCAATTTGTAATAAACCCAGGTACCTTCTTTTTCATATTTCAATAGATTGATGTTTTTCAAAACCTGCAAAGCTTTTGAAATGGTGTATTGAGGAAGTTTTAATCCATCCATTAATTCACAAACACATAAATTTTTTCCGGTCTTAATAAAAAGATTCAAAATTCTAAGTCTTGTTTCATCAGAAAGGGCTTTGAAAATTTCAATTCGTTGTTGCATAAGCTTAAAGTTTTATTTAAATATATGCATTATTGAGCATATATTAAAAACAATAGTGTCGTTTCAAGTATTGCTTTTCCTGAAAAGCCGGGCTTGTAATGAAAATTTTTTAGTCATTGCGAGGAACGAAGTGACGAAGCAATCTTTCACAACATTTTTTGAAAGTTGTTTTAAGAGAAAAGATTGCTTCGCCCCGATTAAAAATCGGGGCTCGCAATGACTTGTAATTTCTGGTTATTGTCCTTGCGAGGAATGAAATGACGAAGCAATCTTTCCATTACTGAATCACACACACTATTAGTTTACCCCTGACATTATTCGAAATTTGTTTTCAGACGTACTGAAAAAAATAGTTGAAGTGAAAATTGTAAAAATTAGTTTTCTTATTTCTACAAAATATTCACATCTACAATTTTCAAATATTTTCCAAATGTTGAAAATGTAACCCTGACCTTCTTTGATTGTTTTGAACCAGTAATTTTAAAATCAAGGTCACAAAAACCCAATTTAGGATATTGATATCTAACACCACCTTCATAATGAATTTTATCATATCTTGGTTGAAATGGCTTCTTCGAAATCAACTCAACTTTAAGATTATTCCCGATCTTCTTTTCAATTATATTGGTATGCCATTCTGGGAATTTCTGTGGAATTAAATTTTGCGAGTTACGGAAATCAACATAAGCAAGAGCGAAATCCATCAAGCGTTTATCAGCAAGTGCAAAAAATTGTTGTGTGATCTCCCTTGCATTATTCAGATATTTTGAAAAATATTCCATCCAGAGTTTAGATCTTTCTTCAGCCATTTCACGAAGCATAGATGTATTTGGAATATAGTAATCATCTGTCGGGACTTTTAATTCGGCAATGTTAGGCTTTTCTATCTTCGCAAAATCTGGTAATCCCTGATAAACATAAAAATCTTTTTTCATTGGAAAATAAATTGAACTGATTGGAAACACTCTTGGGAATACAGCTTTTGTTGGAACAAAAAGCAATACAACAATATTATCTCTTCGATAGAAAGATAAATAAATCGGAATAGATTGATACATTGTATAAAGAACTTTTTGATCATCGCCTATAATTCTTTTATCATCTATCTGTTTAAATTCCTGACCGATTAATTCAGTATAAAGCATTTCGAGCTGAGGAATAGCTTTTGAAGCTTTTTCATCATCTTCAAATAAAAAATAAGCAATGCTGAAAGTTACATTATTAGAATGTTCAACATAAACTCCTGTTAAACTTTTCTGGAAATCAAGAGATTTAATTTCATCAAGGATCATATTTAATACTTTTTGTTTAGCGTCTGGTTGAGAGCTCAAAGTTATTTTTCTAAACTCATCAAAATTTTTGCATTCTATTTTATCCTTGAGGTAAACCAATAATGGTTCGGCTGCAAAATCTTCACCATTGGGAAGTAACTTGTAAAGATCAATTTGAGTTTGTTCTACTTTCGCAGGACTTTTTTGATTGTTACAAGCAGTAAATGTAATTACCCCTGCAAGTAAGAAAATAAATATTTTTTTCATTAAACTACTCTCTTTCAATTTTTTGAGGATAGTATCTGAAACAAAATTTTTGAAATCTCTTCAAAGGAAAATGGTTTTGTTTTAACCAGATTAAAACCGATTTCTTTCAATCTCTGTTCGGTTATAACAGTATCTGGTGAACGAAGAGCTACAATTTTTAAACTCTCAAGTTTAATTTTATTTCTAATTTCATCCATCACTTTTTCTGTTTCTATTTCATTCTGAAGATTGACAGAATAAATCACACAATCAACTGGTTTGTGTTTTATAAAACTAACGATTTTCTTTCCATTGTTTAATGTAAAATACTCAAATCCAAGTCTTATCATTAAAGATTCAAGATAAAAACTTTCGTCTTTATCGTTATTTACAATTAAAATAGTTGGTTTAAATGATGTCTTATGCTTTTCTTGTAGAGTTCTTAATAGAGTTTCATCCAGTTCTTCAGTTTTTACAACGGGGAAAATTACAGTAAAAACAGAACCAACATTGACCTGACTTTCAACTCTTATTTCACCGCCCATCATTTTAGTAAGTTTCTGTGTAATTGTTAAACCAAGTCCTGCACCTTCATAATTTCTACTGTATCCTTCATGAGCTTGTCTGAACATTCCAAAAATATCTTTCATTGCAGATTCTGGAATCCCGATTCCTGTATCTTTCACAGAGATATGAATTGTATCATCAAAATTTTCTGTGATGATTGTAATTCCACCTTGGGATGTAAATTTAATTGCATTTGAAACGAGGTTGGTAATAATCTGAAGGAATCGGACTTCATCAATTCTTGCATACGGATTTTTAGCTTTAAAATTAGTAATGATTTGAAGACCTTTTCCTTTTGCAATGTTTTGATATTCATTTACAACATCGAGGATTAGACTTTCCACATTTCGAATAATGAAGTCGAGTTTTAATTCATTTGATTCGATTCGAGAAATATCAATGATATCACTTATCAATGTTAGTAATCTTTTTCCATTCCTTGTAATCATATCAAATAGATGTTCATTATCACGATAGTTCTCTTCGCTTAAATTTGATTTCAAAATATCGACTGCTCCAAGAATAATATTAATAGGAGTTCTGACTTCATGGGACATCATGCTGAGGAAATTGCTTTTTAGTCTATCGGTTTCTTCAGCTTTTGTTTTGGCAGCTTTAAGTTCGTCCTCGATTCTTTTTCTCTCTTCAAAATCACGAATTATTTGAATTAAATACTCATTCCCCTCAATCTCAATAAATTTAGCTGAGACCTGAACATTAAAAGGTTCACCCTTTGCTGTTTTATGAACTGCTTCAAAAATTAATCCGTTATTATCTTTTATATTTCTAAGATAATCGTTCCACTGGTTACGAAGATTTTCTGAGAACAAATCGAGCAAATTAAAGCCGAGAAAATCTGGTTTATCAATTTCATAAAACATGAGAAACTTATCGTTATAATCAATGATTCTATTTTCCTTATCAGAAATTATAATTGCATCATTTGCAATTTTTGTTATTTGCTCGTATTGCCTTTTTATAATTTCTTTTTGTCTACGCAGTGTGTCTGTTTCTTTTAAGTATTTTTCTCTTTCTTTCTTGATTAATCCCAGCATTATAAAAATAAAGACGAAGGTTACAGAAAGAATGGTGCCAAAGATTCCTGTGTAAGTTTTTCTAAGTTCACCTAAAGTTTCATCTTGATCAACTTTCACTAAAAGATACCAATCCCATTTAGGCAAATAGTTCAAATAAGCAAATACGGGTTTACCTCGATAATCCATTCCTTTAATAAAATTTTCGTTATTTGTTCTCACGACTTCATCAATGCTCAAAATATTTTTCTCAGATTGTAAACGAAAAGCTATATCACCCAGAAATCTGGAATCAGAAATGTATGTTGCCATTCCATCTTTAAACTGGAGTAGAAGAGATTCAATATTATTAGAAGGATCAATCCCTTCTCGTAAAACTCTAAATAAATGTCCTCTCGCATTAAATCTTGAAATGATTAAATACTTTTTATGATTAAATGAAGTGTATTCTAATTTTGCCTCAAACACAGGAGCTTTAATTTCAGGATCAAAGAACAATTGACTCAAGTAAATTGAATCTTCTTTGAGATTTAGCCAGTCGAGATGTCTAATAAAAACATTTTCTGAATCTTTTTTCACCGAATAATGATAAAGCACATTCCCGCTATTATCAACGATAATGAGTTCAGTTAAACCGTATTCATCAAAGTAATTAGTAAAGAATTCATTTAGAATCTGTTTATCCCACGCTCGATTTTCAGTTATGCTGGTTAATTCTTTTTTTAAGGTTGGAGAATTTGGAAGATACTTTAATTTACTAATTAAGATTTCGTAAAACTCAGTTATTCTTAACTCTTGTATCTTACTGATATTTACAAGCTGGTTAAATCTGTAGCCAATTATTCGATTTTGAATTTTAAAGTAGGTGTAAATACCGAATGCAACAAAAATCAAAAGGAAGATTAAAGTGATGCCGAAGATTTTCCTATCCACCTGGATTACTTTCATCCCGCCAAAATCTTAATTCTTTTTCAGGAATTTGAATAACAATTGTGTCAATTGATCAAATGTAAAAGGCTTTGCAATATAATCATCAAATCCTACAGAAAGAAAATGTTCTTTATCGCCAAGCATTGCGTGAGCTGTCATTGCTATGACGGGAATCCTTTGATATTCTGGTTTCTCTTTTAAGGCTTTTAGAATATCTTCACCGCTCATTTCACCAGTAAGGCTTATATCCATTAATATTAAATCAATTGGTTTATTTTGAATTATTTCAAAAGCTTGATTCGCTTCTGTGACAGAATAGTATTTCAAACCAAGCTTATTCAGAATCACTTCTACAAAATATGAGTTATCTTTATTATCTTCAACAATTAGAATTATTGGTTCTTCACTCTCAATCTTAATGGGTTCGATTTCTTCTGTTTTTTCTTCTTCGACTGGCTCTTCTTCTCCAACTTTTGGAACAACAGGAAATACTATAGTAAATGTCGAACCTTTATTAAGTTCACTTTCCACATATATCTCGCCGTTCATCAAGTTGACAAGTTTTTTAGCAATTGCAAGTCCCAGACCTGCTCCTTCAAAATTACGATTATAACCTTCTTCAGCCTGTCTGAAGAATTCAAACAGATGAGGTAAAAATTCTTTTGGAATACCAATTCCTGTATCTTTAACGGAAATATAAAGTCTATTCTCCACAACTTTTGCAGAGACAGTTATCTCTCCTCGCGAAGTAAATTTTATTGCATTTGAAAGAAGATTAGACATTATTTGATGAAATCTAACTTCATCAACTTTAATGAATACATCATCAAGATTATAATTGTCAATTATTCTCAGACCTTTTGCACGAGCATCCATTTCAAATTCAGCAGTAGCTTTCATCAAAAGCATCTGAGCGTTGTGAATAGCAAATTCAAGTTTCATTTCGTTAGATTCGATACGTGAAATATCAATGATATCATTAATGAGAGTTATCAATCTTTTACTATTTCGTTGAATTACAGAGAAAATATGATCTTTTTCAGGGAAATCCTTTGCGTCAACTGCTGCTTTAATAATATCAATAAAACCAAGAATTACATTAAGTGGTGTTCGTACTTCATGTGACATCATACTCAGAAAATTACTTTTTATTCTATCTGATTCCTCGGCTTTCATTCTTGCGCGTTTTAATTCTTCTTCAGCTTTAATTCTTTCAGTTACATCTTTTTTAACAGCGACAAAAGAAATTATTTCATTCTTTTCATTTTTAATTGGCGAAATTATCATTTCCTCTGTATAATGTTTACCATCTTTTTTTCTATTGACAATTAATCCCTGCCAGGATTTTCCAGATAAAATTGTGTCCCATAGATTTTTATAAAATTCAACTGGATGAACTCCTGACTTTAAAATGTTTGGAGTTTTACCTTTGACTTCTTCAAGAGTGTAGCCGGTGATTCTTTCAAAAGCTGGATTGACATATTCAATAATTCCATTTGTATCGGTAATCATCATCATTTCATCGGTATTCTCAATTGCTCTCTTGAATTTCTCGAGATGTTCTAAAAATTGTTTTCTCTCTGTTACATCTCGAATAACAACCTGAGCTACCTTTTCACCTTTCAGTTCGACTATGCTCAAATTTATTTCACCATCAAAAGTTTGTCCAGTGACTTTCTTGAGAGTTAACTGGAAAGATTTGCCTTCAGACTCAGCAGGATTTGAAATGGCTTTATAAAACTCATTTAATATATCTTGATTCTTTTCAGCAATAAAATCTTTTATGCTTTTATTAATCAGGTCTTCTTTAAGAATATTAAACAATTTTCCTGCTCTTGAATTGCAGTCAACAATTAAATCTTTTCTCAGAATTAAAATTGAATCATAAGCTTGCTGGAATAAAGTGTAGAATTTCTTTTCTGATTCGATTAATTGTAATTCGGCTTTCTTCCTATCTTCAATATTTCTAACAATTGCAACAAGGAATAACTCATTTTGAATAGAAATGATTTTCGCCGAGATTTCAACAAAAAATTTATGTCCCTGTCTATTCAGGTGAAGTGATTCATAAACTGAGCCTGCATCCTGTCGCAATCTATTAAGTAAGTCACTCCATTCCATTCGATTTTCAGGAGCTTCAAGCAATACAAAAGGTCTTCCTTTTAATTCAGTAGCAGAATATCCATACATTTCAACAGCTTTATCATTTGCTTCTACTATTGAACCATCTTTACTGATTAAGAAAAATGCATCATTGGCGTATTTACTAATTATTTGATACTTCTGAGCCATTAAATTCTGCATTTTTTGAATTTCGAGTTCTTTTTTAATTCGTTCTACTTCTTCTCTTTTCCAGAGAACTCCAAGAACCACAATAAACAGAAAGAGAATTAAAACAATTGAACCCGAAATTGTATAAAGAATTTTATTGGTTTGAATTAAAACTTCTTTCTTATCTATCTTGGTGACAAGATACCAGTTCAGGAAAGGAATGTAAGTAGTGTAAGCAAAAACTTTTTCCCCTCTATAATCAGTCCCTTCGTTCAAACCCTTTTTTGATACAGATATTTTCTTACCTGTAATTTCATCACTACCAGTTTCTGCTTTTAGAAAAATATCCGAGCTAAACAAAAACCTTAAATCATTTTGATAAATAATTTCATTATTCTCTTCACCAAGTAAAATGGTCTCAAGGGAATTCCTTCGATTAGAAAATGTATTGATAAGAGGGAAAATACTTTTTCGAGCATCCGAAATAAAGATTAAATAATAATCTGGTTTAGTTAAGTTCGAATTTGTAAAAATTCCTATGGCAACATCACAAACAGAGATTATATTCTCATAAATGGGGCTTTTTCTTTTATAAATATTTGAAATAAAGAAATAATTATCTGTATTAAACTGATAAAGATGCTCTTGAGTAAATTTTCTTAATTCAAATGGGAAATTCTGGAAAGAATAAATTTTTCTGAAACTTGTATCGTATATAACAACTGCAACTAAATTTTTATCGACTACTTCTTTTCGAAATAGGTCGGTCAACATATTATAAGATTTTAAGTCGCCAGGATTCTTCAGATATGATAGAAAAGTAGTTCTGAACATTTCCGATTGGGTAAATACTTCGGAAAATGTTTTCGTTTTAAAATACCATTCCGAAATATTTTTCTCTTCTCTTTCTGCAATAAATGAAAGAAAAGATTGCTCTTCGTCTATCAGCCTATTCCTCTCGAACTGATAAAGAAGATACTCCAGACCAAGTATAATAATCGTGAGTATTATAAAAATGGTCAGAACTGTATTCTTTGATAATATTGATGAAATCTTTTCTTTCATACCTACAATAAATCTATAATCGAATTTATAAAAAATATTTTTGAAAAATTATTCATTGTAAATCGGTAATGTAAATGTAAAAGTGCTCCCTACTCCTTTCACACTATCAACAGTAATTGAACTATTAATCAAATCAAGATATCGCTTTGTTAATGCAAGACCAAGACCATTCCCTTCATAAGGTCGATTATAACCATCCACTTCCTGACTGAATGGCTCAAATATATGATCAAGATATTCTTCACTTATTCCTATTCCAGTATCTTTGATTGAACAAAAAAGAATAGTCTCATTGAGATTTGGATAAGTTTCTATTTTAATGTAACCCTTTTGTGTGAACTTAACTGAATTCTCAATTAAATTAGTAAGAATACGATTTAAAGCTGGAACATCTGCCAGTACAGTTTTATTTTTTTCATCGAGATTCAAAATAATCTCAAGATTTTTTTGTTCAATGTCTGATTTAAGGTCATTCAATACTTTTTCTATTTCGGTTTTCAAATCAACTGGTTCAATTTTAAGTTCATAATTTCCAGTATCAATCTGGGATAATTCAAGTATCTGGGTAAGCGTTCTGTTAAGTCTTTTTATACCGATATTAAAATTTTCGAGGAATCCATACTCAGATTGATCAAGTTTATCTTTAACAATTTCAGCTATTAAACCTCCAAATCCAATTATTGCATTCATTGGCGTACGAATTTCGTGTGAAAGATTTGCAAGAAATGCATTCTTCAATCTATTTGATTCTTCTGCCTCATCTTTTGCAATTTTTATTTCTTCTTGAGCAAGCTTTACTTCAGTTATATCTTTATGTGCAATAACTACCAATTCAACTTCATTTCTTTCATTAAATATTGGAAATATGGTTGTTTCCACCCAGATTCGATATCCTTTTCCTTTTTCAAGTAATGAATCATAATAGCCCTCGAGGAATAGAAAAGGCTTCCCTTCAAAAACTTCTTTAATTTTATCGAGCAATCCGACAGAATTGAGTTGTCTATCTTCAAAGATATTGTAATTAATCAAATCATCTTTCTCGATTCCCCACAAATCAAGATAAGCTTGATTGAAAAAGGCAACTTCACCATTCTTAGAAAAAACAACAATTCCAATTGGCAATTTTGATGTGATTTCCTCAAAATATTTTTTGTTTTCATCTACTTGCTTTATCACAAACAAAGTATTTCCACCGTCTAATTCAACAGCATTAAACTTAGATTTCAATTCTGGTTTAGTTCTGACTGACAGTTCTTTTTTAGAATAATCAATATTAAGGTATGAATCTATTTTATCACCTTTGTTTAAATGCAAGAATTCTTTGCCAGTCTTATTAATTTCTAAAAGACTTTGATTCTTATCAACCAAAAAAACTATTTGGTCGGATAAATCAAAAAGATTTGTAAAATTTTTAATTAAATCGATTACCATATTTTCCATAATTGTCTTCATTTATTTTACAATACTAATTTATTTGAATTTAATAAAAAACATAATTGAAGTACGAGCCAATTAAAATCGGCACTAAATATTTTCGACTAAAACTAAAATTTATTTGATAAAAAATTAAACATTCTTTCGATACTGCCCTTCTATCGTTTCATTTTTTGAGGAATTCTTGATAGTTGCCAGTATTATTTATGTAATTCAGTTTTTTCACAAGACTTTCTAATTTAAATTTGAGAAAAAAGAAAATTCGATGAATATCGAAAAATTATTTTACGTGGTAACGAGCACAATCTTAATTACAATATTTCTTTTATTTACCTTTATTTTCTCACCGGGTGCTTATAAAGATAATCTAAAAAACAAAGAAAAAACTATTTATTATGTAGATCATATTTCTTCAGCTCACAAGAAATTGATTGACCGTTTTAATGAACGATATAAAGGCCAGATAAGAGTTGAAACGATAAATCTAACATTTGATAAGTTCAGCACAAATGAGAGAAAAGACCTTCTTGCTCGTTATTTAAGAAGCAAAAGTAATCGAATTGATTTGTTTTCAGTAGATATTATCTGGGTTTCAAGATTCAAGAAATGGACAGTACCTCTCAACAATTACATAGATTCAAATCTTATAAAAAATTTACTGCCTCACACAATCAAAACCTGTAATTTGAACGACACACTTTTTGCTGTGCCTCTTTATACAGATGTTGCATTAATGTATTATCGTGACGACCTTTTAAAAAAAATACCTGATTATGAGCAATATGAGTTCGAATTAGAGAAAGGTATTACTTGGGAAAGATTCATTGAATTGAAAAGAAAACTTGATCTATACAACTCAACACGAAATCCTTTTTACATTTTTCAAGCAGACAAATACGAAGGATTAATGTGTTCATTAACAGAAACTTTAGAAAATTTAAATAACCCTTTGATATTGAATAATTCAAAAATAAATTTAGACAATCCTTCAGGAGAAAAGGCTATAAAACTATTAATTGATTTAGTAAATAAATATAAAATCTCGCCAAAAGATGTCTGCAATTTACGAGAAAATGAAAGTTATAAATATTTCTCTGATAAAAATGCATTTGCTGTAAGAGGTTGGCCAAGTTTTATGAGCAAAGATAATAAGTATGTAAAATCTGAAATATTCAGAGTAATTAGAAAGGCTCCAACTCCTTATTTTGCTAATTCAAGACCATCTTCTGTATTCGGTGGATGGAATCTGATGATATCTAAATATTCAGATAAAATTCCTGAAGTTATAAAGTTCATTGAATTTTTACTGAGTCCGGAATCTCAAAAAGTTCTTTATGAAGAAGGTGGATATTTGCCTGTAATCAAGAGTCTTTATGAGAATAAAGATTATGTTATCAAAAATCCTGAATTATTATTTTATAAAAAGTTATTCGATCGGGGAGTATACAGACCAATGAACGAAAATTATACAACAATTTCTGATATGATTTCTTTACAACTCAATAGAGCAATCGAGCAAAATTTACCTGCTCATAAAGTAATTCAAGAAATTAATAATTCTTTAAATCTAAGGTAATATGTCAGGTCGAATTCGGGAAAAAATCAAAGAGTACCATTTTGAATTTAAGCACATAACGGTACTCTTTTTTATTCTGTTTGCTTTTCAATTGATTGTATCCTTGGTTAATAAGACCTCAATAAAAAATTTTATTAACACAACTCAGGATTGGTATCAAAAAGAATCAGCAGAGGAAATTGCTAATCTAACATCAACAGCATTAGAACTTGTTATTGAATCAGTTCAGGAAAAAAAATTGAGAACAATTGAAGAAAGAAAAAGAATTGAACAATCTTTTGATATTATCTTCAGTCAACAACAACTTGCTCATAACATAGATAAACTCGGATTACTTCTAAAAAGAGGAAATAATTTTATCTTTATAAATGATGGTAAATCTTTATATGAAATATTAATAGAAGGCCATAATCCTAAGAATTATGAAAATTCTGATACATCAATTATTAATCTTTACTCCAGATTAGAAAACGAGATTAAGACTAATGAACAGATCAAGAGCATACGAGATGGTAAAACATTTCACACATTTGTACCTTTTGTTTTGAAAGGCGAGTTCATAGGTGCAATTTATATGAGCAATTCACCTGATTTAAGTATTATCAGTAATCAGGTTATAAGCAATTATGATGAAACTTCTATTATTTATCTTTCTCTTATTTTACTTGGCCTTCTCGCAATGTATTTCATTTCTTCTTATACAGTAAAAGAACGCGATGAAGCTCAAAAACTCTTACTTGAAGAACATGAGGAAAATTTAAAGAAGCAAATCACTTACGAAAAAGAAATGAGTTTTACGAGAAGAATTTATCACACTCATCACAAAGCTGAAAAAATTATGGGCTTTATTAAAGAAGATTTAAGAAGTCTTTCTACAACTAATATTGAGGAAATTAAATATCGAGTTACAAAATATTCCAATTTCATTTCTCGCGTCATTTATGATATGAAATGGTATGACCCACCTGTACAGACAATTCGCAGTCCCATGTTTAAAACCAATTTGAATGAAGTAATACTTTTTATTGTTAACAATATCTTTCTTAGAATTTCAACCAAATCAGATGCTTATGAAATAATTACAGATCTGGATGACAATCTCCCAACAATTAATGTAAACGAGTTCGTTATCTGGGAAATAGTAGAACCATTAATCCAAAATAGCATCGATCATGGTGCAGAAAGTAATCTTGTAATAAGAGTCTCTACTAAATATGATAAAGAGAAAAATGTTTCATATCTCCTGATTGAAGATAATGGTAAAGGTATTGCGAATGAGTTATTGCAAATAAACGAAGAAGGAATCAAAAATATTTTCATTGAAAACACTACAACAAAATCCAGAGGCATGCAAAATTCAGGTTACGGATGTTACATAGCTTATGAAATGACAAAAAGATGTGGCTGGGAAATTGACGCTGAAAATCTAACCAAAGGTTGTAGATTTATAATAACAATTAAACATTGAGGTCTAAAAAATGATTTTTTCTGATAAACAAATAAATGTCTTATTAATAGAAGATGAAGAATTCGATGTTAGAAGAGTTATTAACACAATTGAACCTTTCTCAAATCAGATTAAAATTTGTCAGATTGTTTCAAACGGAAAGGCAGCACTTGAATATCTTGAAGAAAACATGGGTAAGATTCATGTTGTTATAATGGACTATCAAATTGCTGGCGGATTAATGGGTGAAACTCTTATTCAGAAGATAAAAGAAATCGACTCTTCTATTCAAATTAACGTAATCACAAAAATGACAATCAATCTAACTGATTTTAACTTTGCTAATAAACTATTAAAAGCTGGAGCCTATTGGTATTGTACAAAATATCCGGGTGATATTGAAGATTTTATTTATCAACCTACAGATTTCATTATTACAATTTTCAATGCCTATGAAAAATGTATTCTTGAAAGAGAACGTTTAAGATCACTTCAAAAAATGAGAAAGAATGTTGAAGATATTTTAGTTCAAAAAAGAATAATTGGTGAATCTCCTTTAATGAAAGAACTTAAAGAAGATATAGAACGATTGGCAAAAAGTAACGTTAATCTTTTAATACGAGGTGCCAGCGGCACAGGTAAAGAACTTGTTGCTTACAATATTCATTATCGAAGCGAACGCAAGTATGAAAATTTCGTTGTGGTAAATTGTGGAGGTTTGCCTGAAAATTTAGTTGAAAGCGAATTGTTCGGTTATGAAAAAGGTGCATTCACTGGTGCTGACAAACGTAAACCAGGCTTTTTTGAAATCGCAAATCACGGGACAATCTTCTTAGATGAAATTACCGAATTACCTCTATCAGCACAGGTTAAATTGTTACGAGTAATCCAAGAAGGTGAAATTGAAAAAATTGGTCGTACCGAAACTATCAAAGTAGATGTAAGAATTATTGCTGCAACGAACAGAAATATTGAAAAAGAAGTTCGAGAAAAAAGATTTAGAGAAGACCTGTACTTTCGATTAAATGTTCTGTCAATTGAAGTACCTCTCTTGACAAAAAGGACATCGGATATTCCTTTATTAATTGATTATTTCTTAACAAGCATTTCAATAGATATGGGCAGAGATAAACCGAAAATTCCAGATGAAACAATGAAAGTATTTCTTCATTATGATTGGCCCGGAAATGTTAGAGAATTAAAAAATGTTATTCAACGAATCTTATTCAGAGCTGGAAATGTTGTAACCCCTGAAGAAGCACGTAAAGCAATTGGATATGGAGAAAATCTATCTTCAGACAAAGATGATTTAAATTCACTCTTCAATCCACAAAAAATAATTCCACTTAAAGATGCTGAAAAAATTTTTAGAGAAAAATATTTCAAATTTGTTCGAGATAATTCAGTTTCAGATAAAGAAGCTGCTACCAAACTCGGTCTCGCCCCTCCAAATTTTTATCGAATGGCTAAAGAATTAGGCATGAAATAATTATTAATTTCTAAAAAACGAACACTCAAAGTTTAATATTCTTACTTATTATTTTAATCTCATTTAAAATTTGAATCTTTATTTTTAATAAAAATATTTAATTCCTAAAAGATAACCTACTATATTTACTGTAAGCAAATTGTGAATAGATTCTCCTGCCCAATGGATTTAGAAATACAACAAACAAAATTGAAATCAGCGGAGAGGGAGGGATTCGAACCCCCGGTACCGATTCCTCGGTACAACGGTTTTCAAGACCGCCGCATTCAACCACTCTGCCACCTCTCCTAAGAACATTCGATAAGAATAAAATTATACTTATTGATTTCGTTTCAAAAATACAAAAAACCCCGACAAAGTCGGGGTTAAAAATTAATTCTTGGCAACGACCTACTCTCCCACGCAGTCACCCACGTAGTACCATCGGCGCTCGGGGGCTTAACTTCTCTGTTCGGAATGGGAAGAGGTGTACCACCCCGGCTATGGTTACCAAGAAAAAACTCAATAAAAACAATTTTGGAAGAGCTTGCTGAGAGTTAAGCTAATTACCCTGGTAAAAAAAATATAAACGGTTAAGTCTCACGACCTATTAGTACTGCTCGGCTTAACCCATTACTGGGCTTACACCTGCAGCCTATCAACCTGGTAATCTCCCAGGGGTCTTTAGCTCCGAATAATCGGAGAGGGATGTCTCATCTTGAAGAGTGTTTCGCGCTTAGATGCTTTCAGCGCTTATCACGTCCGAACATAGCTACCCAGCGCTGCCACTGGCGTGACAACTGGTACACTAGAGGTTCGTTCGCTCCGGTCCTCTCGTACTAAGAGCGACTCTTCTCAAACATCCTGCGCCCGCATAGGATAGGGACCGAACTGTCTCACGACGTTCTGAACCCAGCTCACGTACCGCTTTAATTGGCGAACAGCCAAACCCTTGGGACCTTCTTCAGCCCCAGGATGCGATGAGCCGACATCGAGGTGCCAAACCTTGCCGTCGATGTGAACTCTTGGGCAAGATCAGCCTGTTATCCCCGGCGTACCTTTTATCCTTTGAGCGACGGCGCTTCCATTCGCAACCGTCGGATCACTAAGCCCTGCTTTCGCACCTGCTCGACTTGTAGGTCTCGCAGTTAAGCACCCTTATGCCTTTACACTCGACGCACGATTACCGACCGTGCTGAGGGTACCTTTGGGAGCCTCCGTTACCATTTAGGAGGCGACCGCCCCAGTCAAACTACCCGCCTAACACTGTCCCTGACCCTGATTCAAGGATCGAGGTTAGAATTCAAATAAGACAAGGGTGGTATTTCACCGTCGACTCCACCCCGACTAGCGTCGAGGCTTCATAGTCTCCCACCTATCCTACACATGCCTTACTCGAACCCAATGCTAGGGTGCAGTAAAGGTGCACGGGGTCTTTCCGTCCATATGCGGGTAACCGGCGTCTTCACCGGTACCACAATTTCACCGAGCCCGTGGTTGAGACAGTGACCAAGTCGTTACACCATTCGTGCAGGTCGGAACTTACCCGACAAGGAATTTCGCTACCTTAGGACCGTTATAGTTACGGCCGCCGTTTACTGGGGCTTCGGTTCAGAGCTTCTCCCTCCGATCGCTCGGAGAGATAACCCATCCCCTTAACCTTCCAGCACCGGGCAGGTGTCAGTCCCTATACGTCGTCTTAATTGACTTCGCAGAGACCTGTGTTTTTGATAAACAGTCGCTTGGCCCATTTCACTGCGACCCTGTTCGGCTCCAACCGCGAGGATTGTTACCTACTTAGGGCACCCCTTATCCCGAAGTTACGGGGTCAATTTGCCGAGTTCCTTAACCACGGCTCACTCGAGCACCTTAGAATACTCATCCCGTCTACCTGTGTCGGTTTGCGGTACGGACTGATGAATCTCTCCTCTACGAGGTTTTTCTTGGCAGTGTGATTAGGGTCAGTTTGTGTCCTTACGGACTCCCCGTCGCGTCTCGATGTTAACGAGGATGCGGATTTACCTACATCCTCCATCTACCCGCTTAGACCACCTAAGGCCGGCAGGTGGCTGACCTTTCACTCCTGCGTCACCCCTTAGAGTCAAACGAAATTCACCAGGTACAGGAATATTAACCTGTTTCCCATCACCTACGCCTTTCAGCCTCGGCTTAGGGTCCGACTAACCCTGAGACGATTAACGTTGCTCAGGAAACCTTAGACTTTCGGTGGGCCGATTTTTCATCGACCTTATCGTTACTTATGCCAACATTTGCTTTTCTATGCAGTCCAGCACGGCTCACGCCGCACCTTCATCCCGACAAAGTCGGGATACCACTTCGTGGTTCCTACATAGAATGCTCCCCTACCACCCCGAATTAATCGGGATTCGCAGCTTCGGTAACCAGTTTGAGTCCCGAGAATTGTCGACGCCGAGTCGCTTGACTAGTGAGCTATTACGCACTCTTTAAATGAATGGCTGCTTCTAAGCCAACATCCTAGTTGTCTGAGCAACTCAACATCCTTTCTCTGTTAACTGGTATTTGGGGACCTTAGCTGGCGATCTGGGTTGTTTCCCTTTTGGCAATGGAGCTTATCCCTCACTGCCTGACTCCCGTAGAACATGTCAATGGAATTCGGAGTTTGTCTGGGTTTGGTACCGTTGTGACGGCCCTAGCCCAATCAGTGCTCTACCTCCATGACACTATACTACGAGGCTAGCCCTAAAGCTATTTCGGGGAGTACGAGCTATCACCGAGTTTGATTGGTCTTTCGCTCCTACCGTCAGCTCATCCGAGCGGTTTTCAACCCACATCGGTTCGGACCTCCATGGCGTGTTACCGCCACTTCATCCTGGCCAACGGTAGATCACCCGGTTTCGCGTCTGCCGCGCGTTACTTAACGCCCTATTCGGACTCGCTTTCGCTCCGGCTACTCCGCTAAGCGGATTAACCTTGCAACGCACGAGCAACTCGTTGGCTCATTATCCAGAAGGCACGTCGTCATCCATTATAAATGGACTCCGACCGTTTGTAAGCACACGGTTTCAGGTTCTATTTCACTCCCTTCTTAAGGGTGCTTTTCACCTTTCCCTCACGGTACTGGTTCACTATCGGTCACAAGAGAGTATTTAGCCTTACCAGATGGTTCTGGCAGATTCCCACAGACTTCCACTTATTCCGTGGTACTCGGGAGATTATCCCAGAGAGCCGAAAAATTTTCGCCTACGAGACTTTCACTCTCTATGGTTTACTTTTCCAAGTAATTCGGCTAATTTTTCGGTTTTTGACTCTCCGACCTTACTGCAATTCGGTCTGGATAATTCCCACTACCCCGACTGACACAACGCTTGCAGGCTTTTACGTGTCAATCGGTTTAGGCAAGTTTTTCCCCTTTCGCTCGCCACTACTCAGGGAATCACTATTGTTTTCTTTTCCTCCAGGTACTGAGATGTTTCACTTCCCTGGGTTGTCTCTAACCAGCCTATGTATTCAGCTGGTAGTTACCATCTATTAAGATGGTAGGGTTTCCCCATTCGGAGATCCACGGGTCTTAGGTTGCTTCCACCTCACCGTGGCTTATCGCAGGTAGCCGCGTCCTTCATCGTCTTCTTGTGCCAAGGCATCCACCGTGTGCCCTTAGTAACTTAACCAAAAATTTTTTTACACAGGTAAAAATTAGCTTGTGGCTCTCAGCTAAGTTTTACAAAAGGAGTAACTCACTTTTGCAAAACTACAGCTCTTCCAAAATTTCAAAGAACTCTATTTATTGTGGAGCTAAGCGGGCTCGAACCGCTAACCTCCTGCGTGCAAGGCAGGCGCTCTCCCAGTTGAGCTATAGCCCCAACTTTCAATCAGAAGGTCGGAGCGCCCACCTGCATCAGTGGGCCTGAGTGGAATTGAACCACTGACCTCACGCTTATCAGGCGTGCGCTCTAACCATCTGAGCTACAGGCCCAAGATTAATTTCAATTGTATAAAAGAACATAAATAAAAGGAAAGAATGAGTGAACCTGTCATAGAACAGTTTTTTACTCTTTAGAAAGGAGGTGATCCAGCCGCACCTTCCGGTACGGCTACCTTGTTACGACTTAGCCCCAGTCACCGGTTTTACCTTAGGCGCCTCCCTCTCTGATTGCTCAGAGTTGGGCTAGCGACTTCGGGTACCCCCGGCTTCCATGGCTTGACGGGCGGTGTGTACAAGGCCCGGGAACGTATTCACCGCGCCGTGCTGATGCGCGATTACTAGCAATTCCAGCTTCATGGAGTCGAGTTGCAGACTCCAATCCGAACTGAGGGTGCTTTTTTGGGATTGGCTCCACCTCGCGGTTTCGCAGCCCTTTGTAGCACCCATTGTAGCACGTGTGTAGCCCTGGGCGTAAGGGCCATGAGGACTTGACGTCATCCCCACCTTCCTCACTACTTGCGTAGGCAGTCTCCCTAGAGTGCCCAGCATTACCTGATGGCAACTAGGGATAGGGGTTGCGCTCGTTGCGGGACTTAACCCAACATCTCACGACACGAGCTGACGACAGCCATGCAGCACCTGTCTGGATTGCCTTGCGGCGCCACCGACTTTCATCGGTGGATAATCCAGTCTTTCGAGCCCAGGTAAGGTTCTTCGCGTTGCATCGAATTAAACCACATGCTCCACTGCTTGTGCGGGCCCCCGTCAATTCCTTTGAGTTTCAACCTTGCGATCGTACTCCCCAGGTGGGGTACTTAATGCGTTAGCTTCGACACCGACCCCTTTCGGGACCGACATCTAGTACCCATCGTTTAGGGCGTGGACTACCAGGGTATCTAATCCTGTTTGCTCCCCACGCTTTCGTGCATGAGCGTCAGTAACGGGCCAGGAGACCGCCTTCGCCTCCGGTGTTCCTCCAGATATCTACGCATTTCACCGCTACACCTGGAATTCCATCTCCCTCTCCCGTACTCAAGACTCTCAGTATCAAAGGCAATTTCACGGTTAAGCCGTGAGATTTCACCTTTGACTTAAGAGCCCGCCTGCGCACCCTTTACACCCAGTGAATCCGGACAACGCTTGCACCCTACGTATTACCGCGGCTGCTGGCACGTAGTTAGCCGGTGCTTTTTCTGAGGGTACCGTCAATTCCCGTCTTAACGGGCTTTTCGTCCCCTCTAAAAGGAGTTTACATCCAGAAGGACTTCATCCTCCACGCGGCGTTGCTGGGTCACCCTTTCGGGCATTGCCCAATATTCCTCACTGCTGCCTCCCGTAGGAGTCTGGGCCGTGTCTCAGTCCCAGTGTGGCTGATCATCCTCTCAGACCAGCTACCGATCGTCGCCTTGGTAGGCCATTACCCTACCAACTAGCTAATCGGACGCAGGCTTATCTTAGAGCGGGTTGTTGCCAACCCTTTAACAATCTTGAGATGCCTCAAGATTGCCTATTTGGTATTAGCCTCGCTTTCGCAAGGTTATCCCAATCTCTAAGGTAAATTACCTACGCGTTACTCACCCGTGCGCCGGTTTACTCGGGATATTGCTATCCCTTTCTCCCTGACTTGCATGTGTTAAGCACGCCGCCAGCGTTCGTCCTGAGCCAGGATCAAACTCTCCGTAGTAGAGAATTTAAATCCTTGAGGTTGAAACTGTTCTATTGACAAGGGTTATTCACTCATTCTTTCAAAGAACAAAAAATGCGTCTTTTTGAGGACGCATTCTTTATTCACAATTTCAAAAACAACTTATTTTAATTTCAAATGGGATACAAATATAAAACAGTTTTTATTTTTTGTCAAGCATTTAAGAATTAAATCTATAAAAGAATTTTTAAGCGGTGCAATAATAATGATTTTTTTAATAATGTCAAATTGAATTCTATCGAATTTTTTTCATTCATAAAATGTTTTATGTGCAAAGTTCAGATCATCTACTAAATATTTATTATAAACACATGAGGTTCAATATGAAGGATAAATTTAAAAACCCAATTCCAGAATTAGTACCAGATGAAGTTTATATTAGACTTAAGGAACAAAATATAATCGATGAGAAAGCAGTTAGAGATTACTTAATACGAAAAAAATTTCGTGAACTTCGTTCTCAAAAAATAAGTGCTGGTGACGCTATAGATTATATTAGAGAAGAATATCCATATCTACAATTTGATACTATCAGAAAAATTGTTTACCAAATTAATAAAAGCAATTTCTCTTGATTTGATATAAAGTTATTTTTAGTTTGTATTTGGTTTAAGAGTTTATTGTTTTAACCCAGTAAAATATTTAAGGCTGGGTTCTTTTTTATTAAAATAAAATTTAAGGATACTCATGAATAAACCAAAAAAAACTATTAAAAGAAAAACCTCAAAAGCCGCTTCTATTTGGTCAATCCCATTAAATAAATCAAACTTCATTATATTCGGTATAGGAATAATTGTACTTCTGGTTGGTTTTTATATTATGACAATTCCCCCATGGGATAGTGACTTCGCTTTAGTAATTTCTCCATTAATTCTTTTAATCGGTTACTTTATAATCTTTCCACTTGGTATCTTAAAAAACTATAAAAATCAAAAAGATCAATGATACTCGGTAGAGTCATAGGAACTTTAGTTTCTACACAAAAAAACCAATACCTGAATCCACACAAACACTTAATTGTTAAACCAGTTGATCTTGATTTAAAACCAATTGGCAATAAAGATATCATAGCTTTAGATTTTGTTGATGCGGGTGTGAACGATATAGTATTAGTCACTCAGGAAGGTGATGCAGCTCAACAAATTCTTGGGCACAGAAATGCACCAGTTCATACTGTTATTGTTGCAGTTGTTGATAAAATTGACGTTACTGATTAATGAATAAATTTAATTCCGATGATTTAATTGCACTTCTTCAATTATGTGAAATAGAAGGCCTGGGCGTTAACAAAGTAAGAAATTTAATAAACTATTTTGGGTCTCCCCTCTCAGTTCTTAACTCTGATTATATTGATCTGATGGAAGTTGAAGGTATCAATCAAATTCTTGCGAAAAGGATTGTAAATGAAAATATCAATAAGAAGTATTTAGCCAATTCAGAGTTGCAAATAAAATTACTCGAAAAACACAATGCATATATTATTACATTCTGGGATGAAGAATATCCTTACTACTTAAGAAAAATTTACGATCCTCCAGTTTGTCTTTTTACCAGAGGTTACATTTTACCTGAAGATGAGAATGCAATTGCAATTGTTGGAACAAGAAATCCAACGCGATATGGTATAAAAGTAACCGAGCAATTAATTTCTGATTTAATACAATATAAGATAACAATAGTAAGTGGGTTAGCACGTGGAATTGATACTATTGCTCATAAAACAACATTGCAAAAACAAGGAAGAACAATTGCCGTTCTCGGTTCTGGTTTAGATTATATTTATCCAGCTGAAAATAAAAGTTTATTTTTTTCAATTCCTGAAAATGGTTGCATATTAACAGAATATTCATTCGGAACTAAACCTGATGCAATGAATTTTCCCCGACGAAATAGAATTATTAGTGGACTTTCTCTTGGTTCTGTAATCATAGAAACTGATGTAACAGGCGGTGCAATGTTAACAGCAAAATATGCCCTTGACCAGAATCGAGAAGTTTTTGCTGTTCCTGGAAACATTGATGCAAAGCAGAGTCATGGTACAAATTATTTGATACAAACAGGACAGGCAAAACTAATCACTAATGCTAAAGATATTTTAGAAGAATTTGGAGATCGATTTATTCAAAAAGAAACTAAATCAAAAGAAATTGATAAATCATCACTGAACATTTTCGAAACAAAAATTTTTGATATTCTAAATTCAGAACCGTTGCATATAGACTTGATATCAGAGAAAACTAATTTATCAACATCTGATTGTCTTGTTCATTTGCTCTCTCTTGAGTTTAAAGGACTCATCAAATCTCTACCCGGCAAGTATTTTGTAAAACAGTAAAATCAATGCAGGAATTTAGAAGAATTATAAATTAATACTTTTTCTTACCCTTCCACCATTTTATCAATCTTTCTTTAATAATTTTTTCCTGGCCTTCTTCTGTAGGAAAATAATATTGTTTCTTCTTTAATTCTTCTGGTAGGTAGTTTTCAATAATAAAATGATTTTCAAAATCATGGACATACTTATAATCTTTCCCATAAGATAAATCTTTCATTAGTTTTGTCGGGGCATTTCTTAGATGCAGAGGTACAGGATAATTGGGCAATTTCCTGACATCATCAATTGCATTTTCAATTGCGAGGTAAGCCGCATTACTTTTTGGCTGAGATGCAAGATATGTCGCACACTGGCTCAGAATAATTCTCGCTTCAGGCATACCAACAAAATGACAGGCCTGAAATGCACTTACTGCAATCACAATAGCATTTGGTGAAGCATTACCAATATCTTCAGAAGCAAGAATTATCATCCTGCGAGCAATAAAAAGTGGGTCTTCTCCTCCTTCAAGCATTCTTGCGAGATAATAAACTGCAGCATCAGGGTCACTTCCACGAATACTTTTTATAAAAGCTGAAATTAAATTGTAATGTTCTTCTCCCAGCTTATCGTAGTCAATCTTTTTTTTCTGAATTGCTTCTGCAATGATATCTTTATCGATGACCAGTGGTTCTCCTTTTGATCTCGCAAGTTCAATAGAGATTTCAAAAACATTAAGGAGAATACGGGCATCACCATTTGATATCTGGATTAAAAATTCTCTGTCTATAAATTCAAACCTCAATTTTCTTAAATACGAATCATTTTGAATTGCCTGATTAAGAATTTTTTTCAACTCATCTTCAGAAAGAGGATGAAGAACATATATTCTACATCTCGATAAAAGTGGAGAAATGATTTCGAATGAAGGGTTTTCTGTAGTTGCACCAATGAGAATTAATTTTCCACTTTCAATAGAATGAAGCAGAGAATCTTGTTGTGCTTTATTAAATCTATGAATTTCGTCAATGAAGAGGATTGTGGTCTTGCCTTTCTCAAAATTCTGTTCTGCAATTTGAATGATTTCTCGTATCTCTTTTACACCAGAACTAACAGCACTAATTTCATAAAAATCAGCTTCAACTATTTCTGCAATTAATTTTGCAAGAGTAGTTTTTCCACATCCAGGCGGTCCCCACAATATCATTGAGAAGATTTTTTTCTGTTCAAGTAATTTTCGAAGGGCTTTATTTTCACCTAAAATATGTTCCTGGCCAATAAATTCTTCGAGGGTTTTAGGTCTAACTCTTTCAGCCAGTGGAATCATTTTTCGATCCTTATTTTATAAACTCTTTCACCAGGCTTTATAAGTCCATATTTCTCACGAGCAACTTGCTCAATTTTATTCGTATCTGATTTTAATAATTTGATTTCTGTTGAAAGACTATCATTGACTTTTTTTAAACTATCAATTCGGTTTTCAAGTTCGGTAAGATTTTTCTTTTGAATGTAATGATCATAAAACCCCTGTTTAGAAAAAGTAAGAACAAGTAAAATAATTAAAACAGTTATCGACACAATCCAGAAAGAAAAATTTTTTAGATTCAATTTCACTTTAATGAAAGCTCAACTATTCTATTTATTAATTCATTAAAACTAATGCCAATAGCTCTGGCAGCCATTGGAACAAGACTCAAATCTGTCATACCTGGTATTGTATTGATTTCCAAAAAATATGGTGTGTTTGTTTCATCTAAAATAAAATCAACTCTTCCAAATACTTCACATTTGCATGCATTAAATGCAATCAAAGCTTGTCGCTGAATTAATTCAGTGGTTTCAGAATCAAGTTCGGCAGGACAGATATACTGAGTCATCCCTTTTGTGTATTTACATTCATAATCATAGAGTTCGTGTTTTGGTTTAACTTCTATAATCGGGAGTGCTTCATTTCCTAAAATCGAAACTGTTAATTCTCTACCTTTGACAAATTTTTCAACTAAGACATAATCAGAATATTTTAAAGCTTCATCGAATGCTTTATCTATTTCATTTAAACTATGGATTAAGGAAAATCCGATTGTCGAACCCTGGTCATTAGGTTTAAAAATGCAGGGTAATCCAACTTCATCAATTATATTAATCAGCTCTTGCTTGTCGTTTTTTGATAATAATTTCCATTTGGGAGTTTTAATATCAAAGTGTTTTACAATTACTTTCGAAATATTTTTATCGATACCAATAGAGCTTGCAAGAACTCCCGAGCCTGTATATTTCACATTCATTAAATCAAGGATTGATTGAACCGTTCCATCTTCTCCCCATTTGCCATGGAGAGCTATAAAGACAAGGTCAACATTTGAAAACTCATCAAGTTGAAATGAATCAAGATAGTTTTTAGTGGAGACAATTTCTTTATTTAAATGAGGATTAAAAAATTCTTCTACATTTTCAGTTTGATTTTTCCCGAGAGCAGGATCAATTAACTTTACCTGATGACCTAATTCAATTAAAGCTTGATAAATAGCTTTCCCGCTTCTCAAAGAAATTTCTCGTTCAGGAGATGCACCACCAGCAAGAAGAATAATTCTCAATTTAATTTCCCTTTCTCTTTGAATGTAATTTTATTTTTCTGCGAGATTTTATAATTAGTTTCGTTGATTTGATAAAGTTTAAGAATCTGATTTTTTGTTAGAGGTCGGACACCATTAAATGTCATCGCAATTGAAAAAATCTTTGCTGTATGTTCGAGTTTTTCAAGAAGATAATAAGCTTCCTCTAGATTTTTGCCAAAGGTTACAACTCCATGATTTTGAAGTAAAAGTAAATTTGTTTTCTTAACAAAAGGGAGAATTGATTTAACTACTTCATCGGTAGATGGAGTTGCATATGTACAAACAGGAACTTTACCGATTGAAAGAATAACTTCTGGTAAAAATGGAATATCAAGAGCGAGTTTTGAACTTGCGAAAGCTGTTGCATAAACTGGATGTGCATGAATTACAGCATTCACATCTTCACGATTTTTATAAATAGCAAGATGCATTTTAAATTCAGTTGATGGTTTCTTATTTCCTGAAATGACATTACCATCGAGTGAGATTACAATTAAATCACTAATTCTAATTTTTTCTTTAGGAAGTGATGTTGGTGCACAAAGTATT
>Ga0101945_1000217_pt1 | contig 122961 bp, 106 predicted proteins | sample DewCreD2012metaG_2_FD_75246 | JGI IMG/M metagenome (GOLD analysis project Ga0101945, IMG submission 75246) | Hot spring sediment bacterial and archeal communities from British Columbia, Canada, to study Microbial Dark Matter (Phase II) - Dewar... ... | reverse complement strand
CGATCCCTCCCCTGCCCAGCCCGAACCCCTCTCCCAGCATCATTGGCTTACCTCCAGGCCCCTTGGCTGCCCCGACGTTTACTAAGAGCTTCAGTCCTTCAACAACTTCAGTAGGTGTTCCCGTAACCCTAAGCTTCACAATCACCAACAACTCAGGGATCCAACTGACTGGCCTCAGCTTTACAGACAGCCTGCCTGCAGGGTTGGTTGTTGCCAATCCGCCCAACCTCACCAACACCTGTGGTGGCACAGCTACTGCGGCTGCAGGCGGAGCCTCAATTGCCCTGAGCGGTGGAACACTGGCTGCCAATGCAACTTGTGCAGTGACTGTTCGGGTTGTTGCTTCGGCTTCGGGCACCTATACAAATCCACCAGTAACTCTTACCAGCGCCCAAGCTCCTGCTGTTCAAAGCGCACCTGTTAACCTGTCAGTGAACCCGGTTGCTGCTCCATCGTTCGCCAAGAGCTTTAATCCTTCCTCAGCAGTTGGTGCCCCTGTAACTGTAACAGTTAGCTTCACGATTGTTAATAACTCAGGAGTTCAATTAACCGGCCTCAACTTTGCAGACAGCCTGCCTGCAGGGTTGGTTGTTGCCACTCCGCCCAATATCACCAACACCTGTGGTGGCACAGCTACTGCACTTGCAGGCGGAGCCTCAATTGCCCTGACCGATGGAACACTGGCTGCCAATGCAACTTGTGCAGTGACTGTTCAGGTTGTTGCTGGGACTCCAGGCACTTACGTCAATCCCCCTGTAACTCTCACCAGTGCCCAAGCTCCCCCTGCGCAAAGTGGGACTGTAACTCTTGTGGTGGGGACACCTTCTCTGGTTTTCAGCAAAACATTTCCACCTGGACCTTCTCCAATTAATAGTTCAGTACCTTTGACCTTTACCATCACCAACAACACAGCTACTCCTCTGACTGGCCTTGCCTTTACAGACAACTTACCTACTGGGCTCGTTATTGCTAATCCTCTCTTTTTCAACAATACTTGCGGTGGTGTACTTAACGTGGTTGCGGGTGGAACGTCTATTGCTTTCTCGAATGGGACTCTAGCTGTTGGCACTACCTGTACGATTTTAGTGAACGTTACTTCTGGCACAGCAGGTACGTACATCAATCCTCCTACTACACTCACCAGCAATGAGGCAGCCCCAGTGATAGCGCCGCCTGTGAGTGTGACCTTCTTCTAGCTCGCGGCTGTGGCTTTGAGGAGAATCTAAAAACACAGGGTTAGGATGCGGCCACCACACAAGGGATCCGCATCAACCTCAATCAATCTGGCCGAGCAAGCCGGCTGCCCAATCCAGGAGGGCGTTCACTGCTTCTAGGTCTTTCGCTTCCGAGTACAACCTCAGCAGAGGCTCGGTGCCGCTGCCGCGAATCATCACCCAACTGCCGTCGGCGAGGGTGAACTTGTGGCCATCTTTGTCGAAATGTTTGATCACCTGCTGCTCCAAAATCTCAGCCGGGGGATCCATTTGCAGCCGCTGGAAGAGCTGGGTTTGTTGATTTTGATCCGCGAGGTGGAGATCGCGGCGCAGGTAAACAGAGGTAAACCCTTCCCGTTCCTGCAAAGCCCGGTAAAGGGCGCTGAGGTCTTGGCCTGTTTCCGCAACGGCTTCGATGAGATACAGGGCCGAAAGTAGGGCATCCCGTTCGGGAATGTGGCCCAGGTAGCCGATGCCGCCCGATTCTTCTCCGCCCAACAGCACCTGGGTGCTCACCATGCGCTCGGCAATGTACTTAAAGCCCACCGGCATTTCCGTAACCGGCAGGCCGTAGTGCTCTGCAACTTTGACAAACAGTTCGGAGCCGCTGATGGTTTTGACGATCTCGCCCCGCAAGCCGCGTCGCCCAGCCAGGTGGTCGATCAAGATGGGGATCAGAATCTGCGGGCTGAGGAAATGGCCCTGCCCATCTAGAGCAGCAATGCGGTCGGCATCCCCATCAAAGACCAAACCCATCTTCAAGGGGGCGGGATCCGCCGCGATGATCTGAGCGGAAGCTTGCAGGTTTTGCGGCAAGGGCTCAGGGGGAAATCCCCCAAACAAGGGATCCCGGCGGGCCTGCAACTCAATGACCTTTTCCCCCAACAGGCGGGTGAGGCCCCCCGCTCCTGAGCCAAACATGACATCCACCCAAATCTTGGCCGGGGATCCTTTGAGCTTTTCCAGATCCACAAAGCAGCTGAGCTGAGCCAGGTAGCCGGGCCAGGGATCCCAAGGATGAATGGGGGCCTTGCCGGATCCCAGAGGTTGCAGGTGGCGCATGTCCTGCTCGATGGCGGCGGTGACTTCCGGTGGCACGGATCCACCAAATCCCCCCTTGACCTTGAGGCCGGAATAGTGGGGGGGGTTGTGGCTGGCGGTGATCACCAAAGCGCCATGACAGCCTCGCTCTTTGGCACCCCAGCTAAAAGCTGGCGTTGGGGCCACTGTGGTGGAGAGATAGACCGGGATCCCCAATCGAGCCACCACTTCGGCGGTGTGGGCGGCAAAGCGTTCCGAGAGAAAGCGGTTGTCGTAGCCAACTAGGATCCCTTCGCCGGGGTAGGTGCGGGCCAAGACTTGGGCGCTGGCCTGGGCGGCAACGGTTAAGTTTTGGAAAGTAAAGCCATCGGCGATGACGGCTCGCCAGCCGTCGGTGCCAAAACGGATCGGGGTATCGGCCATGGTGGTGTTGCGGTGGGTGCTGCCGCTTCAAGTCATAGCACGAGGTCGGAGTTGCGGGGTTCGGTCTGCTCTCAACTCCTATCGAGATGGGATCCCACCTCGCAAGGCCGAAGAAACGGCTACAGTAACCTGGAAAGCGTTCCGCTCCTGTGTGCCATGACTCAGCAACTGACTCTCGACGGACTGGGATTGGGATCGAAGGAGGGATCCCGTCTGGGTCGGGTGATTGTGACCGATTTGCAGGGGGAGATGCAGCGCTCCTACCTGGAATATGCCATGAGCGTGATCGTGGGGCGGGCCTTGCCGGATGTGCGGGATGGCCTCAAGCCGGTACACCGCCGCATCCTCTACGCCATGCACGAGCTGGGCCTGACGCCGGATCGTCCCTACCGCAAATGCGCGCGGGTGGTGGGGGATGTGCTGGGGAAGTATCACCCCCACGGGGATCAGGCGGTCTATGACGCGCTGGTGCGCATGGTGCAAGACTTTTCCAGCCGCTATCCCCTGGTGGCGGGACACGGCAACTTCGGCTCTGTGGATGATGACCCACCGGCGGCCATGCGCTACACGGAGTGTCGGCTGGCGGAGCTGAGCCACACGGCGCTTCTGGAGCAGGTATCGGAAGCGATCGTCGATTTCATGCCCAATTTCGACGGATCCCAGGCAGAGCCCACCGTTCTTCCAGCCCGCCTGCCCATTTTGCTGCTCAACGGCTCTTCCGGCATTGCCGTGGGCATGGCCACCAATATTCCACCCCACAACCTGGGGGAAGTGGTGGATGGCCTGTTGGCTTTGATCGATCATCCCGACCTCAGCCCTGAGGAACTGCTGCGGTGGATCCCAGGGCCGGATTTTCCCACCGGCGGCCAAATCCTAGACAGCCAAGGGATCCGCGAAGCCTACCTCACCGGGCGCGGCTCCATCACCCTACGAGGCGTAGCCCGATTCGAGGAGATCCAGCCGGGCAAAGGACGCCACCGCCGACCCGCCCTGATCATCAGCGAGTTCCCCTATCAGGTGAACAAGGCCGCCTGGATCGAAAAAGTGGCCGAGCTGGCCAACCAGAACCGCATCAGCGGCATCGCCGATCTGCGGGATGAGTCGGATCGCAGCGGCATTCGCGTGGTGGTGGAGCTAAAACGGGAGGCCAACCCGCAAGCGGTTTTGCAGCAGTTGTACAAGCTCACCCCTTTGCAAAGCAACTTTGGAGCCATCCTGCTGGCACTGGTGAACGGGGAACCGCGGCAGCTTAGCCTCAAGGAAATCCTGCAACACTTTTTGCAATTTCGCGAGGCCACCCTCAACCGGATGTTTCGCGCCGAACTGCAGCGGGTGCAGCGCAAGGCAGAAGAGGTGGCAGGGATGTTGCTGGCGTTGGCGGATCTGGAGGGGGTGATCGAGCTGCTGCGGCAAGCGCCTGATAGCACCACGGCCAAAGCCCAACTGCAAACTCGCTTGGGCTGTACCCCCCAGCAGGCAGAGACGATTTTGGCTATGCCTTTGCGTCGCCTGACGGGATTGGAGCGGGAACGGCTGCACCAGGAACACGCCCAGTTGCAGACCCGCATCGAAGAACTGCAGGGGCTCCTCAGCGACCGCCGCAAGCTCTTGAATTATTTGAAAAAAGAGCTGCGACACCTGAAAAAGACCTTCGGGGATCCCCGGCGTACCCAGATCCTCTCCGCCTTGGAGCTGGAAGCGGAAGTGGCCCAAATCCCCAGCGGCGAAGAGACGGAAGAGACCCACTTCTTGCTGCAATTCACCCGCAAAGGCTATGTGCGCCGCCTACCTCTGCCTGGCCGTCGCTCCCGCAGCAACCCCGCGCAACGGGAATGGGGGGAAGACCTGCTGGTTGGCCTGGAATGCGTCACTCTGGAGCAGGAAATCTTGGTGCTCACCGCCGGCGGCAAAGCTTTTACCGTGCCCATCGAAGGGATCCCCCTCAGCACCGGCTCTTCACGGGGGGTACCCCTGCTCACCCTTCTCCCCAACCCTGAGCCAATCGTTGCCACCTTCACATTGGATCCCAGCCCCGGCGAGGCCGGTTTGGTGGTGCTCAGCCGGCAGGGGCGGATCAAGCGGGTGGCCCTGGCAGAGTTAATGGGCCTTACCCAACGGGGATCCACCGTCCTCAAACTGAAAGAGGGAGACGAGCTGGGCTGGGCAGCCCTTTGGGATCCCGGCCACCAAGGCTACAGCGTCATTCTGGCAACTTCAGGGGGACGGGTGCTGCGGCTGGATGTCCAACAGATCCCTCTGATGGGTCGGGCAGCTATGGGATCGCCAGCCCTGCGTTTGGGGCGCACCGAGCAAATGGCTGGTATGGCGCTGCTGCCCCTGCAAGGGAGCCTGGTTTTGGCCAGCCGGTCAGGCTATCTGAAACGCTTGCCTCTGAGCGAGATCCCCACCCTGGAGCCGGGTCAAGTGGGTGTGCCGGCCTTTCACTTCTCTGACCGAGGGGATGGCCTGGTGGGCTTGGTGGGTCTTCCCCCAGATCTGGAGGGGCATTCCCATCTGCAACTGGATGTGCTCACGGAGTCGGAACGGATGTACTCCTTCTCCCTTGCCGAGATCCCACTGCAAAGCCGATCCGGGGGCGGATCCCTGTTGGTCAAAGGGGAGCGGGTCAGGGAGTTGCGCCTGTTTTGGCCGCAGTGGTTGCCGGAAGGCGAGGCGGGATAGCTACTGCCGCTAGGATGGAGAGCCTTCCCCAGGCGAGGCAGCATCGGTTGGCTGGGATCCGGGATCCGTCTCCGGCACTTCGGGATGGCGAACGGGCTTGGGAAGGGTTCCGCCCGACTTGAGAACCAAGCAGCGCACGGTTTGGTGCAGCTCCTCCAGCAAAATGCTGATGGCAGAGCGGAAGTCCCGGTGGTCATCTCGCATTTGCTCCAGCATGGCGCGGATAACTTCCTGACAATCCTTCAGGATGTGCTGCTGCTGGGCCACAATCTGCACCAGTTCACTTTGTTCCTTGAGCAACTCCCGCAGACAAGAGCGCAGCTCATCCACTTGGTTCTGCCAAAGGGCCTGCCCTTCCCGCAACTCCATTACGCTGGTGCGCAAATCGGCGGTCGAATCTCTCAGGGCTTCGCTGTGGCGGCGCTGGGCTTCCAGTTGCTTTTGCTGCTCTTGCTGCTGCTGGCGCAGCTCAGAGTTGGCCTGCAAGTTGGCTTCCGCTACCCTAAGCAATTGAGCCAAGCGAGCCTCGGTAACGGCCCAGCGCTCTTCTGGCGACAGAGATCGACCTCGGCCAATTCGTCTGCAGAAGTACTTCACAGTCGCTGCACCCTATGCCCAACTCTTTACACTTTTTTAGTCAAAGCGCCGCAAGACATCAGCCCAAGAAGAAGCTTGTCCTTCGGGCTTTATCCCGGCTGTTTTTTGGGTTCATCCCATCATAGCCATAATACCGGATGCCGAATCCAGAAGTTCGGAAGGCGAGGCTGCCCCTCTCCAGGGATCCCAGTCGTTCTTCTAGGATGGTGGAGAGTTTGGATATAAAGAAACCATGCCTTCACTTGCAAATCAGGTGGTGCTGATTACCGGCGCCTCTGCTGGAATTGGGGAAGCCGTCGCTCTGGAGGCGGCCAAACGAGGGGCTCGCTTGGTGCTGGCGGCCCGTCGGGAGGGGCTGCTGCGAAACGTCAAGGACTTGGTGGAAGGTCGGGGGGCGGAGGCGCTGGTGGTGCCCACCGACATGGCCGATACGGCCCAGGTGGAGGCGCTGGCCCAAAAGGCTCTGGATCATTTTGGCCGGGTGGATATCCTGGTGAACAACGCTGGCTATGGCCAGATGGGGCCGGTGGAAGAGGTGGATGTGGCGGCCATGCGGCGCCAGTTTGAGGTGAATGTATTTGGCCTGCATGCTCTCACCCGTGCCCTCTTGCCCCAAATGCGGGAACGGGGCAGTGGCCGCATCCTCAACCTCAGCTCGGTGGCTGGCCAGATGTCGATGCCCTTCAGTGGCGTTTACAACGCCACCAAGTTTGCTGTGGAGGCCCTCAGCGATGCGTTGCGGGTGGAGGTGGCCCCCTTTGGCATCAAGGTCATCTTGATCGAGCCGGGGCCGGTAGCCACCGAGTTTGGCCGCGTGGCGGAAGAAACCTTTGCTGCCGTTGTCAACCCCAATGGCCCCTACAAAGCGATCTTGGACAAGACTGCCGAGCTGGCCAGCTCGTTTAACAAAATGGCCTGGCCGGTGGAAAAAGTGGTGGAGCCGATCTTGAGGGCGATGACGGATCCTCACCCTTCCGACCGCTACACCGCTTTCACAGGGGGCAAGGTGGCGTTGGGGCTGATGCGGCTGCTGCCGGCCTCTCTGGCCGACTCTATGTGGCGGCGCGTCTATGGGCTGGATCGGCTGGGATCCCCTGGCTCGGCCTAATTGCAGGCTTGTGGCGGGCAGGGATCCCTCAAGATCTCAAGCCCATCGAGATCTCCTCGGTGCGGGGGCAGGGTTGTGCCTTCCAGGATGGACAGGTTAAGTTTGTTAAAGGACTTTTAATAACCGGGTGTTCCGCTTCCCTATGAACAAGCCTCTATCTCCCCAGCGCTGGTTGATTGCCCTCATGCTGGGCTTTTGTCTCTGGCAGGGATCCGGCCTGGTGCCTGCCCATGCAGCCTTGGCCTCGGCCCTCACTTACGATCGCTTTTTGCACTACATCGAGGAGGGGCGGGTTACGGATGTGCGTCTCACGGACAACAATCTGGTGGCAGAAGTTACGGCTGTGGATCCCCAGACCCAGCATTCCACCCGCTATCGAGTAAACCTGCTGCCCAACACCGTACCGCAACTGGTGGATCGCCTCACCGAACAGGGGATCGAAGTGGGCGTGGTGCCCACCCGCAATGGCAGCGCCTTCTGGGCGCTTCTGGGCAACCTGGTGATCCCGCTGTTGTTGTTGGGGGGGTTGTTCTTTTTTCTGCGGCGTGCCGGTGGCGGAGCGGGCGGCCCTGGGCAGGCGATGAACTTCGGCAAGTCGCGGGCCCGCTTCCAGATGGAAGCCAAAACCGGCGTTAAGTTCGACGATGTGGCCGGCATCGAAGAGGCCAAAGAAGAATTGCAAGAGGTGGTCACCTTCCTGAAGAAGCCGGAGCGCTTCACAGCGGTGGGGGCCAAGATTCCCAAGGGCGTGTTGTTGGTGGGGCCGCCGGGGACGGGCAAAACCCTTCTGGCCAAGGCCATTGCCGGCGAGGCAGGAGTGCCCTTTTTCAGCCTTTCCGGCTCTGAGTTTGTGGAAATGTTTGTCGGGGTGGGGGCCTCTCGCGTGCGGGATCTCTTCAAGAAGGCCAAGGAGAATGCACCCTGCATCGTCTTCATCGACGAGATTGACGCGGTGGGTCGCCAGCGGGGGGCCGGCATCGGCGGTGGCAACGACGAACGCGAGCAAACCCTGAACCAGTTGCTCACGGAGATGGACGGCTTTGAGGGCAACACCGGCATTATCGTGATTGCCGCCACCAACCGCCCTGATGTGTTGGATGCCGCTCTCTTGCGTCCGGGGCGCTTCGACCGCCAGGTTACGGTGGATCGGCCCAGTTTCAAGGGGCGCTATGAGATCCTGCGGGTGCATGCCCGCAACAAGAAGCTGGCGGAAGAGGTCAGCCTGGAGGCGATTGCCCGCCGTACCCCCGGCTTTGCCGGCGCGGATCTGGCCAACCTGCTCAATGAAGCGGCCATTTTGGCGGCCCGCCGTCAGCGCATGGCCATCACCAACCAAGACATTGACGACGCCATCGACCGCATCACCATCGGCCTGACCAAGCCCCCGCTGTTGGACGGCAAGAGCAAGCGCCTGATCGCCTACCACGAGTGCGGCCATGCCCTGCTAATGACGCTGCTGCCCCATGCGGATCCCTTGAACAAGGTGACCATCATTCCCCGCTCCGGCGGCGCGGGTGGCTTTGCCCAGCAACTGCCCAACGAAGAGCAGATCGACTCCGGTATGTATAGCCGCGCTTGGCTGCTGGATCGGGTGGTGGTGGGCTTCGGCGGTCGGGCGGCTGAAGAGATTGTCTTCGGCTACTCGGAAGTGACCACCGGAGCCAGCAACGACCTACAGCAGAACACGAATCTGGTGCGGCAGATGGTGACCCGCTTTGGCATGTCCGAGTTGGGGCCACTGATGTTGGATCCCCCCAACAACGAGGTATTCTTGGGTGGCGGCTGGATAAACCGCGTCGAGTACTCGGAGGATGTGGCCGCCAAGATCGACCGCCAGGTGCGGCAGATCCTGGAGAGCTGCTACCAGAAGGCCAAGCAGATTTTGCTGGAGCACCGCCCTCTGCTGGATCGATTGGCCGATACCTTGGTGGAACGGGAAACCCTGGACGGCGACGAGTTCCGGGCAATTGTCTCGGAGTACGTGCCCATCCCGGAGAAGGTTGGCCTGCCCACTCCACTCGCGGAAGCGGGACGGAGTCCGAAGCTGGTCTAAGGGATCCCATCTCCATTGCCGGATAGACGACTTGGGAGGGTGGTTGTTGGGGCTGGATCCCGGCAACTGCCCTTTTTTCAGCAGGTTTTCTGTTGCGTCGGGTTGTCTCATGCGCTCTTCTCTCTCTGCTTTGCCGGTTCACCTCTATCGCTGCTTGAGCTGCGGTCGGGAAGGGCTGACCCAAGCACCAGGGCGAGAGCAGGGATCCGCGGCGGATCGGGTTTATTGTCCCAGTTGCGGCCAGATTTACCCCATTACCGCTTTTGGGGCTGTGGATTTTATCGGCAGCTCATCGGACTTGCGTCTCACCCCGGCCCAAGCCATTGCCCATCTGCCTGGGTTCGCCTGGGGCTACGATCGCCTCTGGCGGCCCTGGGCTCTGTCGTTGCTGACAGGAGAGAGCTTTGGCAGTGAGCGGGAGGGTCAACTGCTGGCCGAGCTGGTGGGAGAGGAAGATCCCATCTTGGATTTGGGCACTGCCGGGGGGTACTGGAGCCGCTTGCTCCTGGCCAGGGATCCGCAACGAACGGTGATCGGCCTGGACAATGCGGCAGGGGTATTGGCGGAAGCCGCTCAACAGGCGCAGCCCCACTGGCAGCACTACAGCCTGATGCGGGCCCGGGCCGAACAGCTTCCCCTCGCCTCTGGAACTTTTGGGGCGGTGATCAGTGGGGCAACCTTGAACGAAGTGCCTTTGGATCCCTGTTTGCGGGAAATTGCCCGTGTGTTGAGACCGGGAGGAGCCTTTGTCTCAATGCACAGCCAGCAGGTACAGGGATGGGGGCAGATGGTGCAGCAATGGCTGGAAGCCACCGGCCTCCATTTTTTCTCAGAAACCCAGTTGCGCGAGCACCTTCAACAGGTGGGGCTGCAGTTGGAGCGTTATCTCAGCTTGGGTTGGGTGGCCTTTGTGCGGGCGGTGCGCCTCTGAGGATGGCTGAGCTAAGTTGTGCAGTGGCCATTGACTCGATGTCGGAGCCATCCCCCCAATCCATGTCGCGTCGATCCCTAGCTCCCCTCTTCCACCAAGAGAGGGACTGGGGGTGAGGGCGCACTCTATGGGATCCACTCCAGCCCAATGCCAAAGCTAAACTCCCGGTCCAAGGTCGAGTTGCGCAGGCTATAGCGAGCAGAAAGACGAAAGGAAGGGCTAATGGCATAGGCAGCAGTGATCTCTGCCAGGGTGGCCTGTCCTTCTTCTGGCTCCTGGGGAGCAACCCAACTGTAGCTGCCGGTCAAATCTGCAGCTCCGGGAGCCAGGGCCAAAACGGCAAACGCCCCGTAGCTAACTCCGCTGAGACTGCGGTTCTTTTGTTCCAAAGTTCGATACCCCAGTTGTGGTGCCAGATTAAAACGGGAGCCCATGGGGGCCAGAAAGTAGCGCATCTCGGATCCGTACTGGCGCACTTCGGGATGTTCAGAAGATTGGCGATAGTCACCGCTGAGGGTGAGGCGATCTCCCAGGCGCAAGTCCTGCAGGCTGATTCGCCAGTGCGAAGAGGACTCAAAGCCGGCCTGCAAGCGCGTGGGCAAGACGGGGGTGTTGCGGATTTCTTCCAGGAGATTGGGCGGGTTTTGCAGCCAGCGGCGCAACACGGGGCTGTCTTCTAAAATTCGGTCATCCAAGCCCAAATCCAAAGCGGCTGAGAGGGTGGCCGGCAGCGGATCTGGAATGCTGGCTTGCGTGGAATTGGCCCAAACTGGCCACCCAGGCACCAGTCCAGCCCAGAGGAGCAGCATACCTAGGCGAAGCCCTTTGCCAGACTGTCTCACCACCTGCAGCCACATTCATCGCCTCCCTACTGTAGCGGCTTTCCGAGAGATTCTCCACACACACAGGCAGAGCCACAGGGCGGCAACAACACCTCAAAGACGGCTCAGCGACAGCAGAAAGCCTAGCTACTCCGGCTGTTGGCAACCACCCGCAAGCGCTCAACCAATTTTTGCAGTTGCCGTTCAAATTGCAGACTTTGCCGCTGGAGCTGACTGACTTTTTCACAGCTATAGAGAACGGTGGTGTGATCTTTTCCCCCAAAGTAATCGCCAATTTTGGGCAAGCTGAGGTTGGCGTAGTGGCGCATCAAAAACATGGCAATTTGCCGCGCTTGGCTGATGTCGCGCTTGCGGGAGGATCCCAGTAAACTTTCTCGGTCGATGCCAAATTCTTCACAGACCACATCGGTAATCATGTCGGCGGTGATCTCTTTCGGCTCGCTGGGGGGATTGAGGATGGGCTGAATCGTCTCCACACTCATCGGCAAGCCGGAAATGGAAACATAGGCGACGGCGCGGATCAGGGCGCCTTCCAGCTCGCGGATGTTGCTGGTGTAGGTGGTGGCAATGTACTCGATCACCTCGGCGGGCAAGTTCATTCCCTCGTACTCGGCTTTCTTCTTCAGAATGGCCATGCGGGTTTCAATATCCGGCGATTGAATTTCGGCAATCAGGCCCATCGAAAACCGAGAACAGAGGCGTTCCTGCAGACGAGGGATCAGATGGGGAGAGCGGTCGGCGGCCAGCACAATCTGCTTGCCGGACTCGTGCAAGGTATTAAAGGTGTGAAAAAACTCCTCTTGGGTGTACTCTTTGCCTTCGATAAATTGAATGTCATCCACCAATAAAATATCTACATCCCGATAGTGCTCCCGGAAAGACTGCATGCTGTCTCGCCGGATGGCATCGATTAAATCGTTGGTAAACCGTTCGGTGGACACGTAAAAGACTTTGGCCTGTGGATTTGCCTCTAGCTGGTAGTGGCCAATGGCCTGCATCAGGTGGGTTTTGCCCAGCCCTACCCCGCCGCAGAGAAACAGGGGGTTGTAAGCCCGTCCGGGCTTGTCTGCTACGGCCAAGGCCGCTGCGTGGGCCATGCGGTTGTTGGGGCCGACCACAAACCGTGAGAAGGAATACTTGGGGTTGAGATCCGACGCCCGCATCGGCAGGCTGCCGCCGACTTCCAGTCCTAGGGTGGTGGAGGCAGGTAAGCTGCCGGCTCTGCGCGATGTTGGGGAAATGGTTCTTGAAGGAGGTTCTTCCTCGACCGGAGCATGGGGGGAAACGGAAAACTCCACCTGCAAAGGGATCCCGGCCACCCGCTGCACAACCTCGGTGATGGTGGAGGCATAGTGCTTTTGCAGCCAGCCCCGCGCCCATTCGCTGGGGGTACAGATGGTGAGGCGGTTGTCCACCAACGATTCAGCCCGCGCCGTTTTGATCCAAGCCTCGAAGGTTGGACGGCTGAGCTGCACCTGTAGGTGCCCTAAAGCTTCATCCCAGAGCTGATCCAGGGAGATGTCCACACCACACACTCAGAGCGACACATGGAGAAGAGCCCAAGGGGAACAGCGGCTGCTCCCTCGACAGGGGCTTTAGGATCCCCAATTTAACTGCTCGGCGCGGGGTGGCCAATCTAGCAATTTTCCATTGAGTCTGCTAAGATTAACCACCTGTGATCAGTTGCCAGCAGGCTGAATGGCAGTCTGGTCAGCTCTGGCAAATGATCTTGGCTTCATCGGTTGGCTTCTCACCATGACTCAGCGTACCCTTCGTGGCACCAATCGCAGACGCATTCGCGTCTCTGGGTTTCGGGCCAGAATGCGAACTGCAACCGGGCGGCAGGTCTTGCGGCGACGGCGGGCCAAGGGGCGTTATCGCCTGGCGGTTTCCTAAGCCCTTGGGCTAGAGCTTTGATTGGTCTCGGTTTTTTGGAGCGTTGCAGCCCAAAACGGGTGGACTTCCCTCGGTGCCCAAATGTTGCCTGCTCCTCATCGATTGCGGGATCGACGAGCTTTTCAGGCGCTCTATCAGGGAGGCCAACGTCGTTCCGGTGCAGGCTTAACCCTGCTGTTTCAGCCGATGCCGGCGGGGTGTGAAGGGATCCCCAGCCAGGTGGGACTGGTGATCGGCAGAAAGGTGAGCAAATCTGCCGTAAAGCGGAATCGGCTGCGCCGCCAGTTGCGAGAAATCTTGCGCCCTCTATGCCCAAACCTGAAACCCGGCTACCGGCTGCTGTTCATCTCCAAGGCAAACCTGCTGACCTACCGATGGCCGGAGCTGAGGGCAGAGGTACATCGTCTTTTACAAAAGGCCGATCTGCTCGTCAGCACAGAGGCAGACTCAGATGCCAAGCCGTCCTAGAGACTTGAGCTGCACAGGTTTTTGCTACCCATGCTAGCCTGTTGCCATCATCTGCCGGTGGTCACGCTAGATATGGGGTGTCATGTACGTCAAGCGGATTGAGCTGACCCGATTTAAGTCCTTTGGTAGCACGACCTCGATACCCCTGTTGCCGGGGTTCACGGTTATTTCCGGCCCCAATGGCTCCGGTAAGTCTAACATCCTGGATGGGATCCTGTTCGCGCTGGGATTGTCATCCTCACGGGGGATGCGGGCAGAAAGGCTGTTGGATCTGGTGCATTCCGGCAGCCTCAACAGCAATCGGCAGGTGGAAACCCATGTTTCCGTCACCTTTGAGCTGGGGCCGGGAGAAGAGGGTCAGCCCAGGGAATGGAAAGTCAGTCGCCGGCTGCGGGTCAGGCCCGGAAAGGCTGAGGATCCCACTCGCGATAGCGGGACGGATTCTCTCCCCTACACCAGCACTTTCTACATCAACGATGTGCCCTGTACCCTGAGCGAGCTGCACGAACAACTGGAGGCGATGCACATCTACCCCAACGGCTACAACGTCGTTTTGCAGGGGGATGTCACCAGCATCATTTCCATGCACCCCAAGGAACGGCGGCAGATCATCGACGAATTGGCCGGGGTGGCCACCTTCGACCGCAAGATCGCCCAGGCCAACAGCAAGCTGGAGGCGGTACGGGAACAAATTGAGCGCTTTCGGCTCATCGAACAGGAATGGCAAGCTCAAGGAGAGCGGCTGCTCAAAGAGAGCGAAAAGGCCCAACACTATCAGCAACTGCGGCTGCAGTTGCAAACGCTGGAGCAGCAGCAGCAGGTGTTGCTTTGGCGGCATTTGCAAGCCCAAGTGGAAGAAACCCAAACAGCCATTCAGCAGCTTCTGGAGACTCAGGAGCAGGCCACCGCTCAGGTGCAGACCTTGAGCGAGCATTTGCAACAAGCCGAAGCCGCCCTGACCGAGTTGCAAAGCCGCATCCACGCCCTTGGAGAGGAGGAATACCTGCACCTGCAAGCCCAGATTGCCGCCGCCGAAACACAACGGCAACAGGTCAGCCAACAGATCGCAGGCTGGCAGCAGGAGATCGAGCAAGTGCAGCGCCTACACCAGGAGCGCCAAACCCAACAGCAGCATCTGCAGGCGGAGCTGGAACACCTGCACAGTCAACAGGAGCAACTGGCCCAAGCCCAGGGATCCCTGCAGGCCCAGGTTCAGAAAGCCCAAATCAGCCTAGAGCAGAGCCGCGAACAACTGCGCGCCCTAGCCCAATCTGCCGATGCCTGGGTGAAACAGCAGCGCTACCTCACCCGCCACATTGAGGAACTCCGCGCCGAACAGGAGCCTCTCCAACAGGAGCAAATTCGCCTGCAAGAGCGACAACGGCAACTGGAACGGCAAAGCCAAGAGATCCAGGCGGAGATCGCCCAGATCGAGGCGTGGCTGGGATCCCACCTGGCCCTCACCGCCGAGCTGGAACACACTTGCCGACAGTCGGAAGCTCAGGTTCAGACCCTGGCCCAAGAGCTGGCGCAACTGCAGGCCGGCCTGGAGCTGGATCGCGCCACCCACGAGCGCCTCACCGTCGAGCTGCACGCCAAGCAGCGGCAACTGGACAAATGGGAAACCCGCCGCCAAGTGTTGCAAGAGTCCCAGGGATCCCGAGCGACCCAAGCCATCCTGAGTGCCCGTCTGCCGGGGGTTTTGGGGTTGGTGGCCCAGTTGGGGCAGGTGGATCCCCAGTATCAACTGGCGCTGGAGATCGCGGCAGGGAACCGGCTGCACTTTGTGGTGGTGGAAGATGACACCGTGGCCGTGAGCGCCGTCAACTTTTTGAAGCGGGAAAAAGCCGGACGCGCCACCTTTTTGCCCTTGAATAAGCTCCAGCCCACCCGCCCCCCCAGCCCCCTGAAATTGGACGGCCTGATCGACTACGCCATTCGTTTGGTGCGTTTTGAAGAGCGCTACCGGGATGTGTTCGGCTTTGTGTTTGGCTCCACCCTGGTTTTCCAGAGCCTGGAGCTGGCCCAGCCCCACATCGGCAAGCACCGTATGGTCACCCTAGAAGGGGAATTGCTGGAAACCTCAGGAGCCATCACCGGCGGCAGCAGCCCACAGCGAGCTGGGATCCATTTTTCTGTCGGCGAACCCAAGGGCTCTGTCTCGCTATCGCCATCGGAAGAAGAAGCCTTGCGCTCCCGCCTGGCCGATCTGGAAGAGCTGCTGGCCGCCCTCACTCCGCGCCTACAAGCAGCTCAAGCCCGCGAAAAACAACTGGCCCAAGCCCTGCTGCTCGCCCGCCAGGACGCCTTACAAGCCCAGCAATATCTGGAGCGTCACCAAGCCGATTGCCAAAAGCAACAGGCCCGCCTGCAACACCTGCAGGGATCCCTGGCCCAACTGCAAGCCGAAAGCCAACAAGCCCAGCAGCGGCTCGACCAGATTCAACTGCGCTGGGATCCCTTGCAACAGCGCCTGGCCGATCTCACCCTCAAGCTCAGCCAACTGGAGGGATCCCCGGTGAACCAGCATTGGCAGCAACTGCAGCAGACGGTGCAGCAGCAGGAAAGTCGCTTGGCAGAGCTGCAGCAGCAACTGGCCCAACTGGAGCGGCAACAGCAGGAGAACTCCGGCCAACAACACCTGAAACAGGCCCAAATCCAGCACCACCAAGAGCGCCTGCAAGAGAGCGAACAGCGCCAAGCCCATCTGCAGGAGCAGATCCTCCAAGCCCAGGCCACCCTTGGTTACATCCAACAACACCTTGCCGAGCAACGGCAACAGATAAGCCAAATCGAGGCCCGCCTCGCCCACCTGCGCCAAGAGCGGGATCGGCAGGAATTTCAACTGCGGGCCCAACAACAGCAGATCCAACGCCTGGAGTGGGAACGCTACAACGCCCTCACCCAACAACAGGAAAAAGAGGCTCTGCTGGCTCAACTGCAAACCCAACTGCAAGCGGTGGCCCAAGAGCTGCCGGATCCGCTGCCCAACTTGCCCGCCACCCTGACCCTAGACGAGCTGCAACGGCAAAAACGCAAAACCGAAGATCAACTGCGTTCCCTGGAGCCGGTGAACATGCTGGCCATTGCCGAATACGAACAGACCCAAGCTCGCCTGCAAGATCTCAGCGCCAAACTGGAAACCCTGCACCAAGAGCGTACCGAGTTGTTGCTGCGCATCGAGAACTTTTCCACCCTGCGTCGGCAAGCCTTTTGGGATGCCTTTCATGCCGTCAATGGCCATTTTCAAACCATCTTTGCCCAACTTTCTGATGGGGATGGCCATCTGGAATTGGAAAACCTAGAAGATCCCTTTGCGGGCGGTCTAACCTTGGTGGCCCACCCCAAAGGCAAGCCGGTGCGCCGTCTCAGTGCCATGTCGGGAGGAGAAAAATCGTTGACAGCCCTCAGCTTTATTTTTGCTCTACAGCGATTCCGCCCTTCCAGCTTTTACGCCTTTGATGAAGTGGATATGTTTTTGGATGGGGCCAACGTAGAAAAATTGGCCAATATGATCTGGCAGCAATCTCGCCAGGCACAGTTTTTGGTGGTCAGCTTGCGCCGTCCTATGATCGAAAAAGCCGAGCGCACCATTGGTGTAACCCAGGCTCGTGGTGCTTACACTCAGGTGATCGGCCTAACCAACCCCACCCCCCACGTCGGCTGAAGCATCAAACAAGGGGCAACCGCAACTGCGGGATCCCATCCGGATGGCCATCAAGAGAAGTTAGGCCATAGCCAGTAGGCATAGTAGCGCTACAACGACCACTGCCTCTGCCCCGGTGCTACACTCTATTGGAAAAACAAACCACCTCTAGACAATTTTTATGAACATACGAGTTCGTCTAGATCCAAGTCGGCAACCGGTATTGATCCTAAGGAGAATTCCAGCAGCACTGCCAATAGCAATGGCACTTCTGTTTTTGGGAAGCAATGCCTTTTCTCAAACAGCACAATCACCGAACAACGGGAGATCTGAGGTAGAAGCTTTTGTGCCTTTGCTTCCAGTTTTGCTGGCTTTGCCTGCTACCACAGCGAGAACTTGGGCTGCACAAGCCTCGCCATCGTCAGCCACCACAAACTTGAGCAGCGCTGATGACCGTGCGGCTATAGAGCGAGCTGTACTTGCTGACCCACTGATCAATGAGGAGCTTCGGCAAGTGGCAGCCCGAGCGCCCAGTGCCCCAGTCATACCTCTGGAAATCGGGGCAATTGCCACTGTCGAAAACTATGCTCTGGCCAACGTCTCTGGTGGAGTTGGCGATCTTCCGGTTATCGAAGGCTATTACCTGCTCAAAAAACAAAGTGGTCAGTGGATTGTGGTGGAGCGGGCAGGTGAGGGGCCGGGGCCAAGCATTGGTAAGAGTTGGCTTTTGTCAGTGCTGGATGTGCCCGAAGGTGTCATCAGTCAGCTAATCAACACACTCCGCGCCACCGGGAACGAGGTTGAGATGGATGACGCGGTGTACACCGATATTCCCATGCCTTGCATTACGCAGATAGATGATCCCAATCCGCCAACCAATGTGCGATTGGCACCCGCTGCAGTCGTAGGAAATGTCATCGATCAATTGCCCAATGGTGCTGAAGTGCGGGTTATGGAAGTGCTCAACGGCTGGCTCAAAATTCGCCGACCCCTGGTGGGCTGGGTGTCGATGGATCTGACGCGGGTGTCTTGTGATAGTTCCCCGGCAGAGGTGCAGAAAAATCTAGAGATCCTGTATTCCCTAGAAGGGGAACTGGGCGTAGAAGCCACCGATACTTTGGTGCGATACCTCTATCGAGGTGCAAAGGGATCCTTTGCCGAAGTGGCGCTTGGCTATTTCAACGAGCTTGCAATCAATCGGTTCTATGCTTTGGTGGCAGCGTTGGACAAGCATACTGAAGAGGTGCGTCGTCAAGTATTGCAGCAAGCGATCACAGCAGGGATCCATCCGCAAACCAGGGCAAACTTTGAGCAGGAGATCGCGCAGAGTGAGACTCTCTCCATCCCCCTCTCACCCACCCTCAAGACCTGGAAAAGGTTGAATCAAAACTAAAGTTAACTCCAATGGTACTTGGTGATGCTGCTGATCCCAATGCTGGCCTAACGGTTAGCTCTGTCGGAAATGGCGCCCAGAAAAGGGTTCTACTCTTTGCTGAAAAATCGCGATTTGGCGAGAAGAGGTTGTTGTGGATAGCATTCTTTCTGGAAAAAGGTCGTGTGGTTGAGATGAGCCAGTCTTCCCTGCTATGCTAGCGCTTTTAAACTAACTCAGGCATCCGAGCTTCTTCCTGATTGCACTTCAGCAGTGGGATCATTCTGATAAGTTGGTTTTGTACACAGATGTTCAATTTGCCATGGCTGCTCTGACTCTAGATCTATCTCCTCTGACAACCCTCAGCCGAGCAGATTTTATCCGGCTTTGTGCCGCCAATCCTGAGCTGAAGCTGGAGCGCACTGCCCAAGGAGAATTGGTCATCATGTCTCCAACCGGTGGGGAAACGGGCCACTGGAACGCCGAAATCACCACGGACTTAACCCTTTGGAATCGGCAATCGGGCAGAGGGAAAAGCTTTGATTCTTCCACCGGATTTTCCTTGCCTTCAGGTAGCGACCGCTCCCCCGATTTGGCCTGGATCCCGATTGAAAAGTGGGAAGCTTTGGATCCGGAAACCCGTCAAGGATTTTTGCCCTTGTGCCCTGATTTTGTGGTGGAGATCCTCTCGCCCACCGATTCTTGGAGCCAAACTCAGGCCAAGATGCAAGAATACATGGATAACGGCTGTCGGCTGGGGTGGCTGCTGGATCCCAAGGCCAAGCGGGTGATGATCTACCGACAAGGGCAAGTGCCGGAATTGGTCGAGGATCCGGAAACCCTATCAGGAGAGGACGTGCTGCCGGGCTTCACCTTGCCCATCCGCAACATCTGGTCGGCTTGACAGGCTGTAATTTCCTAAGATTGGCAATTCCCTATGCCTACACATTGACACTCCTCATCAGACTGGCAAGCTGGGGCACTAAAAACCACACTGGAGAAGTCTGGCCGGAGAAGTTCAAATCGAAGGTGCGCTGTCCCTCACCTGTTCGTGCCCGGCAGGATCTACCCCTTAGACTGGTGCCTTGCGTGCAATTCTGGCGAGGCTGGGATCTTGGCCAGGCTGGACAAGGCCCACCGCTGCCTTTTGCGCCTGCTGGACTTCCTGCAAAAGCTGCAAGTAGAAAGTCCGTCGTTCCCAATCCAGATCTCGGAGCCCACAGCCCGGCTCTCGATGGTGCAGGCAATCGCGAAACTGACAGGTGCCCAAGCGATCCCTTACCTCCGGGAAGCACCGTATCAACTGCAAAGGATGAACCGGCGGGATCCCTTCGCCGGCATTGAATCCGGGCGAATCGGCGATCCAACCGCCTTCCGGCAAGGGAAACAGCTCCACATGGCGGGTGGTGTGCCGCCCATGGCCCAAGCGTTTGGAGACGACCTGAGTAGCCAGCCGAACGTCGGGCAACAGCCGATTGAGCAAGCTGGATTTGCCCACCCCGGAAGGGCCTGTCACCACCGAGATCTGATCTCGGCAACACTGTTGCAACTGGGGGATCCCAGCTTGGGTGTGGGCACTGACCACCAGAGGCTCATATCCCCACCTCTGCAGGCGCTCTACCCAGGTTGTCGCCACCTCGGGATCCACGCAGTCGCATTTGTTCAGCACCACCTGAACCCGCAGTTGGCTGGCCTCAGCTTGCACCAGCAGACGGCTGAGGGCATTGGGCTCAGGGTCGGGCTCAGCTAGGGCCACCACCACCAGAACTTGGGTCACATTGGCAATAGCGGGTCGAGGCAGTTGAGTGCACCGCGGCAGGATTGCCTCGATCACCCCTCGCTCTGGCCAGAGATCGGCGGCAACAGGCGGCAACCGCACCTCCACCCAGTCTCCCACCATCACCTGCTGACCCGTTTTTTTCAGCTTGGCCCGACCGGTACAGAGAATCTCTGCCGGGGTGGGCTTTTGAACTGGAAACCGAGCCGGGATCTCCGGAAAAAGGGCGGCCAAACTCGGATCGATGCGCACGCGATAAAAGTTGGCCTGCGCTGCTCGCACCCAGCCAGTACAACTGGATCCCGGATCCCCTTTTCCTTCTGGTTTCACCAGGTTCATGCTGACTCCGGTGTGCCGCGACGCACCCAGAGAATGTGATGGCCTTCGGGGGCAGCCGCCTGTCCCTCAATCCGATGCCCGGCCATGGCTAGGCTATTGGGCACCTGCTCCAGGGGTTCTCCTGCATCCAGCCACAGCTCCAGCAGTTCTCCAGGAGCCATGCGCTCCAGGCGCAGCTTTGCCCGCACGTAGTTGAGTGGGCAAGGGATCCCGCGCTGGTCAAGGACAAGCTTGACCTCTTCCGACGAAACAGCCTCTGCAGTCATTCTTCCTCACGCTCCCGGTTGCCGGGCATCTGGGCCAGCCCCCGCAACAACCCACTCAAGAAACCATCCCGCTTATTGATGCGTTCTCCGTGCAACTCAGCCAAGCGCATGAGCAATTCCCGCTCTTCCGAGCTGATGCGGGTGGGGATCTCCACCACCAGCGTGATCTGGTGGTCACCCCGAGACATCGGGTTGCCAATGCGAGGTACCCCCTTACCCTCTAGGGTCAGCACTGTACCCGGCTGGGATCCGGCTGGGATGGTCAGCTCCACCTCTTCCTCTAGGCCGGCTTTCGAGTCCACAGTGGGCACAGAGACCTTGGCCCCCAAAATGGCCTGCAGATAGCTCACCCGCACCTCCGAGAGAATGGTCAGGCCATCTCGCTGGAAGTCGGGATCCGGTTCCACAAACAGGTAGACGTAGAGATCCCCAGGGGGGCCACCGCGCCGACCGGCATCGCCTTCTCCGGAAACCCGCAAACGGGTGCCACTATCCACACCGGCTGGGATGTTAATGCGCAGTTTCTTCGTGGTTTGGGCCAAGCCCTCGCCATTGCAGTTGTAGCAGGGCTCCTCCAACACCTGACCACTGCCACCACAGGTGGGACAAACTGAGACCTGAGTAAAGTTGCCAAACGGCGTGCGGGTTGCCCGCCGCACCTGACCACCGCCCCCGCAGGTGGGGCAAGTTTTCACCTCTGTACCGGGCTTAGCCCCGCTGCCCCCACAGACGTTGCAGACTTCCAGGTGGCTGATGCGAATCTGCTTTTCGCCGCCGAAGATGGCTTCCAGAAACTCCAGTTTCAGGTCAAAGCGCAGATCATCACCCCGTACCGGCCCCTGGCGACTGCGGGCATAGCCAGCTCCCGCCCCTGCAAAGTTGGTGAAAAAGCTCTCGAAAATGTCGGCAAAGCCACCCATCCCCGCAAAATCTTGGAATCCACTCGCTGCCGCGGCGGCTCCACTCAAACCCGCCTCTCCAAAGCGATCGTAGCGAGCTTTCAGCTCATTATCAGAGAGCACCTCATAGGCACGGTTGATTTCCTTGAAGCGCTCCTCGGCGCCTGGCTCCTTGTTGACATCCGGGTGGTACTTACGAGCCAACCGTCGATAGGCGCGCTTGATCTCCTCTTTGGAGCTATCGCGGCTAACCCCCAAGATTTCATAGTAGTCACGAGCCATAGAAGCGCTTCAGAAAAAGCTAAAGATCAAAAGAAGATCAAACAACCAAACACGCTTGAGCTGCAACTTGTCAGGCAACACAACTGCAGCAAGCCTGCAAGGCACCGGAGCCGGGGGAGAGCAGTTACCAGGAAGCCCTAGCGAGCTCCGTAGATCTCGCTACCCATCTCCAGAAGGACAGCCCGCAGCTCTTCCATTGCGTTCCGTAAAGTTGCTAAGTCTACGTTATCATTTGCCAGCAATGCCCTCAATGTGCCCGCCACCTGAGCCCCCCGCTGGATTCGAGCTTCGCTGAGACGATTGCCATGCTCCTGCAGGGTTTTGTCGTAGTTGTAGAGCAGGCTGTCCGACTGGTTGCGGGCTTCCACCAACTGCCGTCGGCGTTGATCTTCTTCGGCATAAGCCTCCGCTTCTCGGCGCATCCGCTCGATCTCGCTGCTGCTCAGGCCACCGTTATTGGTGATCTTGACGCTCTGCTCGATCCCCGTCCCCTTTTCTCGGGCTGAGACTTTCAAGATCCCGTTGGCATCGATGTCAAAAGAGACTTCGATCTGGGGCACCCCACGGGGAGCAGGCGGGATCCCGGTCAGTTGAAAGCGGCCCAAGGTCTTGTTGTCTTTGGCCATGGCCCGCTCTCCCTGCAGGACGTGAATCTCCACCACACTCTGGCCATCGGTGGCAGTGGAGAAAATCTGGGTTTTGCTGGTGGGGACGGTGGTGTTGCGCTCGATGATGCGGGTGAAGACTCCCCCCAGCGTTTCCACCCCAATGGAGAGAGGGATCACATCCAGCAGGAGCAGATCTTTCACTTCTCCTCCCATCACCCCCGCCTGAATGGCAGCGCCGAGGGCCACCGCCTCGTCCGGGTTGACGGAGCGATCCGGGTTTTTTTTGAAGATCTGCCGAATCTTCTCCTGGACAGCGGGAATACGGGTAGAGCCACCCACCAGCAACACACGGTCAATGTCTTGGGGGGAAAGACCAGCATCCCGCAACGCCTGCTCTGTGGGCTCCACGGTGGCCTCCACCAGATCCCGCACCAACTCCTCAAACTTGCCGCGGGTCAGCTCCACTTCCAGGTGTTTGGGCCCCGAGTCGTCGGCAGTGATAAAAGGCAGGTTAATGAGCGTAACCTGAGTGCTGGACAGCTCAATTTTGGCCTTCTCAGCAGCCTCCCGCATCCGCTGCAGGGCCATGCGATCCCGTGAGAGGTCGATCCCTTCCGTCTCCAAAAACTGACGGGTGAGCCAATCGACAATTCTTTGGTCGAAATCATCCCCCCCCAGGTGGTTGTTGCCGGCGGTCGCTTGCACCTCGAACACGCCGCTGCCCAGTTGTAGCACCGAGACGTCGAAGGTGCCGCCACCCAAATCGAAAACCAGAATGCGCAGGTCTTGATCTTGTTTGTCTAGGCCATAGGCCAGGGCGGCTGCTGTCGGCTCGTTGATGATGCGCAACACCTCCAGACCGGCAATGGTGCCCGCATCTTTGGTGGCCTGCCGTTGGGTATCGGTAAAGTAGGCGGGAACGGTGATCACGGCTTGGGTCACCGGCTCCCCCAGATAGGCCTCCGCATCGGCCTTCAGCTTTTGCAGGATCATGGCGGAGATCTCCTGCGGAGTGTAGGCGCGATCTTGCACTGCCACTTCCACCATGTTGTCCCGACCGGGGATGACCTTGTAGGGAACCCGTCTCCGCTCATCTTCGGTCTCGGCAAAGGTGCGGCCAATGAAGCGTTTGATGCTGAAGATGGTGTTTTCCGCATTGGTAACCGCCTGGCGCTTGGCCAGTTGGCCTACAAGGCGGGTGTTGTTCTTGGCAAAGCCGACAATGCTGGGGGTAGTGCGCCCTCCCTCGGCGTTGGTGATCACAACGGGCTGACCACCTTCCAAAACCGCCATGCAACTGTTGGTGGTTCCCAGGTCAATCCCGATGACTTTACCCATAGCCCCCTCTTCCCCTGCACCAAGTCTCAACCCAAGAACGCAATTCCACGGATCTTAAGAGCATTCTGCCCAGAATCCCGCAGAAACCTTCAGACAGTGCTTTTGGCTCCGTAGCTCTACTGTAGCGTTTCTGAGACTGCTCTGGTTCTGCTTGTCAAGGTTCAAGTGAGCAAATTTGGCTAGGAAGGTTGGGGGTTTTGGGGAGAGGCAGGAGTGCTCTCCGGGCCGGGTTCGCTGGTGGCTTGGGCAGAGGGGGAAGGTTCAGCGCTGGGGTTGCCTGCCGAGACGGCTACCATGGCATGACGGATCACCAAGTCCCCCAACTTGTAACCCGGCTGATATTCGACGGCTACCACATCTTCGGGATAGTCTGGGCTGGGCTGACGGGCTATGGCTTCGTGCAGGTTGGGGTCGAAGGGTTGCCCCACCGATTTCATGCGGGAGACGCCCATCTTTTTCAGAGATTCCACCAGCAGGCGATAGACGCTTTGGTAGCTGTTGTGCAGCTCCCGCTCGCGGTCGGTTTCCAGCTTCAACTGCTGCTGAGCCCGCTCGAAGCTGTCCACAACGGGCAAGATTTCCAGCACAAACTTCTGCCGTTCTTTTTGGCTGAACTCTTCTTTTTCCCGCTGGGTACGCCGCCGGTAGTTTTCAAAATCGGCGTAAAGGCGCACATAGGCGTCTTCTTTCTCTTTGAGTTGCTGGCGGACGACTTCCAATTCGTGCTGGAGCTGCTTGAGAGCTTCACCGGGATCTGGAGAAGGCTCGGCACCGACTTCTGGGGAGGAGGTACCGGCCTCTGCTTCGCTGTCTTCCAAAATCAGCTTCTCCAGCTCTGCCTCTACGTCGATCTCTTCTTCCTGTAGTTCAGGATAGGTATCTTCTGGGACCATCGGTTGCTTCTCTTCAGCAGTCATGGGTGATGTCGGCGAGTGTGAGCAGTGAGCAATGACTTGGATATCCCCAGTTTGGCAGTTTTAAAACCGCCGCTGCACTCAGCCAAACCGGGCTCTGTGTTGATCGTATTCTACCGGGTTCTCTTTCAGCCAGTTTGTTGGCTAATGGTTGGCTAATGTCTTTCCTATCCAACCAGCAGGCGTTCCCGTGGCCGACCTAAGCAATCGGGAAAGTAGATCTTGGCCAAGTCGGGAATTAAGCGCCAGTTGGAGCTATGGATGGGTTGAAGGGGGGAGTGGGTGCGAATGTAGTCGACCAGAAAATCGCGGATGCTAGCGGCTGAGATCCACAGGGTTTGGGCTTCTTGGAACATGCTGTAGCCGCCGCCGCCGCCAGCCCGGTAGTGGTTGATGGCCAGGCGAAAGGTCTGGGTCGGTTCCACCGGCTGTCCGCGGAATTGCAACGCAACCAGGCGCTTTCCTTCGGGGCGGGTGAGATCGAAGCAGTAGTCGATGCCGTGGTAGAGGTCGAAGGTGTAGCCGCGGGCTTCGGGGGCCACGACGGCAGCAGGATCGGCGGGAAGGTGATCGGGATCCAATTGGCGAAAATAGCCGGCGGTCTGTTCCAGAGCCCGTCGCAGAATGTCTCCGGTGATCTCCAACACGCAGAGGGTGTTGTCGTAGACGGTGAGGCTGTAGGCATCTTGCAGGGAGATGGGGCCTGCCGACAGGCCGGCGCTGCTGCAGATGTTGACCAGGGAGAGCTCTGCCGGAAATCCCGCCTCCCGCACTGCTTGCAATTGGGCGTGGTGGAGCAGCTCCGCCAGAGGGTTAGCCCCCAAACGGGCTGCCAGACCGCCACTATAGGCAGAACGGGCCTGGCCGATGGGCTGACGGATGTAGCGCAAGGTGGCTTGATGGTAGGGCTCTGTCAAGGCCAAGAGTTCGGGATCGGGAGGGATCCCTGCGGCGGAGAGGAGCTGTGCGCTTTTCCCAAGGATTTGCCAGCGGCTGCCCTGGCGCTCCAGCTCCAGGGATACCTGGGAGAGGTGGCTGCCCCAATAGCCGGGCTGCACCACCAGAGCTTGGGATCTCCCCAAACCGGCAATGGTCTGGTGGGTATGGCCAGAGAGGATGACGTCGATGCCGTCCAGCTCGGCCAGCGCCAGCAGTTCGTTTTCCCCTGCCAGGCTTTTGTTGCTGTACCAGCCGGAGCGATCCGGGTTGTGCCAGTGCTCAGGGGTACGCAGAGGGGGCAATTGGTTGGGGCCGCTGTGCAGGATCAAGATCAAGACATCCACCTGAGGTCGCAGCAGCGACAGGTAGTGGCGGGCAGTCTCCAGCAAGGGGGCAAAGCGTAGGCCCAAGATGTAGTCCGGGCGCTCCCAGGTGTCGATGCGGGGGGTGGTCAGCCCCAACAGGCCGACGCGAACCCCAGCCAGTTCCCGGATCAGGTAGGGCTGGAAGAGGGGATCCCCATTCTGGCGGAGGATGTTGGCACAGAGCACCGGACAGCGGAGATCGCCGACAAAATCCCGGAGAACCTGAAGCCCAAAGTTAAAGTCGTGGTTGCCGGGGGTAAAGGCGTCGTAGCCTAGGGCGTTGAGGGCATGGGCCAAGGGGTGGGGAGAGACGCGCTCCACCTGCGCATAGTAGGTGCCCAAGGGGGATCCCTGAATGGTATCGCCGCTATCGATGAGCAAGACGGGATCCTCACTGACAGCTCGCACGCGCTTAATAAGGGTGGCCAGCTTGGCTAGACCGTGCTCCGCAGGGATCCCGGTGAAGTAGTTCCAGGGATGCAGGTTGGCATGGAGATCCGAAGTGTGGAGAATTGTTAATCGCATTCTCATATCGTAGCCAAACTTGGGGCTCCAACCCAAGCTCGTCAGCCCAGCAAAAACAGCACCTGCACACAGCCCACCAAAAAGCCGAGGAGGCCGCCTAAGTTGACGATGGCCTGGAGTTCTTGGCGCACGATCTGCTGGATGGCTTGCTCCAGGTCAGCAGGGGAGGTGGCGTTGACTTTATCGGCAATGACCTGATCCAAGTTCAACACCGGGATCACCTGCATCATCAGGGATTCGAGATCTCGTTCTAGGTAGCGCTCCAAGACCAGAGCTAGGTCGGCGCTGATCTGATCGATGGAGGTGATCAACGCCTTGGAGTTGCGCAGGCGTCCCAACACCAGGCCGGCCACTTTTTCCCAATCGATGCTCTCCCCCAGCCCCTTGATAACCTCTGGCCCTTGGCTGCGCAAGTAATCTTGGATCCCGTCGCGGAGGGCACGGCGCAACTGACGCACGGCGGAAACCGGCAGGTTTTGCAGAGAGAGGTTCTGCAGGATCTCGGTCAGGCGGCGGGGGGCGTTGATGTCTTTGAGCAGATCTTCCAAGATGGCCTCTGCCCCTTCCGGCTCTTCCAGACAATAGGTGCGCAGGCGCAGCAGGGCATTTTTCAGGCCGAACAGGTTGGCCACCACCCAATAGGAGCCGGTGGCCCGTTCACGAAACTCCTCATCCAGGGATTCGATGTTGCGATCGGTGAGAAAGTCCACCAAGTTCTGCCGCAACACCTTTGGGGGCAGCGCCTGCTTCAAGATCCACTCCGAGAGCTGCTTGGCCTGCTCGGCACTGAGACGCAGCTCCAGCAACACCTGGTCGAACAGTTGGTTAATCGGCCCTTCCAAAAAGGTTTCTTGACGGGCCAGCACCTTCACCAGGCGGGGCAACGACTCGTTAAACAGGTCGGCCAAAATGCGCGCCAACACCTGGGCGGTTTGCTGCTGTTGCTCAGGGTTTTGCAGCCGATCCAGAGCTACCCCCAGCAGCCAGCGGATCCCAGCTTGCATGCGCTCGGTTTGCAGCAGCTTGCGGGCTAGATTGTGCAGCTCCTCCGGCGTGAGCAGGGATCCCATAATGGTCTTGGCGATCTGCTTGGCCAGACGGGGTTGGTTCTGCGGGATCAAACCAGGGGTGAAGGGGATGCGCCAGCCGAAAACCCGATAGGGGCGGTAGGGCCGGAACAGCATTTTGATGGCAATGTCGTTGGTGAAATAGCCAATCACCAGCCCGGCCAGCGGGGGCACAACGTAGATCCAGAAGGCCATGGAACCAATGAAGGGGGCTCTCTTCTACTCTACCGAGCTGCCCCAAGTCACTTCAGCCAGCCACGGAGCAAGAGAGCTGCCTCTAGTCCTGGAAACACTGAACTTTACTGAAATCACTGGGGTTTGCCAAACTCAAGGCAAGGGATATTGTAATTGAAAGATCTTCCAGATCCTTGAGTCGACCTCTGGGTCGCCGGGAAGTGAAGGAAGTAGGGGCTCTGAGAGTTTTTCTCAGGGCTTTGCGGGATACTGCAGTCCTGTTTCTCAACCAATAGGACGTGATCGCTGTTTTCTAGAGCAGTTCTGTGTGGCTGCGCCACGCAAGCGAACAGGAAAGTTCAGCGTAAATGTATCAGCGTCGGCCAGTTCATTGAAAGTTCATTGAATGATCAGGCTGTCGGTCAGTTCCAGCTCCACCAGCGTATTGGGCTGCAGCGTCACCACCCGGTCGATATTGGTACTGCCTGCTGCAGCGCCGGCCAGACTGCCGGCCAAGATCGGCAAAAAGCCCCATCCCCCCGTGAGAATCCCCAGGGCCAACCCACCTGCTGCCCCATAGCCTGCCCCGCGGGCTACGGTTGTGCCGACATCGGCGTTGCGATCCAACCCGACTGGTAACGGCGCAGACTGGCCTCTCACCAAGTAGGTGGAAGAGCCGATGGTGAGGCGGTTGGCTACAAAGCGGCTGCCGACAACCCGCTCTTGGGGATCGGCGCTCTCCGACTCCCGACCAGGAAACTTCAGTTCTCGGTAAACCGGCTCAAAGGTACCCCACACCACACTCCCTGCCGGGATCACCACCTGGCCAAAGCGATCCATCACCGGCTCGGAGACTTCCAGGTGGCCGTTGATGGCCTGGTAGGGCTGGAAGGTGATGGGTCGGTAAACCGTAAGGAGAATACGGGTGCCGGCAGGCAGCTCACCCCGCGTAGCTCCGGAGAGATCCCCCCCTGGGCTGCGGTCAGGCCGACGTTGATAGGAATAGGCCTCGCCTTGGGGGGGTTGTCCACCTGGAGCCACTGGAACGGGCACTACCGGGATCGGATCCAAAACCGGAACCGTGGGATCCAGCGGCATTTGCGGCACCTGAGGTACCGGTGGCAGGGCCGGTGGGGCGGCAGAGGCGGGGGAGGGCGGAGCGCTCAGCAAGGGCAAGGTAGGGACGGGATCCCCTCTGGGGGGCACCGGCTGGGGGGTGAATTCAAACTGCTGAGCGGCAACGGGGGCAACAGCACCGGCCATCAACACCCCACCCAACACCCCCCAAAAGGAACTCCTCTGCAACAAATGCAGGAACGGCTGCAAGGTTGAGCTCATGGATCCCATCCGGTCACAACTGGCAGTAGCTTAACATCCCGACTGGCTCGTGCCCACTAGGGGTAGTGTTCAGTAACAACTCAATTGCTCTTAAAGCACCATTAACAGCCGTTGATGGGATCCCCCTTCCCTAAGGGCTAGGAGAAGGCGAAGGCTCCCCGCCAGGCTGTGGCGTGGGAGTGGGTGTGGGGGTCGGTGTTGAAGTCAGGGTGGGTGTAGCTTCCGGCGTGGGTGTGGGAGTAGGCGTCGCTACCGGTGTCGGGGTCAGCGTTGGTGTTGGAGTTGGAGTGGGCGTCGCTACCGGTGTTGGGGTTGGTGTCAGGGTCGGCGTGGGTGTCGCTGCTGGTGTCGGGGTTGGTGTTGGAGTCAGTGTGGCAGTGGGCTGGGCGGCCTGCACCTGGAAAGACCACTGCTGGATGGTAGTGTTGCCGCTGGTATCGGCAATTTGGACGGCAATCAAGGTCGGTCGATCGGTGGGCAGAGGCTCAGCTGGGGTGTAGGTAAAGCCGGTGCGGGTGAGCTGGGCTTGGGCGGTGACATCCACGTTGTTCACCAGCAAGGTAAAGCTATTGAGGTCGATTCCCTGGTCATCCTGGAAACGGGCTGAGATGGAGGGACGAGAGTTGTCGGTTAGGGATCCATTGGGAGGGGCCAGTTCGCTGATGGTGGGGAAGGTGGTGTCGGTAACCCGTCCGATGGTGATGGTTTTGTCCGGCAACTGTACCAGGGTCACCAGTCCATTCCGCTCCAGGCGGGCAAAAACAGGCGCTTCTGAGGCCCGGTCTTGGCTGCGGAAGGTGTAGCTGCCCTCGTATTGCCCTGGGCGGGTTTCCTGCAGCGGCAGGTTGTAGGCAATGCCGGGGATGGAAAACGATCCCTGCGCCCCTGGGGATCCCAGCAAAAACACGGTAATGGTATCCCCTGGGTTCACGGATCCCAGCTCTTCGCGGGCGAAGAAGGTTCTCACTTCTGGGGCGGCGGGCAGCGTTTCCACCAAAGGCTCAATGGGAATGTCCGGCGTGGCCAGGGGTTCGGGCGTAGGGGTGACCTGGGCAAGGAGCTCGGTGCGGATCCCAGGGCCGGGGATGGCAGCCCCCACCGGCGGATCCAAATTGGGCACTCGACCCACCTTGGCCAGCGCTTGGTAGGTAAGAGCAGCCACTTCCCCCCGCGTGGCCACGGCCTGGGCATTCAATCGGGTGGGGTCGGGGTAGAGCACCAACAACCCTTCCTGAACCGCTGTTGCGATGGGGGCGCGGGCAAAGTTGGGAACCAAATTGGCATCACCGAACGCAGATAGGATCGCGTCAATTTGACCGGCATCTTCGATGAGCCTGCCGTTGGTAGCTGCACGGGTCAGGACGGTGATGGCCTGCGCACGGGTGAGCACATCATTGGGTCGAAAAGTGCCATCCGGAAAGCCGGAAACAAACCCTGCTGCTGCCGCCGCGCCGATGGAGGGAGCCGCCCAACTGGGAATTGGATCGGCAAAGGAGCGCACAGGAACGTTGGTATCTAGGCCAAAGGCTTTGGTGACAATAACGGCAAATTGGGCACGGGTGATGGACTCGTTGGGGCGAAAGGTGCCATCTGGGAAGCCACCGATGATCTGTCGTTCATTCAATCCAGCGATGTACTGGGCACCCCAATAGGTGCTGATATCGGAAAGTTGGGCCCAAGCGGGATCCCCAAGCCAGGCCAAGCTGCTGCAACTGATCACCAAAGCCGCAGTCTTCCAACCCTGCCAAAGGGAAAGCTTACGCATCGTTCACACCTCAGGTTCTTGGTACGGGATTCACGGTCTCGGATCCCCACTCTTGGCTGGGAGAGGCCATAGAAACTGGCCGGACAGAAGAGTCGGAGAGGATATCCAAACCGCACATCCAGACGAGGAAACCTTCCGAAAAGTTCTATTTGGCCGTCGGTTTCGCCAACCTTTTAGGGGGCAGGATTGGGGTAGCGCTGGTGAACCGCTTCGATCTCCGCCAGGATCTGCGGGGACAGCTCCACATCCAGGCAACTGAGGTTCTCTTTGAGTTGGGTCAGGCTGGTGGCCCCGATGATGGTGCTGGTGACAAACCAGCGGCTGCGCACAAAGGCCAAAGCCAACTGGGCCGGTGTCAGACCGTGCCGGCGGGCAATTTGCACATAGGCGGCCACCGCTTCTTCCACATTCGGCTTGCGGTACCGCTGGCCAAAGCCTTCAAACAAGGCCAAACGGGATCCCGGCGGCTTCACCCCCCCCAGATATTTGCCCGTCAGCAGCCCAAATCCGAGCGGGCTGTAGGCCAGCAAGCCCACCTGCTCGTGGCGGCAGACTTCCGCCAGGCCCATTTCAAACGTGCGGTTGATGAGGCTGTAGGCATTCTGAATCGAGACCACCCTGGGCAACCCCAGTTGCTCGGCCACCTGGCAGAACTTGCTCACCCCCCAAGGGGTTTCGTTGCTCAGGCCGATGTAGCGAATGAGACCCTCTTGCACCAATTCCGCCAGAGCCTGCAACTGCTCGGCAATGGGAACGGTGGGCCGCTCCTGGCTGGGATCGTAGGCAACGCCCCCAAACAGGGGCACGTAGCGATCCGGCCAGTGGATCTGGTAGAGGTCGATGTAGTCGGTTTTCAGGCGTTTGAGGCTATCGGCCACCGCCTGCTTGAGGTTGTCGCGGGTGATGGACAGGGATCCGTTGCGAATCCAATGCCAGGGCCGACCGGGGCCGGTGATCTTGGTGGCCAGGATCAGGCGATGCCGCGGTTGGTGTTGCAGCCACTCGCCGATGTAGCGCTCGGTGGCTCCCTGGGTTTCCGCCCGCGCCGGCACCGGATACATCTCGGCGGTATCGATGAAGTTGATCCCGTGCTCCACCGCGTAGTCGAGTTGTTCAAAAGCCTCGGCCAGAGTATTTTGCTGCCCAAAGGTCATGGTGCCCAGGCAGATCTCCGAAACTTGCAAAGGGCTGTGGCCAAGCTGGCGGTAGCGCATGGGGAATCTCCATCTAGACAGCACGCCAGTCCCCATTCTGCCCAAAACCTGTCGGCCCACGGGATCCGCCGCTCTGCCCCTATTCCTACCTCGGTGCGGATCCCAGCAGGGGAACGTACTCGCGGTAGAGCTGCCCCAAAATTTCCAGACCAATGCGGGTGCGGCTATCGGGGGGACGAGCCTCAATGGCCGCCTTGACTTGTAAAATCGTGCCCACCGGATAGGGGGAGCGCAGCTCCTCCCGCTTGCCCAAAAACACATCGGTGAAGTAGTCGATCAGCCGCTTGACTTCCCCCACGTCCTTGCGGGAAATGTCCATATCCAAAACAGTGGTCAACTTGGCCCGCATGGCCTGAAAACTTTGCTGGCTGGTGTTGAGGGCCACCCGTTTGGCGAGGCTATCCACCACAATTTGGGTGATCTTCTCTACATTTTGAGTCACAATTTCTCGATGGCGGGCGGCAAAGCGCAACTGAACCTCATCCAGAAATCGTTCTCGTTCCAGAATCTGGATGCCCTGTTGCTCCAAATCCACCCCATAGCTCTGCAATTGCTTGTACTGATTCAAAACCCATTGGTTGTAGAACGAATCCGCCAAAACCCGCCAATAGCCGATGAGGGTGGCCTCGGCAAAGGGAACGCTGACCAAATAAGCTTCGCTGGTGATCTGGCGCAAATGCTCTGTCAGCTTGTCTCGCTCCTTCTCATCCAAGTAGGAGGTGCGCGGCACCCAAACTGCCCCGTACTCGCTTTTCACCTCTCCGGGCAGGGATCCGAAGAGGGTGTCAAAAAACTGATGAATGCTGAAGAGAAGAAACTTTCCCGGATCCTGAAGGCGGGTGAGCAGTTCCTGTTTTTTCTCCTCCTGATATTGGGCCACCAACTGCTGGGCCTCGGTGATCTGGCCGCGAGCCACCTCCACATCTTGCCGCAGCTTTTCAATCTCTTCTGAGCTCACCATCTCAACGCCGGCAGGCTCCCGTTCCCCGCTGAAATAGCTGCCCCCCGGCCCGGTGCCCCCAATGCCCACCAGGGGAGCGTCGCTGTCGTTGTTCAGGGTTAGAAGGCGAGAAAGAGCCTGAAGCCGAACTCGCCCACTGGCAGAGCGTAGGGATCCCAGCTCCACCGGATCCCCACTTTCCCAACCGTCCAGACCGCCGATGCGGTAGAGCGTGTAAAAATACTTGCTGAGTAGAAGCGCCAGCAGATGCCTGTTTTTGACCTCGTTGTACTCTAGGTAGGCCCGCAGACACAGTTGGAAGGCGATGTTGGGCAAGCTGCGACACACCCTCATAATCTGGGTGTAGACCCTCTGCAGGTGAGGCCGAAAGCTGCGTGGGATCGCCTCGGGCCGCAGGCCGCGCAACAAGAACTCTTGCTGGCGCAGATCTTGAGGGGTGAAGTAAAAGCTTTCTTGCCAAAGCAGCTCATCCAAGTCGCGGGCAAAAATCGATTTTAAATGATCAATAATTTGCACCACAACCGACTCGGTGAAGGCCGGGATAACCTTTTCAATGTGAAGCTGATCGTAAACAGAGCGCAGCCGCTCGCTGCGGAAGCCTTCGATGGAGATCAGCCCCTTCATGGTTCCGATCCGACCGTCGCTCAGCAGGAACTTATAGACCACTTCGGCAGTGGCCCCTGGGGAGAGAACGGGAGTTCCCGTCAAGTCGGGGCAGATTTGCAGGGGGCGTAGCAGGCGGCTGGTTTCGCTGACGCTGAAGCAACTCCAAGCTGCCGGGTTTAACACCACCGATGATAGGGCGGCCAACAATTGCTTTTCGTCCAAGTCCTCCAGCCGGATTTCTCCCCTGGGAACTTCGCTGGGTGCCGGGGGCGAAGTTGCCTGTGAATCCTGAACGGAGGGAGGGGATAAGGATAGGGGAGATGTGCTCATGCGGCAAAGGCCGTTGAATCTTAAAGTTCACTCTAAACGGGCGAAGGATGGACGAGTGTGATCTGTATCTCTGTATCCAATGGCAGTCTCTCAAGAAGAATCTGCCCAGAATCCGCCTCGCGATGATCTGCTGCCATCAGTATCTGGAAACGGTTAGCTTTTGGGTAGCGTGCAACCACGGTTTTGGGGATCCCCAGATCGATACGCAACCTTGGCTCCGATGGATGAGGCTGCTGAGGCTTTCCCCATTGTCGTGAACTGCTTGCCGAGCTGGTTTTCCTGCTGCAACCCCTAAGCTACGATGAAAGATCTGCCTACCGGTATGGGCTATCGGGCTGGAGTTGCGTTTGGATGGGTTTTGACTTTGGGATTGGGGTGCAGCGGTCATGACGGCCATTTTGATTGTTGACGACGATCCCACAATTCGGCTGGTGTTGAAGCGATCCCTGGAGCGACAAGGCTACACCGTGGAGATGGCCAGCAACGGTTCCGAGGGGCTGGAGCAAGCCCACCTGCTGGTGCCGGGGCTGATCATCTGTGATTGGATGATGCCGGACATGGATGGACTAGAGGTTTGCCGACGCATCAAAGCCAATCCCAAGTTTTCCACGACGTTTTTTATCTTGCTCACCGCTCGCACCGAGGTCGAAGACCGTATCCAGGGCCTGGATGCCGGAGCAGATGAGTTTCTGAGCAAGCCCATCGACCCCAATGAGTTGCGGGCACGTGTGCGGGCCGGGCTGCGCTTACACCAGCTCAGCTATGACCTGCAGCAGCAAACGGCCAGGTTACGGGCAGAATTGGCAGAGGCGGCCAGCTATGTCCGTTCTCTCCTGCCAGAGCCGGTCTATTTCCCCGACTGCAAAGTGGCTCTCGAGTGGCGCTTTTTGCCCTCCCAGGAATTGGGGGGAGATTCGTTTAACTATCATTGGCTGGATGAGGAACACCTGGCCATCTACCTGCTGGATGTGTCGGGGCATGGGGTGGGATCCGCTCTGTTGTCGGTGTCGGTGATGAACCAGTTGCGCACTCAAGGCTTGGCCGATACCGATCCCCGCCAGCCGGACGCGGTCTTGCGTGCCCTCAACCAGTCTTTTCAAATGGGATCCCACCATGAGATGTACTTCACCCTTTGGTACGGGGTTTATCAGCCGGGATCCCGTCTGCTCTCTTTTGCCAGTGCCGGCCACCCACCTGCTCTGCTCATCCAAGGTCAGGATTCAATCCTGCTGAAGACTGATAACCTGCCCATCGGCATTTTGCCCGACCTCACTTTTCAAAGGGATCAAGTACGGATCCCGGAGAACAGCCATCTCTACCTGTTCAGCGATGGAGTTTACGAAGTCATAAACCCGCAGAGAGAACTCTGGGGGCTGAACAATTTGATAGCCCTGCTGAGCAAGAGCGCTGACGGTGGCCTGGATCAGGTGATCCATGAGGCCCAATCCTTTCAGGGGCGGACGGACTTTGAAGATGATTTCTCCCTGCTCCGCATCAGCTTTGGTTAGAGGTGGGTTATGGCTATTTCAAGCCGCTTTGAGGCGTTCGCGCTAGCGGTGCGGTTCCCGTCAGGGTGCCGTAGGCATAGCACTGTCGCGCTAGCGGTGCGGAGCACCGTCGCGCTAGCGGTGCGGAGCACTGTCGCGCTAGCGGTGCGGAGCACTGTCGCGCTAGCGGTGCGGAGCACTATCAGCCCTCCAGCCCCTGGAGTTGCTCCCACTGAGCGGGGGTAAAGGTGCGCAGAGCTAAAGCATGGAGGCGGCCATCCTGCAGGTAGGCTTTCAGGGCCTCATTCACCAGCCGGTGCTGTTTGATCAGGGGCAAGCCCTGGAATTGTTCCGCCACCACAATGGCCTGGAAATGGTGGCCATCCCCGACGGTGTCTTCCACCTGTACCCTTGCGCCGGGCAGGGCGGCCCGTACCAACGCCTCAATTTCTCGTGGATCCATGTGCTGTTGTCCCCGTGGTCTCGTCGCGACAGCGTTGCTGCATAGCAATAGTGTGTCCAAGCTCAAGATCCCGCCTCGGTTCCCGCCAGGGTGCCGTAGGCATATCTTGACCTGCTCATCCAACACCCTAGACGCTTCTGGGGCAAAACGGGATCCCTTCCGACTCACTGCAGGCAGTGGCCAGGCTGGGATGGCTCAGCACCAAGACCTCGGTGATGGGGCCGCGTTTGTGGCCCTGGGCGTTGATGGCACGGCTGGCAGAGATGGTCTGAATGGGGTAATCCCGGTACAGTTCCCGCACAAAGGGGCAATCGGAATTGGAGAGCAGCACCTGCACGCCTCGGTCAGCCAGTGTCCCAAACACCTCTCGCAGGTGGATCTGTTCTGCTTTGCCGAAGGTAAACCGGCTGTAGGCGGTGAAGCTGCTGCTAGCAGAAAGGGGATAGTAAGGGGGATCCAAATAGACGAAATCTCCGGGTTTGGCCCGTTCGAGCACTTGCCAAAACGGCTGCACTGCAATCTCCACGCCTTGTAAAACCCGTGCCGCAGCGCGCAGGTTCTCCGCGTCGCAAATGCGGGGATTGCGGTAACGGCCCAAAGGAACATTAAACTCTCCCCGCGAGTTTTCCCGGTAGAGGCCATTAAAACAGGTCTTGTTCAGATACAGCAGGCGGGCAGCCCGTTGCACCGGATCTTCAAACCGAGCCGCGCGGATGGTGTAGTAATGGTTCGGGCTATGGTGGGCTTGGTGGTGGCTGAGCAGGGCAATGAGCGCCTCCACGTGATCCCGCACGCAGCGATACACATTCACCAACTCAGGGTTGATATCCGACAAAACAAAATGTCGAGAACCCGTTGTTGCTCCGCAACGCTGACGCGATGTTGCTCCGCAACGCTGACGCGATCGCGCGACTCGGACGGAGTCCTTTGGGATCCCTTGTTGCTCCGCAACGCTGACGCGATGTTGCTCCGCAACGCTGACGCGATGTTGCTCCGCAACGCTGACGCGATGGGCCAGATGAAAAAAGACCGCTCCACCCCCCAAAAAGGGCTCGTGATAGGTGTTCCAGGTGCGAGGGAAAAAGGGTTCGTATTGGCTCAGCAGTTGCCCTTTCCCCCCTGCCCATTTCAGGAAGGGACGCGCTTTAACGGCTGGTGCTGGTTCGCAGGAGTCGGGCGCAGGGTCTTCCCGCCGCAGGGCACGCCTACGTCCAAGAGAACAAGGGTGGGTCAGCGATCCGGATCCTCTTCCAGCAGCTTTTCTAGCGTCTCGATCCAATGCTCCAGCTCCTCCAGCGCCTGCAACACTCCCTCTGGGTTGCTCAGATCCGCCTGCAGCATCTGGGTGGTTTCTGCCAAAGTCAGGGATCCGGGCGGGCTAGCCAACCAACGAAGGTAGTGGGGCAGAAAGTTGCGCGGAGAATCATGATAGCGGCGGTGACAGGCCAAGGCCACCAGGCTGGCAAGGCTGGCCTGATAGGCACTGAAGGGGCGGAGAAACAGCTCCGGCATCCCCACCCAGTAGAACTGGTGTTCCGGCAACAGTTCCACCGCATCTCCGCACAGCTCCTGACACAGCTTCAACCACTCTTCGCTCACCCAGGAGGAATAGGTTGCACCGTTTTCCCATTCGGGGATCCCCGACCGGTAGAGGAGCAGCTCCAGCCGACCGATCAAACCCTGGTAAAACACCGCCTGCAACTGGGCTTCCAGATAGTGTATCAACAGGGCCTGGGCCAACTTGAGGCTGCTGGAGCGTTCCCGCCAGCGGTGTGGAGCAGCTTGCCCCTCCGGGTCGTAAAGAGCGGGCCTGCCCACGCGAGGGGATCCCGACACGGACGCAACCAGGTGATCCAGAAGTATCTGCTGCAAAAAGATGGTGTGAACCTGCACCCCCCACGTTCGCGGCAGTGGTGCGGTTCCCGCCAGGGTGCCGTAGGCATATTCCCCCTGGATCTCCTCCAGATCCAGCCAAACTTGGGGATCCTCAGGCCGGAGTCGCCGGCTGAGGGTGGCAAGGGTCTTCAACAAGAGCTCGCTCCCGCCCGATCCGGTTTCTCCTGGTCTAGACGAGGACTCTGTTTCGCCAACGCGTTCGCGCAAGCGGTGCGGTTCCCGCCAGGGTGCCGTAGGCATAGCACTATCGGGCTTGTCTGCCTCGGTTGCGATAGCGCCGACTTCCAGCAGCCAGGGTTTGGCCTGGGCAGCACACTCAGGGCAAAAGTCCTGCAAAGCAGCCCAGATTAGAGAGGTGGCCTCAGCAGGGGTCAGGGGTGGAACGGGATCCCGCCAGGGCGCACGCAAGTCGCAGATGCGAATGGAACGCCCCATGTTTCGGCTTTTGAGGCGGTAATAGCGCTGGAACAGATCCAACCGATCGCGGATCCCTTCCAGGAGGTTCTCCAAAAAAGTTTGAGTCAGGCCGTGGCGGGCCAGATACAGGTCGGCAGCAGAGTCATAGCCCCGCCATTGGGCCTCCCACAGGTGGTCGCGGATTAGGGTGCTGAGGATAAACCCACCCAGATCTGCATGGGCCTCCAGGTGTTGGCCCAGCCGCTGATAGGCAGCCCAACGGATTTCGGCGCTGGCATGGGTTTGTAAGCTCTGTTCGCGCGACTCGGACGGAGTCCTTAGCTGGGCAAGGGTGTGATCTGGATCTGGGAGTGCGGCAGGCGAGTTCAGGGTCACTTGCCACAACTGCCGCCAGGCCAACCGTCCTGTCAGGTACTGTTGGTGGAGCAGGCACTCCAGAGGCTCAGGCTGTTGGTGACCCCGCTGATAAGCAAGGCGACACAAGAATTGACGAAAGGGTTGCAGCTCGGGCTCAAGATCCAGGCGTTGTCCCTCTAGGTTGTGCAAAGCACTTGTTTGCGGAAGCGTCGCGTAGCGATAAGACGCCGTCCCGTTCGCGGAAGCGTCGCGTAGCGATATGGCGGCAACGGCAGGTAGAGATTGCAGCTCCAGAGGGAAAAACAACAGTTGGCTTTGGAAAAAGATGATCCGCTCCAGCTTCTGCCAAGCTGCCTCTGCCGTTCGCGCGACTCGGACGGAGTCCTTGTCGGCAGTTGGGATCCCTTGCATCCTTTGCGTCAGCTCGGCCAACTCCTGCAGTGCCACCGCCAGCTCCGGCGGGCTGAGTTGCGCCACCTTCCCCCGGTAGCGTTGGGCAAACTGCTGCACCTGCTCCCCAAGATCGTCCAGATTGTCGAACTCAGGGCTGCGCAAGGGCTCCGTCTCGCTAACGTGATTAGAGCCTGTCGGCAGAAGCGTCGCGTAGCGATAAGGAAGACCAAAAGAAGGTTCAGAAGCAGGAAAGACCACCGGGATCAGCCTCCTGTCGCGTCAGTGTTGCGGTTCCCGCCAGGGTGCCGTAGGCATAGCAACAAAGATGGGGGTTGCCCCTCTGCAGAAGGACACACCTGCCCTTCCCCCCCACCAAAGCGCGAATGGTGTTGAGAAAATCCGGATTGGAGGTGCGGGCCTTGACCAGAGTGGTCTGGATCCCTGCTGTACACACCTCTGAGCCCCTATCTTGGGCAGAAAACACCATGACCGGCGTGCTGCTCACCGTTCGCGTCAGCGGGCCGGAGACCTTATGCAGCAGTGGCAACAGGTCCGAACCCAAGCCATCCGGCCAGTTCAGATCCAGGATCACCAGTTGAAAGGTCTGGGTCTGCAAGGGTCGGCGCGCCTCCTCCAAGGTGGGGGTAAGTAAGACTTCAGCGGTATCCTGCAAGATCTGAGCCACCACCTGTAAGATACCGGGATCGTCCCCCGCCCGCTTGTGCCTATAGATATCTTGAACCATGAAACAAGGCAACGCAGGCAGCCTTCCCAATCTTCACCAGACGCCTAGCTTTGGCTCGGAGAGGGATCCCGCCAATCCATACGCAATCTCACGCGATCCTATCCTATGACCTATCCCATGAAGAGATCAGGGAGCACTTTGGGCGGGAAGGCTTCTCAACGTTCGCGGAAGCGTCGCGTAGCAATGTTGTGACATTCTCCTCTCAGGAATGCAGCTAGGGGGGGATGCGTCGGCCAAAACTTCTGCCAGGATGAGTTGAGATTTTATCTTTGTTATCTTTGGTGGAGGCGATCTCTGTGTTTGCCCAGGTCACTGCTGCCGCTCTGCTGGGACTCAAGGCCGTGCGGGTCACGGTGGAGGTGGATGTGGGCGGTGGCTTGCCCCAGATCACCTTGGTGGGACTGCCCGATACTGCCGTTCAGGAAGCCAAAGAGCGGGTGCGGGCAGCGATCAAGAACTCCGGCTTTGCCCTGCCACAACGGCGAATCACCGTCAATTTGGCCCCTGCCGATCTGCGCAAAGAAGGCCCCAGCTTCGATCTGCCCATCGCCATTGGGATCCTGGCGGCCTCAGGGGTGATCGAGCGGGAAGCTCTGGCCAATACCCTGATGGTGGGGGAACTGGCCCTGGACGGCACCCTACGCCCGGTGGCTGGGATCCTGCCCATTGCCGCCAGCGCTGCCGAGATGGGGATCCGCCGCCTGGTGGTGCCCCAGGAAAATGGGCCGGAAGGAGCAGTGGTGCAAGGGATCCAAGTGTATGGGTTGCCTTCCTTAGCAACGGTGGTGAACTGGCTGCAGCACCCGCACGGGGTTAAGCCAATCCAGATCCAACCGCAACAGATGGTGTCGGCCCATTTGGGATCCCCTCTGGACTTGGCGGACGTAAAAGGACAAGAACACGCCCGGCGGGCCTTGGAGATAGCGGCGGCAGGTGGGCATAACTTGTTGCTGGTGGGCAGCCCTGGGGCGGGCAAAACCATGTTGGCCCGGCGACTGCCCGGCATTTTGCCCCAGTTGCAGTGGGAAGAGATGTTGGAGATCACTCGCATCTACTCGGCAGCCGGCCTGTTGCGGCAAAATCTCCACCTGGGTGGACAAACTGCCTTGATCACCCAGCGGCCCTTTCGCGCACCTCATCACTCGGCTTCGGCAGTGGCCTTGGTGGGCGGGGGATCCTACCCCAAACCTGGAGAGATCTCGCTGGCCCACCATGGCATCCTGTACCTGGATGAGCTGACGGAATTCCGGCGGGAGGTGCTGGAGGTGCTGCGCCAACCCCTAGAAGATGGCAAGGTTACCATCTCCCGCGCCCGCGTCTCTCTGGAGTTTCCTGCCCAAACCACGCTGGTGGCCTCCACCAACCCCTGTCCCTGTGGCTTTTACGGCGATCCGGTTCACCCCTGCACCTGTACACCGCAACAGCGGGAGCGCTACTGGTCTAAACTTTCGGGGCCGCTGTTGGATCGGATTGACTTGCAGGTGCGGGTGAGTCGCCTCAAGCCGGAAGAAATTGTTCGCGCCCAGAGCGGCGAGCCCTCCCAAGCGGTGCGGCAACGGGTGGAACAAGCCCGGCAACGGCAACGGCAGCGCTTCCAACAGGAGTCCGGGATCCACTGCAATGCCCAGATGCAATCCCGCCACCTGCGGCGGTGGTGTGCCCTGTCGGATCCCTGTCGCACCCTCTTGGAAAACGCCATCCAAAAGCTAGGCTTGTCTGCGCGGGGGAGCGACCGCATTCTAAAGGTGGCCCGCACCATTGCCGATCTGTCCGGCTCTGAGGGAATCGCCCCGGCCCACATTGCCGAAGCCATTCAATACCGCAGCCTGGATCGCGCTCGGCTGTAGAGCCCAAGCACGCTGCGCCGCTAATGCAATCGTCTCCAGCCCCTCTCCCAGAGGGAGTTGCCCTCACTGCCAGGACTCCGGCCTGTCCTATGGGATCCCATCCCCTGTTTTGTCGGGAAAAAGCTGTCCCCCCTGCACCTGAAGGATTTGGGCGGCCTTGAGCCAGCCGGCGTCGAAGGAGCCCAGATGGGTGGTGGTGACCAGGGTTTGCACGCGCTCTTGAATGGCTTCCAAGAGTTGGTTTTGCCGGTGCAGATCCAGCTCCGCCAGCACATCGTCCAAGAGCAGCAAGGGCGGATCCCTGACCACCTGCTCGATTAGCTCCAGCTCCGCCAATTTCAGGGCCAAAACCAAGGTGCGCTGCTGGCCTTGGGATCCATAGGCGCGGGCGGCAACTCCGTTGATGCACAGCTCCACTTCGTCCCGGTGAGGGCCTACCAGGGAGCTGCCCAGGGAGTGCTCGGCGGCAGCCTTGGTGCGGATCTCAGCCAAAAACTGGGCTTGGATCACTGCGGGGCTGGCCTGGGGATCCGGCAGGGGCACTTGGGGTCGATAGGTAAGGGTCAGGGTTTCCCGCCCACCGCTAATCACCCGATGCCAGTGAGCGGCCAGAGGCTGCAGCCGTTGCAGCAGCCGGGCGCGGCGGCGCATAATCCGGCTACCGGTGGTGGCCAGTTGAGCATCCCAGAAGGCCATCTGCGGGAGCTGGTCGCCAGCAGTCGCTTGCGTCAGCGGGACGGAATCCTTGGGATCCTGCTTCAAAAGGGCGTTGCGCTGCTTGAGGATCTGCCGATACTGCTCCACCAGGCCGAGATAAACCGGCTCCAGTTGCAGCAACACCCCATCCAACCAATTGCGCCGTGCCTCCGGAGCACCCCGCACCAGCTCCAGATCCAGGCTGGAGAACACTACGGCATTTACCTGCCCCAAGAAATCCGCCTGGCGGCGCAAAACATGACCATCGACCTTCAGAGATCGCCTGCCGCTGCTGCGCAGCTCCATCACCAGCTCGTGGGCCACACCCAGCCGTTCAACCGTGGCGGCAATCTGGGCTTGGTGCTCCTCTTGGTATACCAGCTCCCGATCCCGACTGGCCCGCCGCGAGCGCAGGGTGGCCAGCAGCTCCACTGCCTCCAGCAGGTTGGTCTTGCCCTGGGCGTTCTCCCCCACCAGGATGGTTTTGGGCGCGTCAAAGGTGATCCCTTGATCCCGGTAGTTGCGAAAGTGGCGTAGGTGCAGAGAACGCAGGTACACAAAGATGCAGGGATCCCGAAAGGTTTCTGGCCTTGAGTTTGGGTACTCTGCAGGGCCAGCCCACCAACATTTTGGCAGGGGCATAATTAGCCACTCAGCAAAAATTGGGCCAACCGCTCACAGGCTGCCTTGATTTTTTCCAAGCTACCGGGATTGACCAAGCCGTAGTAGTCAAATCCATAAACTCTCCCGGTTTGGACGGCTTGCAACCGATTCCAAAAGGGGCGGGAGCGGAAAAACGCCAAGGGATCCGCCGCCTCTGGGTTGACCACCAACAGAACTTCTGGGTTGGCTTCCAGGATGCGCTCTGCCGAAAGGGTGACGTAGCCCCGAAAGGGCCCTTGGCTTTGCAAGCTGGCGGTGAGATTGTCCGCGCCAAAGCGTTCCAGTAGATCCCCGGCCCAGCTTTGCCGGTTGGGGGAAAGAATCGGCTGGGTGCCCACCAAGAGCAAGGTTTTGGGTCGAACACTGGGCAGTTCCTGGGGCAAAAGCGCTCTATATTCCCGCAGCAAGGGATCGGGATCCGCTCCCAAAGCAGCAGCCAGGGTGGCAATCGTTTCTTCCAAAGCAGCCCAACTGTCCACGCGAGTGAGGTAGGTGGGGATCCCCAGCTCCTGTAGCCGTTCTGCCAGAGCCTCGTGAAAGCCACTGGCCCCCACCACCCAGTCCGGTTGTAGGGCCACAAGCTGCTCCAGGTTGGGTTGGTTGCCCAGCCCCAGGCGGGTCAAGCCTTGGAAGCGGGGATCCTCCTCCAACAAACGCCCGGCAGGGATCCCCACCAACCTATCGGGGGCCAAGCGATAGAGGATATCGGCAGTCAAGGTGGTGAGGCTGGCCACCCGGCGAAAAGGACTCCGTCCCGCTGACGGGAGTGGCCCCTGAGGGATCCGACCTTGGGCTTGGGCCAAACGCCCCATTCCCCAGGCCCCCACACTGGCCAGACCAAAGGTGAGGAGTTGACGGCGAGAGAGACGAGACAGCATAGAGCATCTCCAGAACAATTCCCAAACAGCAATCAATTGAGGGTGAACTGGATGGGCACCACCACCCAAGACTCGATGGGGGCGTTGTTTCTCAAAGCCGGGCTGAATTCCCACCGCTGCACCGTCTCCTGTGCCGCCCTATCCAGGGCGGGAAACCCACTGGAAGAGACGATCTCCACCTGCTGCACCTGCCCCCGGGCATTGACCTTGGCCCGCAGCAGCACTTGCCCCTGTTGGCCAAGACGGCGAGCTTGAGGAGGGCAGGGGGGCGGGGGATTGCGACCGGGGATTGGGCGGGCCAGGATGTCCGGCTGGGGATTGGCAGCCACTGCCGGTGGGAAGGGGCTGGGGGTGGGAGCCGCCGTTCCAGGTACTGGGGCCGAGAGACGGGGTTGAGCTGCACCTGTACCGTCAGGTGTCCCGGTTTCAGGATCCCTTGACCCCAATCTGCTCTCGCTGCCGGGGGAAGGCGGAGCGGCGGCAGTCCCTGCAGCAGAACGGATCCCTTGGATTAGGGGGGTAAAGCGGGGCAGAGGGGAGGGAACCGCTGCAATGGGGGCAGAGATGGGTGGAGTCGCTGTAGAGGTGGGGGTAGCCGCCGGAGTTGGGGTAGGTGGCGGGGTGGCTGTCGGCAACGGGGTCGGCGGGGGAGTAGGAGTTGGAGTGGGAATGGGTGTGGGGGGTGGCTCTGGCTTTGCTGGGGGAATGGGTGTAGGGGTCGGGGTTTGCAGAGCCAGTAAAGATTCAGCCGCTGGAATAGCAGGCCTTTCGATCTCCTGGGGCACAGGGGCTTCCCCAGGAGGTGCTTCTGGAGCCGAACTGGGGGGCTCTGGCGGGGGAGATTCCGTGTCCGGTTCAAGCAACTCCGGCTGGGGATCCTCCAGCAAAAGCATGACCGGGATGCGGAGTTCGGCTTCCGGCTGAAGTCGGGATCCCCACCAAGCCAGCCCCAGCAGCGCCATCAGGTGCAAGAGGAGCGAAATCAATCCCTCCCAGCGCAGCGGTCGGGGATCCCCGGCTCGCCGGTGGAGGACAGTCCCCGCCGGATCTTCCCCCTCCTGGCAAGCTGTCCAGAGGGCAGCCCAGCCATAGCTGGCCAGCAAAGCCTGTTGCAGCAGCTCCTCGGCACACTCCAGCCAGCCGCTCTCTCTTGCTCCAGCCCAAAGCCACAGCGCCAACCAAGCCAACCCCGCCTCCCAGGCCATGCCCGCCTGCTGCCAATACCACCCCTGCAGTCGCCACAAAAGCTGGGGGCAGGACTTCCGGGGAAGAGGGAGGGAGAGGGTGCGGGCAGGTGGCTCGGCAAGCATCGGCTAGAGCAGGATCCAGAGTAAACACAGCCCCAGGTCTTGGCCCCTAAAACCGGGTGGAAAAACTGAGCGCAGCATGCCGTCCCGGCTGGGCCCGCCGTTCCACTTCAGGGCCGACAAAGAGGGTGCGGGTTTCGGAGTAGAGAAAATACTTCTCGTCGAAGAGATTGAACACCCCAAAATTGAGCTGCCAGTTGTCGTCCAGGTTGTAGTAGCCCAGCAGGTCCACCACGGTGTAGCCCCTGGACACAAACGGGATCCGGGGGGAGCATTGGGGTTGGGCCGTGTCGGCTGCCGCTGCGGGTCACGGGGATCCGCCACCAGCGTGGCCACCAACCTGGCTCCCCAGATCTGGCTGGGATCGTCGTAGTGCAGCCCCAAGACTGCCGTCAGCGGCTCAATGGAAAGGAGGGGCTTGCCTTCGGTGAGGTTATCCCCCACCGCCCAGGCAAAGCTGCCGTTGAGGCTCCAGCCGGTCAAATCGGGGCTGAAGAAGTACTGCCCGGTGGCTTCTACGCCATAGATGCGGGCCCGGCTGACGTTCTGGCTTTGGAAGAGAATCACTGGTGGAGGTGGCGGGCTCCCTGGGGGGCCGGGGGGTGAGGGTTCGGATCCCACTTCACGGAAAGCCTCGATAAAGTCGTTGTAGGTGTTGTAGTAGGCGGCCAAGCTAAAGCTGGCCTGGGGGTAGATCCCCCGCAACCCCACTTCAAAGCCTTGGCTGGTTTCCGGTCGCAAGTTGGGATTGGAAAGGGTGCGGTAGCGGAAGAAGGGGCTGACCAGGTTGGTGAAGCCGCTGTTGATTTCGTTGTACTGAGGGGCCCGAAAACCGGTGTTGCACTGGGCCGTAAAGGTGAGGTTGGGATTCATCCTCCACACCAGGCCCACCTTGGGAGAAATGGCATCGGCAAACAGGCTGGCGGCTTCTGCCCCACTTTTCAAGAAGGCTGCGTCAGGGCTGGGGGTGAGGCGGTAGGTGTCGTAGCGGATGCCGGGGATGAGGGTAAAGTTGCCGCCGCCAAAGTCGATCTCATCTTGCAAATACAGCCCAAAGCGCAGGGTGTCGGAGTCGGGAAAATCTTTGGTGGGAAAAGTGTCTGGGGGATGTTTTGGGTTACCGCGCCGGTCAGCAGGTTGGTTTGGAAGCGGTTGCGGGGACGTTCGTTGCGGGTGGTAGAGATCTCCATTCCATACACCAAGCGGTGGGAGAGATCCCCCGTTTGGAAGCGGCTCTGGGCCTGTACGCTGGCTCCCAGAATGTTGCTGACCAGCTCGTTGAAGGTATCCCGACGCACAGGCACGGGTGGACCTTGTACCGTGAGGGTGCGTTCTTCCACGCTGGGCTCCTGGGTGCGGGCTGGCTGGTAGTAGATCTGGACGGTGGCCAGCTCAAAAGCGGGGGTATCGGGGTTGGCGTAGCGATAGTCCAAGCTGAGGCGGCTGCGCTCGGTCTCAATGGTCTCCCTGAAAAGGCGGATGCCGGGCTCCAGGTTGCGGGGCGAAAAGGTGGTGGTGGTGCGGTTGTGGAAGTATTCTGCCGTCAGGGTGAGACTGTCAAAGGGGCTGAAGCGATAGACCAGCTTGGCCAAGACATTGTCTCCCTCCACCGTCTGCAGATCCTTGAAACTGGGATCCGCCTTAATATCCGGCTCTCTGGCGTCGCGGCGGGTGTAGATGAGCAGAGCCTCCAAGTTATCCTGCCGCCCCGCCAAGCTGAGGGTGTTGACGTACCCTTGGTTTTTGCTGTCGTACTGGCTGGACAGGCCCACATGGCTGTCCCGTTCCCCCAGCAGATCGGCTGGATCCAGGGTGGTATAGGTCACTACGCCCCCCAGCGCGTCGCTGCCGTAGAGGGTAGAGGCGGGGCCGCGGATAATTTCTACAGTTTTCAGGGTCTCCAGCTCAAAGGTATCCCGGCCAATGGTGAAGGGGCCGAAGGAATATCGCTCCGGCTGGCGGATCCCATCCACCTGGATCAACACCCGGTTGGCGTCGAGGCCGCGGATGTTGAAGTCCTGCAAGCCTTAGCGAACGCTGCGCCGCACGCTCACCCCCGGCTCGTAGCGCACCAGATCCTGAATGTTTTGAACCAGCTCCCGCCGCAACCGCTCCCGGTCGATGACGGTAATGCTGGCAGGCGAGTCGGCCAAGGTGCGCTCGGTGCGAGTACCGGTTACGGTGACCTGTTGCAGGGTAAAGATCGGCGTGCCTTCCTGCTGGAGAGCCCGAAGCTCGGCCTGTAGCCGCTCCACCTCTGCCTGATCTCCCCGCCGGCGGGCAGCCTCTATTTGCGCCTCCAGCTCCCTAATTTGCTCTTGTAGGGTAGTTGCCCCTTGCCTCGGCGCAAGGGGTGGCCTGGGCCAACAGCGGCGGAGTTGTTGAATCAGGGATCCGGGCATTGGGCTGAGCCTGGGCCAGGGATCCCCAGCCCACTCCCAAACTCAACCCCAAGCTCACCACCTGCCACCAACGACCGTTCACGCGCATAACCTCTCATGCTCCTCGAAATCCACAACAGGAAAAATTCACTGTAAAACCGGCCAAACCCTCCCTCAGCACCCTGACACCGGCAGGGAGAGGAGCCTTGCTGCGGCTGGAGCTGTGCTGCGCAGGGGGCAAAGCTGTGGCCCTACCGGAGTCGAGATCCACTCCACCTCCAGGCCAAACACCTGCCGCACCCGGCTGGGGGTCAACACCGCTGAGGGAGCTCCCAGAGCCTGCATCTGGCCGGATCCCAGCAGGGCAACCTGCTCGCTGTAGCGAATGGCCAAATTCAGGTCGTGCAGCACCGTAACTACTGTCAGGCCCTGCTCCTGCTTCAGCCGTTGCAACAGCTCCAGCAGCTCCAGTTGGTGGCGCAGATCCAAAAAGGTGGTGGGCTCATCCAACAGCAACACCTGCGGCTCCTGCACCAAAGCCAACGCCAGAAAAGCCCGTTGCCGCTCGCCCCCCGAAAGGGTTTCCACCCGCCGCAGCGCCAGGGATCCCAGTCCTGCTTGCTCCAGGGCCCACTCCACCCGCTGCCGATCCGCCGGCGTCAACTGCCACGCCCACCAGGGCTGGTGGGGAGAACGCCCCAGACTCACCAATTGCCGCACCGTTAGCCCTGCCGGGATCCGCTGCTGCTGCGGCAAAAGAGCCAACTGCCGGGCCACCTGCTTTGGAGTGAGTTGAGCGTGCAGATCCCGACCGCCCAAGTACACGCGCCCAGCTTGGGGAATCAGAACCCGACTCAACAGTCGCAGCACCGTCGATTTGCCCGAACCATTGGGGCCGACAATGCTCAGCCATTCCCCCCGTTGCAGGCTGAAGCTCACCTGTCGCACCACCGTCCGGGATCCGTAGCCCCCGCTCAAGTCCTCGACCTGCAGGATGGGCTCTCTCATCGCCCCGCCCCCTGCTGCCGCAGCAGCCAGCCGAAAAAGGGAGCCCCCATCACAGCGGTGACAATCCCCACCGGCAGCTCTATCGGGCCCAAACGGCTCAGGATATCGGCGCCGCTCAGCAGGGTCGCCCCCGCCAAGGCAGAAAGGGGCAACAGCCAGCGGTAATCGGATCCCACCCCCTGCCGCACCATGTGGGGCACCACCAGACCGACAAAGCCGATCAACCCCCCACACTGACGGCGGTTGCCGCCAGCCAAGCCGCCACCAGACCAATCACCACCCGCGTCCGCGCCAGAGGGATCCCCAAGCTCACCGCCATCTCTTCCCCCAAGCTCAGCAGGTTTAAGGCCCGCGCCTGCCCCCATCCCAACCCCAGGCCGACCAGGATATGCGCCCCGGCCACCTGCACCTCTGGCCAGCCCCGCCCGCTCAAGCTGCCAATCAACCAGGTGAGAGCCACCTGCACCCGGTCATCGGCCAGCAGCAGCAACGTGGAGCTGAGGGCCCCAAACAGGGCGCTGACGGCCACCCCCGCCAAGATCAGACGCTCCACCGCCAGCCCCGCGGGAGTACGCGCCAACCCGTACACCAACACGGTGGTCAGCACCCCGCCCACCCAAGCGGCCAGGGGCACCCGAGCCGTCCACTCTCCCAAGGTGAGCAACCCCACCGCCGCCAGGCCCGCCCCCGCCGAAATGCCCAGCAGGTAGGGATCCGCCAGCCCATTGCCCAGCATCCCCTGCAACAGGGCCCCTGCCATCCCCAGAGCCGCCCCCAGCAACTGGGCCAAGAGCGCCCGCGGCAGCCGCAACTGCCAGACAATCGTCTGCCGAATGGGATCCCCCTGCCCCCACAGGGCTTGCCAGAGTTGCGGGAAAGTCATGGGAACGGATCCCAAAGCAATCGAGACCAAAAGTACTAGGAAAATGACGCTCACTAGCAAACAGGTCAAACCGATTGGCGAGAGCAGCCGCTTTCTTTGCCCCCAGCCTCTGCCCCCCTCAACCTCTGTAGACGGACACTCGCGATCGACCAGCACCGGGAAAACCTCTCGAGCTTTGCCCAGGAAGAGAGCCTTCTGAGGCTAAAAGACCCTCCTCCGCCCGCAAGAGCGGGATGGGAAATTCAGCCAAGCTGGCCGGGCTCCTCTCCCGGACTTTATTGAAAGTTAAACTCAACAAAATACAGTCGCTAGAATAGCAAGGCTTCTTGGATGTTGCAAGTCAGTTTCAATAGCCTGTGCCTAAATTTCTCCCTCTTGCGCTTCAGGGCTTTTGGACAAGACTGGGCAGCGCCTCTGCCCAGCCATTCAGCTTCCCAGCGCAGGAGCCCCGCACTGTACCCGTAGGGTTCGTGTCGGGAGGAATGCGCCTTGATGAAGTAGGATAGAGCCATGACCCAAGTCCTGACGGTTTCTTGCAAGCTCAAGGTCACACAAACTCAAGCGGCGAAACTCTCCGCTACCCTTTCTGTTTTCACCGAAGCCTTGAACTGGGTCAATGCCAACACTCCAGCCAAGGTGGTCAATGCCCTCAAACTCCAATCCCTTTGCTACTACGAAATCCGCGCCCGGTTCGGCTTGTCCAGCAACTTGGCACAACAGGTATGTCGTAGGGTAGCCGGTAGTCGCAAAGTAGCCCAGCAGAAAAACCGACCCGTCAAGGAGTTCAAAAAGCCGTTTGTGACTTACGACGCCCGCACCTTTTCCTTCCGAGAGAAGGACTGGACGGTGTCGCTGAATACTGTTGAGGGCCGGGAACGGTTTGAGTTAGCAATCGGGAACTATCAGCGGGGTCAGTTAGCGGGGACAAAGCCCAAAGCGGCGACTCTGGTGCAACGCCGGGATGGCGCGTTCTATCTGCAAATCTGCCTGGAAACAGAGACGCCTACTGCTACTTCACAAGAGCGTGTAATCGGGGTGGACTTAGGCAGGACAGATATTGCGCATACGTCAGAGGGGGACAACTGGCATGGACAGCAGTTGAACACCGTCCGAGACCACTACTCTAAGCTGAGGGCGGCGCTCCAACACAAAGCCAGTAAGGGCACACGCAGTTCCAGGCGTAGGTGTCGGGAACTGCTGCAACGGCTGTCTGGTAAGGAGAGACGCTTTCAGTCGCGGCAGCGTTGCGTAGCAACAACGTGGGTCAATCATCGCATCTCCAAAGCTACTGTGGCTAGGGCAAAGGCCACAAATAGCGCCATTGCTTTAGAAGACTTGACAGGGATACGGGAGCGCGTCAACCAGGCACCGCGCTCTACAACAGAGCGTAGGCGGGCTAACCGTTGGGCGTTTTACCAGCTTCGCAGCTTCATCAGCTACAAAGCCCTGCAAGCAGGAGTGAGAGTGGTGTTGGTGGATCCCAGATACAGCAGTCAAACTTGCCACAGATGCCTGCACATTCATCCTGACCCTGAACAGTCCTACCGCAGTGGGAAGCAGTTTAAGTGCGGACACTGTGGGTGGGAAGGAGATGCAGATTTTAACGGTGCGAATGTGATTGCGCTTTTGGGGGCTGCTGTAAACCAGCCTAGAGGTTAAGCCTACGGCTCGCTTCGCGAACGGGCTTGTTGTGTTCTCTTGCAGAGCATTACAAGCTCAGGGCTACCGGAAGCCCGCACCGTACCGCTTTAGCGGTCGGTGTCGGGTAGTTTACACTTACCTCAGGGGGGATCCAACTACCCTGAGCGAGGTCATGGCAACCAACCGCGAAATAGGGCTGGGGAAACGTCTCAAACTTCATCTAGACCTGGATCTAGAATGGCCCAAGCCAGTTGGCCCGGATTGGCCAGACTCGGAGCCTTAGCCCATTGCTTGCCCACGTTTTGATGCCATGAGTTCTTCCGCTGAGCCTACTTGGGATGCCCTGGAGGTGGATCCCGCCCTGCTCACCCCCATGATGCAGCACTATGTGGAGCTGAAGCGGCAGTATCCCCACGCCATCTTGCTCTACCGCCTGGGGGATTTTTACGAGATGTTCTTCCAGGACGCCCAGCGGGTGTCGCGGGAGCTGGAGCTGGTGCTCACCGGGCGAGAAGCAGGGGCCATAGGGCGGGTGCCCATGTGCGGGATCCCTTACCATGCTTTCGACCGCTACGCTGCCCAGTTGGTGGCCAAAGGCTATGCCCTGGCCGTCTGCGACCAGATGGAGCCAGCAGATCAGGCCAAGGGCTTGGTGCGGCGGGAAGTGACGCGGGTGATCACCCCTGGCACCGTCCTCGAAGAGGAGCTGCTGCAGGCGCGGCAAAACAACTACCTGGCAGCCATCGTGCGGCTCAAAGGATCGAAGCAAGCTCCCTGCCGCTGGGGCCTGGCCTACGCGGATATCTCCACCGGCGAGTTCTGGGTGTGTCAGAGCGAGGGACAAGAGCAACTGGAGCAAGAACTGGCCCGGCTGCAGCCGGCAGAGGTTTTGCTGCCCACCGAAGAGGGGCTGGGATTGGGCCTCATTCGCCCAGGAGATCCCCAAAGGCCCCTGGGTCTCCCCAACCAATACGCCTATACCCTGCGCCCAGCCGAACCTTTTGAACTGGCGGTGGCCCGGGAGAACCTCATGCAGACCTATGGCCTGCGCTCTCTGGAAGGATTGGGCTGTGAGGGATTGCCCCTGGCGGTGCGAGCAGCGGGAGGGCTGTTGCACTACTTAGAAGAAACCCATTTGCGTCAGCGGTACGCAGCACCAGAGACCCTGTTGCAGCCTTCCCCCCAGAAAGGCCACCCGCTCCTGCGTCCCCCGCGCACCTATCAGCTCACGGACTACCTCATCTTGGATGCCCAAACCCGACGTAACTTGGAGCTCACCCAGACCATTCGAGAGGGGGCTTTTGTGGGATCCCTGCTCTGGGTGCTGGATCACAGCCGTACAGCCATGGGAGGGCGCACTTTGCGGCGCTGGCTAATGCAGCCTTTGCAGGATCTGGAGCAAATTCGCCTTCGCCAAGACACCATTCAAGAGCTTTTGGAAAACCCTTCTCTGCGGGCCCGCCTGGGATCCCTTCTGGACTCTCTGTACGACCTGGAGCGGCTGGCCAACCGCGTCGGATCGGGCACTGCCAACCCTCGCGAGATGGTGGCCTTGGGATCCTCCCTGGGCAAACTGCCCCAGTTGGCCGAGCTGGTGGGGGAAGCCAAGACTCCCCTCTTGCAAAGCCTGCAACAGGTGGATCCCGCCCTGGTTGAGCTGGGCCAACGCATCGAGCACACCCTCTTGCCCTCCCCTCCCCCTGTGCTCACCGAGGGGGGCCTCATCCGAGCCGGCGTGGATCCCGAGCTGGACAGGCTGCGGCAACAGGTGGAGCAAGACCGCCAGTGGGTTGCCCAGTTGGAAAAAAGCGAGCGCGACCGCACCGGGATCCCCACTCTCAAGGTGGGCTTCAACAAGGCCTTCGGCTATTACCTCAGCATCAGCCGCGCCAAGGCCCACCAAGTCCCCAAGGAGTACATCCGCAAGCAAACCCTGACCAACGAAGAGCGGTTCATTACCCCCGAGCTCAAAGAAAAAGAGGCCCGCATCCTCACCGCCCAAACCGACATCAACCAGCGGGAATACGAGCTGTTTGTGCAACTGCGCCAGGAGGCAGGATCCCGGGCCGAAGCCATCCGCCAAGTGGCCCAGACCCTGGCTGCCGTCGATGCCCTGTTTGGCCTGGCGGAAGTGGCAGTGCAGCAGGGGTACACCCGTCCCCTCCTTACGACAGACCGCCGGCTGATCATTGAGGAGGGTCGCCACCCGGTGGTGGAAAAATCCCTGCCCCAGGGCCTCTTCGTGCCCAATTCGGTACATCTGGGATCCCCCCACGGCCCGGATTTGATCGTGCTCACCGGCCCCAACATGTCCGGCAAGTCCACTTACCTGCGGCAAATTGGGCTTATCCAAATCCTGGCCCAGATGGGCAGCTTTGTCCCCGCGCGGCGGGCAGAGTTGGGCCTCTGCGACCGCGTATTTACCCGCATCGGCGCTGTGGACGATCTGGCCACCGGCCAGTCCACCTTCATGGTGGAAATGAACGAGACCGCCAACATCCTCAACCACGCCGGCGAGCGCTCCTTGGTGCTGCTGGACGAGATTGGGCGAGGCACTGCTACCTTCGACGGCCTCTCCATTGCCTGGGCGGTGGCGGAATACCTGGCCACTCAGGTGCGCGCCCGTACGGTCTTTGCCACCCACTACCACGAGCTCAACCAACTGGAGACCTTGCTGCCCAACGTGGCCAACTTTCAGGTGGTGGTTAAGGAATTGCAAGATCGCATCATCTTCTTGCACCAGGTACAGCCTGGGGGGGCAGATCGCTCCTATGGCATCGAGGTGGGACGCATGGCTGGCCTGCCCCAGCCGGTGATCCAGCGGGCCAAGCAGGTGCTGGCCTTGGTGGAAAAACACAGCCGCATTGGCCTGGGCCTGCGCAACCACGGCAAAAACCGCCTCGCCCAAAAGAACTCCAAAAAAGAGCCCGCTCCCGATGGGATCCCCGACCCTACCGTTGGGGATCAACTGTCTTTGATCCCAGCACCTCTCTTTCCCGATTGGCCTTAGGCTCCCCTACTTCTAATGCGGATCCCGTTCTTGCAACCCCAGGGCTGCAGCCAGCCCATCCAGCTCATCCCGATGCCCCTCCACCCACAGATGGGATCCAGGGGCCGTTTGCGTTGGTGCTTCGCGCCCTTCCCAGGACGAGAGCGGGACGGAGTCCTCGTCGGCTTCTTGCAGTTTCAGGCGGATTTGTTCCGGGCGTTGGTTACGCTGCCGGTAGTACCAACCCGCCCAGGGAGAAGCCAGCACCAACATCCAAGGCCAAGCTCCCCACCTTGGCTCAAGGGTCTGCAGCACCAAGGCCAAACAAGCCAGCCCCGCCCCTGCCAGTCCCGTTAAAAAAAGGGCTAGCCCCACGCTAGCCTGACCCTGCCCTGCAAAGGTGGCGATCCCCTCAGCATCAGCAGACTGGAGACGATAGCCGCGCCCTTCCAAGTGCTCTCGCAGAGCGGATCCCATTTCTTCCAGGCTGCGACTGCTGAGATAGACGCGAGTCTCGACGCGATCCTTGCCCGAAGCTCGCAGAAAAAAGAATAGCCCGATGGCCAACAGCGTCGTCAGCGCTAAGGTCGAAACCCTTTCCCCCGTCAGCGTGCTGTCCGGTAGGGTTGCAGCGAGTCCCAGTGCCTGCGCAGAGCCTAGTCCGCTCGGAGTAAGTAGATCGACCCTTTTGGGGAGTCTGGCTCCTCCACAACTGGATGGGATAGGTGAACGGGAACAGCTCATCAAGTTTAGGCTACAATAAGGAGGGCAATCTACACACGCTACTTCTGAAGTTTAGATCCTTCAGATCCCGAAAGACAGGTGGACTTCCTCCTCCCCAAAAATGAGCCGCCAGATTTGCCGGCAAAGGCCAGCGTAAGGGCAATACGCTTTTTCGCAGTGGCGGTGACGGTTGAACTGGGGGGATCCTACGCTGGCTCTCATGCCTCTGGGCTGAGAAATGCAACTACAATTAAGATATGATAAGGGGCTCGCGTTTTACCCATCGCGGGATCCCTTCTCTGCCACTTTAGCCTTTGTCTGTGGGGTATGGGCATGAGGTCGGGTTGAGGAAGAGGTCAATGTGTAATTTTCCTCTGATTACTGCAAGGTGTTGAGCAAATCAGGGAAATACTTAAGCTTAACCCGCTCCCCATCGTTTACCATCCCTCTCTCAGTCCACTGAACTGCCTACCCCTGTCGCTCTATCAGCAACACCCTACATGTCTAACTACGAACCTGAACTCAACGACATTTTGTTGGATGGCCCCGCCGATCTCCTCGATGCTGCCGAAGAAGCAGAGGTGGATCTGGGCGATGGCGAGCTTCTGGAAGAGGAGCTAGCCCGCCGCTCCACCGATCTGGTGCGCCTCTACTTACAGGAGATCGGTCGTGTTCCTTTGTTGGGGCGCGATGAAGAGGTGGCCCTGGCCCAAAAAGTCCAAGACTACATGAAGCTCTTGGATTTGCGTCTGCGCCTGCAGAAAGAGTTGGGACGGGATCCCACTCTGGCAGAATGGGTGGCCAAGGCCAACCAGTACTCCGAGTGGGCACAACTGACCCCTGAAAAGCTGCAGCAGATTCAGCGGATTGGCAAGCGAGCCAAAGAGCACATGATCAAGGCCAACCTGCGCCTGGTGGTGTCGGTGGCCAAAAAATACCAAAACCGCGGCTTGGAGCTGCTGGATCTGATCCAAGAGGGTACGCTGGGCCTGGAGCGAGCGGTGGAAAAGTTCGACCCGAAAAAAGGCTACCGCTTCAGCACCTACGCCTACTGGTGGATCCGGCAGGGCATTACCCGCGCCATTGCCACCCAAAGCCGTACCATTCGCCTGCCCGTCCACATCACCGAAAAGCTGAACAAGATCAAGAAAGCGCAGCGCAAGCTCTCCCAGGAAAAGGGCCGCACTCCCACCATCGAAGACATCGCCTCCGAGCTGGAGATGACTCCGCCCCAAGTGCGGGAGCTGCTGGTACGGGTGCCGCGCTCTGTATCTCTGGAAACCAAGGTGGGCAAAGACAAGGACACTGAACTGGGGGATCTGCTGGAAACCGACGACATTTCCCCAGAAGAGACCATGATGCGGGAAGCCCTGCACCGGGATCTGCAGCAGTTGCTCTCAGATCTGACCAGCCGCGAGCGGGATGTGATCCGTATGCGTTTCGGCTTAGGGGATGGGCGCACCTATTCGCTGGCGGAAATTGGTCGCGCCTTGGATCTGTCGCGGGAACGAGTGCGGCAAATTGAGGCCAAAGCTCTGCAGAAACTGCGCCAGCCGAAGCGACGCAACCGGGTGCGAGATTACCTGGAAGCCATTAGCTAGTTCCGGCTTGCCAACTTGCTCCCCCAGCGTCCTGCCCGTTTCCGCAGTTGGGCTGCTACCCACTCCACTTCTGGGATCCGCAGGTAGAGGGCTCCGGCAACAAACAGGCTTAAGCCCAACCCTGCGGCCAGCCCGGCCCCAAGGATGGCCGTGAGGAGGGGGGATCCCAGTAGCTCCAGTGGGCGCATCTGCTTCCACAGCCAATGGCTAAGCCCCCCGGCCAGGACGGTGATCCCCAGCAACGGCAGTAGGGCTTGTCCCATTGCCCGCCAAGGGATCCCCGGCAGGCGCTGGTGTAGCCGGATCCCCAAGCCAATCAGCGCCACCAAATTAACTCCTGCCGTAGCCAGGGCAATGCCCGGCGCTCCAAAAGCCTGCAAAAATAGAAAGTCCAGAAGGGCGTTTAGGCCAATCGCCAGGCCGCTGATGCGCAGAGGCGTAGCCCCATCCTCCAGGGCATAGAAGATCCGCACCAGCACATCCCGCAGCAGGTAACCGGTCATCCCCAGACCATAGGCCATGAGCAGGGCTGCCACCTCTTGCGTCACCTCCGGTGTAAAACGCCCCCGCTGGTAGGCCACTTGGACGATGGGCTCGGCCAACGCCACCAACAGCATCGACAGGGGCAGGGTTACAATCGTCGTCACCATCAGCCCTTGGCGGATACGCTGGCGCAGCTCCAGCCAGCGGGATCCATCCCCTGCCAACTGGGCATAGAGAGGCATCAAGGGCACCAGCACCATGTTGGAGAGGATTCCCAGCGGCGTCTGCACCAGAAGCTGGGCATATCCCAAGTTGCCGATGGTGCGATCCCCAGGTACGAAAGAGGCAAAGAACAGATCCACGTAAACGTTGATGTGGATCATCCCGGACGAGATCACCGCCGGCAACATCAGCAAGCCCACCGCCCGTACCTGCGGGGATCCCCACTCAAAACGCAGGCGCGGTCGCCCCAGCCCTAACCGCATCTGGATCGGAACTTGGGCCAACCACTGGGCAATGGCCCCAATGAGCACGCCCCAGGCCAGCAAAGACGGGATCCCCGTCCATCCCAGCGTGACCAGGATCCCGATCACCGCCAAGCTGGAGATCAGCGGGCTGAGGGCAGGCAAGGCGTAGTGTTCGGCGGCATTCAGCGCCCCAAAGCCAATCCCAATCCACCCTGAGAGCAAGGCCAAGGGGGCCATGATCCGCAGTTGCGCAGCAGCCAGCGTGTGGACTTCGGGGCTGGCTCCCGGCGCATTCAGGCGCACCACCCAGTCCGCTCCCCACCAGAGGCCCAAACTGACCACCAGGAGCAGGCAGCCCACCAAGGTGGAAATGGATTCCAGCCAAGCAGCCGCATCCTCTGCCTGGGGATCCCGCTGTTTTTTGAGGACACTAACGATGGCGCTGTGAAAAGGGCCGTTGATCCCTCCCAGCAAAATCAACAAAAAACCCGGCAAGATGTAGGCTACCCCGAAGGCGCTGTACTCCGGCCCCGAGCCATACACTGCTGCAATCAAGGCTTGGCGAACGAAGCCTACGCCCTTGCTGAGCAAGGTCGCCCCGGCCACCAACCCCGCCACCGACACCAACGAACGGGATGGCGATGCTGCAGAAGATCCTCCAGGGGTCTCCTCCCGAGTGGCAGACTCCTCCATCACCTTGTGTCTTGCACCCTAGCCACTGTCCCAACAACAGACCCACAACAGATTGCTGCCGGGATCCCTTTCTGAACCCCCGGCAGCCGCTTCCCATTATCGGGAATCATTGAACCTTCCGGGCAATTGTCGGGCATTGACCAGATCCGTTGGCGCTTGTCAGGCCAACAGTTGCCGTTCCCGCCAGCAGGACGGAGTCCTTTGGGTTTCCTCGACCAAGGTCATGTAGTACTTCCGAGAGGAGACTTGAGGGAAGACAACCGCTGCTGGGATCCCTTGCACCTCAGGGATCCCTGCCGTCGCCCCTGTTGCGGTAACACTTCGATACGGGAAGGCGAAAGACTGAGGCAGCGCCACAGCCACGGAGCCAAACCCTGGTGCCGAGCGGACCAATTCTGACAGCTTTGAATTGCCGCAGAGGGATGCACAAACTCATGGGTGATAACCCGATAGGTCAGTTGCAAAGGACTCCGTCCCGCTAATGTAAACAGCAAGGGCCCAGAAGCACCACCGCTCACAGCAGCTCGTCGATCAGCCGGAGCACCTGCTGCAGCTCAGCACCGGGGATCTTTTGATGTTCCAGGTTGATCTCCACCAACTGTTTGAGGGCGAGGAGTTTGAGGTTGGCCTCCACCGCCGCCGTCGCAATGGCCTGTGCTGCCGGCAAATAACCACTGGCCCCCAAATCCAAAAGGGCAGCCCGCCGCAAATGGATGTTGTGGTGATCCAACACCGACAGCAGACGCTGGGCAAAGGCCGGATCCCCGGTGAGACGATAGCAGGCCCGCGCCGCCGCACATTGCAAGCGAATGGAAGTGTGCTCTAGGTAAGGACGGATTGGCTCCAGAGCAGCGGCCACCTGCAGTTGGCCAAGAGCCTCGATAATGGCCTCCAGGGCGGCTTGGGCCTCCGTCTGCAGTCCTTGCTCCACACAGCGCAGCCCTTCCAGCAAAGCGGATCCCAGCTTTTCCACTTCATCGGGATCCCTGTTGAGGTTGTTGGCAAAAGCAATCTCAACCAGTGCCTGGGCAGCGGCTGCCACCACTTGGCCATCAGAGCAAGATAAAGCCGCCTTCAGGGGCGGGATCCCGGCCAGGGATCCCAGTTTACCCAAAGCACGAGCAGCATTGCGCCGCAGTGGATATCCCCCTTGAGCAGTGCGATCCGTCTCATCGGCCAGGGCCTCGATCAGCGCAGGGATCCCTTCGACGATGCGCATGCGCCCCAGCCACCAAGCAGCATAGTAGCGTTCCCCCGGATCCCCGTGGCGCAGCTTGGCGATTTGTCCAGCCGGGGTGAGATCCACCGACGGATCGGGATCCAGAGGAACAGCAGGGGTCATGGAATCGACAACGGAGAAGACACCGAGACGGGATCAAGCGCTGCGGACACTGACGATCTTGGCGCCCGATTTGAGCAACCGCTGCATTGTCGCCGACAGTTGATCGGCAGAGACGAAGATCTGCTGGTTGGATTTGCGCACTCGGCTGGAAGTGGCCAGGGCCGAAGGGGGATTCAGCAGTCGGGTCACTTCCACACAGAACATGCGATCCGACTGGCCCGTTGGCGGCCCCAGGTGTTTGGAAATGGGGCTGGGCGGCAACAGGCCCCGCACCCCAATGCGGCGGATGGCCGGGGTAAACCCGGTGGCCAAAGGCATCATCAAACGGGGTCTGGGCCCTTGGGAGCGGTCGTTGTTGGCGTAGCCCCCGTAGAGGGCAAAGAGGTTGGTAAAGTCGCGGGTAGAATGGGCCTTGCGGTATTCAAACCCCCGCGGGTAGGGGACGATGTTGTCTCCAAAAGCCTCCAGGTATTCTGGGCTGTCGATGTAGGAATCGATCTCCGCCCCATGGCCCCCGGATTGGTAGATGTCCAAATGGCGGGCAATGTCTTTGGGGCTGGTGGGAGCGCGTCCCAGCAGATGCTTGAAATTAAGCTCAATGGCACGGGTTTGCGAGTTGGGGTAGAAAAACCGCTTCTTATAGGCTTCCGACTTGGCGAGCAATCGCACAAACTCCCGCACCGTCAGGCTGCCTTGGCGCAGCAGCGATTCTGCACTGGCCAGCTCCTTCCTATCGGCCCCAAACAAATGATCGTTGCCCAACACCTGACGGTAGATGGCCCGCAGCACCGCATTGAGCTGATCCTGACTGGCATTGGGGCGCAATTCCAGTGGGGTGGTCTCCGTGATGCCCCGGATCCCCATCCGGCTGGCCGCTGTGATTGCACTCATGCTAGTTCCCCCGATTGAACTGAATGGACACAGATTGACAACAAGCTTGCGTTTAGGGTTGTTTCGATAATTCAGAAATCAAAAATCGACAGCCCTAAGCTGCATGAGAGCAACAGCGGTACCTTCCCTTTGGGGAGACCGATCCGCAAACCCGCGTGGTCAAACAGATCTCTCCGCCACGTGAGAGGCTTACCACCGTTGCCCTCAACAACCTTTCCTCGCCATTCCCCCCGGCTTGTGGGATGAGCCAACTGGCTAGCCGGCGTCGCCCTCTTCAAAGGGATCCCAAACTGCAGAACTTAGCTGAGGGCGTTGATGGCGTAGTCGATGTAGGTGTTGGCCTCGGTGGCCGCTTGTCCGGTCAGGCCGTGGTTGGCTTTGATGTAACGCAGGGCTTCGATGAACCAACTGGGGGAGAGTTCAAAAGCGGCGTTGATCTCGCGGATGCCGGCCAACTGATACTCGTCCAAAGGACCGGTACCGCCGGCTACCAAGCAGTAGGTGATGTAGCGCAGGTAGTGGCGCACGTCGCGGGCACACTTGTCTTTGCCGGCTTGGGTGTGGCACTGCCCACCGGGTTGGGTGGTGTAGGGGAACTTGGCGTAAACCGCTTCGGTGGCACCGCGCACCAGCTCGTCGGCACGGCTGCTCAGAACTCGGGCAGCTTCCATGCTGGCGGCAGCCCGCTGAAAACGGCCATTGATGGCCTGCAATTCGCTGTTGCTCAGGTAGCGCCCTTGGCTATCGGCAGTGGCGATGGCGTCAACAATTGGGGTTTGCATGATTCAAAACGCTCCTTTACTTAACTCAAGCTCAATGCAAAAAACAAAGCAAAAGATTCAAAGTCTCAACTGCAAAATGACTGCAAAAAAAGTTGCCTTTCCAGGGATCCTCGCCCAACCTGAGTTGCCTTAGATTCGAGAGAGGTCTTCACAACTGGATCTGGACACAACAGCAACTTCAACCCAAAAGGGATCAAACCACAGCAGCAGCAGCGCGATCGAAGTAGGATTCGATTTCGGCAATCAAAGCGCTGCAGTCGCCGCGGGTGATGCCGTTGGGGTCATTCACCACTGCCACCGCGGCCTTTTTCATCTTTTGGATGCCGTTGGCCACCGAGCTGCCGGGAGTGCCCAGGGCTTGATAGGTTTCCCGCAGACCGTTCAAGCAGCGCTCGTTCAGCACACTGGCATCTCCGGCTGCCACTGCGTAGGTGATGTAGCGGAGAATAATGTCCATGTCTCGCATACAGGCGGCTACGTTACGGCTGGGGTAGGCAGGCCCACCGGGAGCGTTCAAATTGGGCTCCTCGGCGAACAACTGACGGATGGCATCGGTCACGATCTTGGAGGCATTGCTGGTAAGGCGGTTCACAGCGTCCAAACGCTTGTTCCCCTCGGCAATCACCTGCTGGAGAGCGGCAAACTCGTTCTCTCCCAAAAAAGCGCCTTTGGAGTCAGCTTGGGCAACCACTTTGCCAAATACATCGTTCATGGTTTTGAATCTCCCTAGCAAAAGTAAAAGAGGTTATGAATCCACATTCCCTGCAACGGCTCAGAGAGCACCTGCCGGCCAGGAATGCAACACTGCTTGGATCCCTAGTGCCGAGAGGTGCTGTTTAACTCACAGAACCGCCGACGGGATCAAAGCCGATAGAACCAAGATGAGCAAGCGAAGCTCGCTCCCAGATCCAGGCCGCCATCTACGGGCTCGGACTTGGACAAGAAGCCTCAACCGCTGCTGGCAACCTCAACTGGCAGACGAGAAGAAGCTGGCTCGCCTTGTTTCCAGTCTTTTTCTACCGCGAAGGCAGAAAGTGATGAAATCAAAAAATGTAAATCGGCTTTACCTCGCGCAAAAAGGCCTAGATCGCTTTCCAATCTGGGATCCTGACCAATGCTCCCCATCTTTCGCAGCGGCAGTTTTTGACAAAAGAGAACGTTTCTTTACTTAACTTTACAACGTGAAGAAAAATGTCGGACTCGGCTGCGGCTTTGCAGCCTAGAAGGAAGCCATTTTCAGTGTCGGGGCGAACATTCTCATAAAGGACACATAATTTAACACTTGCCGCAATCCTGGGGCGGGCCTGAGGTTGGGGCAAAATCTGAGAAGGTCTTCCTCGATTACCGGAAATTTTCGGTACACACCTTTACAGAAATTTTGGATACCCGCTTATGCCTACTGGGTCGGATCGCACCCCTTCCCCAGAGCTGCTGCAGATGGCGCGTTGGCTGGCAGGAGACTTCAGCAACCAAGAGCAAGCCTGGGAGAATCCACCGTTTTTTGCCCAAATCCGGGTGGCCTATCGCCCCTTACCGGCCCACGTTTTGGGCGGGATCGGCTTTTATGTGGAGCAAGCCTACAGCGGCCATTTGGAGGATCCCTATCGGCAGGCGGTGGTGGAATTGACTCAGGTGGGCGATGGGATCCTGATTCGCAACTATCGCCCTTTGGAGCCGCAGCGGTGGCGGGGCTGTGCTCGGGAGAGGGCAGACCAACTGAGTCAACTGAGGGCTGCCGACCTGGTCTATCTAGAGGGGTGTGATGTGCAGGTGAAGAGGCAGGGATCCCTGTTTGTCGGTGCAACGGAGCCGGGGTGCCGGTGTTGCGTGGTGCGCAACGGCCAAACCACCTATTTGCAGACCACCTTGCAGCTAAGCGAGAGCGAGTTTTGCAGCCATGACCGAGGGATGGATCCCATTACCCACCAACAGGTTTGGGGAGCTCTAGCGGGCGCTTTTCGCTTCCAAAAGGTGGTCGATTGGCAGGCAGAGCTGCTGCTGTAGGTTTTGGCCCTGCCAGTCCTGCAACTCCACAGTTGACGGCGCTATTGCGCATTCTCCCTCAGCCGACCTTGTGTAGACTGTCGTTGGCCAGGATCCAATATTGCCGCGCGATGCTTCCGGGTTCGAGCATGCTGGCAATGGGAATGCTCTTTGCCGCTTGCAGACAGAATACGCTCCTTATCGGTTTAGTGTGGGTGTTCAATGCAGGTGAGGTCAAGCCCAAAGAATGAGCCACGGTCTGGGCGGGCTTGGCACAGCCCTTGGGGAATGGCAATCGCCCTGGTTGGGATCTTGGCTTTGCTGCTGCTCGGTGCTGGATGTTCTGTCCAGGGGGAATCTGCAGCTTCCCCCCCTGTATTGATCCCTCTCCCGCCTCAACCGGGAACCGAGTCGATTCCCATGCCGGTGCGCACGCTGGGCAACAGTCGCTTTAAGTTGCTGGGCTTGAATGTGGAGGTGGCCGGGGCCAATGCAGAGTTGCTCTTGGATACGGGCTCGGCAGGTTTGCGCATCATAGCGACGGCGGCAGGTCGCTTTGGCCTGGAACGGACGGGGATCCCTTCCACTGTGACGTTCGGAGATGGCACGCAATTTATTGGGGTGTTGGCCCGCGCCCCCTTCAGCATAGGAGGGATCCCCAGTCGAGAGCCGGTGACGATTCAGTTAATTGACCGGATCACCTGTGTGGACGCGCTGGTGGCCAGTTGCTCAGAGAACCTGTTTGGAGAAGGGCGGCCCTTTGCCGGGATCCTGGGCACCTCCTTGGATGAGCGCAGCCCCGACCGCGAGCTCTTTAGTCCGCTCACCCGCCTTCCAGGCAATTTTCGCTCTGGGTACATTATCCAAACGGGGGGCTTCAACTCCACCCAGGGCCTGTTCACGGTTGGCCTGACGGCTGCCAACACCGCCGGCTTCAATTTTCGGCAGTTTCCCCAGGTGGGCAGCTTTCCCGATGGCACCCCCATCTGGCGGGATGAGGCTTTGCAAGTGGCCTACAGCATCAGCAACACCTCCATTCAAAATACCCTCAGCCCCACCGTTTTTGACAGTGGTTCTTCCGACATTTTTCTCAATGTCAGGCTGTTGGGGGCAGCTCCCTTCTCCACCTCGACCTTACCCCCTGGGGCAGAGTGGCGAGCGGTATTGGCGGGAGCTTTCGACTACCGCATTCGAGTTGGCTTTCCCGTTACGCCCAGTCGAGATCGGATTTTTGTCAACGGCAACCAGGGGGCGCAACTGTTGGGCATGCCGCTGTTTTTCAATATCGACGTTGCCTTCGATGTTGAAGGCGGTCGGATTGGTTTTCGCGTGCGTTGAGACAAAGTTGTTTTGAACCATCCCAAACGTTGGGATCAATTGCGGAGAACAACTTGCTATGGTCGGTCGAGGCTTGAAAACCGGGAACAGCAGGCTGCGCAGATGGCCTTGGGTTTGGGGGCTGCTGTTGCTGTGTTGGTTGGGGCTAGGGGGGCCAGGGTGGGCCGTGAGCCTTGGGGATCCCTTGCCAGAATGGGCACAGCCCATGCAGGTGGGGCGACAGCGCTTGCGCGGGGTGGAGCAATACCGAGGTCAAGACCAGATCCGCGCCTATGGAAACGAGGCGGGACGGGTGTTTTGGATTCAAATCCGCAGTCATTCAGAGCTACCGCCGGATTACCGGGAGTACTTGGGCGAATACCAACACTTTCCGGTAGAAGTCGTAGAAGTGGTACCGTTGCGGGCCCGACGGCTATGCTTCCGCCAGGGGGATCGCAGTGCTGAGTGGCAGGTGGTGGGCATGAGCGGTCGGTTTCAGGCAGAGGCAATCAGCGAAGACTTGGCTCCGCAGCCGTGAGTTCCACCTCTTCTTGCCCCACGAGCACCGGCTGCCGTGAGGGCTGAGACCGTTCTGCCATCAGTTGCCTGTATAGGGGCAGGATCTCATCCAAGACCGCTTGGGCAGTGGGGTAACGGGCATCTGCGTCGGGAGCAACCATGCGCTCCAAAATGGCCAGCAGGCGGGGATCCCCAAAGCCGAAGGGAATGGCTTCTGCCAAGGAGCCACCAATCTGCGGTAGCACTCCCGTAGACATTTTCACCGCCACCCGTCCAAGGGCAAAAATATCGCTATTGAAGCGAGGGGAACCAGACAACTGCTCAGGAGGAGCGTAGTCTCTTGTACCAATGAAGACGCCAGGGAAGAGGTCTTGGGCGAGCTGGTTATTGATGTGTCGGGTGGCACCGAAATCGATCAGGACGAAATGGGTGCGTTTATCTCGTCGGGTTTGGATGATATTCGAGGGCTTGATGTCGCCGTGGATAACGCCGTGCTGATGGACAAAGACGAGGATCTTGAGAAGCTCGCAGAGGAAGTAAGCGGTCTGAACCGGCGACCAGATCACTCCCCGGTTGGCGTGTTTCTGCAACGAGGATCCCCGAACAAAATCTTGCACGGTGTAGAACTGCCCGCCTTCTTCAAAGTGGGCCAACAGCTTGGGAATATTGGGGTGATGGCTTATCTTCTCCAGGATTTCAGCCTCTCGTTCAAAGGCTGCCTTGACAATTTCCGCTGCCTTTTTGTGCTTCTCTGTATGATCTTTCTCCTTTTCGTTCTCCCTCCATCGCAGCTGCTTGACCACACAGAGAGGATTGCCGGGGCGATGGGTATCGCGGGCTAGATAGGTTTGGCTAAAGCCGCCAATGCCAATCAAACGTTGAATTTGGTAACGCCCGTTGCCAACCCGGTTTGGTTGCTTGCTAACACGGGCTTGCTGGGCCGCGACCAAAGCAAGTTGTGAACAAATACGGGCCAGCACAACCTCTGGAACAAAAGGTTTGGTGAGGTAGTCATCTGCCCCCAGGTCAAAGGCAGCCACCATTGCCGCTGCATCATTGTAACTGGAGAGGATCAACACCGGCAGCTCTATGCGGGAACGAGCCGAGCGGATCATCTGCAACAGCTCCAGCCCATTCAGCTCCGGCAGCGCTAACTCCATCACCACCAGATCTGGAAATTGATGAAGGACAGCTTCCAGAGCCTCGGTGCTGCTCTGCGCTTCAAGGACACTGTACCCAGCTTGCTCAAGGTGGGATCTCAACTGCTGGTTGACTGCGGGATCCCTGTCCACCAGCAGAATTTTGCCAAGCCGTTTTGCAGAGGTCATCGCAAGCGCCCGCGCAACCCTAAGCTGAGTATATCCAATAACAGCGGGGATACAGGGGTATTGCAATTGCCAGGCCGTGAAAGAACGGGCTGGGATCTGCACCCGCCGGCCTTGCTAGGATTGGGGGGTGGTTGGGTGTTGCGGCTATGGAGATAAATGAGGTCTGGAAGACCTTTCTGAGCAATCCTGTTCCGTTCTGTGGCGGTTTTCTCAGCGGCCTGCTGCGTTTGGATGTCAAGCAGGATCCCCTGCGCAGTTGGCTGGAGTCCCAGGGGCTGAGGGTGGAGGAGCCCCCGCCTTCTGGTCGCTCCAATGGCCCTCAGTCCATTTCCATTGAATAGGCATACTCAATTGGCGGGCAGAGAGTAGGGATCCCTTCCAAACGATTCCTCTCAGGTGTCGGAAGCGCTCCGAGCCAGACGGAAGTGACGGCAAGAAGGGCAACAAGGATGGTGTTGGGAGGTGAGCTGATGTTCCCTGAACAGTCCCAATTCAGGAAGCGGCAGGGATCCCTTCCAGGCTGTGGCTACCTCTGGGGGGTTGTGTTCCTGGTAACGGGGCTGGTTGGTCTGCCGTCGGGGGATCCGGCCTTGGCCCAATCGCATCCCTCTCCTCTTGCCAGCTCTGAGTCAGATCCCCAAGCTTGGTTGGAGCGCTACAACGCTGCCCTGGGGGAGTTGCCCCCTTTGCCCAACTTGCAGTATCGCCAGCAGGTGCGGGTAGAGGGATCCCAAACCTTCACGGCCACCTTGGATGTGCTCTACCGCCGCGATGGCAGTTGGCAGGCTTGGGTTGCCGAAGGGGATCGCATCCGCCTGTTGGATTCACGCCAATTGGAAGTGGTGAACCAATCGGATTTGCTCAGGCTGTATTCGGTATACGTGAACCGGCCTGAAGCCCTCTTGCCCTCGGTGAGCTTTCACTTAAAGGCTGATCCCAACCGCTATCGCATCCTCTCCTCAGAACCGGCAACTTTGGCGGGATCCCCTGTCCAACATCTGCGCCTAGAACCCATCCAGGAGGGCCAGTTGCGGGAGCTGTGGCTGGATCCGCAGTCGGGGTTGCCGCGGCAGGTGCTGCTGTTTTTGTCGGGGGTGTGGGGACAGGCTTATGCCCTGATGGGGTTTGTGGCTGTACCGGGCCCAGGGGGGGAGCGCTACTGGCTGCCGGAGAGCACTCGCATCAACTTGGGCTATGGGTTTTGGACCTTGGAGGGCTTGAACCGCCGCGTGTTTAGGGGATCCCTTTCCATCCAGCACGACTATCAGGACTACCAAATCCTACCGGAAGGTGAGGAGTTGCGCTTTTTGCCTTCGCAGCCCCCTGTAGATGCCCCGCCGGTGGTAGCCGGCCTGCCGGGGAGTTCATCCCCGATTGAGTTGGGGGATGTGCAACCCTTGGGGGTGGACGAGCAAGGTAACCAACAGTTCAGACTGGGCTTGGGCAGACGTACGGCCGCAGATACCCCCTTGGGAGACCGCATCACTGCCTTTAACCTAACCCGACCGACCAGCCGCAACGCATTAACCCAGATCGATACCCTGGCCCTTTTGCCTTTGGGCGGCGACCAGTTGCCCATCTATCTCTTCCAATTCGACACAGGCCGTCCCCTTTCGCCCCTGCAAGGGGTGGAGCGCCCGCGGGTGGATCCCAACGAGGTCTTCGCTCCCAGACCCCCTGCCATCAAACTCTTTGGAGATTAGTTCCCCAATGCTAACGGATGCTGCCTATGGGGTGATCCCCATCCTGCCCCGCCCGCCCGCCCAGGAAGACTCCCGACAAGGCCCTTCTCATCTGTATCTGCTCATCCAGCACCAAAAGGGGCATTGGGCCTTCCCGAAAGGACACAAGGATGGCTCCGAAAGCGATCTGGAGGCGGCACAGCGAGAACTGCAAGAGGAAACCGGCTTGACCGACTACCAGCTCCTAACCCTGCCCGGCCAGCCTAACCCTCTGACGCTGCAGGAAGCCTACACCTTTACAGATCCCGAGGGGAACCGAGTGGCCAAAACCGTTACCTACTACGTGGCCTTGCTGCCGCCTCAGTTTCCTCCTCCGGCCCTGCAGGTGCAACCGGAGGAGGTGGCCGCCTACCGCTGGTGCTCCTACCCCGAAGCCTTGGAGCAGATTAGCTTTGAAGAAAGTCGGCAACTGCTGCGCCACTGCCAAGCCCACCTGGAGCAGCTTTGGAAATTGGAGAAGATCTAAGTTCCGTATTTTTACGGAAGAGGTTTATGGGGTTACCCTTATCTTGTCTTGCAGGCTTTCCGTGGGAAGTTTCCGGGGAAGAAAGCCGGCAGGTGACCTGAGGGCTAGCCCTCACTTTTAGAGATTGGCTGATGGTCGGTGGTCGTTGATCTCCGCAGGAGAACTTTCTAAATGTGGATTGAATGCTGAAGCTGCCTTTAAGCCTCATGTGGCCTTGTCTTGTTGGGCTTGGCTTATCAAAGATCTCGTCTGGGCCAGAGCTGAGCTTGAACTGTATTCTGGAAAGCATTTTTTCACCAACTTGTGAGGTAGCTAAGACTTCAGTTATGTCGTCAACCTCAGCACAGGGAATTGCCCAAGCACATCCTCTCGACCCATGAATCGTCCCGCCGTCTGTATGGAAGTCTCTGCCCATCTGCTGAACGTGGAGGTTGGCTTCACCGGAGTTGTTCGGTATCTCAACGCCTTGGACAAAGGAGAGGAGCTAGGCATTTGGTCATTGGTGTTTCACCAAGGTCGCCTGGGGTTTGCTCACTACAGCTTGGAGCCTTTGGAGCGCCTGGATCGCCACCTGCGTCGGCTCAGCCATCAAGTCTTTTCTCTGACCCGCCCAAATTGCCTACGCATTCATCGGCAGGTGGAGGCGCTATTGGCTCAAGAGACTGGGCCTCTGCCTGCAGATCTTCTGGGGCTGAGTTGGATGGTGACGGAGCAACTGCTGCCTTGGGAAGCTGCGCGCAGGTTGAACGCTTGGATCGGTGAGGAGGTGCTGCAAAATCTGTTGCTGGTTCCAGGGGGCTTTCAGCAGGAGATCATCCCATTGGACAACGTGCCCACCCTGGGCCAGTGGGATGGGGGATCCCTGCTCGACTTGATCCAAAAGCGGCTACGGGCATGGCAATCTTTGGGGCCTGAGATCACCTCCCCCTACCAACGGCCCTACTTTGCCAGCCAAGCTCAGGCAGAACGCCTTCCCGCCGAGCAACAGGAACGGCTGGGCCGGTTACTGAAGGGGTTTAGCTTCCGCCAGTTGAGCGCCCTTCTTGATCAAGACGATCTCCAGATTGCTCGCCGCCTACATCCTTTGGTCAAAGCTGGTATCCTTGTCCTGCGGGATCCCCAGCCCCCTTTTGATCGGCTGCCCAAAACCTACTCAGCCAAGCTTGAGACAGAATTGCAGCCCTCAGAGACTCCCACTGTCCCTCTTCACCTGGCCAACGGGCTTGCAGATCTGGGCCCATCTCCCCAAGCCTCGAAAACCTGGATTGTGGCCTGTATTGACGACAGCGAAGCCATGCTCAGCGAGATCCAGCGGTTGTTGGAAGGGCACAACCTGGTCATTCACACCATCAGCGACTCTTTGAAAGCCCTGATGAAGCTGACCACCCTCAAGCCAGATTTGATCCTGCTGGATGTGGGTATGCCCAACGTGGATGGCTACCAATTGTGCAGCCTCATCCGCAAATCCTCTGTGTTGAAGGATGTGCCGGTGGTGATGGTCACGGGCCACAAAGGTCTGATCGATCGGGTTAAGGCGCGCCTGGTCGGTGCTACCGATTACCTGACCAAACCCTTTCGGCAGGAAGAACTGCTGCAGATGGTGTTTCGCTATCTCGGCTAGGGATCCCTCCAAAGGTTCGTCGAAAAAGAGATAGGGAGATGTCAATCATGGTGAAAGTTCTTGTGGTGGAAGATGTAGCCTCGGAGCGGCAGCTCATCAGCGATTACCTCCGCTCAGAAGGCTATCAGGTGGTAGCGGTGGCCAACGCCCAAGAGGCATTGCAGCAGATCCGCAACGACAAACCCGATGTGGTGCTGACGGACTTGGTCATGGAAGGCATGAGCGGGCTAGAATTGTGCCGCCAAATCAAGAAAAACCCGGAGACTCAAAAGTTACCTGTTGTGGCCTGTACTTCTAAAAATCAGGAGCTGGACAAACTCTGGGGCATGAAGCAAGGGATCGATCTTTACCTGACCAAGCCTTTTACCCGCGAAGACATTTTACGGGCCGTGAAATCAGTAGTGCTCAGCCCGAGCCCATGATTTTTGCCACTCCTGTTCCTGCTGAGTCGCGCCTTCAGTTGGGATCCCTGTGAGGGTCATGAATTGTTCCTAGGAGATGGCTTTAGAATTGGCAGAGCGAGAACGGCAAGGGCGGTAGCTTTCTCCCCACACAGCCCTACTTCTACCCATACTGGCGAGTTGTACTTACATCTGCAGTTGGGGGTAGACTGTCGGGCTCTTTTGCCCATGGCATTTGCCCAGGAAGCCCTTATTGTTAGCCCACACCACTTTACCCTTCTCCCCAACCAGCCCGCATGGGTGCTGGGCTTGTTCAACTATCGCAATCGCATCCTCTGGGGATTGGATCTGCCGCAATTTCTCGGCCTAGAGCCCTTGGACTTTGGGCAGCCCGAACACCACTTGGTGGTGATGCGCCCAGAATTTGGGGGCTCTGCATCGCCAGCGCGAACAGGCTTGGGCTTGGCAGTTCAACAAGTGAAAGGAGTGGCTCGAGTGCCCGCCGAGCAGATCCAACCCTTAACAAAAGCCCAGGCAGCACAAAACAACTTCCGGCTGGAGAACTCCTACGACTCTTGCAAAGGGCTGGTGTTGGAAGGGGATGAGCCTCTCTGGGTACTTGACCCCCTTGCCATTGTTCAAAAGCTCAACTCAGTTGATTCCTCGGCAAACCCTTGATCTTGGCGACCCTTTTCCCTAACTTACCCTCACTTAAAGGCAAAACTCTATGGTTTCCTTCCGTCCCCTCTTTCTCAAGCCTGCTCCATCTTCCCAGCCCCAGCGCAAAGTCGCGGGATCCCGTCTGGCCCTGGCAATCAGTTTTCCTCTAGGCATCAGCTCCCTGCTGTTTGCCGTTTCTGCCGGCAGCGTAGCTCGCACCTACTTCGAGTTCGAACCTGCGATCTCGCGGCAGTTCACCCTGCAAAACCTGAGCGATCAGGTGATCTATTTGGATGAAGTCTTGACCATGTCTGCCCGCATGGCCGCTGCCAGCGGGGATCTGTCCTGGGAAGAGCGCTACAACATCCATGTACCCCAGTTGGATGAGGTGCTAGCGGAGATTCAGCAATTGGATCCCGCCTCTTAGCGAAGCCTATGCAGCCAAAACCACAGCAGCCAACATCAAGCTGGTGGAATGGGAAGTGCAGGCTTTTGACCTAATTCGAGCTGGCGAGCAGGAACGGGCTTTCAACTTGCTGCACAGCCCCGAGTACGAAGAGCAAAAGCGCATCCACGCCGAAGGGATCAACCAAACCCTGGAGGCCATTCGCAGCAACATTCAGGCCAGCGTCCAGCTTTACGAGCAGGAGCTGCTGCAGGCTTTGATCTTTTCCGGCATCAGCTTCCCGATTCTGCTGCTGAGCTGGGGGATCATTTTGATCCTGGTGCGCAACTTTGTGCGGGAACGCAACGCCACCTACGAGCGACAAGTTTCCGACACCCGACTGGCCCAACGGTTTGCCGATATTGCCCGGATTCGCCAAGAGCAAGAGCTGATCGATCCCCTAACCGACTTGTTGGGCGAGATGCGCCAGCGCTTCGGTGCCGAACGAGTGGCCTTCTATCGCTTGACCGCTCCCGAAGAGGCGCAGGTTATCGCTGAATCCCACGACAGCCGCCTGCCCGACACCTTGGGCACCCTCCTCCGCAGGATCCCGGCTCCGATCCAGCAGGCTCTCCACGGCGGGCAAGTTTACGCTTTTGGCCCGGTGCCTAGGCCAGATCTGGGCGCCGACTACCTGCAGGGGCTGGCCACAGCCCAACTGAAAGCCGAGATGATAGCGCCGGTGGTGCGTGGCGATGAGCTTTACGGTTTTTTGGCAATAGGCCGCGCCCAAAGCCAGAGCTGGTCTGAGGGAGAACAGAAAACCTTGGCAGAGCTGGCCAACCGCCTGGGTCAAGCTTTGGGTAACCTGGGGGCGCTGGAGCAAAAAGCCGTGGCCGCCCAGGAACGGGAGCGGTCGGAAGCGCTGCAAAGAGAGCTGCTGCAGCTTATCAGCGAGGTCACAGAAGCCTCGCGAGGGGATCTCACGGTGCGGGTGCAGCTAACAGCCGGACAGGTTGGCATCATGGCGGACTTTTTCAACGTCATTATCGAGAGCTTGCGCGACATCGTGATTCAAGTGCAGCAAGCTGCCGGTCAAGTCAACCAATCCATTGGTCGTGACGAGGCAGCCATTCGCGAGTTGGCCGAGGCCGCTCTCCGACAAGCCGCCCAGATCGAAGAGACCTTGCGCTCTGTCGAGCAAATGACCCTCTCAATCGAGGAGGTAGCCGATAAAGTCCAACAGGCCGCCACGGCCATCAACAGTAGCTTGACCATGGATCGCACGGTGCAGAACATCCTGCAACTGCGGGAAACGGTGGCCGAAACGGCCAAGAAGGTGAAGCGGCTGGGGGAATCTTCCCAGCAGATTTCCAAGGTGGTGTCCTTGATCAACCAGATTGCCCTGAAAACCAACCTCTTGGCGGTGAACGCCAGTATCGAGGCAGCCCGTGCCGGCGAAGAAGGGCGGGGCTTTGCGGTGGTCGCTGAGGAAGTCGGGGCACTGGCGGCCCAGTCGGCAGAAGCCACTCGCGAGTCGAGCGCATTGTGGAAGGGATCCAACGGGAAACCAGCGAGGTGGTACAGGCGATGGAAACCAGCACTGGCCAGGTGGTGGAGGGAACCCACTTGGTGGAAGCAGCCAAGCAGAGCCTAGGACAAATTGTGGAAGTCTCGCGGCAGGTGAACCAGCTCTTTCAGGCCATTGCCCGCTCCACCGATGCCCAGGCAGATGCATCTCAAACAGTGCGCCAGTTGATGCAGCAAATCGCCAACATCGCCGCCCAGACTGCAGCAGCCTCGCAACAGGTGGCCAACTCTCTTCAGGCTACGGTGGCGGTTGCCCGTCGGTTGCAGACTTCTGTGTCCGCCTTCAAGGTGGGGGAGGCGATCTAGCATGGGGCCGAATCCCACTTCCCTTGACCCACGCGAGTGGCAGGTTAGGCTGCAGTTTTTGGACGAAGCCCAGGCTTACCTCGACACCCTGGAGACAGGGGTGTTGGGCCTAGGATCCCAGAGTTTGGATCGCCCCCGTTTGGATTGCTTGCTGCGGGCTGCTCATTCCATCAAGGGCGGGGCAGCCATGATGGGCTTTCCGGTGCTTAGCGACTTGGCCCATCGCCTGGAAGATGGTTTCAAGATCTTGCAGGTGGCTCCTCATAAAGCCGACCCCGCGGTAGAGCGCAGCCTTTTGGCGGCGTTGGATTGCATGCGCCAAATAGCCCAGCAGCACCGCCAGCAGCGGCTTTTGGACGAATCTTGGCTGGCAGAGCGGGTGCAGCCTCTTTTCAATCAATTGCGAGAGCAGTTGGGAGAGTTGCAGCCTGAGGACAACGTCCAAGTTCTGGCAGCAGAGGCCGGGGGCGATATGCGGGTGTTGCTGTTTGAAACCGAGGTGGAGGCCTGTCTGCAGCGATTGGAAGGTGTGTTGGCCCACCCCGAGCAGCCCTGTTTGCGGGAGGAGTTTCTCATAGCTGCCCAAGAGCTGGGGGCGCTGGGGGAAATGTTGGATCTGCCTGCCTTTGCCACCCTGTGCGGCTCGGTAGTCCAAGCTCTGGAGGCGCTGCCGCCAAATGCCAAGGAGCAGGTGTTGCCCGTTGCTCAGGCGGCTTTACAAGCTTGGCGACGCTCGCAGGCCCTGGTGCTGGTCGGTCAGGTCGCTCTTCTCCCCAGCTCCTGGGATCCAGCAGAGCCTCCAGTTTCCCCCCCATCAGAAGCCCCTCCCCCCGCAATGACAGGAACCGCAAGTGTCACCCGCGTGCTGCTGACAGAATGCCAGGGGTTGATGTTGGCTTTTCCGGCCAACGCGGTGGAAGAATTGCTTATCCCCCCGGAGTTGTCTGCCGATTCCTTTCTCTGGGAAGGGGAGCAGATCCCTCTAATCCCTGTGGGACGCTGGTTTCGCTTCGCGCGCTGGCAGCCTCGCCGGGAAATTGACGAGACCCCCCTTCTCAACCGACCTGTGGTGCTGCTGGTGGTGGAAGACAACCAGCCCTATGGCCTGTTGGTGGATCGCTTTTGGCGGGAGCAAGAGGTTACTCTGCGCCCGGTGGAGGGAGGGCTGCCTCTGCCACCGGGATTCTCCGGCTGTACGGTTTTGGCCAATGGGCAAATCGCTCTTTTCGTGGATCCGCCTGCCCTCTTGAGCTGGCTGCTTGCCCAGCGGGATCAGCCCTGCCAGTCGGCAAGGGATCCCCTTCCCCAGCCTCGGCTTGCCACCCAGCCCACTCTGCTGGTGGTGGAAGATTCGGTCAACGTGCGCCGCTTCTTGGCCATGACCCTAGAAAGAGCAGGGTTTCGGGTTGAACAGGCCCGCGATGGACAAGAGGCCCTCGAACACTTGCAGAGAGGAATTCCCATCCGAGCGGTGATCACCGATATTGAAATGCCGCGGCTGGATGGCTTTGGCTTGTTGGCCCAGATTCGTGCCCACCCCCTGTATGACCAGCTTCCCGTGGTCATGCTTACCTCCCGCAGTGGCGAGAAACACCGCCAACTGGCCCAGCGGTTGGGAGCCAGCGCCTACCTCTCCAAGCCCTTCCAGGAACAGGAGCTGATCCAAAAGCTGCGGCAACTGCTGCAACCAGCCTCTTCAGTACCTTCCACTGGCGTTTTGACGGCGAGGTAGTCTATGCCCCTGCTTTCCCCTCTGCGCTTGCGCCGTCTGGCTCGGCAAGAACAACTGAGAAACCGGCAGACCTTGATTACTTTCCAACTGGGCTCCTACTGCTTCGGCCTGCCTGTTGAGCGGGCGCGGCGAGTTTTTAGCTGGGCAGAGTTTCAGCTTGCTCAGGAAGGCGGCCCCCAGCTTTTGGATACCGGTCGTTTGTTGCTGGGCCGAGGGATCCCTTTTCAACCGGAAGGGGTTATTCTGCTGCAGCCAGGCAGTTCTGAGGACGGATTACCCGACAAGATCGACAACCCAGAAACAGGGGCTCTGCCCATTCCCACCCAGCCCCTCCTACGCCGCCTGACATCCTCCCAGTTGCAGCCTCTCCCCAGCCGCTATGCAGCTCAGGCCCGCCAACGGGGTATTGTGCAGTGGATCCCGCCAGCCGAAGGCCAGCTCCCCCTGTTGGTGTTCGACCCTCATCTCTGGCCTGTCTGTTCTTGAGAAGGGAGAAGGGGCAGTTGCAGTTCTGGATTCTCCACGCGGGTTAGCTCCCAGCGGAAGTGCTCCCCACCCCGTCGCTGCCAATTCAATCGGAAGGGTTGCTCCAAGGCGTTCACCTGATCCCGCGTCAGGTTGGCCAAGGGGCCGCCGGCTCCCTCGATCACGAACCGGAGGGTGGCCTGTCCTTGGCGACTGGGATCCCCTGGGCCGAGCTGCACCTGCAGCCCTTGGGGTTGGAGGCGCAAGCGAAAAAATTGCCCGAAGATCTCGCGGCTGTAGGCCAGCGCCCGCTGCTTATCCAGGCCCCAACCATCGCTGTAAGCCTCAGAGACCAGCATCTCCACCTGATCCCAGTTGCGCTGCTCCACCGCCCGCAGCAATCTCTCCGTGTGGGCCCGGATTTGTCGCTCAGGCCGCCCGTATTGCCAAAAGGCTCCCACCCCGATGGCCAAGACGACGGATCCCACCACCCCCCAGCGCAGCCAGGGGGGAAGGGGTGAGGGGGGAGAAGAGACAGAAGCAGACAAGGGATCCCTCTTGGGCAGTAGGGGGATTGCTCCCTCTAGCCTACGGGATCTACATGTGAGAAGATCAAAGCCTGACCCCAAAATCTGTGCAGCCTCTGCCGGTCACAGCACGCTCCCGAAATTTAGCCAACCGGTCATGACCAAGTCCAACGACCGCCTACTGCTGGAGTTTGAGCAGCCTGTCGCCGCCCTAGAACAACGGATTCAGGAAATTCGGGCCTTGGCAGAAGAAAACGACATCGATGCCTCTGAGCAAATTCGCCAATTGGAAGCCAAAGCCGAAGAGCTGCGCCGTGAGATCTTCAGCCAGCTCACGCCGGTAGAACGGCTCCAGGTGGCCCGTCACCCCCGCCGCCCCACCACCCTGGATTACGTGCAGACCATCTGCGACGACTGGTTTGAGCTGCACGGAGATCGCCACGGCCAAGACGATCCGGCCATTGTGGGCGGGTTGGCCAAGCTGGGGGAGCAGCCGGTGATGATCCTCGGCCACCAAAAGGGCCGCGATACCAAAGACAACATCCACCGCAACTTTGGGATGCCCAATCCTGCCGGCTACCGCAAAGCCCTGCGGCTGATGGAACATGCCCACCGCTTCGGCCTGCCCTTGCTCACCTTCATCGACACGCCGGGGGCTTACCCAGGCGTCAAGGCGGAAGCTGAGGGCCAAGGAGAGGCCATTGCCACCAACTTACAAACCCTTTTCCGGCTGGAGATCCCCATCATCTGCACCGTCATCGGCGAAGGGGGATCCGGAGGCGCCTTGGCCATTGGCATTGGCAACCGCATCTTGATGTTTGAACACGCCGTCTACTCCGTGATCTCGCCGGAAGGCTGCGCGGCTATTCTCTGGAAGGATGCCAAAAAAGCCCCCCAGGCGGCGGCAGCCCTGCGCATTACTGCCCAAGACCTGCTGCAACTGGAGGTGATCGACGAGATCCTGCCGGAGCCGGTCGGCGGCGCCCACCGCGCTCCCCTGGAAGCTGCTCAAACCCTGAAGCAGGCCCTTCTCCGTCACCTAAAGGAGCTCTCTGCCCTCAGTGGACGGCAGTTGCGGGAGGAGCGCTACCAAAAGTTTCGCCGCATGGGAGCTTTCCTGGAACTTTCTGAATAAGTCTGAATAAGCTTATCAGAAACCTGGGTCTAAAACCCCGCCCTTAAGGCCTACGGCCCGCTGACGCGACAGGGCGGCTTTGTGCTTTCGCGTAAGCGGCACGGAGTGCTAAGCTTGGCTAAGGAAGTTAAAGTCAAACTTCCGCAGTCGGGATGGGGCAAAGCGCTCCGCGCCGCCGAGGCGAGCGCCCGACGCTTTCGCATTAGCGGTGCGTAGCACTAAAACGGACGTGGAGACTGCGTAAGCCTGGCTTGCCAGCAGCGGTTGTTGAAGCGTCAAGAATCCCTGCCCTTTAGGGTAGGGAGTATGTCAAGCGTACCTCTTTCCAGGGGAAGAGAGGCTCTTCCGGAGCTGCTCTGGGATGAGCTTCCGAAAGCGCTCCGCGCCCCCAGCCTGATCAAGGGGGGGCTAACTCCTACCAGGTCACCCGATCCCGCAGTTGCTCAATCCGGGACGGGCCAATGCCGTTGACCCGCTGCAGATCTTCCAGAGAAGAGAAGGGGCGGGCTTCGATAATGCGCTGTGCCAGGGCAGGGCCAATGCCGGGCAACTGTTCCAGCTCCGCCGCCGTGGCCGTATTCAGGTTAACCCGAGGGGATCCCCCAGCGTTGGCAGGAAGGGGGATGACAGAGTGCTCAGCACCACCGACGGGAACGACTTCCAGCAGCTCCGGCTCAGGTAGGGAAGCCGCAACAGGGATAGGATTGGGGCAGCGACGGGATCCCTCTTCTGCCTGTTGCTGCAGGCGGCGGCTGGGGCCAAAGCGGGCATCGGCAATGAGCCGGTCGAACTCCCGCACAAAGTGATCCACCACTCGGCTATTGCGGATGATCAGAAGGTTCTCGTCGTTGATGTGGTTAGCGGCCACTGACCAGTTATGGGATCCGGTGATCACGGTGGCGTTGGCGGTGCCGGGATCAACAATGGCAAACTTGTGGTGCAGCTTGTCCCCCAGGGCCAGGTTGGGTATCCCCACCGATTGGGCGGGCGTTGTCCAGGGCAGACGGGCTGGATCCACGGTACAGTCTTCGCCAGGCAGCAGGAGCCCCCACATCTCCAGAGTGCGGCTGTAGTCTCGGAAGGCAAAACCGGGGTCGAATACCCCGCGAATCTCTACGTTGCGCTCCTGTCGCAGTTGCCTGAGTTGGTTGGCAATGCCCGGATCCGTAAAGACGAACAGAGCCAGATCCACCTGTTGCCGGGCTTGGGCCAGGGTGGCAGCGATAATGCCGTTGGAGGTGGCTTCGTAGGGCAAGGAGCGGCTGGCCGGAGAAAAGTGAACCCCCACAATGGCATCGTCAATGTAAACCGTTTCCAGGGAACGCTTGAGCTTCTGCGCGCCGAAGCGGCTATCGGTCAAGCCACCGGGGCCATCACCCCACATGAGATTGAATTCCTCGGTGTAGAGGCGGGCCAGCTCCGGGCTGTCCAGCAGCAGCAGATGATTGGCGTTGCCGACGCTGCCGGGCGCGTCAAAATCCCCGTGAATATCGGAAAGAGTGAAATTGGCCGATCCGGTCAAGACTTTCTGCCCGTCGATCACCACAAATTTGTGGTGCATCAGGCCACTGCCTTTGGATCCATCGGCGGTATCATCCAGCCAGGGCACCTGGCCTCCATCCAGCAAGGCGTATACATCCCGTGTGGCAATCTCCTCAGCGGAAAACCGTCCATCCCGGTTCACATCCACCAGGTTACGGTACTCCTCAAACTTGCTGCGGCTGCGCTCGTCCAGCGTCTGCACTTGGTCAGGGGTGAGTTGGTGCCAGGCCCGCACGTAGGTGTTTTCGGTAATGAAGCGCACCGGGATCCCAGCCTGCCGCCGCTCCACCAGGGCTTGGGCAATGAGGGGTAGGTTCAGCTCTTGCACGGCAATGTCCACCGACTGCCGAGCGGAGCGAATCTGGGAAATAATCAACTCTTCCAGGTTGTAGCCATAGCGGCGGATCTGGCGGTAGGGATCCCGATAGGTACTTTCCCGGCTTTGGTTGAACTCCACCCGAATGCGGGGGTGCTGCGGCAGAGGAGCAAGGGTGGGCAGCTCCTGCTCTTGGGGGTAGGGTCTGGGCCGGGGGCCGACCCAGTAGCCGATCAAGACCAGAACGAGAAGCAGAGCAACCCAGGGCAGCCAGCGGCGGAGTTGCCGCAACCACGACGGGATCCCGTTCATGGCCTTTCTCCTCTCCAGCAATCACAGCCCTAGGATACCGAACTTTACCGCAGCCGTTTCTGCGCCAAGGTGCTCTTTGCTCTGCTCTGGGGCCACCCGTGAGAGAAAGGCTTTTGACCGCGGATATTCAAGCTTCTAACGGCATCATCCACGTCATCGATGCAGTCTTGATCCCGCCGCGTTAGGAATTGGGTCGCCACTTCGGGCATCATAGAGGCATCGAGATCCAGCGCTTTATTGGGGAGACTCAGCGTGGAGCGGCCTAAGTGGGTAGCAATTGTTACAGGGATCCTGGCCATTGCTCTGGGGGTAGGCTACTTGCTGCTGGCGCAGCTACTGGATTATCGCGGGGGCCAGTTTTTGCCGGCACCGCTGGAGCCGCCGGGGATGCTGGGAGAGGGACTCAGGCTTTTTTGGGGATCCCTTGCTTATTTGGCCGGTTGAGCTGAGGGCGTTTTGACTTCTCGTTTCCCTTTTCACTTACGGGTGGCTGATCCCCAACAAAACTCTCGACAAAATTGTATGCTCAGCTACAGCAAGCCTTATGCTGGAGAAGCAGTTGCAGATCCAGTTGGCAGCGGGGGCTGTCCTCTCGGATGGCCGGTCAACTTTGGCTTTTTGATCTGGAGATCTGGGCAGGCTGTGGGTTGGGATGGTGTTGTCGCGCTCCACTTGGGTGTGGTTATGGGTAGGGCTGGGTTTGGCGGCCCTGAGCCAATATCTGCAGTGGGTTGGCGGGATCTACAGCTTTGTGGCTCCTCATTCCCAGCCGCTTGCGGATCTGGTGGTGGGTGCCATCCTTGGGGGGACAGCAGCAGCAGGTCTGGCAGCGCGCCATTGGTGGCAGCAGGCTCGCCGACGGCAAAGGGCTCCAAGCCAGCGGACACAACCGCTGCGGCGGGTTAAGCTAACTCGGAATCAGGTGCAAGCCGATCTGGAGGATGCGGATTGCCTGATCCAGAAGTTGCAAAATGACATCAGTCGCCGTGCCCTGCGTGCCAAGCTGCAAGAGATCGATCAGCGGCTCAGCCAGGAGGAGTTGCACCTGGTGGTGTTCGGCACCAGTTCCGCTGGCAAGACCTCGTTGATCAATGCCTTGATGGGCCGACCGGTGGGCGAAACAGCCCCCACCCTGGGCACCACCCGCCAGGGATCCATTCACACCTACCAATTGGAGGGCTTGAGCAGCCCCATTTCCCTCACCGACACACCTGGACTGCTGACGATTGGGGGGGCAGGGGAAGCGGAAGCCCGCGCCCTAGCCCAGAAAGCCGATCTGCTGATCTTGGTGGTAGCCGGGGATCTGCTGGCTTCGGAATATGCCGAAATGCTGGAGTTGGCCCGAATGGGCAAATCCACCATCCTAGCTCTCAACAAAACCGATCAGATGCTGCCGGAGGATGTGGAGACCATCTTGGCTCATTTGCGCCGGCGCACCGCCGATGTTATCCCCGCTGAACAGGTGGTAGCCATCGCCGCCGATCCAGAGCCCCTGAAGGTTCGCTACTACTCCGAAGATGGCTCTGTGCGGGAAACTTGGGAGCCGCAGCCCCCCGATACAGAGGCTCTCATCCAACAGATGGCTCACCTGCTGCAGCAGAAGGGATCCCACCTGCGCTTGGCCAATGCTCTGTTGCAAACCCGAACCCTGACCGAAGCCGCCCAACAGGCCCTACAAGAGGAGCGCTGTCAACAGGGTCGCCAGATCGTGGAACGGATGCAGTGGGCCACCGCTGCTGCCCTGGCGGCAACGCCTCTTCCGGCTTTGGATGTGTTAGCAGGAGTAGCCATTCAGGCGCGCATGATCGGGGAACTGCACCAAGTGTTTGATCGACGCATTACCTTACGCCGAGCCCAGCAAATCGCCCAGAGTTTGGCGCAAATGGTGGTGCAACTGGGGGGGCTAGAGCTAGCCACCCAAGCTTTGGGCTCTCTGCTCAAGGCCAGCCCCTTGATGGTGATGGGGATCCCCCTGCAGGCGGTGATGGGGGCCTACCTGACGCGGGTGGCGGGGCTCAGCTACCTAGAGTGGCTGTCTTCTGGGGATCCCTGGCAAGAGGAAATCCTGCAAGAGCGGATTAGGCAGCAGCTCCAGAACCGTCATCCTCTGGCTTTTCTCACCCAACTGGCCCGCCAAGCCCATTCCAATAGCTAGTCGAAGCATCCATCTTTTCGCCGCCACAAGCCCAACCTATCCCATTCTCCGCCCGCTGCAGAAAATCCATTACACTGAGTACAGCTTTTTCCGACTTAACTTTGTAGAAGTTCTGTAGATTAGCAGGCTCCAGGTCACACAAGAGAGAACATTTGTACCAGCCATACTCAGTGTTGCCGGAAAAAGTTGCACAATTAATTACAAGTCAAACCCAGTCTATCGTCCTGTAGTCTGCTGCCCTAAACTGGCTTCGTTGGCACCTTATGTCCTCCATCAGCCCAACCTTGCCCATTCAGTGGATCGATGCGGATTCGGGAGAGGTGGTGGAGGAATGCCCCTGGGAGAGCAGTCCCCATCCAGGCACCTATGTCCAACTGGCAGAGCAGCACTACCTAGTTCTGGAAAAGCGTCATTCCTACCGGCTCCGGCAAGGCAAATACCACCTGTGTGGGATCCGCGCCTTGGTGCGTTCGGTCACCCCACCTCAGGAAGCGGGAAGGTTCCTAGGGGATCCCTCCTGTCGGTTTAATGCTCACTCGCCCTTGCTGCGCTGCGCCGTCAACCCCAGCGGGCCCTGTCAGGGCTGCCCCCACTACGAGCCGGTTCCGCGTTGCTAGCCCTCCAGCTCCAGAGCCAACACCTGGGTCAGCGCACGGTTAGTCTTTTCGCGAAACTCGGCCACGCTCACCCGTCCCAGCAAATACACGGCCAGCAACATCACCGCTGCCTCCACCCCAAAGACGGTGGCATAGGCAAGCACCGATGAAGTGGGGAAGAGAATGCGACCCAGATCAAGCAAAGCGCCGCCAATCAGGGTAGAAAGCGCCTGGGACATGGCCTGGGCCAGACCCCAAGCCCCGATAAAGGTGCCTGCCGTCTCCGCTGCCGTCAGATCCAACATGAGGCTAATGGCGCCATTGGTGGTAATACCGGAAGCTAAGCCAAACAGGATCATGCACAGTTGCAGCAGCCGTGAATTGCCTGTAAACCCTGATGCAATGGTGAGCCCAAAAGAAATGGCCACCAGCAGGCAGCCCAGACGAGCCGTCGTCTGTTTGCCCAACTTGGGCACGATGAAAAATCCGGTCAGCACGATCCCCGCCAAAATACCCAGGCTCCAAAAGGCGTTGAGCTGAGTGCTCTGGGCCACCGTCATGCCAAACACCTCGCCGCCGTAGGGTTCTAAGATCGGCTGCTGGATAAACAGGCCCATGGTCATCAACACCAAGAAGCCGAAAAAGATCAGGGTTTGGCGGCTGGCGGTCAGTACCTTGATGGCCGTGCCAAGGGTAATTTGGTCTTCCCGTCCGGCCAAGGTGGAACGGGATCCATAGCGGGAATAGCGCTTTTCCACTCCCCAGGTGGCGATCACCCCCAGCAGGATCACCACAGCTGGAATGATGATGAAGAGGCGGTTGATGGTGCTCTGCAGGTTGTCCGGATCCAAGCCCCGCAGCAGAACTGCCGAGCCAATGGCCCCGCCGGCAATCCCCACCATCAACATGGACCAGACGATCCCCACCAACTTAGAGCGGTTGTCCTCCTCTGACACATCCACCAGCAGAGCCGCAAAAGGTGTGGAGCAGGCACTGAGGCAGAGACCATAGAGGGCAAACATCAAACAGGCCAAGCCTATCCAGCCGTAGGTGGCTCCAGACCAGCCCGTAGCCGCAAAGCTATTCCCCAAACCCCACACCACCTGCACCCCCAGGAAGATGCAGACCGCAAACAGCACCGATCCCAGACGCACATAGCCGGTGCGATGCAGGCCAAACAGGGGCTTGGCATCCGAGAGCTGCCCAAACCAAACCCGAGCCGGGGAGACCAACTGGTGCATGGCCAGGGATCCCCCCACCACCGTTGCCGGGATGGCCAGCAGATCCGTGTCGATCATGACGCGGTTCAGCACTCCCAGAGTGAGCAGCGACATCATTCCCAAGCCCATCTGGAACAGACCCAGGCGGAACATGACATGCAGCGGCAAAGACTGAACCTGCATCTGAGGCTCTGGAGAAGCTGGAGTTACAGAAGCCACAGAAGCGTTGACCTCGGGATCCCGGCGGATATTGGCCATGATCTGGAATGATTCGAAAGGGTGCTACAGCCTTTTATCGTAGCCCAGGCAGCCTGGGATCCTGGCAAAAGCATGGGGTTGCCAAAAGTGAAACCGCCACACCCTCTCCCCTTTTGGGAGCTATCGTCAGGGCAGAGTCCCCCAGTCTACGATCATAGGAATATTGCTATGCGCGCCCCCATCCCCTGGCTGCTGAGTTCACTGAGCTGGGTGAGCGTTTCCCTGGCCGGAGCAGCTCTCGTCCCTACATTGATGGTGTCCACCTCGCAGGCAACCCCTATGGATTTTCCGCTCAGGTACATCAGCTCAACCCCGGAACGGGTCGCTACGAACTGAGCCTGATGCCGGTGATCCGCTACCCCAACTTTGCCGATCTGTCTGCTGACCTGCCCCTCGACAGCCTGCAGGTGCTGGTGGGCAATGAAAAAGGAAAACCCCTGCAACCGGTGTCGTTGCGAGAGCTGCTGGGGAATCTGCGCCGCTACTTACACGATCCCGACTCTTGGGCTGGCAACCGGAACTCCCTGCTGGCTCCACGGGATAGCCATGTGCTGGTGAGCGCCCAGGCCGCCTTTTTGCCTATCCCTGCCGGGGGATCCGCCCAATTCAACCCGGTGCTGTTCAACTACCAATCCTATCCCGGCAACCCAGCCGTACTGGCGATCTTGGCCACCCGCGAGGGCACCAGCATTACGGTAATTGAGAACCGCACCGAAGATGGGGTGGGCGGGGCTACTTGGGGCCAGCGCCTTTTCTTCAATCAAAACGGTGAACGGGCCAGCCTCACCGGGCAGCGCCTCAGCGATTTTCGGGCTGAGCAAGCCGCCAACCCAACCCCCAGAGATCCCAATTCTGCAGAAGTGGCAGAAGAAGCCCTGAATCTGGTGATGCTGATCCAAGTGCCTCTTCAGCAGCGGCAGCCGCCACGAAGGGAAGTTGGGGTAGTCCAAGCGCTTTCTCTTGTTCAAAACTTTGCTGGCCTCAGCAATGTAGAAGCTGCCGTCATCGGACATGGGCCGCTGAAAGGCCCCTTCACGGAAATCAACAACCTCGACATCGAGCGGGATCCCCGCTTTCCCATTCGGGTCACAATCCAGTTCTACAAAGCCACCGACAATGGCGTGGTCTCCGCCGAGGACATGGCCCAAATCCACCATCAAATTGCCCGCGTCTACCGAGAGGCCGATTACGTAGGCAGCTTAGTGATTCAGGGGGATACAGGCCGACCTACAGAGTACAACCGCGATGCAGAGACAGAGCGCCCCTTTCCCTTTCCTGGGTGGCCGTGGCGTTAGGGCCTGCTGCGCATTTTTCCCACAGCCTGCAAGCGGATGGCAGCATCTTCTCGCGCCTGGGTTTCTCCACTACACTGACTACTGACCTGACGCCAAGGGGAATGGGTGTCGGCCCGATATCCTCGGCAAAGTCAGGGTCTGCAGAGACAGTTGCCAAGGTCTTATTTTTTGAGGCCGAGGTGCTTGTCTGTACCAGCTCTTGCCCAAGGCAGTGGGGAGTTTTTCCTGCAACACTATGGCTGACGCAGTTCCCGTTCGGCGCTACGACCTGTTTGTGCAGGCTTCCCGGCTGCTGCAGCGCTACCGGCAGCTCACGCCGGAACTCCGTCCGATAGGGCTAGAGGTGGCTCTGGCCATCCAATACCACCGCGCTCAAGCCGGATCGGGATCCCTGCTGCCTTGGGTGGGATCCCCCCGCGGATTGCCCTTGCAGCAAGTGGCCCAGCGCATTTGCGACCCGTTTTACAGCAAAACCCATCCTCTTTTACCGACCTTGCCCGAAACCGGCGAGCCTTTGGTGTGGCCTCTGTTCAACCAGGGGGAAAACGGCTTGATCCGGCCCCTGGCCCCGAGTAAAGTGGGCGGGAAACTGGCGGAACGGCGCTGGCTCAAAGCCTGCAACAGCCAGGAAGGGATCGGCTGTCATGCTTTGGCGGCCCACCTGTGGCAAGACGAGCGCTTTTTGGCCGAAGACCGGGATCTCTGTCCCTTCCGCCTTTATGATGGGCGCTACCCCTTGAGCGTGGATCAAGGGCGGCAAACCTGCGGTTTTGACGATCACCCCTGTGGCTGGCAGCCGGGACACCCCAAAATGTTGCAGGTGGTGGGCAAGGGCAAGCAGGCCGAGATCCTGCTCCCCCACTGGACGGATGACATGTGGGCAATGCTCATTCCCTCCCATCGTCCGCTGCCGATTTACCCGCTCTTGGTGATGCTTTATTTTGGCCAAGAAACTTTGCAAAAGGGGCGGAGCAGCCTCTCCATCGAGCAATTTCGTCTGGATTTTCAGTTTAGCCAGTCTCAACTGCGCCTGTTGTTCGACACCCACCCTGAGCATCCCTTGAATCGACACCTGCTCACCTGGGCTCAGCAGCCAGAGGTGGAGTGGGGATCCACGGAACTCTTACCGCAGATGCCGCCCCTCCTGCATCAACCTGCCGGGGGCAAGGTGGTTCTGGATCCCGATGAGCCGCCTCAGTTCCGCAGCAGTGGGATCCCTCACAGCGCTGGGACAGACCCGCTGATGGCAGAACGCCGCCGTCGCCGTCAGTTGGAGCGCAGCGAACGCCACAACGAGATCCTGCACCATTTTCGCCGCTGGTTCCGCCTGGCTGGACTGGAGGTGCGCGAAGACCAACACACCTTTGACTTTTTGGCAGTGGCGGACGGGCACCTGCTCTTGGCCGAAGTGAAGCTCCTGCACCACAAAGATGCGGCAGAGGCTTTGCAGGAAGTGGTGGGACAGTTGCTCTACTACGAGCGCTTTGCCCTTGGCCCCTGGATCGAGCAGGGCTTTTCCGTCCAGAAGGCCGCCGTTTTCGATGGACCGCCGCCGGATCCCTATGTGCGATTTCTAGAAGACCTGGGCATTGCCACCTACTGGATCAACGAGCAGCAGATGATCGATGGGCCAGAAAACTCTTTGCGTCTGCTGCGCCAGATGGGGGTGCGGGTGCGACCGGATCCCGAATTGGGTGATTAAGGGAACAAGCCTGCCTATGTTCTCCCCTGAGTTTTGAATCGGGCGGGGGTAGTTTCCTGATTTCTTAAGTACACCTTAACTGCCCCTTTACTCAGATTCCTTCCTGAGGATGGTATCCGTATAGACGGTAAAAATACGAGATTCTTTGAAGTTTCGGGAGGAGTGAAGCAGGTGTGGTCTAGGGTGACTTTGCGTCGTGCTGCCCAATCAGTTGTGGTGCTGATTTTTGGGTTGGTGCTTTTGGTTTCCCTAAAGGGGTGCGGCTCCAGAAGGAATCTTTTGCCGATACTTGCACCTGTGCCAGCACCGACTCCAACTTCATTCAACACCCACGGCCACACCGACCCCAACTCCAACACCCACGGCCACACCGACCCCAACTCCAACACCCACGGCCACACCGACCCCAACTCCTACTCCAACGCCAGGAGCCTGCGATCCCAATGCCAACCTGACCCTGATTGGCACCGTACAGGGGAGTGGCTTCGCTTCCCCCGTGGTGAACCAAACGGTCACGGTTTCTGGAATCGTGGTAGGGGACTTTGAGAATGAGGGAGTGGCTGGCCAAACCTATCTCCAGGGCTACTACCTACAAGATGATGGTGACGGGAATCCCGCCACATCAGATGGCATCTTCGTTTTCAGTGACACGGCTAATAACGTCAGGCTTGGGGATAGGGTTCAGGTGACGGGAACGGTTGCCGAGTTCCGTCAGCAAACCCAGCTCTCCAACGTCACCAGCTTTACTATCTGTAGCTCCAACAATCCGTTGCCGGCCCCAGTGCAGATCTCTCTGCCGCTGACTGCCGAGCAAAGGGAAGCCCTGGAAGGAATGCTGGTCACGTTTGGAAATCAGCCCCTGTTTGTAACCGACTCCTTCTTGCTGGGACGCCACGGGGAGCTGAGTGTGGCCACAGAGCGGTTGTTCACTCCCACGCAAATTGCGGCTCCCAGCCAGGCAGCTGCCATTCAAGCGGAAAACGACCGAAAGCGGATTCGCATTGATGACCGGCTGCTCACCCAAAACCCGGATCCGGTTATCTACCCCACCCCGGGTGGCCTGAGCGCGGCCAACACTGTGCGCGGCGGCGATCGCGTCAGCAACATCACCGGGATCATGACCCAGTTGCAAGGCCGGAATGTCAGTGGCGATGTGGATGCTACCATCGACTACCGTATCCACCCCAATGATCCCAACAACTTGCCCAGGTTTACAGCCACCAACCCCCGTCCGCAAACTCCACCCTCAGTAGGGGGATCCCTGAAGGTAGCTAGCTTTAACCTGTTCAACTACTTCAACACCTTCGGCAACGCCTGCTTCCCCAATAACTCCTCCTGTCGAGGAGCCAGCAACGCCACCGAGTTCACCCGCCAGCGGGATAAGCTCATCGAGGCTATTCGCCGCATGGATGCTGATATCGTGGGCCTCAACGAGTTGGAAAACGATGGATACGGTTCGAGTAGTTCCATTCAGGATTTGGTGAACGGTCTCAACCAGGTCATGGGGGCAGGAACCTACGCCTTTGTGAATGTTGGAGTGTCCAATCTGGGCGGCGATGCCATCACCAACGGCTTTATCTACAAGCCAGCTACGGTTGAAATTGCCCCCGGCACCAACCCGGCCTTTCTGGACACAGGGGAATTTACCCAAGGCCCTGGACGCTTCCATCGTCCCCCTCTGGCTGTAACCTTCCGGCAGCGGAGCAACAACGCTACCTTCACCGTCGTGGTCAACCACTTCAAGTCCAAGGGTTCTCCCTGCGATCCTATTGACAACGATCCCTTCCAAGGCAATTGCAACGGCAACCGTACCCGAGCCGCCCAGCAACTCTTGAGCTGGCTCGCCACCAATCCAACTGGCTCCACCGATCCGGATGTGTTGATTATGGGGGATCTCAACTCCTACGCTATGGAGGATCCGATCAAAACTCTGGAGGCGGGCGGGTTCACTAACCTCAATGGCCCCAACAGCTACTCCTTTAGCTTCCAAGGACAGTGGGGATCCCTGGATCATGCTCTGGCCAACAGCAGTCTGAGACCCCAAGTTACAGGCTCAGCCAAGTGGCACATCAACGCTGATGAGCCGGTGAGCTTAGACTACACCCTGAGCTTCAAGAGTCCCTCTCAGCAGAGCCTCTTCTACGCCAGCGATCCCTTCCGCTCTTCCGACCACGATCCAGTACTCGTCGGCTTGAACCTAACTCCGACCCCTCCTTCCGTTAACCTGCCTCTGACTGAAGGCTTTGATAACTGCACCCCTGCTCCAGCCGGCTGGCAGATTGTGGATGTGGACGGCGACACCACTCGTTCCTGGCGTTGTGTCACTTCCTTTGCCGAGGCCAACGCTTTCAACGGCCAGCAACCGGGTGATGACTGGCTGATTACTCCTCCTCTGAACCTGGCTTCCGTCAGCAACCCAGTTCTGACCTTCCGCAACCAGAAGAGTTCTTTTAGCGATAACGGCCTTCCTCCTTCGCAACAACTCAGCGTTCTCTACTCCACCAACTACAGCGGTGCAGGCACTCCAGAGGCAGTGAAGGCAGCCACCTGGACTGCTCTGACGATTCCCACTCTCTCTACGGGTAGCTTCGTCGATTCCGGCGAGATTTCTCTGGCTGGGATCCAGCCTTCCAACCGTGTTTACATTGCCTTCCGCTATCGCTCTTCTGGCACGGCTTCCGGCTCGGCCGCCCGCTGGCGGGTAGATAGCGTCAATATCGCCGGGAGATAGGAGTGGGATCCTCATGCCAATCTGACTCTGATTGGCAGCGGCTGGGGAAGTGACTTTGCTTCCTCAGCCGTAACGTTCTCCGATGTGGTCTTGGTTGGGATCTACCGTTGCTCAGTGGGTTTGGGGTTTGGAGCAGGGGGGTAATTTTTCAAGTTCTCAAGCGCCGCTTGACCGCCTCCTTACCAAGAAAACTGGGTTTAAAGCCCCGCCCTTCCAGGGCAGCTTTGTGCTACGCCGTTAGCAGGGATGGGGTAGTTAACCGCTGCATTCGCGCAAGCGAGCCGTAGGCTTCAAACCCAACAGTCTCACACGAGGAGCTCCAGCCTAGATAGGTTTTGGAGTTGTGTTTGCAACCGTACCCAAGGGCGTAAGGACTCGGTCCCGCTGGGGTGAGGGGGGAGCCACCTCGCTCGCGTTAGCGGGCCGTAGGCCAAAAGAGGGAATGCCTGGGGAGAAAGGCCTAAGGCCTGCTGCCGCGACAAGCACCACTGTCGTGGAGGGGCAACCGGACACGGTAAGTGCTGTCGCAGAACCAGGAACTAAAATCCCTTGTCTTTAGGCGGGGAGATATGTCAGTTAATTCATGATCGACTTCTTTTTCTTCGCTGCCTGATGCAGATCGATATTCGTCCTGTTGAAAATTCGGACAGTGCAGCTCTGCTCCACATTTTGCAGGTGGTCTTCGCAGAGTATCCAGGCTGTGTATTGGATATCGAAGAGGTGCCGGAGTTGCTTCAGCCTGCCACGGCTTTTGCGAAGATGGGGGGATCCCTTTGGGTGGCGCAGCATCAAGATCAGGTGGTTGGCTGTGTCGGCCTTGTGCCCGATGGGATCCCTGGGCGCATGGAGCTGAAAAAACTCTACACTCTGCCCGCGGTGCGCGGTCGGGGTCTGGGTCGGCGCTTGATTGAACAGGCTGAATTTACGGCTCGGCAGCGGCAGGCGGACTCTCTCCATTTGTGGACAGATACTCGCTTCACGACGGCTCATCGGGTTTATGAACGGCTCGGCTATGTGCGTTTGCCGGAAATTCGTGAATTGCACGATCGCAGCAACTCTGTGGAGTATCACTACGAAAAGTGTCTCCGTTGAGGGTTGGGCTGTTGAACTGTGATGTGCTGGTGATCGGCTGTGGGGTGGTGGGCTGTGCCATCGCCTACGAATTGTCTGCGGCTGGCCTATCGGTGATTGGGATCGATGCCGGGGATCCTGCCGCCGGCTCGACAGGGGCAGCTCTGGGGGTGTTGATGGGCATTTCCAGTCGGCAAGCGGGTGGGGAGACAGTTCAGCTTCGCCTCAAAAGCCTGGAGCAGTTCGATCCCTTAATTGCGCGGTTGGAGGAAGACCTGGGCCGGGGTTTGCCTGTCAATCGGCGCGGCATTCTCAAACTCCTCCGGGAGGAGGAAGTGGAAGCCTGGCAAGAAACCCTGGTGGCTCGCCAACAAGCGGGTTACCGCCTAGAGCTGCTCAGCCCTGCCGAAGTGGGATCCCTGCAACCCGGCCTGCGCAGCGACCTGGCAGCGGCCATCTACTCTCCTCAGGATCGACAAGTCCAACCCAAGCTCCTAACCCAGGCCCTTCGGGAAGCAGCCCAACGCAAGGGATCCCGCTTTTTCTTCCATCAGCCTGTCCAGAAGATTCAGCGCAGCTTGGATCCCCCCTTTCGTCTGCAAACGGTTTACACCCCCGCTCTCACCCTCTCGGCAGGGCAGGTCATTCTGGCGGCAGGTCTGGGCAGCTTTCCTCTGGCCAAGGAGCTGGGGTTGCAGGTGCCGCTGCAAGCGGTCAAAGGCCAGGCCCTGCGGGTTAAAGCTCCCGGGATCCCCCTGGGGCCCGTGGTCACCGACGAGGATCTGCATCTGGTTCCTTTGGGCGATGGATCCCTGTGGGTGGGGTCAACAGTGGAGTTTCAGGCCCCCCATCCCGAGCCGACGCTGCTGGCGCTACAAGATCTGCTGGCCCGTGCCATCAGGCTCTGCCCAGCTTTGGCCGAAGCGACTTTGTTGGAGCATTGGGCCGGCCATCGGCCTCGACCAGTGGGACAGCGCGCCCCCATCCTGGGTTGGGCTCCTGGCTACGCCAATCTTCTCATTGCCACCGGCCACTATCGCAATGGGGTGTTGCTGGCTCCGATCAGCGCGGCCATCCTGCGGGACTTGGTATTGAAAGGAGAAACGGCCCTTTGTGATCTAAGGCCGTTTGCCCCCAGACAGAGCTGAGCTGGCATCCATCTTCCGGCTCTTAGCCCGCCGATGGGCAGGATATATGTCAGAATGAAAGGCTGCCTGGTTAGGATCGGATCAGCCGTCAAGTAGCGCAAAGGAGAAGAGAGCCTTGCCGAAGTTCGCCCTAAAAGCCCTCTGGTTGGAAAACGACTTGGCTATTGCCGTCGATCAGGTGGTGGCCAAAAACCGCAGCCCCCTCACCCACTACTTTTTCTGGCCGCGGGATGACGCCTGGGAGCAGCTTAAAGCCGAGCTGGAGAGCAAAACCTGGATCAGCGAGGTGGATCGCATTGAGCTGCTTAACCGAGCCACCGAACTCATCAACTACTGGCAAAACGGCGGGCGCAACCGCCCCATTAGCGAAGCCCAAGCCCAGTTTCCCGACATCCTGATCGGCGGCAATTCCTAGCCCTCTCAGCCAAAACGTGACTCTGGATCTGCCCCATCTTGCTCAGGCTCCCGTCTTTGGGCTAGATTGGCACTCGGGAGTTTAGAGTGCTAACTCCCTGCTGGCTAAGCCGGTGGATTGCTGGGAATCCCACTTCACCTGGCGACATTCGCAGCAGGAGCCCAGTCAGACTCACGAGGATCGCGGATTCTATGGCAAAACGGATTCTGTTTAGAGAAGAGGCCCGCAAGGCATTGGAGCAGGGCATTAACCAGCTGGCAGATGCAATCAAGGTTACGATTGGCCCCAGGGGGCGCAACGTGGTCTTGGAGAAGAAGTTTGGTGCCCCCCAAATCGTCAACGACGGGGTCACGATTGCCAAAGAAATTGAGTTGGCGGATCCCTTGGAGAACACAGGTGCCCAGTTGATGCGGGAAGTGGCCTCTAAGACCAACGATGTGGCCGGAGATGGTACCACCACAGCCACCATCCTGGCCCAAAGCATGGTGCGGGAAGGGCTCAAAAACATCTCAGCGGGCGCCAACCCTGTGGCTTTGCGGCGTGGCATTGAAAAGACCACTGCCTACTTGGTGGAGCAAATTGCGGCTCATGCCAAGCCTGTGGAAGGTCGTAAAACCATCGCGGAAGTGGCCACCATCTCTGCTGGCAATGACAGCGAGGTAGGAGAGATGATTGCCAAGGCCATGGATGCTGTAGGGCGAGATGGGGTGATCACCGTTGAAGAATCCAAGTCGCTGGAAACCGAGTTGGACGTGGTGGAGGGGATGCAGTTCGACCGTGGCTACATTTCTCCCTACTTCGTCACCGACTCGGAGCGGATGGTGGCCGAATACGAGAATGCCTATCTGTTGATCACCAGCAACAAGATCTCCAGCCTGCAAGATCTGGTGCCCATCCTGGAGCGGGTGGCCCGCGAAGGTCGGCCTCTTTTGGTCATCGCGGAAGATGTAGAGGGAGAAGCTCTGGCCACGTTGGTGGTGAACCGCCTGCGCGGGGTGCTCAATGCGGTGGCGGTCAAGGCTCCGGCTTTTGGGGATCGGCGCAAAGCCATGCTGGAAGATATCGCCATTCTCACCGGCGGGCAGCTCATCTCTGAGGATGTGGGCATCAAGCTGGATAAGGTCACCCTGGACATGATGGGGGTGGCCCGCAAGATCACCGTCACCAAAGACAAGACCACCATCGTGACCGATGGCAGCACCAAGGCGGCGGTGGAAAAGCGAGTGGCCCAAATTCGCAAGCAACTGGAAACCACCGATTCCGAGTACGACCGCGAAAAACTGCAAGAACGCATCGCCAAGTTAGCTGGGGGAGTAGCAGTCATCAAAGTGGGGGCTGCTACTGAAACCGAACTCAAAGACCGCAAGCTGCGCATTGAGGATGCCCTAAACGCCACTCGAGCCGCAGTGGAGGAAGGGATCGTCCCCGGCGGTGGGGCGACGCTGCTGCACCTCTCCAAAGGGATCCCAGCTTTCAAGGCAACCTTGAACTCGGAAGAGCAGGTGGGGGCAGAAATTGTTTGCCGAGCTCTGCAGGCCCCTCTCTCTCAGATTGCCCAGAATGCCGGTCTGGAAGGGTCGGTTGTGGTGGAAAAGGTCTTGGAGAAGGAGATGCCCTTTGGTTTCGATGCCTTGACCGGAACCTATGTGGATATGTTTGCCCAGGGGATCGTGGATCCGGCCAAAGTGGTGCGCTCAGCGCTGCAAAACGCGGCTTCCATAGCCGGAATGTACCTCACGACCGAAGCGATTGTGGTGGAAAAGCCTGAGCCCAAACCGGCGGCTGGCTCTGCACCTAAGGGGATGATGTAGTCTTCGCGAAAGCGAGCTTTCTGGGAAGGGATCAGTCTTGGATGTACTCCTCGCCGGAGATCAGGGCAGCTTCCGCCTTTTGAAACTCCCTTCCCAGGTAGGCGGCATGGCTGAGCTGGGAGACCACTTTCTCCTGCTCTTTTTCGAAGATCTGTACACACAGTTCTTTGGCCGTGCGCCCAACATATACCCGTTCAGGGGATCGATTGACGGGGCCCTTGGCCGGGATCACAGCTCCTGTCTCCGGATCGGTGGCCAGGCCCCGCTCGTTGATGACGGTGCTGTAGTACTTGGCGCAAATGAGGTTCTGCTCCCGATCCAAGTAGATGACGAAATAGCCCGCCGGATCCAAATCCAAGGGTCGGCGGGAGAGATGGTCATCAATGCTGCGAATCTGCTCGCTCAAGGACTTGGAGGAAGGGGACATAGAACGGCTGACCCAGAACCACACAGGAGAAACGTAGCCGGGACTACTTTTGGCTGCTCTCATTGTGACAGATGAACCCAATCTTTAGGCAACCTTTGGGAGAGTTAACTTCCTTCCTGACTTGAACGGTGGGCCTGGTCACGCACCCAATGAAAGGGATCCCATGCACCTATCCACCTGAGTTCTCAGTGCTTGGATTAGCGCGGGGCAACCCGATAGAACCGGGTGGCCGTCACCCACTGGTCGGAAGGGATCCCCTCGACAATGATGGCGCGGGCAATGGCATTGCCCAGTTGGGATCCCCGCACCCGCACATCGGCAAAGGATCCACTCTGCTCAAAAGAGGCGATCTCCTGGAAGTTCAGCGGACGGGGAGAGGCCACCGCCAACACCTGGGCTTGACCGAAAGGCGGAGCGATGGTCAACCGGTAGCTGGCCCCCGGCGGTGGGAAGGTGCGCACTTCTCCGGCCCGCAGAAACTCGTTGCCACCGGAAAAGCGGTTGGGCAAAATCAGATGGGTACGACCATCGGCTTGAATGCTGAATAGGTAAACGTAGGCATCGCGGTTGGTGCTCAGGGTAATGGCAATCGGCTCACCAGGCCGGTAGATGGGGTTAGACCCGCGCCGATCCAGCTCCAGATTCACCCGCAGGTCGGAAGGGACGGGGTTGACGATGATGGAATGGGTGCCAGCATCCAACTGACGGGTATCGGCCAGTTGCAGCCTCTGTAAAGGAGGGTAGATACCCAAGGTTTGCGGAAAAACAGCGGTGGCCGGAGCCACAGACAGTCCCAAAGCCAGCGGTAGGAAAAGCAGTTTGGTGTTCATGGTTCACACCCGATCAATGGCTATGTTCATCCTAGGAAGGTGCACAGGTTGAGCGGGTCAGGCTTTGCGCAATCTCCAATCTCCTGCGGCGGCAATTTCTCCTGCTGCAGATGGCACCACCAAAGGGGAAAAGACGCTGAACCGACAAGGGCACAGCTCTGTTCTCGGCATCTGGGATAGGAACTTGGGGTTAAGCTGCAAGTAAGGGATCCCTTCCTCAGGCCAGGTTCCCAATTAACCCCAAACTTGCTCATGGCTCACGACAGCTACCAAGAGGGCATTGCAGCGGTACAAGCGGGCGATTTCCAGGCTGCCATCCAGGCATTTCGGCAGGCGGTTGCTTCCGACCCAACCCATACCGAAGCTCGTTATAAGCTGGCCTGGGTACTGGGCATGAGCGGCTATCTGGATCCGGCCCTGGCAGAGCTGGAAGCCGTTTTGGCAGCGGATCCCAACCATGTGGCAGCCCATTACAATCGGGGGGCCCTCCTCTTGCAGAAGGCGCAACTGGAGGCAGATGAGGATGGCCAAATCGATCTATCCGTTCTGCAGCAGGCGGAAGCAGCCTTTCAAGCGGTGATGCGCTTGGATCCCACCGACCAACGGGCCTTTGCCTTCCTCAATTTGGTCAAGCGGGCCATTCGCAACCATCAGGCGCCCACTCAGGTCTCTAGCGGCAGTGGCGGGTAAACCCCTGCACTAAGGCTTCAATCGGCGCAATGCTGGGATCCCCCAGCTCAGCCTCTGCTTCTTGAGAGACCTGTCGCACCACTTCCGGTGACAGTTGCAGCTTTTCCACCAACTGCCGAAAAGCATCCAGCTCTTCCAGGTTCACCACAGGTTCCTCCGGGCTGCGGGCGCTGGCGGCAATCACCAGGTAGCCCAACTTGAGGATGAGACGCTTCTCGGCCTCATCGCCAATTTTCGACAGCACCTCCTCTAACGGGACTTGCTGCACCAAGTACTGGCGGATCTCTTGCGCCAAGCTGGCCTGCTGGTCGGGATCCGAAGCAAAATGCTGGGAGAGTTGCTGGGCGATGAGTTCCACTTCCGCAACCTCTAGCGCACCATCAGACCAGGCCATCGCAGTGACGGCTCGCAGCAGATTCATCTGTTTGGGAGTAATGCTGGGCGGGGGTGGAGTGGGCATATATCCTCCTGGGGTGGCTCATCTGCCAGTGTAGAAGGGGATCCCGGCCAGTTCTGGTTAAGTTTGGTGTCTGCTCGATGGCTGGCAGCTTTGGCTCAATTCAAAATGGGTGCTGCCCGTCCGGTTGAGGGGGAGCTTTTGCCGATGGGATCCGATAAGTCTGTGGGGGTTGTGGTCGGCAGCGATTGCACAGGCTGAAACCCATTGCGTAACATAAGTAAAGCCTGGGGATCCCAGCGATTTGGAGAGGTGTCCGAGCGGTTTAAGGAAGCAGTCTTGAAAACTGCCGTGGTTCACGCCACCGTGGGTTCGAATCCCACCCTCTCCGTCGCCATGTAATCCGATAACGTCCACCGAAGTCCAGAAAGCCCTTACCCAGCAACGCTTCTGGGCTTTCCATCGTCCATAACAGACCGAGGAAATCCGATAAATCCCGGCTGAAGTGGGACATGATAATGGACACGACAGAGGGGGTGGGACATGGCCCTGACAGATTCGGCGATCAGGAATGCCAAACCCAAGGATAAGCCCTACCAGTTGCCGGATAGAGAAGGACTGTACCTAGAAGTGAAGCCCAACGGGTTGAAGCTACAGAGATTCACCAGCCCAGAGGGAGAGCTATCCACATGACCATCCTTGATTTATCGACCTTGACCACTCAACAGCTCAAAGACATGGCTTGGCAGTTGCGCGGTACTCTCGCAGGAGAGCCTATCCATCGGGAATTGGGATCCCGACCCAAGAGCATAGTGATTGCACCTGAAGATCCCCAGTGGACAGAAAAGGTTAACCAAATCCTCACAGAGGGATCCCCATCCTGACCCTCCCATTCCAAACCCCGACAAGGCAGGACATAAATATGGGACATAAATAAAAAAATATCGAGCAGCCGCTCTTGCCTGCCCCTGTCAGCTCTGCTAGATACTGAACACTTCCCGCAGTTCCCCTAGAAGAGAAGGGCCACCATCTTGGGTAGCAGGAGCGAGCCGCAATGATTCCCACCGTCAAAGACGTTTGTCAAATTCATCCTATGGCCTTGAACTACGCCATAGTTGACCAAATTGAAAATCTATCGAATGTGATTGAGCATACGGCAGAGGATGCCCGGGCGTTCTTCGCCAAAAACCACATTACCCGCGGGATGGATCTGTTGCTTCGTCAGGGGCTCAAGCGGCTGGCAGGTTGCTCCGACCAAGCAGTGTTTGAACTCAAACAGGCGATGGGGGGTGGTAAAACCCACTCCATGATTGCCCTGGGGTTGCTGGCACGGGATGCCGCTTTGCGTGCCGAGGTTGTGCCAGACATCGCTCAAGATGCTCCTTTTGCCGACGCTAAACTGGTTGCCATCAATGGCCGCCTCAAGTTCGAGCAACGGTTTATTTGGGGAGAGATTGCCCGGCAACTGGGGAAAGAAGAGGCTTTTGTCAAATTTTGGCAGCACGGAGCAGATGCCCCCGGCGAGCAAGATTGGATTGATTTAATTGGAGATGAACCCACCCTCATTCTATTGGACGAGCTGCCGCCCTACTTCGACTACGCCATTACCCGCATGGTGGGCGGGGGTACATTGGCGCAAGTGACAACCTACGCCCTATCGAACCTGCTGAGTGCTGCCTTGAAGTTGAAGCGCTGCTGCATTGTCATTTCCAACCTATCCGGCAGCTACGAAGGAGCCTCACGGGAACTGCAAAAAGCCATCGGTAACTTTGCTCAAGAAACCAACCGCCAAGCGCGATCCATCACACCGGTAGACCTGGGCACATCAGAAATTTACGACATTCTCCGCAAGCGGCTATTTAGCTCCCTGCCCAGCGCACAAACTGTTGATGCAGTTGCTTCTGCCTACGCAAAAGTGCTGGGAGATGCAGCCAGAGCCAAATCAATTGCCAAAACTGCCGAACAAATTGCCGCCGAAATTCATGCTTCTTACCCCTTTCATCCTTCCGTTAAGCACATCATTGCCCTATTTAAGGAAAACGAAAGCCACCGTCAAACTCGTGGCTTGATGCAGTTTGTCTCAAAAATAATCCGGTCGGTCTGGGAGCGTCCCAGCAACGATGTGTACCTGATTGGTTGCCAACATCTGAATCTCAACATCCCAGATGTGCGGGAAGAGATCAACAAAATCAGCAACCTACAAGGAGCGATTGCCCATGATATTGCGGCCAATGGCACTGCTGTCGCTGAACTGGTGGATCAAAAACTGGGCCATGATACTGCCAGTCAGATTGCCGCTCTGCTGTTGACTGCCTCTCTGTCTGAATCAGTTGATGCCGTGAAAGGCTTTACCGAAGGGCAATTTTTGGAATACCTAGTAGCTCCTCAGCGGAATGTCAGCGAATTTCAGGAGGCTTTTCAAGCGTTCCGTGCCAACGCCTGGTATCTGCACCGCAAAGAAAACGATGCTTGGTACTTTTCCAACATCGAGAACCTGCGTAAGCGCATTGATAGCCGTGCTCGCAATGCCCCCCAGCCGAAAATTGATGCAGAAATGAAGCGGCGGCTCGAAGAAATTTTCCGACCCCAGCGGCGGATTGCCTATCAAGAGGTACAAGCCTTGCCTAAAATTGATGAGATTCGCCTCAATGGCCCGCGGGTGTGCCTGGTACTCAGCCCAGACAGCAAAACACCCCCAGAAGAGGCCCAGCAGTTTTGGGAAAGTGTTCTCGAAAAGAACAACTTTTGTGTGGTTACCGGAGATGGCTCCAATCTGGCCAGCCTAGAAGACAAAACCCGTCGTTTGTGGGCGGTTGCCCGAGTGCTGGAAGAAACCGGCGGAGACAAGTCCCCCCACAAAGCAGAACTGGAGGAAGAGGCCGAACAAGCCGCCTACGACTTTAACGCCACTGTGGTCAGTCTGTTCAATCGGGTCTATTACCCCACCAGAGGCAAGCTGACCTCTACCAAGCTCTCCATGACCTTTACGGGCAATACCTTCCATGCTGAAGAGCAGATCGAAAAAGCTCTATCCGATGTCGGTGCATCCAAGCTGTACGTCGATGTGGAAGCCAATGCCGAGGCGTTGCTGTCGCGAGCAGAAGACCTGTTGTGGCCGGCAGGGGGAGAGCGGCGTATCCCTTGGCGAGACGTGGTTTCCCGCACCATCACCAACGAGCGCTGGTCCTGGTTGCCCCCCAAAGGAATGGAGACCCTGCGGCAGATAGCCGTCAGCCAAGGTCGCTGGCGGTACACCGAAGATGGATACATCGAAAAGGGGCCCTTTCCGCCCCCCCGCACATCCGTAGCCATCACCCAGCGAGACTACGATGACTGCACCGGTACGGCTACCTTGGAAATTCTGCCTCGAGATGCGGGCAAAAATGGCCGTGTTCACTACAGCTACACGCCCAATGTGGATGCTAACAGCCCTGTGGTGCCCGATACGATCTGGACAACCGATGCCACTGCCCTGTGGTTTGTCGCCATTGACCCGGATGGCCAGCACGAGACAGGGGATGTCTATGCTTGGAAGAATATGCTGACCCTCACCCACCAGCCTCGTATTGGCGGCGGCAAGCGCACCGTAGAGCTAACCGTGAAACCCCGCGGTCAAATTCGCTGGAACATCACGGGCATTAACCCACGGGAAGGTAACCTCTATACTGGCCCCATTGAACTAGAGGGGTCAGAAGCCGTTACCATTCGGGAGCAAAAACACTTTGAGATTGACATTGTGAGCGGCGTGAGTGAAGCAGAAATGAAAGCCGCCGCCAAAGGCACTGTACAAAACGGGGATTTGGTGTATGTCTTGGATGGGGAAGAATACCGCACCCCCATAAAAACCATTCGTGGGGATTACCGCCTTCCCGATGGCACCACCGGCAACAAATTGCGCCGTTGGGAAAAGCACGATTTTATGCCCCGCCCTGACGACATTTTTCAGGAACGGCTGTATTGCATTCAGTGGATCACCGCCGAAACCTTGGGCAAGAGCCGTCAAGAAACCTTTTTTGCCAGCGTCACCCCCGCCGACCTAGAACGAGAGGGCAAAGTAGAGCAAATCGTTGGAGAAAACCTCGCCGCCTGGCAAGAAGCTGGACTGGTACCCGATATGCCGATTGAACCTGGAGAAAAAACCGATGAGCCGATTCGCACGCGGGGCTGGACTTATTGGCATCATTTGTTTAACGCACGGCAACTTCTTGTGAATGCACTCTATCTTGAGAACCTCATATGTCATAAAAGAGCTTCAGAACTTGCCTTGATTTTTTCAAAGTCATTGGATTGGTCGGGGCGTTTAACAAAATGGGATGCAAACGACGGTTGTGACAAAATATCAAACGTTTTTACTAATCAAGCACTGATTTTAACTGGGGAATACGAGGTGTTAAGTACTGTGAAAATCACACGCTTAGTACAGATTGGAATAAAGACAAGTCTCAAATACTCTCCTCAAGCTCTATAATTGCCTCGCCCGCAAGAGAAGTCTTTGAGTCTAGTGATATTTTCATTACCGATCCCCCCTATGCTGATGCAATTCATTATCACGAAATCACCGAGTTTTTTATTGCGTGGTTGCGTAAAAATCCACCTAAGGAATTTGCCCATTGGATGTGGGATAGTCGCAGAGCTTTAGCCATTCAGGGCAAGGGGGAAAAGTTCCGTCAGGACATGATTGCCGCCTACACTGCCTTGGCGAAGCATATGCCCGACAATGGTTTGCAAATTGTGATGTTCACCCACCAGGATGCCGAAGTGTGGTCAGATATGGCTAGCATCATGTGGGGGGGCGGGCTTGCAAGTTACAGCCGCTTGGTACATCGCTACCGAAACCACTTCTGAACTCAAAAAGGGTGGATATGTGCAGGGCACGGTGTTGCTAGTGGCACGCAAGCGACTGCAAGATACTTCGGCCTATCGGGATGAACTGGTGGAAGAAGTGCGGCAGGAAGTCGCCCATCAAATTGAAACCATGGTGGGGCTCAATCAAAGCACCAAAGGCAAGGGGCGCACCGAAAACCTGTTTGAAGATGCCGATTTGCAAATGGCAGGCTATGCAGCAGCGTTGCGAGTATTGACGGGCTATCGCCGCATTGATGGACAGGACATGGTGGCAGCAGCCCTGCGCCCCCGACCCAAAGGCGAAAGAGACATCGTGCGAGAAATTATTGATTATGCCGTGCAGGTTGCCAATGAGCATCTTGTACCTGAAGGGATTGCGCCGGATGTGTGGGAGCGGTGCTGTAGTGCAGAGCGCTTTTATCTGAAAATGATGGAGCGATGGAGCTGGAAGCGGTAGGGCTGAAGAAATTGGACAATTATCAGAATTTTGCTAAGGCATTTCGTTTTGGCGACTATAGCGAATTGATGGCCTCTCAGCAACCCAACAATGCCCGACTCAAAAATGCCCTAGACTTTAAGAAGAGCGTCTTTGAGGGCGAATTTGGCCGCTCAGCACTGCGAGCTGTTTTATTTGCCCTCTACGAACTGCAGAAAGAAGTGAATAGCGATGAGGTGATGGAACATCTGCGGTCTCTAGTGCCTAACTACCACATGCGCCGGGATGATTTGGTGGCTTTTTGTCAATACATTGCCCGCAAGCGAGAACACCGCTATCCAGAAGAGTCCTCAGCCGCCGGGATCTTGCTTGCCCTCATCAGAAATGAACGCTTGGGTTGAGAAGTTACAGGATTGGCTCACTATTTTCTGCCACCTGGCCGCCAGGATCGTGAGTTTTACCATAGTTTATTCCCTTAATAATTAGGCAAGCTTTGATCAATAACTCAATGATTTCTTGGCACATTCGAACCACATCAGCGTAGTCGCCAACCTCATAGAAGAATGACAATGCTTGGGTGCGATAATTAGCCCTTTGATAGTAGTCTCTTGCTAATTTCTTTCTCATCATTATTCACCCAATAGGGAATCCCTTGGCATACTTTGTACACAATTAAATTGTCACGAATGAGTTGATTGACTGTACCGCTGATCTGCGTGATGCAGTTCTGCTTTTCATAAATGATATAATGGTTAGTGGCAACTTCATAAGTCAAGCTAACTGGTCTGCATAGCTCTGATGGCTTCAACAAGATAAAGTTTATCTCCAAGTCAAGTAGTTTTTCTAGATCCCTGCAGGTAGGCAGCAATAGGTCATCCCTGCTTCTGCAATCAGGTATATTCTCTGCAATTACCAGCAGATCGAGATCAGAGCTGTGAACCCATGAACTATTGGCACGGGATCCATAGACAACAATAGCCCATAGATCCGATCCAAAAACAGACTGAATTTTCTCCTGGATAAGCCGCGCTTGTGTTTCGGATATTCCTATGCTACGCTTCTCTCCGCCCTGAAAGCCAGCAGATTCTTGTACGGTTAACATAGCTAACTTGTGCTGATTAGGTTATTCTGCAAAGATGCCCCCTGCTCTTTCGGCTACTCATTATTACAATTCTACCTCAGACCACCATGCCACATAAGCCAAAGCCTCATAAATATCCTCTAACTCCAAATAAGGATAGGCTTTTAGGATGTCGTCTGGAGAACGTCCTGCAGCTATCAGCCCTACAATTGTTCCAACCGTAACCCGTAGACCTCTAATACAGGGTTTACCACCCATCACAGATGAGTCGAAGGTAATCCGGGACAGAGAGCGTTTGACTAGCATTTCCGGAGTAATAGCTATGTCCAGCACTTCTTTCCTACGCCGTTTCAGCTCCCGCCAGCAGCGACTCAGCCATGTCTTTCTCAAGGATCGCCTGGCAAAGGCACGCACCTATAAGCGCATTGCTGGGTACTTTCGCTCTTCTATTTTTGAATTGGTGACTGAAGAGATTACACACATCGAGCAGGTGCAGATCGTCTGTAACAGCGACTTGGATCCCTGGGATATTGCCATCGGCAGAGCTTCTCGCCAGGCCAGAGAAATGGCGCTTAAGGAAAAATGGAACGAAGAGAAAGGAGAATTGATCACCAGCCTATTACAACGCCCCCGCTACCGTCAACTTTATGAAATCCTCAAAAGTGGCAAAGTGGAAGTGCGAGTGGTGTCAGCCGCAGATGCCCCCTTTCTTCACGGCAAAGCCGGTGTTATTGAGGCAAGAGATGGCACCAAATCTGCTTTTATCGGCAGCCTCAACGAAACGCGGCAGGGGTGGCAAGAGCATTACGAAATTGTTTGGGAAGACCAGTCTCCAGAAGGGGTTGCTTGGGTCGAGGCGGAGTTTCAGTATCTGTGGGAACGGAGTGTTCCTCTGCCGGAAGCCATTGTGGAAGAGGTGGGGCGATTATCTCGCAAAGTAGAGGTATTTCTTCAGGATTTGCAACCCGCCGATGTTCCCGGAGCTGCATGGGTGGAAGCCCCTCTCTACCGCCGGGGTGAAGTCCTCAAGCCGTGGCAACAGTCGTTTGTGGAAATGTTCCTGGAACACCGAGAGCTGTATGGTGCAGTGCGACTCATTCTGGCAGATGAGGTAGGGCTGGGTAAAACCTTGTCTTTGGCGGTTGCGGCGATGGTGGCGTGCCTTTTGGAAGATGGGCCAGCTTTAATTCTTTGTCCGGCTACCCTCTGCCAGCAGTGGCAAGTGGAACTCAAAGATAAACTGGGCATTCCCTCTGCTGTGTGGCTCTCCAACCGCAAGGTATGGCAAGACGCCAATGGGCACATCATCAAAACCAAGGGTGCTGAAGATATTGGCCGTTGCCCCTATCAAATTGGTATTGTTTCTACGGGTCTCATCTTTCACAATGCCCCAGAAGCCCAATTCCTTTTGGAACGACGCTTTGGCACGATTGTCCTGGATGAGGCCCACCGCGCTCGCTGCACCCGTGGTGTTACGGTAAAAGAGCCGCAACCCAACAACCTCTTGAAGTTCATGGGCAAGGCGGCCATCCAATCCAAGCATGTCCTTTTGGGCACAGCCACCCCCATCCAAACCCACGTTGAGGAACTGTGGGATCTGCTGGAAGTGCTCAACAGTGGTGCTGAGCATGTGTTGGGGCGACGGCCTCAGCAGTTGTGGCAGCAGACACAAAGGATCCTGCCCATCTTGACAGGACAACAAGCAGTGACCGACGAGCATTTTGCCTGGAATTTGCTCCGTAATCCTCTGCCGCCATCTGTGGAGAATCCCTTGTTCGACCACATCCGTAGCGATCTGAATCTCCTCAAAGGTCAACACTTCACAGATAAGCCCCTGACGGAATTGGAGGACTTTACCCGCCAAGAGCTGCGAGATGCCTTGGAAGAGCGCCAACAGGGGCTGACTTTTTTCCAGCGACACAACCCAATTCTGCGCCATACCGTATTGCGAAAACGCTCTACCCTAGAAGAATTGGGCTTGCTTGAGCGAATTGCTGTCGATATTTGGCCAAGCGAAGCAGAGCAATTGCCCATGTTCTGTGGGCTGGGTTTGCTCACTTCTCCTGAATTTGATATCGCCTATGAAGCTGCCCAAGATTTTGCGAGAGCTTTGAGACAGCGTACCCAATCCGCCGGGTTTATGAAAAGCATCATGCAAAGCCGGATCTGCTCCAGTATTGCCAGCGGCCTATCTACGGCTCAGAAACTACTGGAAAAGCGGCGTTTTTTTGAGGAGGACGGAGAAGAAGATTGGCTGTTAGACGACCTTCCAGAAATTTTAGAGGCAGAATGTGCCCATTTGGAGCGCATTGTTAGCGTCTTGAACCCACAGAGCACGGATCCCAAACTCGATGCTGTCCTCTATTTCCTACAGGAACGACGTTGGCTAGACTTGGGGTGCATCATTTTTAGTCAGTATTTCGATACCGCCCATTGGGTGGCCGACAACCTGAGCCAACGTTTGCCTCAGGAAAGTGTGGCTCTCTATGCGGGTGCCCAGAAGTCGGGTTTGTTTTTTGCCGGAGAATGGCGCAGCACGGAGCGGGAGGATATTAAGAGAGCCGTGCGAGAGCGTACCATTCGGCTGGTGGTGGCCACCGATGCTGCTTGTGAAGGTCTGAATCTCCAATCTTTGGGCACGCTGATCAACATTGATCTTCCTTGGAATCCTTCCCGCCTAGAGCAGCGCATCGGTCGGATCAAGCGCTTTGGGCAGACCCGCGACCGTGTGGACATGCTCAACCTGGTGTACCACGGTACCCACGATGAAAAGGTCTATGAGGTGCTTTCCCGGCGGATGAAAGATCGCTATGACTTGTTCGGCTCTTTGCCCGATACCATCGAAGATGACTGGATTGAGAATATCGAAACTCTGGAAGCGAAATTGCAGGAGTTTACGGAGCGCAAGAAACAGGCCAACGCTTTTGAGCTGCGCTACGCCGGCACAGTTGAACCCAAGGGCCCAAGATGGGAGACCTGTGAAAAGGTGTTGTCCCGTCGGGATATTGTGGAACGTCTCTCGGAAGGGTGGTAACCCTATGTCAGCCAATTCGATATGCTCCTGCTAGTGAGCTGGGAAAAGCTGCTTCCGACCTTGGATCAATGCGAACGGAAGTGCCTTGACTGTGCTAGGCTCCAGCCTGAAAAATCTGCTCAGCCGTGAGGTTTAGTTCAGGGAAAACTTTAGAGCGAATCCGGTCACTGCCCCGAAATAATTGCGCCTGATATTCCTCATTGACCAGTTGGAAAACCGAGATTGTGGGAACCTTCGGCTCACCAATGTACCGACGACCCCCCAACGCTTGGTAGTCAACGATCCAGTATTCGGCAATGCCTAACGTCTCGTAGTCACTCAGCTTATGCCAGTAGTCATCTCGCCAGTTGTTGCTGGTGATTTCAATGACAAGAGGAATAGAGGTTCCGTGGATGAGCGTTGAGGATTTCTGCCACAGGGGTTCTCTGGCCAAGGCGGTACGGTCAATCACCACCCCATCAGGAGCGTAGGCAGTATCCCCTTCCGGAGCCTTGATCAAGGTGTCCCGACCTAGAAAATAGTTGAGGTTGCACCTGCGGATTTCTAATGCCAACTCGATGGCAAGAAAACCACTGATTTCATCATGTTTCCCTGTGGGTTGCATCTCAACCAAAACTCCGTTGTGTAGTTCGTATCGTCTGTTAGGTCTCCACTCCAGAAACTCAGCAAAAGTCATTGGCTTAGAAGACACAGCATAGGTAGCAGTCATAGTTTTTCCTCCCTTAAACTAGTTGAAACACCCTGGATACTTTCTGTGAACATTGCCGCCTGTCTCATCCTCTGATGGTCTTTTGTAGCATAGCCATGTAACCTTAACTGGAGCCAGATGTGGGTATCTAGCAGGATCACTTCAGGCATTCCCAACTTGCCTCATCTACTCAAGTGAGGGAGTAGGTTCGTGCCAGGAGCATGTTGCATTTGAATCTTGCTCCAATTCAATATCGCCATAAATGTCTGCCAGGGAAAAAGTGATGTTGACAGATGGCAGCGTAACGATATCATCCAGGGCATGGTAGTCCCTGAAGATCCACTCGACATTTCCCTGGCGACGGTAGTGTTCTACACTGATTTCGAGCTTGGTCGATCAGCAGATACTCCTGTAAAGTCAGGAGAGAGCGATAGGCAGCAAACTTCGCTCCTCTATCGTAGCTTTCAGTGGCAGGTGAGAGCACTTCCACAATTAAGATGGGGTTAGTGACAGTATCCTTGCGCCCTTCTTTAAGCTGAACTGGGTTTTGGATCACCATACCATCAGGATAGACATACTGCTCGAAGGCAGGTATGTAAAGTCTGAGATCACTAGAAAAAACGGAAAACCCCTTGCCCCTTAGCTTAAGCCAAAGTAGGGCATTGACACTGGTCATCAGTTGGCTATGAATGGGTGTGCCGCCAGTCATCTCAATAATTTCTCCGTTGCGAAATTCACGGCGGATCCCGCCTGTGGCCTCTGATTCAGCTTCCAGGGCAAAGTATTCCTCTAAAGTGTAGGTTTTGCGGGGGGTGAGGGCAGTGGTCATGGGATCTCCTCAGGCAGCAGCAGAATGGATCAAGCGGTCAGTCAGGTGTCGGGAAGCTCGACGCAGTGGCCTTTGAGTTCTCTCAGTTGCGAAGCGGTGTCTAGACTCACCTAAGCGCAGCCAACCCCTCTGCACCCTTCGTCGGCCTCTTTACACGGAGAGATGTTCTGCGATTCTAGGGTAAAGACCGGTGGTGGGGAGCCGATGCTTTTGTTATCCTGTCGCATAAGCTCTCCCCTGGGATCCCAGGGGAAAGTGGGCCAACCTTGCCTGACACCGGACGCCAGCACAGCCCGCACGATGTTGTGTCAGCAGGACTTGGTTCTTGTTGGCAGGTTTGCAGAGAGGACGTGACCTGATGTTTACTTGGCTCTGGACGAAACAATTTTCTCGCTTGAATCAGAGGCTACAGAGCCTGGAGGTAGCCCGTGAGGAAAACCTCCTGTCTCCCGATCTGAGCGCCCAAACTCTGCAGGTGGCCCCCGACTTTTGGGAACGGCAGCACCAAGCCTTTGTCTATGTGGACAAGCAAATGCAAAGGCTCAGCCGTCGCAGCAAGATCTGGGGAGGAATGGCGCTGCTGGCCATTCTGGCCGATGCGGCTTTGATAGTGGCGGGTCTGGCAGCGTTTCAGTCTTGGCAGCAGGTGCAGGCGGATCGCCAATTAACTCGCATTGCTCAACAGGCTGTGGCTGCCGATCCTGTGCAGCGGGCTTTTGAGGATCTGGTGGCCCAATTGCCCCAAATGAGCGGGGCAGAGCGATATCGTGCCCTAGAGGCATTGCAGGCTCTCTCGGCCATCTCGATGGCGCACGGCGGCTATTTCTACGACGGTTCTGCGGGCATTTCTGTGTACAGCTCTGTTCTCCCAGCAACCCCTCTTGAGGCTCAACTGCAAACCATCTACCGGTTGGGGCAAATGCAGGTGGTGGAGGCGGTGCCGGCTTTACTGACCAAGCTTGCCGACGATGAACCGGTGGTGCGGGAGGCGGCAGCCCGTGCCCTCGGTCAAATTGGGGATCCGCGCGCCTTGGATCCCTTGCACAATCTTCTGGCTTATGAGCCCAATGAGTTGGTTCAAGATGCGGCTATTGCTTCTATTGCGCAACTGCTGCGCTGAAGAGAAGGTTAGACAGGGGTGGGGGTTGAGGCATTGGGGATGAGTATCGGCAGAATGAGCAGGTTGGGCAAGCTGCTGGGGGCGATCTGTTGGCTGTGGGGATCCGCTCTGCCGGTTTGGGCGCAGGATCCCTTCCGCAGCGGGGACAATGCCCGCCCCATCGGCCCAGAGGTAGCCGCAGCTTTTGAAGAGTTCTTCTGTGCAGGTCGGTACAGCCAGAGCCGGGAAAAGCTGGAAATGGCCAAGAAGGCCTCTCCTGAAGAGCCGATGGTCTATGCCCTGTTGGCGGCGCTGGCCTATCAGGAGGGAGATCTGGAAGCATTTGCCCAGTTGGCCACTCAAACCCGACAGGTGGCTGCCGAGCTGAAAAAGACGGATCCCTTGCGTGGCAACCTTTATGAGGGTGTGGGCTATGGGCTGGAGGCAGCCAACATTGTGGTGCGAGATGGGGTGGTCATCGGTTTGCCCAAGGCTCTGCCCACCCTCAATCAATTGTTTGCCTCCATCCGGGCCGCCCAGGCAGTGGACAGCAGCGATCCGGAGCTGAATCTGCTCAACGGCTATATGGATTTGCTGCTGACCTACCGGGAGAAGGCTCTGAATCAGTTTCGGATGGCAGCGCCTGACTATCTGTCCTATCGCGGCCAAGCCCTGGCCTACCGGGATATGAAGCGCTTTGACGAGGCACTGGAGGCGGTGGATCGGGCCATTGCTGCTTCCTGCAACAACCCAGAGCTCTACTACCTCAAGGCGCAAATTTTGGTTTCTAAGGGGCAAGACCGAGAGGCTGTCCCCCTTTTCGATCAAGCCCTGCAAGCTTCTGCCCAACTGCCCCAACCTTTGGTGGAGCAAATCCAGATGGAGCGGGATCGTGCTGCCCAACGCAGTGGGTTGACCGGCCAGTTGCCGGCTGCACCTAACCCTTGAAGGGATCCCATGGGCCTGCGCATCAGCGGCAAACGAGCGCTGCAAACTCCCGCTGGCTTGGGCACCCGACCCACCCCTGGCCGAGTAAGGCAGGCATTGTTCAACATCTTGCAAGGGCAGGTGGAGGGCTGTCGCTGGCTGGATCTATGCTGTGGGGCCGGTACGGTAGGAGCAGAAGCCCTGTGTCAGGGGGCAGCTTTTGTGGCCGGGATTGAGATCGCCGCCCCTGCCTGCCGCATCATCCGAGCCAACTGGGCCAAGGTGGCGCAGCCGGGGCAATCTTTCCAGGTCATTCAGGGGGATGCCCGCAAGCTGCTCAGCCGAGGGCTAGGTTTGGATCCCTTCGATTATGTCTACTTTGCCCCCCCCTACGGGGCGGGTCTGTATGCTCCCCTGCTGCCCCTAATCCCACCTCTGTTAAAGCCAGGGGGAACTCTGATTGTTGAGCATCGCAGCGGCCAGGAGCTACCCGACCAGGTGGGATCCCTGCTGCGCTTTGACCAACGGACTTATGGGCAAACGGCCCTCGCCTTCTACCGCCATCTGGAAGAGCGGCTCTAGCTGGGGAAGGGGGTGCTGACAAAGCCGATTTCCAAGAGCTGCTGATAGGCTTGGGTGCCCAGCTCGCGGGTTGGGCCCTGGCTGTTGATGACCTGGATCAGCCAGCCCACGGCCTCTTCCGGTCGCCCTGCGGCGCGGTAGACCACGGCCAAATCGTAGGCAGCTTGATCCCGGGCTTGGGCGGCAACACGGGCCAGCTCCCGCTGTTCTTCGGAGATGCGGTTTTGGATCCCGGCGAAGGCGCGGGAGAGATCTTGGTGGTAGTTGGAGCGCTGGTTGTAGGCGTTGAACACCTGTTGCAGCAGCTCGACAGCCTGGTCGTAGTTTTGCGCTTGGATGGCGGCATCCGCTTCGGCGGCCAGTTGTTCGGCTCGCAACGCGCTGAGGGCGCTGCTGGGTTGCTCTAGGGCGCGAAACTGCTGCGGATTGGGAATAAGCTGTTGTCCGGCAGGGAGCTGCTGAGCGGTGGCCCAGAAGGTGGAGCCTACACCCAAAACAAGGCCGAGCAATACGCCGAAAACCAACCGCACCCAAGAACGGCGCAGAAGGCTGAGTCCCTGGGCAATGGCGTCCTGGCGGCAGCCTTGGGAAGTAACAGTAGGACGTCCTCCAATCATGTGCAGGTAACCCCCAAAACCTTTTTTAACCCGTTCCACTCTACCCTACTCCTCGTGCCTCTGCTGCAGCTTAGGGATCCCTTTGGAGCGAGGCTGGGAGGAGATGGGCTTCTTGAGCTTAGGCGGAGAGGAGCTGGGGGAGTTGGGTGGCTCTGGGGGCTTTTCCGGCAAGAGCGGCAGGTTGAGGATCAGCTCATACATGCGTAGGTATTCCAGCGCCGAGCGGTGCCAACTGAAATCGCTGGCCATGCCCCGCTTCTGCAGCGCTTGCCAGGTTTCTTTGTGCTGGAAGGCTTCCCAAGCCCGCGCCAGACAGGTGTAGAAGTCCAGGGCTTCGTAGCGGTCAAAGCAGTAGCCGGTGCCGATCCCCTTGCTGGGGATGTGGTGGCTAACCGTATCCACCAGCCCTCCCGTGCGGCGGACGATGGGCACACACCCATAGCGCATGGCAATCATTTGGCTGATACCACAAGGTTCAAAGCGGCTGGGCATCAAAAACGCATCTGCCCCCCCGTAGATCAACTGGGCCAGCTTGGGTTGGTAGCCTTTTTGGTAGGCCATTTTGCCCGGGTGCCGCTCGGCCATCTCCCGGATCCGCCCTTCGTAGTGGGTTTCGCCGCTGCCTCCCAGCAAAACAAATTGCGCGTCACTGTAGGCCAAAAAACGATCTAGGGCTTGGATGAGCAAGTCAATCCCTTTTTGCTCCACCAAACGGGCCACCATACCCATCAGAAAGGTATCTGGGTTAACGATCAAGCCCAACTTGGCCTGTAGCGTGGCTTTGTTGGCTGCCCGCCCACTTAGGTCATCGATGCTGAAATTGGCCTCTAGGTCTGGGTCGGTGCGGGGATCAAACCTATCAGTATCGATCCCGTTCAAAATCCCGCGCAGCCGCTCCCCTTTCCAGGCCAACAAGTCCTGCAGTCCTTCCCCATGCAGGGGAGTGCGAATCTCCATCGCGTAGGTGGGTGAGACGGTGTTCACTTGGTCGGCGTAGAGGATCCCGGCAGCCATGGTGTTGTGGGCAGAAAAATACCAGGGCAGCCAGGTCATGCGCTCCAGTTGCCAGCGCCACGGCCCTTGATAGGCCAGGTTATGGATGGTGAACACCGTGCCAATATCGGGAGCTTGGTGCATCCAGGCTGGGATCATGCCGGTATGCCAATCGTGGCAGTGGATGATGTTGGGTTTCCAAGGGTAGTAAGTCCAGGCAAATTCGGCTACGGCGTTGGCAAAAAAGGTGAAGCGCCAGAACTCGTCCTCACCGTAGTAGATGCGATGGGGAGCAAAGCAGTAGTGGCTGACCAAGTAGAGGGGCACATCGGTGCCGGGCAAAACACTTTCGTAAATATCGGCCACCTGACCCATAACCTGTTTAGACCAGATGGGATCTTTCGAGCGGGGGTATTGCCCCGGTTCCTGGCCGAACTTGTCCCAGAGAAAGCCATACAAAGGCATGATGATGCGAACATCCTGCCCCAGCTTGCGCAAAACGACCGGTAGGGATCCCACCACATCGGCCATGCCCCCCACCTTGGCCAAAGGTGCTGCCTCTGCTGCTGCGAACAAAATCCTGGCTTGAACCACGATGCCCTCCCTGGTGTTGTGGGCTCTGCTCCGCCGCCGCGAACGGATCCCGGCTCAGTTGCCCTCAGCCAAAACCCTTCCCATCCTAAAACACAAGGGATCCCTGCGCCGGACGAGCTAATGCAGCGCCTCATCTTGAGGTTGTGTTGCAACTTATTGATTTTTCGTAAGATGGAAGGGCAGTGCTGCTCAGGAATGTTGGGGGCGCTGCTGTATTGCACTTTATTGGATTGGATTTGTCGTCATTGTTCTGGAGATACGTCCTATGACCATAGCGGTAGGGCGCGTGCGACAGGAGCGAGGATGGTTCGACATCGTCGATGACTGGCTCAAGCGCGACAGATTCGTGTTCATCGGCTGGTCCGGGCTGCTGCTGTTTCCCTGCGCTTACCTAGCCCTGGGCGGCTGGCTCACCGGCACCACCTTTGTAACTTCCTGGTACACCCACGGGTTGGCCAGCTCCTACCTGGAAGGGTGCAACTTCCTGACTGTAGCCGTCTCCACCCCTGCCGACAGCATGGGGCACAGCCTGCTGCTGCTGTGGGGGCCAGAGGCGCAGGGGGACTTTACCCGCTGGTGCCAGATTGGGGGGCTGTGGACCTTTGTGGCCCTGCACGGAGCGCTGGGGCTGATTGGCTTTATGCTGCGGCAATTTGAGATTGCCCGGCTGGTGGGGGTGCGGCCCTACAACGCCATTGCGTTTAGCGCGCCGATAGCGGTGTTTGTGAGCGTGTTTTTGATTTACCCCCTGGGGCAGAGCAGCTGGTTTTTTGCCCCCAGCTTTGGGGTGGCAGGGATTTTCCGGTTTTTGCTGTTTTTCCAGGGGTTCCACAACTGGACGCTGAACCCGTTCCACATGATGGGGGTAGCGGGCGTGTTGGGGGGAGCGCTGCTGTGTGCCATTCATGGGGCGACGGTGGAGAACACGTTGTTTCAGGATGGGGAGGCAGCCAGCACGTTTCGGGCGTTTGAGCCGACGCAATCGGAGGAGACCTACTCGATGGTGACGGCCAACCGGTACTGGAGCCAGATCTTTGGGATAGCGTTTTCCAACAAGCGGTGGCTGCACTTTTTCATGTTGTTTGTGCCGGTGACGGGTTTGTGGATGTCGAGCATTGGTGTGGTGGGGTTGGCGCTGAACCTGCGGGCGTATGACTTTATCAGTCAGGAGGTGCGGGCGGCAGAAGACCCGGAGTTTGAGACGTTCTACACGAAGAACATTTTGCTGAATGAGGGGATTCGGGCGTGGATGGCGCCGCAAGACCAGCCGCATGAGCGCTTTGAGTTCCCGGAAGAAGTCCTCCCCCGCGGCAATGCGCTCTGAGCAGGTGCTAGCTCTCGAACGCTCGAGTTTTCTAGATCCCTTGCATGCTGAGTGTTGAGGTCGAGCGTTCGCCTGTTGGATCCCTGGATTCGATGGCTAGGCGCTCGGCCCTTACCAAGCCCTTTGGTTTTGGATCCCTCTTTTGATGGCATTGGTTGTTACTGTTTTTGGAGGCTGGCCTCAGTGACTTCAACGACGTTCGGTTCCGCAGTGATGCAGGATCGCACCCAAGGCGGATTTGCCTGGTGGGCGGGGAATGCTCGCTTGATCAATCTTTCCGGTCGGCTTTTGGGTGCCCATGTGGCCCATGCCGGTTTGATCGTCTTCTGGGCAGGAGCGATGCTGCTGTTTGAGGTGGCTCACTTCACGCCAGATCGGCCCATGTATGAGCAGGGCCTGATCTTGATGCCCCACATAGCCACTCTGGGCTGGGGGGTTGGTCCCGGCGGCGAGGTGATCGACACCTACCCTTACTTTGTGATCGGGGTGCTGCACTTGATCTCCAGTGCCGTGCTGGGGTTGGGGGGCATTTACCATGCAGTACGGGGCCCGGAAACCCTGGAGCAGTCTTTCCCCTTCTTCGGCTACGACTGGAAAGACAAGAACAAGATGACCACCATCCTGGGCATTCACCTGATCCTGTTGGGGTTGGGGGCTTTCCTGTTGGTGGCCAAGGCCATGTGGTTTGGCGGTGTCTATGACACCTGGGCTCCAGGGGGTGGCGATGTGCGGGTGATCACCAACCCCACCTTGAACCCCGCTGTGATCTTCGGCTACTTGTTCAAATCTCCCTTTGGTGGGGAAGGCTGGATCATCAGCGTTGACAACATGGAGGATGTGATTGGTGGCCACATTTATATCGGCATCATCTGCATTGCCGGTGGGATCTGGCACATCCTCACCAAGCCCTTTGGTTGGGCCCGCCGCGCCTTCATCTGGTCTGGGGAGGCCTATCTCTCCTACAGCTTGGCGGCAGTTTCCCTGATGAGCTTCATTGCCACCTGCTACATCTGGTTCAACAACACCGTTTACCCCAGCGAGTTCTACGGCCCCACTGGCCCAGAAGCATCTCAAGCTCAAGCTCTTACGTTCATCGTGCGCGACCAGCGCTTAGGGGCGAACATTGGTCAGGCCCAAGGTCCTACCGGTCTGGGTAAATACCTGATGCGCTCCCCCACGGGCGAGATCATCTTTGGCGGCGAGACGATGCGTTTCTGGGATGTGCGCGCTCCTTGGAAAGAGCCACTGCTGGGCCCCAATGGCCTGGACTTGGATAAGTTGAAGAACGACATCCAACCTTGGCAAGCTCGCCGTGCGGTGGAGTACATGACCCACGCGCCGCTGGGATCCCTGAACTCGGTGGGCGGTGTGGCTACTGAGATCAACACAGTGAACTTCACTAGCCCGCGCACCTGGTTGGCTGCTCACAACTTCATCTTTGGCTTCCTGTTCTTCGTGGGTCACCTGTGGCATGCCGGTCGCGCCCGCGCTGCTGCTGCCGGTTTTGAGAAAGGGATCAACCGCGAGAATGAGCCAGTTTACCGGATGAAGCCAATCCGCTAACCTTGGGTTAGTACAACGGTCTCAATGGTTTGGCTTGGCCCCCACATTGGGGGCCTTTTTTGGGCATCCCCCCCTCAAGGATTGGCAGAAAGAGAGTTGGGGGTGGAAACTGAAGAGCACTGAGTCGTCCGAGAAGATGCACAAGCTGCCGGTTACGGTCATCACCGGATTTTTGGGATCCGGCAAGACCACTTTGATCCGTCACCTTTTGCTCAACAACCAGGGCCGCCGCATTGCCGTGTTGGTGAATGAGTTTGGCGAAGTGGGCATCGACGGAGAGTTGCTGCGGGACTGCCAACGGTGTGAGGGGGAGGGATCCATCCCCATTTTGGAGCTGGCCAACGGCTGTCTCTGCTGCACGGTGCAGGAGGAGTTCTTGCCCACCATGGAAGCTTTGTTGCAACGGCGGGCAGAGCTGGACTGCATCCTGATCGAGACTTCAGGATTGGCCTTGCCCAAGCCCCTGGTGCAGGCTTTCCGCTGGCCCACCATCCGTACAGGCGCCACGGTAGATGCGGTGATTACTGTGGTGGACGGTCAGGCTCTGGCCTCTGAGCAACTGGTGGGCGATCTGGCGGCGCTGGAGGCCCAGCGGCAGGCAGATGAGAGCTTGGATCATGAGACTCCCATTGAGGAGCTGTTTGAGGATCAGTTGAGCTGCGCCGACTTGGTGTTGCTGACCAAGGTGGATCAGATCTCCTCTGAGCAACAGGCGCAAGTGGAAAGCTGGCTGCGCCATCGCTTGCCCCCTGGGATCCAAATTCTCCCCTGTGAGCGGGGCCAGGTCTCCCCGGAAGTGCTCTTGGGCTTCAATGCAGCTGTGGAAGATCAGTTGGAGTGCCGCCCCAGCCACCACGACCACGAGGAGAAGCATGAGCACGAAGCTTTTGAGTCTTTCTACCTCAGCCTGGAGGGGGGCTATGAGCCGGGATCCCTGGTGGCCCAGCTACGCCGGTTGGCCCAAGAGGAATGTCTTTACCGGATAAAAGGGTTTGTGGCCGTTCCCCATAAGCCGATGCGCCTGGTGCTGCAGGGGGTGGGATCCCGCTTTGAAACCTACTACGACCGCCCCTGGCGACCCCAAGAGCCGCGCTTGACCCGACTGGTGCTGATTGGGCAAAACCTCAACCGAGAGCGCATTGCAGCCCAGCTTCAAGGCTTGGCGGTTGACCCGGCTGCCCCCCACAGTTGATCCCCGTCTGGCTCAAAGGTAGGCATCCAGAAGAGAGGCCAAGGTAGGGAATCGGCAGCGCAAACCTAGGCTTTCTGGAGAAAGGGCCGGGTAAACAAAATGGCGGTGGCGCAGACAGAACTCATCCCACTCGGAAAGCTGCACTCGAAACAAAAAGGCCAAGCCGCGAACCAGAGCCAAGGGCAGAGGTAGGCGGAAATAGATCCGCTTTTTGAAATAGGCACACACCTGTTCTACGCATTCATCCAAAGACAAGGGGGGATTGCCCAACACCCAATCTCCTGCGCCTGGGGGATGAGCCACCCAGTGGGCGACCATCTCGGCCACATCGGCAGCATGGATGAAGTGGAAGCTGGCGTCCACCCGCAAAAAGCGGATCAGATCCAGCCAACGGAGGACATCCCTGAGGCCGGCAGTGATGTGGGAATAGGGATGATGGGGGCTGCCCCCAAACAATAGGGTGGGATAGAGGGTGAGCAGGCGATCCGGCCAGAAGCCGCTTTCCTGCCGCCGCATCAGCATCTCGTACTTGCTGCGGATGTAGTCGGTGCCGGCCCGTCCGGCGATGGTCAAGGGCTCTAGGGCCTGGTTCAAAAGGCTGGCTGTGGAAAAGTAGATTACCTGCTGACAGCGCTCCGGATCCAACAACCGAAAGAGTTCCAGAGTGTGGGTGACATTCACAGCCCAAGCCAGGGTGGGATCCCCCCAAGCTGCCGCCATGTGGATCAGCCCATCCATCTGCCGCAGCAGGGCAGCCTGTTCCCGGATGCGTAGGAGATCGCCGGGTACCCAAGTGATGGGGGCAGGCAGCCGCTCCGGGGGTAGCCGCAGGCGGCTGGTCTCGCGGATGAGAACGTACAGGTGGTAGGCAGGCTGCTCAGGAAAATCGGGATCCCTTTGCTGGGCCAGGCGCTCCAACACGTAGTGCCCCAGGCAGCCGCTAGCGCCGGTAAGAAACAGGTTTCGCAAGAGGTCTTCCCAACGGGACTCGATGAAAAAAGCTTCTGACTAGTGTACCGCCTTAGCTTCCGTCTGCCGGAATTCCCCTGCAAGAGAGCCGCTCAACTTGGCAAACTTCGGCAGGGATCCCATGCTGGAAATCTGGCCGCAGAGATGTCAGCATAGTTTGACGAGAGCCCAACCCAAAAAGCATATCTAACATCCATCGGCATCTGTGGCTGTAACCTCTTCCCCGCCTTCCCATTCCCGCGCTTTTGGCCTTTGGCCCCCCCTGGCCTTGGTTTTGCAGCGGATTACCCAAGCCGTGCCGGTGCTGCTGTTGATTACGGTGCTCAGTTTTTTGCTGTTGCAACTGGCCCCTGGGGACTTTTTGGATCCCTTGCGGGCGGATCCCAGTTTCAGCCAAGAGTTCATTGCCCAAGAGGAGGCGCGGCTGGGGTTGGACAAGCCTTTGGTTTGGCAGTATTTGACCTGGCTGGGCAACCTGCTACAGGGGGATTTCGGCATGAGCTATACCTACCGGGTTCCCGTGTTGGGGTTGATCGCCTCTCGGGCTGGGGCCACCCTGCTGCTGGCGGTGTCTTCCATTTTGCTCACCTGGATGATCTCCATTCCCCTTGGGATCCTGGGGGCGCTGCGACAGAACACTCCCTTGGATCGGGCACTGCAGTTGTTCAGCTATCTGGGCCAGGCCATGCCCAGCTTTGTGCTGGCCATTTTGCTGCTGATTGTGGCTCAGAATGTCGGCTGGCTGCCGGTGGGAGGCATGACCAGTGTGGATTTTGCCGAGCTGAGTGTCGGGGAAAAACTGCTGGATTTGGGCCGCCACCTGCTTCTGCCCACCCTCGCCTTGAGCATTACCAGCTTTGCCGGCCTGCAGCGGATTACGCGGGGCAACTTCTTAGATGTGCTGAGACAGGACTATATCCAGGCAGCACGGGCGCGTGGGATCCCGGAGTGGCGGGTGATCTGGCTGCATGCCCTGCGCAACGCCGTGAACCCTTTGATTACCATCCTGGGCTTTGAGTTTGCCAATTTGCTCAGCGGTTCCTTCATCGCCGAGTTTTTCTTCAACTGGCCGGGGCTGGGCAAGCTGCTCTTGGAAGCTGTTCAAAGTTTCGATATCAATGTGGTGATGGCCGGACTTCTGCTGGGGGCCATCATGCTCATTCTGGGCAATTTGTTGGCCGATCTGCTCCTGATGTGGGTGGATCCCCGAATTCGACCCGACTCGTTGCTTTAGTGCCCCTGGACTTAGCCACCTCAGGATGCTGGGTTTCCTGTTGTACATTGGGTTAAAAATACAGGGGACCCCTCATGCACTTTCAACCTGACGGCGCTCTGGACGACAGCTTACCTGGGGTAGCCGCTGAGGCGATGGTTTGGAATGCGCTGCGGCAGGCTCTAGAATCCGACGCAGGTTATCTTCCCCATCAATTCAGTGTTTACGACGCTCAGGGCAACCTTAGGGCTAAGCCGGATATCCTGTTGATTCATTTTGAATTGGGCTTTTGGATCTTCGAGTGCAAGGGCTGCAGCCTTCACAACATTGAGGCCATCAACGGCGGCGAGTGGCGCATGCGAGAGTGGCACAAGGAAGTGGAGACCCCTCTGGCACAAGCCGACAACCAAATGTTTCAGATCAAGAATGGGTTACAGCAAAATCTAGAAACCCGATCCCTACAAGCCCGGCTTACCTGGCAATACCGGCTAGCTCTGCCCCGGATCCGACGACAAGAATGGCAAGAGCGCTTTGGGGATCCCCCCTTCATCGGCGCACTGCTTTTTGCAGACGATTTGGACAATCCAAAACAGTTGCGGCAAACGCTGTACTCTGTTGATCGGGCTGCTCAAACTCCCCTGAGTGAAACGGAATGGGATCTCATCCTCAAAACTTTAGGGCTGAACTTAGGGGATCCCAGCGATGGCCAAGTCTTCTATGATTACGATCCGCAAGCGGTGATTCGGCGCGTCCAAGAGCGGATTTTGAAGTTGGATGAAGAACAACGCAAAATTGCCAATCAGTACCCGGAGGGGCCGCAGCGGATCCGGGGCCTGGCCGGAACCGGTAAGACTGTAGTCTTGACCCGCAGGGCAGCCAAAATCTATGCCGAACACCCTGATTGGGATATCGCCGTGGTATTTTTCACCCAATCTCTCTATGAACAAATCCGTCGGCAAATCTCGGAAGTCTGTCAGAGCAAGTTTGACGAGGCTCAGGGCATCGGCTCGCTGACGGTGCCAGGCACAGCAGAGCTCTTTGGGCGGGACGAAGCGGGTAAGCCCAAAGTAAAGTTGGGGGGACGGGCCGTTGTGCTGCGCAATTGCTACCGAACTCCCAAAGTGATCCTGATGGCTGCTCACGCTATCAACATGGGTCTTCTACGTCAAGGTCAGCCTTTGCAGGGGGTCACCCAGAAAGAGCAGTGGGAAAATCTGGGGTATGAAGTGGTGGAAGGGGATTTCCGCAAGCCTGGATCCCCAGTTGTTTTAACTTACAAGAGTTCCCACGCCGTCGATCAAGAAACCTTTGAGCCAAAGGTAGATCCCCAGTCGTTGTTGATCTGGCGTACTTTCCCCTCTGAGGAAGAGGAGCAGAATTGGGTTGCCCAGCAAATTGAGCAAGATATTCGGTGCTGGCACTTTGAGCCAGAAGATCTCCTGGTTACAAGCTTAGCCAGTTTTAAAACAGGCAAAAACTACTGGAAAGCGCTGCAAACCAAGCTAAAGCAAAAGGGGATCCACGCCATCATTGCCGGAGAAGATACTGAGCCTGACATTTTCCGCATGCCCAAACACGTCACCCTCTCTGGGATCTTTCGAGCCAAGGGCAATGAAGCCTGGAAAGTCTATGTCTGCCAGTTTCAAAATACCACTGAGCCAGGGTTATCTGTAGAGCAGCAATTGATCCGACGCAATCAAGCCTTTGTGGCTCTGACGCGCGCCAAGCTTTGGTGTGTGGTGACAGGAGTTTGCCCCAAAAATCACCTAGCTCCCGCCTTTCAGGAGCTGCAGCAGGCTAAGGAGCAGTACCCCTACCTGCGCTTTCCCGCCTTTAATCAGGGATCCCTGCGGCGAGTTCATGACGTGGATCAGGAATCTGAAAGCTCCTAAAGGAACCCCAACCTTGGGACAAAGACGGAGCTGTAGTCGTTGTCAAATAGTCATGCAACAGCTCCTTCTGTCGATCCCCATCTCCCCTCTCTTTCTGGGAGACAGGCTAAGTAAGAGTGAGGGCTGATATTGTTCGCTTCCCTCTCTACCACCGCACTACTGCGCGAGTTAGCCAAGGATTTGCAGCTCAACAAGAACTCAAACAGGCGGCTCAATCGTGGAGACAATATCCCGAATCACCGCCTCTGCCTCTTGCCGTCGGTTGCCCGCCATCTCTCCCGACCCAGCCAGGGAAACCCGATGGGCCAGTACCGAGACGAACAGCGCTTGCAGATCTTCCGGCAAACAAAAGCTGCGCCCCTTCACCAGCGCCTGAGCTCGTGCTGCCCGTGCTAAGGCCAGCGCCCCACGGGTGGATACCCCTGCTCGCAATAGCTTGGACACGCGAGTGGCCTGCACCACCTGCAGAAGATAGTCCGCCAGGGATCCGTCCAAATACACCTGATCCACCGCCGACTGAATCTCCCGCAACTCCATCAAGGAGAGAACTGGCTGCAGATCATCCACCGGCTCGGCCTGTTGCCGCTGCAACAGCAAGGCTCGCTCTATCTCAGGGCTGGGGTAGCCAATCGACAGCCGCACCAAAAACCGATCCAACTGGCTTTCTGGGAGGGGATAGGTGCCGTGGTACTCCAAAGGGTTTTGGGTAGCCAACACCATAAATGGGCTCGGCAGCGGGTAGGTGTGATTGTCCAGCGAAACCTGCTTTTCCGCCATTGCCTCGAGCAGAGCACTCTGGGTGCGGGGCGAGGTGCGGTTGATTTCATCCGCCAAGATCACGTGGGCAAAAAGGGGGCCGGGGCGAAATTCAAAATCCCCTTTTTCTTTATTGAAAAGGGTGAGGCCAAGAATATCCGCCGGCAATAGGTCACTGGTAAATTGAATCCGTTGAAACTTGGCCCCCAAACTCTGGGCAATAGCCCTCGCCAACGTGGTTTTGCCCACACCGGGCACATCTTCAAGCAAAACATGACCTTCCGCAACCAGGGCCATAACCACCGTCTGCACCACCTGCGACTTGCCCTGAAACACCGATTCGATGTTGGCAATCAGCTTGCCAATCTGTTGGTGTAAGTTTTGTAACCGCTCTGCCGGGATCCGCGCCAAACCAGATCGGGTGCTGACACTCGCCATAAACCATTCCCAAAGGGGTCTATTCCACCTTACAGGCTGGATCCCAGCGGTGGGCCAGGGCGGAACCCGCTAAACCCCAGTGAAAAACCGGAGTATCATAGACCTGAGCCCTCCACAAAGGATGGATATCTTGGAACTGTCTTGTAAAAGTGAATATGCTCTCCTGGCCCTTCTGGAATTGGCCCAGCACTACAGCGATGGCCAGGTGCTGCAGATCAAAGAAATCGCGGCCCATCAGTCCATACCCGACCGCTATTTGGAGCAACTGCTGGCCACCTTGCGCAGACAGGGGTTGGTGCGCAGCCAACGGGGAGCCAAAGGGGGCTACTCCCTGGCCCGAGCGCCCTGGCAGATCTCGCTGTGGGACGTTATTCAGGCCATTGAGGGGGAAGATCTCACCCGTTCTCGCGACTTGCCCTCAGCCGATCTCACCCCGGAGCGGGAAGTGCTCCTGAAGGCCTGGCAAGATGCCCAAACTGCGGCAGTAGCCATTCTCCAGAAGACCACCCTACAAGACCTCTGCGACCGCCAGGCACAGCAGCAGCAGGCCCGGCTCATGTACTACATTTAAGCCAAAGACTGGGATCCTTGGCAGGTTTTGGGTTATCCTGAAACCCATCGCTTTTTGAATTGAGCCCCTTCCATGACCGTTCGCTCTTCTCGCTCTCAGGCTGCTGACACGTTTTCTGCGGAAGATTTTGCCCAGGCTTTAGACAAGCAAAACCTCAGCTTTCAACCGGGGCAGGTGGTGCAAGGCCGCATCTTCCAACATCAGAACGATGGCGCTCTGGTGGATATTGGCGGTAAATCCCCGGCCTTTTTGCCCCTCAAAGAAGCAGGGATCCGCCCAGGGGAAGATTTGAGTGCCCTCTTTCCCTTAAAGACAGAGGCCGAGTTTCTCATCCTGCGAGAAGATGCAGAAGGACAAATTCTGCTCTCGGCGCGGCGGCTCAGGCTGAAGCGGCTTTGGGAAGAGCTGGCCCAGAAGCAAGCCAACGGCCAGACGGTAACCGTTCCGGTGATCGCCACCAACAAAGGCGGGGTGGTGGTGGATGTGCAAGGGCTGCGCGGCTTCATTCCCCGCTCCCACCTCAGCCAACGGGAAGGTTTGGAGGAGTTGGTGGGGCAATCCTTAACGGCAAGCTTTATCGAGGTGAATCCGGAAGCCAACAAGCTGGTGCTTTCCCAGCGGGCGGCTGTGAAATCCGAGAACCTGAGCCGCTACACCAGCGGCCAAGTGGTGGAAGGCAAAGTCAGCGGACTAAAACCCTTCGGTGTGTTTGTGGACTTGGAAGAAGGGGTGACCGGGCTGTTGCACATCAAGCAGGTCAGCCAAAATTTTGTAGCCTCACTGTCAGATTTGTTCAAACCAGGCCAACGCATCAAAGCTGTTGTGGTCGACGTGGATGAGGCCAAGGGACGGATGGCCCTCTCCCTGCGAGTATTGGAAAAGCATCCGGGTGAGGTGCTGGAGCAACTGGACAGGGTTATGGATGAGGCCGAAGAGCGAGCCGGTAAGCTAAAGGGGAGAATAACATCCGACGGACAGATCATCTGATCCCATCTCTGCCTCGAGTTCGGATGCAAAACCTGCAGAGGGAAAGCAAGACGCCTTACGGCAATCAGAGGAAAATCATGGCGCACCCTGGGATCCTTACTCTGTAAGGCTCAGATGAGCCCTTTGCAAGCATGTACCCTTACTTTATACACCAACTGCCGGCTGGAAGACAGGTCTCCTGACGCACTGAGCCCAGCAAAAGGTTTTCTCGTAAGGGATCCGAGA
>Ga0101945_1000206_pt1 | contig 126716 bp, 121 predicted proteins | sample DewCreD2012metaG_2_FD_75246 | JGI IMG/M metagenome (GOLD analysis project Ga0101945, IMG submission 75246) | Hot spring sediment bacterial and archeal communities from British Columbia, Canada, to study Microbial Dark Matter (Phase II) - Dewar... ... | reverse complement strand
TATACTTACGCCCGCAACAACCCGCTGGCCTACACAGACAGCTCCGGCCACATTGCCTGGTGGATCGTGGGCGGGGTGGTGGGTGGAGTAGTGGGCTTTGGGGCCTACGCCATCACCCATCAGGGCAATTTTGACTGGGGGCAGGCGGCGCTGTGGACGGCGGGTGGGGCGGTGGTCGGCGCCACCTTTGGGGCGGGGGCGCAGTGGGTGGCGACCACGCTGGGAACGGCGGAAGCCGCGACGACAGCGGCGACGGCGGCCACGACGGCCGGGGCGGCGGCCAGTTCACCCGCCGGGCAGCAGATCATAACGGTAGGCACAAGAGTGCTACAGTTATCCCAACACGCTCTACAGCGTATGTCTGAGCGGGGGGTCAGCATGGAGCAGGTACAGAAGATTGTCAATACAGCCCAATCATTCAGGTATTTCCACGATGGTGCTTGGAAGACAGGCTATTATGATCCAGTCAGCAAGATATTCGTTGCGGAAGCAGAAGGTGTTATTACGACCGTCATTGCGAAAGTGAATCCGCAGTATATAGAAAATCTCAAAAAGCTTGTGCCATGAAAGTAACTTACGATCCAGCAGCAGATACCGTTTATATCTATTTAGAGAATAACATCGGTCCAGGCGACGTCAAAGCAACCTATCCTCTTGACCCTATTGAGGAAGTAGGGCAGATCTATCTAGACTTTGACGCAGCGGGGCGACTTGTTGGAATTGAGATATTAGATGCTAGCAAGAGAGTGCCTATGGAGTTGTTAAGAAACGCCCAGATTATTGGTTAAGCTGGACCTTATCCATTTTGGGGGGCCTTTCACAGTTGGGGAGAATGAGTGAATAGAGCTGCGCCCCAAAACCTGGACGGGTATGACCCTTCGGCTTTCACGGTTAAGGCTGCCGTCTCGCAAGACAGGTCTACTGCCTCACGGAGCAGAGCGAGGAACTGGTCTACCCACCGCCCAGCCGGACCCATTCAGTGACCATCGGGTGTGAACCGTTCAGCGTCGCCCCCACCTTGACAAACTGGCTCTCGTGAGGTAGTATGATTTCCATACATGTATGACTCAAGGAGCCTATCCTATGCCGAATTCACACTTGTCCATCGTTCAAGCAAAAGGTCAGGTCACTATCCCTACCTCCATCCGCAAGAAGCTGGGCCTGAAGAAAGGCGATGTCGTAGCGTTCGTCGAGACGGAGGACGGCGTGTTCATCTCACCCAGGGAAGTAGTGGCAATGAAGGCGCTCCAGAAGCTCGGCGCGATGCTCAAGGAGAAGGGAATTACCCTTGAGGAACTGATGGAGTCCGGCCGGGAGATCCGCGGCGAGCTCCTCAAGGAGATGTATGGCCTGGACTCCGCACAGTGATACGCGCCTTCGTGGAGGCCAGTGTCCTGTTTGCCGCCGCCTTGTCCGCAACGGGCGCCTCGCGGGAGCTTCTGCGCGAGAGCATTCGGGGCAACGTGGAGCTGGTTATCAGCGATATGGTGATCGAAGAGGCGAAACGGAACCTCATTCTCAAACGTCCTCCCCGATGACCTCTTGGAGATAGTGCGCAAGCGTAAAGCGCGCCAGAACTGAGCGTGCGTCAGAGAAAGGCTGGGCGGACATGTAACCCGGCGTATGGGCGGTCCCTTCCATCGTTTTCTCAGCCGGCAAGGTAATCGGATAAGGCTTTCCGGACCTGATTACTCAACGGGTGTCAAGAACGGGTCGAAAAGTCCCCAGATCATCGGGTTAAGAAGTCCCCCTGATCAACGGCGAATATATCCACTCGTCTCCTTTTACCACCGTTGCTGACAGGGCACGCTGCCCACGACGTACAACTACACCGGGCAGCGGCTGGACGGGACGGGGCTGTTGTACTACGGGGCGCGCTACTACGACCCCGCCCTCATGCGCTTTGTGCAGGCGGATACGCTCGTGCCCGACCCCGCCAACCCCCAGAGCCTCAACCGCTACGCCTATGTGCTCAACAACCCGCTCAAGTACACCGACCCCACGGGGCACGCCGCCTGCATTGACGACCTTTGTGACCTGGTGGCCCATCCCGCAACAGGGCGTCCTATACTTCGCGTGCCTGCGCCACGCGTCATCACGTATATCTACAAGGAGATGATCCATAACGCGCAGAGCCCGGTAGCTCAGGTGATTGCAGCAGCGAATGGGATAGCCTCTCTCACTAACGGGGTGGTGGGTATCCCTACAGCCGTGCCTATTGGTGCTAAGTCTGTGGCTATGGGCGTCTGGGGTTCACAGGTGATGGATGCACAGGTCAAGAAGCATGTAGGACCTTTAGCGCCGCTACTTGGGAACTGGGATCATAAGCCTATCCTTCTAAGCGATAAGAGCCCGGTGCCGGAGATCCCTGATGAGAAACATAAGCCATGGGGCTATTCCACCGTTGGGTCTAGCTTGTACTATTATGACATTTGGTCCAACATCCACTACGGGTATGTTGGTCGGGCCTCTGGCTTCTCCCAACCCGAATTGACTGGTGGTGCAGGCATTGAACAATTTGGCTCTGACCTCTACAACCGACAATGGCCATATCAATCGCTGGGGGCTGATAGTTGGCTTGCCTCGTGGGATCGCCCATCGGATAACGCCGCTATCCAGATCGGCATCCGTTTGTGGGACCAATACCGTCTGGCGGTCAGGCCAGCCGACATTTACCTGGCCGTGTTAGAGGAACCGCGCCTGGCTACCTTGCCGCTTGGAGGTGCACCATGAGGCAATGGCAGCACGTAGCTTGCATAGGATGCTTGGGTATCATCCTCTTGGGCATACTCATCCTGGGAGGGTGTATAGTAGGTATCTCTTATTCTACCCAGCGGGAGCCGGAACTCCCTATCCGGCAATTCCTGCGAAAACAGCTTGAAGCATTCCCGGCGAATTGGCATTTAGAAGAAAGCGATATCAAGCTGTGGACGAGCGCTGCTGACCCTGAGGGGAAATTTTCAAATGCTCCCTGGGCAGTGGCAGTTGATTTCTGGTACAAGCCAAGTAGTGTACGCATTTCTAAAGGTTTGGCAGTGGCTCATGAGCAGATCTTTGTCTATAAGAGCACCTTTCAAGCCCAAAGTATTCCCTACCCCTCAGAATTTTGGGCTGCATATTGGGGGGATTGGTTTGCTTCGGGGGACCCAATATTATCCTATTCTCCCGGTTATATTCCGCGAGAATGGAGCTATCACCCTTCACACGCGAACCGTTTTGAATTTCGGTGCTGGGGAGGTGATGGCATTGCCAAGCCCGAGTGGTGTAGTTTTATCTTGCGTTATGAGGAATACATCATTGCCTTTGATACAGACATGGTTAGAGATTTGACTCGGGAGGATATCATGACTTTGGAGGACCTCCGGCGGATTATAGAAGTCATCGATCACGAGATGGCCGATTATCTGAAGCGCTCAACCCTTCGCCCAGGCCCTCGGTTGGTGCCAACGACTATCCCTTGAGGGAGAGAGGCCGAAGGCATACCTGGACGGGGACGCTGTCCCCCTGAAGGGGGACGGGGGGTGCCCCAGCCGGGCAACCCGCAGAGCCTCAACTGGAATGACGACACCCAGGCGTGGTGATGCCCAGGTCCTGCAAATAGCCCAGCTTGCTGCGGATGCCTTTGAGCGTACCGCAATTCTTACTTGATGGCAACAACCCGGCCCCCGGTCATGCTGATCAGGTCCGCAGGCGTGAGCCGAAAGACAGCGTGGGGATGACCGGCCGCCGCCCAGATTTCGTCATACTGCAGCAGGTCCTCGTCAATGAAGGTCTCCAATGGCTCCAAATGCCCGACCGGCGGGACGCCGCCGATGACGAAGCCCGTCCGCTGGCGCACGAAATCGGCATCGGCGCGCTCAACCGGCTCGGAGAGATAGTCGCTCATCCTCTCTTCGTTCACACGGTTGGGGCCGCTGGCGATGATCAGGACCGGCTTCTGCGTATACCTGCGCTTGAAGACCAGCGACTTGGCGATCTGCTCCACCCGGCAGCCAATCGCCTGAGCCGCTTCGGCCGCGCTGCGCGTGGTCTGCGGTAGTTCTATCACCTGATAGGAGAAGCCCAGGGCTTTCAGCGTATCCTGGACCCTCTGTGCGCTTGGGCTTAGGAGGGTGGATGTAGGCATGATACCCTTTGACTTTACCGCGCATAGGGCGGGGATGTCAATCTATCCGCAGCAGGGGGCGGTTTGTAGGCCGCCCCCTGCTGTTCGCTGATCCCTATCCACAATTATCAATATCCCGCCACTTCGCCACCGTGTCCTCCACCGTCAGCGTCCCATTCACGCCATAGATGACATTGAGAACGCGGTTGGGGAGTTCCTCGCAATTGGGGCCTTTCTCCACGCTGTTCCAACTGCCGCGTGTGTATTTGTACTCCAGGCGCTCGCCTTCCAGGAAGGTCAGCGTCACCGTAGCGTGCGTCGGGTCCAGCCGCGTCATCGCCGTCCCCGCCGGATTCCAGCCGTTGAAGTTGGCGCCGATGTAGATCGTGTCGCCGGTCGGCGTGTAGGCGGGCAGCGTAACGTTGAAAGTGACCTGCACTTGGCGCGGCGCGGCAGTCTGCCCCACCTCGTTAGAGTACGCCGAGCGGTTGAACGAGGCGTCCTGCGCAGTGACGACATAGTAATACGTCTGCCCGCTCGCCACCGTCAAGTCGGTGTATTCGGTCGTGCCTGCCGGGACATGGGCGATCTTGGTGTACGGCCCGCCGCTCGTCCCGCTGCGGAAGATCTCATAGCGGAACAGATCGGGATCGCTCACCGCGTCCCAGGCCAGGCCAATGGCGCTGGGCGAAGCGAAGGTGACGCGCAGGTTCTGCGGCGCGGTAGGTGGCGTCGGGTCACCGCTGGGGAGGACCTCCAGGTGACCCGCCTGATCAGGCGAGTAGCCGTTGCCCGTGCCGTCCAGATCGGCGTACAGCCACACCAGACCGTTCGTCGTGGTATAGCGCACGGCGTAGTCAAACACGCCCACCATCTCCGGCAGGAGTTGTCCCTTGAACTCGTCGTTGTTGCCCACGTCCACATTGAAGGCCATCTCCACCCAGGTCCAGGCCGGGTTGCCATCCGGGTTAGAGCCGTCCGGGCCATAGCCGACCTGCGCCCATAGCCCTGGCGTCGGGCCGGGCAGATTGGTGTAGCCGTCAATCCACACCTGACCGTAAATCCAGGGCGTCGGGTTGGTGGCGCTGATGACGTGGGTGATGGCGGGCGGCCATTGCAGGTTCGCCCAGCCGATGACCAGCGCGGGCAGCGCGTCGGCTTCGTTTGACCAACCGCTCTCGTTGCCCACCGCATCCACCGCCGTGACGACGTAGTAGTAGCGCGTGCCATTGACGACCGTCGTATCCATATAGCTCGTCCCCACGATGGGCATGGTATTCAGTTTGACATAGCCGCCGCCGGTGACGTAGCTACGATAGACGTTGTAGCCAGCAGCATCGGCCACCGCGTTCCAGGTCAGGCTGACCTGGCTGGTGGCGGCGGTCGCGGCCAGGCCGGTCGGCGGGTCGGGCGGTGTCAGGTCCGTGCCCTCCAGGACGACGTAGATCGCACCGGAGCGCCCGGCGAAGCCCGGCAGCGTCACCTGGCCGTCCGGGCCGACGGTGATAGTGGCGCCGGTCAACGCCTCGGTCAGGACAGCGCCGGCGGGGATGTAGCCAGACAGGTTGAAGCTCACGTCCTGGGCAGTCGTGTCCTTATCCAGGACGACGATGGCGGCGTCATTGCACAGCTTGCGGCCATAGACAAGCACGCCATTGGCGTCATCCGTCAGGATAACGTCAAAACTGCCCGTGCGCAGCGCGGGATGGGCGGCACGGACCTGGGCGAGTTGGCGATAGTGCGCCTGAAGCACATGGTCTTCGCTGCCCCAGGGGAAGGTGCGGCGGTCATCGGGGTCGTCGTCGCCGGTGACCCCAACCTCGTCGCCGTAGAAGATGGTCGGTGCACCGGGCAGGGTGAACTGGGTGATGGCGAGCAGCCGCAGCTTGGCCTTGCCTTCGGCCAAATTGGCGGTGTTGAACTCCTTGTCGGTGCGGTTGTTCTGGCCTGGCGTAAGCGTCCACAGGATACGTTGCGTGTCGTGGCTATCCACCAGGTTCATGGCAGCGTAGAACGCGGGCGCGGGGTAGTCCTCTTGAATGCCCTGGAGCGTGCTGGCGAACTGCGAGGGGGTCAACCCGCGAATGAAGCCGTCCGGGTCGGGCGTGTCGCCATTGATAAAGCCGATCAACGCCCGGCGGAAGCGGTAGTTCATCGTCGTGTCCAGTTCATTGCCCAAGAGCCAGTCACTGGCGTCGCCCCACAGTTCGCCGATAAGGATACTATCGGGAGCCACATCCTTGACGCGGGGGCGGAACTCCTGCCACCAGTCATGGCTCTTCTCGTTAGCGACGTCCAGCCGCCAGCCGGAGGCGCCCATCTCCAGCCAGCGGCGGGCGATGCTGTCGTCGTTCCCGTAGATGAAGTCGCGCACCGGCTGGATCTCGGTCAGGACCGGCAGCGAGTCAAAGCCGAACCAGGAGTTGTAGAACGATCCGTAGGGCCCGCCAGCACACGGGCCGGGGTTGTTCGGGTCAGTCGCGGGCGTGAAAGTGTACCAAGCGCGGTAAGGTGAAGCTTCGCTCTCACACGCGCCCAACGTCGGGTAGTGGTGGTAGCGGTCAAAGTAGATGCTGTCCGACGAGGTGTGGTTGAACACGCCGTCCAGGATGACGCGGATGCCGCGCGCCCTGGCGCTGAGCACCAGCGCCCTGAACAGGGCATTGTTGCCGAAATATGGGTCAATTTGGCTATAATCGGTCGTATCGTACAGGTGGTTGGAAGGCGCCTTGAAGATAGGATTTAGGTACAAGGCGGTCACGCCCAGGCTGTGCAGGTAGTCCAGCGAGCGAATGATGCCCACCAGGTCGCCGCCGAAGAAGTCGCGGCCCAGAGGGCCTTCGGTGCATGTCCAGTTGGTGTAGTTGCGGCAGTAGCCCTCGGGCAGGTCGCCCCACAGCTTGACAAGCACCGGGTTATCATATACCGTCGGGTCGGAGGGCCTAGGCTCAAAGCCGCGCGTGCCGTTGCGGAAGCGGTCGGGGAAAATCTGGTACACGACCGCATCCTTCATCCAATCCGGTGTCTCAAAATCGGGCAGGTACACGTCAATCTGCCAGCTATAGTCGGGCGAGTCGTCGTAGGGACGGCCCCGGCCGCCGTCAAATAAATCGTCGTCCTCATAGTAGTCAATGTCTGCTCCATCCTGGACGATGAAGCGATACCACAGGATGGTAGGCTCTGGCTGCGCAGGCAACGTTGCCTGCCAGATGTCGTAGCCGTAAGGCGCATCCGGCGTCGTGGCCACGAGTTGCATAGGGTAAAGCTGTTGCGCGTTCAGGCGGGTGTTCCACACACGAACGGTCACGTTGGTGACGTCGTTATGGTAGGTGCGAAAGCGCAAGAGGACCGGCGTGCCGGTGGTGACTGCGCCGCCGGGGGCGCGGTAGAGCGCGTCGCGCGAGTCGTGGCCCAACCCATCCCACCATACGTCGTTATCGTGGCCGGGCATGGAGCGGATGGTGAGCACGTGGGACACGGCGTTATAAGTAAAGGTCACATTCACGTTATCGGCGGGCACAGTGAATGGGATGTTCGGGCCGTTCGGTTCTCCGTTCTGTCCATAGTTCTCATCCCAGCTTTCATTGATAGCCACCTTGGCCTCATAGGTGCCCGCTGGCAGTGCGCTCGTCTCAAAGGTGTAGATACCATCGCCGTCAATGTCCTGCAGCCAGGAGCGCAGGCAACCGGGGTCCCAATCCCCACCGCAGCCCAGTTCGCTCTGGAAACTGCCTGGTACGACGGCGATCACCGAATTGACCTTGTCGGTGATCCAGTGGCTTTTGTGGTCGTAATAGAACTTGACGCTCGTCGGCGCGGCCAGCGACAGCGGGATGTTCGGGCCGTTCTGCTGCGCGTGCAGGCCGTAGTTTTCGGCCCAAGAGTCGTTGAGCGCAGCTTTATACTCCCACGCGCCCGCCGGAACGGTCCACGTACCCTGCCATACATCATCCGCCGGGTCGTAAGTCAGGTGCGTCGCCGCGCAGGCCGGGTCCCAATCCCCACCGCAGCCCAGTTCGCTCTGGAACGAGCCGGCAATTGTCACCGATGTCGGGGGTGGTGTGTGCGTCGCCAGGGCGACCGGTGCGCCAGCAGGCGGCGCGAGAGCCGAGAGCAGTGCCATCAGCACCATCAGGTGCAACAAACGCCTGGGGAGAAGTCGTGAGGACATCGTAAGCTCCTTTCTATCTATCCGTTCAATCCGTTCCCCGAATCTGTTGACAGCGTTGCCACAGCAGCAGTCCCCCGCTGCGCCGGTTCAAAAACCCGCGCCCGGCCCCCCGGTAGAGGCCGCGCGCAGGCCCACACCGACCAGGAACAAACACAGCAAACCATAGATCAGCGCCTCGCGCCGCGTCATCCGCCCCTCTGTGCGAGAGTACACGAAGGGGATCAGGATCACCGACAAAATGCCATACAGGATGTGTACCCACCGACCCGGGCTACCCACCGTGATCCACAGGAAGACCCCCACCGTCCCCTGCACCAGGGCCAGGGTCTCACCGATCAGCAAGGCCCCCATGAAACTGGGGCTGAGATCGCGCTTAAGCACGTACAGCGCCAGCGCCCAAATGCTCAGCGCCAGCATGAACAGGATCAGGGAGTTACCTAAACGGGCATGGATTTCGGGAAGCGACATTCACACCTCGCCCCTGATTATAGCCCCAAGAAGGCAAAGCCAGCAAAGTGCCCGACCCCGAACAAAAAACCAGGGGGCGACGGAGAGTTCGCCGCAGCCCCCTGGTTTAGGGTCTCCCTTCTGTTGGCGATGTCACGGTGCCGCTTAATCGCTGGCGCCTTCCGTCTGGTTGGCCAGGTAGTTCTCCAGCCCCATCTGCTCAATCTGCGCCCGCTGCTTCTCGGCCCAGTCCACGTGCCCCTCTTCCATCTTGAGGATGTTCATTAACAGGTCCACCGTCACCTGGTCGTCCACCTCGTGCGCCAGGCGAATGGCCTCGTTATAGGCGCGGATGGCCATATACTCGGCCTCCTGATCGTTGCCGATCATCTCCGGCACGCTCTGGCCGATCTTCATCGGGTTGAGCTTGGAGACAACCGGCGTGCCTTCCAGAAAGATGATGCGCTGGATCAGCCACTCGGCGTGGTGCATCTCGTCCATGGCCTGCTGCTCAATGGCCTTGTGGAGCTTGTCATAGCCCCAGTTGTCGCACATCTCCGAGTGCACCATATACTGGTTGATGGCGGTCAATTCGTCCGCCAGCAATTGGTTAAGCGTGTTGATGATGTTCTCGTTGCCTTTCATGGGTATGCTCCTATTCTTGGGATGGGTCTAATGAGTCTGCGCTATTCTGGCAGCGTGGGCACAGGCCGTAATAGGCCACCCGCGCGCCGCGCAGTTGGTAACCGGAGGTTTCCATCACGCGCTGCGCGACCTCGGCCAGCGACACATTGGCCAGGTCTTCAATGCGATGGCAACGGGTGCAGATCAGGTTGATATGGGGCGACAGATCGGCGTCATAGTGGACCGCGCCATCGCCTGCCGGACCCAGTTCCTGCACCAGCCCGGCATCCACCAGGGCACGCAGCGTGTTGTACACCGTGGCCCGGCTGAGCGAGGGGAATTCGCGGCGCAATTGCGTATATACTGTCTGCGCAGTGGGATGCTCCTGGCTCTGGACCAGAGCGCGGCAGATCGCCAGCCGCTGCGCTGTGAGCCGCAGGCCAGCCTGCCGCAGCGCCCCGATCATCTCGCTAATGCGCCCATCGCCAGACGTGAGAGGAACAACCGCCGATTCCATTTAGACCGATTCCTTATTTAGAATCAGTCTAGATTATAACCGCTATTTGCGCCAATGTCAAGGCGACCGGAGCGCATTTCACACCGGCGGCAGCCCTGCTATCAGAGCCTGCCCTGTGGCGAAGCTTCGCCCCGCTTCTCAAATCGGTCTAATTGTGGTATACTTAGGCTGTACTAGGCCCCCGTAGCTCAGGGGATAGAGCGCCGGCCTCCGGAGCCGGGTGCGGCGGTTCGAGTCCGCCCGGGGGTATTGTGAAAGGGGACGTGGCGATATGCGCCGGCAGGAGCACTGTGAAAGTCGCCCCTGCGCTCACCCGGCTTTCCACCTCAATCTTCCCCCCATGCCGCGTCACAATCCAATCGCTGACCGACAACCCCAACCCGGTCCCTTTGTCCCGCTCCTTGGTGGTAAAGAAGGGGTCAAAGATGCGGTTCAGGTTCTCCGGCGGGATACCGATGCCGGTGTCCGTAAACGCAATGGCCACGCGACCGGCGCGCTCCTCAATGCGAATGGTCAGCCTGCCGCCCTGGGGCATGGCGTGTACAGCGTTCTGGATGATGTTGAAAAACACTTGTTGAATCTGGCCGACATCCACCCAGACAGCGGGGACGCCTGGAGCAAATTCGCGCACCACTTCAACGCGGCCTTGCGTCAGTTGGTGGCCGATGACGTTGAGGGCCTCCTCCACGATGGTGCGTACATCGGCCAGTTCAGCCTTCGGCTCGGATTGCCGGGCGAAGCTCAACAGGTCGCTGATGATGCGTTTGCAGCGCAGCGCCTGGCGTTCAATCGTTTGCAGGGTATCCGCCAGGGGATGATCCGGGCCGATGTCCTGGAGCGCGATCTGGGCGTAGCCCAGGATGATGCCAAGGGGGTTATTCAGTTCGTGTGCCACGCCTGCTGTGAGCTGGCCGATGGAGGCCAGCTTCTCCGAGCGGATAAGCTGGTTCTGGGTCTCCACCAACATGCGATTGGCCTGCTCCAGTTCGCGCAGGCGTTTCCGTGTCTCTTCATAGAGCCGGGCGTTCTCAATGGCTATAGCCAGCGACCCCGCTATAGAGGTGAGGAAATCCTGGTCGCTGGGCAGGAACGGCCCTTCGCGCTTATTGATAAGCTCAATCGCGCCTGTGACCTGGCCGCGAGCGAACATGGGCACACACAAGACCGAGCGCGTTCTGAAGCCGGTCAGCGCATCCACAGAGGGGTAAAAACGCGGGTCGCAGGATGTGTCGTTGACGATGACCCCCTGGCCATGTTCCACCACCCAGTCGACGATGCCCTGGCCCGGCTTCAGGCGAATGGGGGCGAGCACCGGCGCGATATCCTCAGGAAAAACCTTGATGAACGCCAATTCATGGGCCTCATCCAGCAGGACCAGCGAGCCTGCCTCAATGGGGATATGAACTAAGATGCCCCCCAACGCCAGGGAGAGCACCTGATCCAGGCCCAGGGTGCTGGTGATCGCGGTGATCAGCCGGTTCAGCGTGAGCAACTCCTGGGTGCGGGCCTGGACACGCGCCTCCAGGCCCGCGTTCTGTTCGCGGATCAGGCGCAGGAGTTCGGCGTTTTCCTGTTCTGCGGCCCTGAGCGCCTGGCGGAGCCGCTCAATTTCATCTACCTCAGAGGCCAGCGATCGCGGATCAGGGGTCAGAAGCTGTTCCCTGACCCCTGCCCCCTGATCGCGGATGCATGGTATGTGCAGTGGGCCGGTCACGAGACCTCCGCCATTGAGGGCTGGGCCGGATCAAGGGGGCGGCGAGCAGCCAGACAGCGCTCCACCATCGGCAGGAGCGCGAAGTTGACGCGGAAGGGTTTCACCAGGAAATCATCCGCGCCCAGGCGCAGGGCCTCAATCACAGTCTCAACAGTGGCATAAGCGGTCATCATGATGATGGCGACATTGCCATCCACCTGGCGGGCAGCCCGCACAATATCCAGCCCGCTCATGTCGGGTATCTTCACATCTACGATAAGCAAATCAAACCGGTCCTGAGCCAGCAAGCTCAGCGCGGTGATGCCGTTAGAGGCCGTGATCACCTGATAGCCTTCGGCCTCCAGATGCGTCCGAAGCATGCGGACCAGGTCAATCTCATCGTCAACAACCAGAATGCGCAGTGGCTGATCCATGCCTCAGCTTCCTTCCTTGCACATTGGTGGTTCGCGCTCCAACGACGAATGGCAGATGACAAACAACAGGTGACGGACGAACATATAACAGCAGTGCAAACGCTGAGGCGACTCCTATCGCGAGCACAATTGGGCCCCAGTATCCATCCATGTGGCGGACGCCCAAACAGAACGCGAAAGAAGCGAAAGCGCGCAAACTGGCCTGGGTTAGCCGGTCCAGGTCATCCCGTTCGGGCTTACGAGCGGGCCAAGCGTTGTCGCGGGAGCGGCAGGCGCGACCAGGTGCAGCCCTAGGACCAGGCTGAGGACAAGGAGATAAGCGATACCCCGTGCGAACCAATGTCCCTTCATCGGCGTGGACCTCCACATCTGTTATTCCCTTGTTACTCTACACGGGGATAGCGGCTGACCGACATCAGAAAAGTTTCAGGGTAGGTTCAGATTCTGAACCTACCCTGAAACACGCTGCGCGTTTTCGGCGTGGGGGTGAACTTTGGGCAGCTATTCAGGCATCACGTTGGGCACGGCGCGCCAGGGCCTCCGGGTTGAGGTGGGTGGGCAGGACCTCGCCCCTCAGCCCGGCGAGCAAATTGCGGGCGGCAAGTTCGGCCATTTTGCCGCGCGTGGCCACAGAGGCCGAAGCGATATGGGGGACGATCAGGCAGTTGGGCAGCGTGAGCAGTGGATCGTCCATGGGGATCGGCTCCGGATCGGTCACATCCAATCCGGCATAGGCGATGACACCGTCGCGCAGGGCTTCGTAGAGCGCCTTGGAGTCCACCAGCGGGCCGCGCGCCGTGTTGATCAGGATCGCGGTGGGCTTCATTTGGCGCAGGCTGTCCGCGTTGATGATGTGGCGCGTCTGCGGCGTGAGCGGGGCATGCAGGCTGACGAAATCAGACTCGGCCAGGAGCGTGTCCAGGTCGGTGTAAATAATGCCCATCTGCTGTTCCAGGTCCTGGCGGCGGACGACATCGTAGTAGAGGACACGCATGTTAAAGCCCTGGGCGCGGCGAGCCACCGCGCTGCCGATCCGCCCCAGGCCGATCAGCCCTAACGTCGCCCCATGGACGTCCTGGCCCAGAAGCAACATCGGCCCCCAGGTCTTCCATTTTCCGGCGCGGACGTAGTCAATGGCTTCACCAATGCGGCGGGCTGTCGCCATGAGCAAGGCGAAGGCGAAATCGGCGGTGGTATCCGTCAGCACTTCGGGCGTGTTGCCCACCAGGATGCCGCGTTCGGTGGCGGCGGCGACGTCAATGTTATCAAAGCCGACGGCCATGTTGCTGACGACGCGCAGGCGCGGCGCGTTGTCCATGAGCGCCGCGTCAATTTTATCGGTCAGCAGCGAGAGCAGCCCATCGCACTGGCGCACCTTCTCCAGGAGCACCTCGCGGGGCGGCGGGGTCTCCTCCGGCCAGACCTCGGCCTGACATTGCTCCAGGATGAGCGCTAAGCCCTGATCGGGGATACGACGGGTGATAAAGACAACAGGTTTCATGCGACGCCTCCTTGATGGTCGGTCAGGAACCTGGCTAAAGCCAGGTACTGGGTCAGCCGCCAGCGCTTTTATATCACGGTGTTGGCAGAGGGGCAAGTGCGTGGTAGAATGGCGCGTAAAACGTGAAACGTGATGGCGCTTTGTGCTTGACGTTTCACGTTTCACGCTTCTTAAATGGGGGGAACGATGAGTGAACCTGAGATCAGCCCGTTGGGGGATATGACGCCGGAAGCGTTCCGGCGCTACGGCTATCAGGTGGTGGACTGGATCGCCGGGTATCTGGCGAAGGTGGGCGAGTATCCGGTGCTGGCGCAGGTGGCGCCAGGGGAGATACGCCGGCAACTGCCCGAGGCACCACCAACGCAAGGAGAGTCCCTGGAGCAGGTTCTGGCCGACTTTGAGCGCGTGATCCTGCCGGGGATCACCCATTGGAACCACCCGGCCTTCTTCGCTTATTTCGCCATCACCGGCTCCGGCCCCGGCATCCTCGGCGAGATGCTCAGCGCCGCCCTGAACGTCAACGGCATGCTGTGGCGCACCTCGCCGGCCCTCACCGAACTGGAGGAACATGTGCTGGATTGGCTGCGGCAGATGCTGGGCCTGCCGCCGGGCGGGCTGGGCATGATCACGGATACCGCTTCTATTTCCAGCCTGTATGCGATCGCTGCGGCGCGTGAGGCCGTGCCGGGGCTGCGCGTGCGCGAGGAGGGGCTGGCGGGCCGCCCCGACGTGCCGCGTCTGCGCCTGTACTGCTCGGAGCAGGCGCACTCCTCTATTGAGAAAGCGGCGATCACGCTGGGCCTGGGCCTGGCCGGTGTGCGCAAGATCCCCACAGACACGCAATTCCGCATGGATACGGCTGCGCTGGCGGCGGCCATCGCTGAAGACCGGCGCGCGGGCTGGCAGCCCTTCTGCGTCGTCGCCACCGTTGGCACCACCTCAACCACAAGCGTTGACCCGCTGCCGGAAATTGCGGCCCTCTGCCAGCGAGAGGGGCTATGGCTGCATGTGGATGGGGCCTACGCGGGCATGGCAGCCATCCTCCCGGAGATGCGCCACGTCCTGGCGGGCTGCGACCAGGCCGATTCCATCGTCGTTAATCCCCATAAGTGGCTGTTCACGCCGATTGATTGCAGCGCCTTCTACTGTCGCCGCCCCGACGTGCTCAGGCGGGCCTTCAGCCTGGTGCCGGAGTACCTGCGCACCGCCGAGGGCGAGGCGGAGCGAGTGCGCAACCTGATGGACTACGGCGTGCAGTTGGGGCGGCGCTTCCGGGCGCTGAAGCTGTGGTTCGTGATCCGGGCCTTCGGCCAGGAGGGGCTGGCAGCGCGGCTGCGCCAGCACATCCGCCTGGCGCAGCAGTTCGCCGCCTGGGTGGACGCTTCGCCGGACTTTGAGCGGCTGGCGCCGACCCCCTTCAGCACCGTCTGCTTTCGCTTCCACCCGCCTAAGCTCTCCGATGAGGTGGAGCTGAACCGCCTGAATGAGGCGCTATTGGAGGCGGTCAATGCCACCGGCCAGGTGTATCTGTCACATACCAAGCTGAACGGGCGCTACACGCTGCGGCTGGCCATAGGCAACCTGCGCACCACCGAGGCGCACGTGGCGCGGGCCTGGGAACTGGTGCAGCGCGAGGCGGCGCGGTTGCATATCCAGAGAGAACGATAATCGCCGGGATGTGATCATTGTCATTGGAAAGGAATGACAATGATCACTTGAGATCTGTTCCCAACAGGTGTAAAAGTTTTATACCAGGTTCTTAACCCCACGCCAGCAAATAAACAACCGGCTGTTTATTTGCTGGTCAGCACGGGTAGCTGCTTAACCATCCGTTGAGGCGCTGGCCCCCGTGGATAGTATGAGAAGGAGTCTATCCGATGAAAACCGTATTTGTGCAACCAGAGCGCTGTGTTGGCTGCAAGCAGTGCGAAGTGGCCTGTGCGGTGGCGCACTCACGCAGCCAAGACCCCTTCACCGCACTATTTGAAGTCCCGCTGCCCCGCTCGCGTATCCACGTGGAACCCGGCCTGTTTTTGAACACGGCCTTCCCTAACAAATGCCGTCATTGCAATCCTGCCCCGTGCCAGACCGTCTGCCCTACTGGGGCGATCAGTCGCGCCCCCGACCTGCCGGAGATCGTGCTGATCGCAGCCGACAAGTGCATTGCCTGCGGTATGTGCGCGATGGTCTGCCCCTTTGACGTGATCACCTTCCACGCGCCTCAAGGTGTACCCTACCGCCAGATCGTGGCACTCAAATGCGACCACTGCATTGAACGCCAACGGCAAGGGCTTATTCCGGCCTGCGTTGAGGCCTGTAAGGTGAACGCCCTCCTGTTTGGGGAGGTCAATGAATTGATTAAAGTCGCCCGGACACGGTTGGCAGAGACGGTATCGGTGGCGGTAAGCCAGGTCGCCCCTCAGGCCGCAGGCCTGCCAGAACATGTAGAGGGCTGGAAAGCGTGGGGCCGGGATGTGGCGCGTGTGAATGCATGAGGAACCAGGAGGAAGGACCATGGACACATTTATCCGTGGCGACGGTTACCGCCGCCTGAGCATTAACCACGACACATGGGCGATGCTGGAACGCGCCCACGACGAAGGCATTCAGACTGTATGGGACCGCCTGGCGGCGCAGGAGCCCCAGTGCGGCTATTGTGAACTGGGCGTGAGCTGTCGCATTTGCGCCATGGGGCCATGCCGGATTGACCCCTTTGGCGAAGGGCCGAAGCGTGGCGTGTGCGGCGCGGATGCCGATATTATTGTGGCCCGTAACCTGGGGCGGATGATCGCCGCTGGCGCCTCGGCACACGGCGACCACGGGCGCGATATCCTGGAAACGCTTCACCTGATCGGGGAAGGGCGCACGAACGCATACACCATCAGCGACCCGTCCAAGCTCCGTCGCCTGGCAGCGGAATATGGCCTGACCGTGGATGGGCAAAGCGTCCAGGAAGTGGCTAAAGCCCTGGCCGAGGCCATGATGGAGGAGTTTGGCATGCGCAAGGGGCGCCTGCAGTTTGTGGGCCGGGCCCCATCGGGGCGACAGGCGCTCTGGGAGAGGCTGGGCATCACACCCCGCGGTGTGGACCGTGAGAATGTGGAGATGCTCCACCGCACGCACATGGGCGTGGACAACGACTGGACGAACATCCTGTTGCACGGCCTGCGCACCGCGCTCTCCGACGGCTACGGCGGCTCTATGATCGCCACCGAGCTTTCGGATGTGCTCTTCGGCACACCCACGCCCAAGATGAGCCGGGTCAATCTGGGCGTGCTCAAGGCCGATCAGGTCAACATTGCCCTACACGGCCATAACCCCATGCTTTCCGAGGTCCTTGTGCGGGCGGCACAGGATACGGAGTTGCTGGCATTGGCGGAAAGCCTGGGCGCGAAGGGCATCAACCTGGTGGGCCTGTGCTGCACAGGCAATGAAGTGCTCATGCGTAAGGGCATCCCCATGGCCGGCAACCACCTGATGCAAGAGCTGGTCATTATGACCGGCGCACTTGAGGCCATGATCGTGGACTATCAGTGCATCATGCCGGCTGTGACTGACGTGGCCCGCTGCTTCCATACCCAGATTATCTCCACCTTTGATAAAGCCAAATTCCCCGGCGCGACGCATATCTCCTTCAAGCCGGAGGAGGGTGTGGAGATCGGCAAGCGTATTGTGCGCCTGGCCGTGGAGAACTATGCCCGGCGCAACCCAGCCCGCGTGCGTATCCCCGACGCGCCGGTAGAGCTGATGACGGGCTTCTCGGTGGAGGCCATCCTCAACGCCCTGGGTGGCAGCCCCAAGCCGCTCCTTGATGCTATCGCCGCTGGTCAGATTCGGGGCGCGGTCGCTATCGTCGGCTGCAATAACCCTAAGATCAAGCAAGATCATGGCCATACCACACTGACACGACGGCTGATCGCAGGCGATATCCTGGTCGTGGTTACCGGTTGTGCCGCAGTGGCCGACGGCAAGGCCGGGCTTATGCTGCCGGGGGCAGCCGAGCAAGCTGGGCCAGGGTTGCGTGCCGTGTGTCAGGCCCTCGGTGTGCCGCCGGTGCTGCACCTGGGCTCGTGCGTGGACAATACGCGGATCATCACCCTGGTGGCAGCATTGGCCAACGCCCTGGGCGTGGACATCAGCGACCTGCCCGTAGCCGCAGCCGCGCCGGAGTGGTACTCAGAGAAGGCCGTTGCTATCGGCGCCTATGCGGTGGCTTCGGGTGTGACCACCGTGCTGGGTGTCCAGCCGCCGGTCTACGGCAGTCGCAATGTGCTCAACCTGCTGGCCGAAGGGCTGGAGGGCGTTGTGGGCGCTAGGTTCATAGTTGAGCCTGATCCAGAGAAAGCGGCTGTGCTGATTCGCCGCCATATTGAGGCCAAACGCAAAGCGCTGGGGCTGCCTTTCGTCGCGCCGGAGAGCATCACGCTGCCGGAAGCGCTGCCGGTATAGGACAGGGGACGGAGGATGGACAACGGAAGACTACCTCCTTGATGTCCTCCGCCGTTCGTCCTCCGTCGTCACCTGGCCTCTGTCGGGCGCGAAGCACCCATCGCGGGAGTGTAAGACATGCATATCGTGATCATCGGCGCTGGGCCAGCGGGGGTCAGCGTCGCCGAGACACTGCGTGCTCAGGGCTACCGTGAGGCTATCACGATGCTTTCAGCCGAGCCCACTCCCCCCTACTCCCCCCCAGCGATGGTGGACCATTTCCTCACGGGCAGCGATGTCCATCTGTGGCGCGGCAGGGACTGGCCGGAACGCCTGGGGTTGACCTACCGCAGTGGGACAGCCGTAGCAGCCGTAGACCCGGATGCCCACACTGTGCGGCTGACCTCTGGTGAAGTCCTGCGCTACGACCGGCTGGTACTGGCTGCTGGATCACGGCTATACGCGCCTGTTGAGGGTAGCGAGCAAGAGGGGGTGTACAACTTCAAATCGCTGAGCGCGGCGGAGGCGCTGATCGCCCGGGCCCGCGCCGGCGAGGCACGCACGGCGCTGATCGTGGGCGCGGGCTTCATCGGCGTGGAGATCGCCCTGCTCCTGCAAGCGTTGGGGTTGCAGGTGACCCAAATTGAGATGCTTGACCGCGTGATACCGCGCATGCTTGACGTAGAGACAGCGGGCATGGTTGCGGAAGTGATGCGTGAGCGGGGCGTGGACCTGCGCTTGAACACGCAGGCCCGACGCTTTATCGGCAACGGCCGCGCTCAGGGCGTGGAATTAGAGAGCGGCGAGGTACTGCGGGCCGATATCCTGATCGCAGCTACCGGCATCAAGCCCAACGTAGAGTTCCTGGCAGGGTCGGGGATTGAGACGCACTGGGGCGTGATCGTGGATGATTATCTGCGCACGAATGCACCGGATATCTACGCGGCGGGGGACATCGCTGAAGTGCATGACCGGCTGACAGGCGAACGTTACGTGCACGCCATCTTCCCTAACGCTGTGGCCCAGGGTCAATGCGTCGCACTCAATCTACTCGGCTGGAAGGTGCTCTACGAGGGGGCCGAGAGCATGAACAGTCTGAAGCACCTGGGCCTGCCGGTTGTGGCAGTTGGGGCGCAATCCGGCGCGGAGATATTGCGCCTGCGGCGTGGGTCAACGCTGCGCCAGATCGTTCTGGACGAGGGACGCATTGTAGGCTTCCGCCTGGTCGGTGACACACGCCAGGCGGGGTTGCTACGCAGCCTGATGCTGCGCCGCGTTGACGTTCGCCCTCTGCGCGACCTCCTGCTTGATCCACGCCTGGGGGTGGGTATCCTGGTGGGCCAGGCCCTCACCGGTGTATAGGACGATGGAGGACGGAGGATATCAAGGAAGTAGTCTTCCGTCGTCTGTCCTCCGTCCTCCGTTCCTACTAAGGCCCGGTCAGGCCGCGGCACGGGCCCCGGCGGCCTGCGGCAGCATCTCCTCTTCGGCCTCGGTGAGCGCCTCATCCAGGATCGCCAGGGCCTCGTCCACCAGGTCGCGGGTGATGTTCAGCGCCGGTGAGATGCGGATGGTGCTCATGCCCGCGCCCAAGAGCAGCAGGCCCTTCTCAAACGCTTTGTACACCACCGCATCGCGCAGGCTGCGCGCCGGGACCTTCGTCTCCTGGTCCTCCACCAACTCAATGCCGATCATCAGCCCCTTGCCCCGGATGTCGCCGATGCTGGGGTGGCGCGGGCGGATCTCAGCCAGCGCATCCAGGATGTAATCGCCCATCTCGGCGGCGTTCTGCATATACCCGTTCTCAATTAGGCGGATGGTCGCCAGCGCCGCCACGCAGGAGAGCGGGTTGCCGCCGAAGGTGTTGCCGTGCGACCCCGGCCCCCAGATCATCAGCGACTTGCGGGCGATCATGGCGCCGAGCGGCAGGCCCGAGGCGATGCCCTTCGCCGCGCACACGATGTCCGGCTGCACGCCGAAGTGCTCAATCGCCCACCACTTGCCCGTGCGCCCCATGCCCGACTGGACCTCGTCCACAATCAGCAGGATGTCGTATTTATCGCACAACTGGCGCAGGCGCGGGAAGAAGTGCGGCGCCGGCCAGACATAGCCTCCCTCGCCCTGCACCGGCTCTACCAGGATGCCGGCGACATCGTTCGGCGGCACCGCCGTAGCGAACAGCACATTCTCTATATAGTCCACCACGGCATCGCCATAGTCGCCATAGGTGATCGCCAGCACAGGCCGGTAGGGGTTGGGGAAGGGGACGTGGCTCACGCCGGGCATGGGGAAGGAGAAGCCTTCGCGTTGGACCACTTTGCTTGCGGTGAAGGCCAGCGATCCCATGCTGCGCCCGTGGAAGCCGCCATAGAAGCCGATGAAGCGGTTGCGCCCCGTGTAATAGCGCGCCAGCTTGATCGCGGCCTCCACCGTCTCGGTGCCGGAGTTGGTGAAGAACACCTGCGCCTCCTCATCAAACGGCGCGATGCGGTTCAGTTCCTCGGCCAGCTCAATCTGGGGCGGGTAATAGAAATCCGTGCCGGACATGTGCAGGAACTGGTCGGCCTGTGCCTTGATCGCGGCCACGACCTCCGGGTGGCAATGGCCGGTGGCGCAAACCGCCACGCCAGCGTTGAAGTCAATGTAGCGGTTGCCGTCCACGTCCCAGACCTCGGAGCCTCGGCCTCGGGCCATGACGAAGGGGTACGAGCGGGTGTATGACGGCGAGATGCGCGCCGCATCGCGGGCGACGTATTCCTGTGCTTTGGGTCCTGGTATGGTCTTCTTGGTACTCATAGAAATTTCTATCCTTTCTTTTGCACTTCTTATGATAGATGACACAACAACCTGATCCTCATGCGACAAAAGCCGCTGGCGCATGCCTGGATGACATGCGTCCGGGTGTGGTTCAGCGCTCAGCAGTCAATATGACGATCATCTAACTGCTGACTGTTGGCATATGGAATTGGGGCGGGCGCTCAAGGAAGGGGGGAGGATGACGTAAGCAACGCAGGTTCAGCCAGCGCGGGTGCGCTGGATAACCGCATGGTCGGGAAAGCGGGATTACGGTCGTGGGCCCAGCCATCCGGGCTGAGCGCAGCCGGCCCTGGTGAAGCGGCGCCATAGAAAGCACGTGAACAGGTCCTTAGATGTGTCCATCTGCCCCAAAAGCCACCTCTCAGTGTGGCCCACTGGCCTCATTATAAGATAGGGGCATTGGGCCTGTCAAGTGAGAAGAAAGTCAACGCCCCGCAGGGATGCCCTGCGGGGCGTTGGATGGTTCCCCGGTTGTGTGACAGGCGCGGCTTACGGGCCGCTGCGCTGAATGATGGGAAGCAACAGCCGATTGGGCAGGGGTTGCCCACAGACAATCGGTCGGTAACTGACCACGATGTCGTCAATATGCACACCGTCCGCCGTCACCCCGGGGTCGGTCACCAGGCGGAAGCGGATGCGCGCCTGGGCGATATTCGCCAGTTGCGGCGCCTGGGCCACGATCTGCGTCCAGGCCATCTGTGTCCCGTTCAGGGTGAGAAGGGGATTCGCTGTGTTCCAGGTCGTGCCGTCGTTGGTGGAGTACTCCAGGTACATGTAGTCGTAGCCGGATTCCAGGGCGTACTTGTACCAGGCCGTGATCTCCACCCCTGTCCTTCCGCTCAGGTCTAGCCGCGGTGAGATCATCCACTTGTTCTGGTTGTTGCCATAAGGGCCGCCCGGGCTGTCTGTCCAGGAGTGGGTGGGGCTGTGGGAGTCCTCATCGGTGATCTGCCATGGCGGTGAGGTCCCGCCAAACGTCCAGCCGATATTGCCCATCTCCACCGTATCCGTGAGGACGGCGACAGGCGGCTGGGGGATGTTGGTGGAGCGGGTGAAGGTGATGGGGAATGTGCCCTGGGCGGTGGCGACGTCTTCGCGGAAGGTCAGCACCGTCCCACAGGTCACGCTGCTATCCACATCAAACTGGAATGGCGTGGTGTTCTGGGCTGTCTGACCCGCGTTGATATTGGGATAGGCGGCTGTGGGCACGTCCACGGTGACCCCTGGGGTTAACGCGGTCAGCGTGCCGTTGATCTGCGTGGCCGTGATCGCGCCGATATTGGTCAGGCTGACATACAGCTTGAGGTCCTGCTCGCCCGGATCGGGGTAGCCGTTGCAGTTGCCGCCGGGGCCACAGTCATCCACCGTGTTGGAGCTATAGGCCAGGTAAGGCACCGGGTTCAGCAGGATGTCCGGGGCGGTTGTCGTCTGGTTGGCGACAACGACGACGCCGGAGACACCCCCGGGGTCCGGATAGCCGGGGGGCAGCGGCCCGGCGGTGATAGCGTAGGTGCCCGGCAGGACACGGGCCACATAGCTGCCATTGGCGTCCGTCCGCACCGTAAGGGTCTCCACCGTTCCTGCCACGACGACGGGGGCGCCGACCACGGGGCCGCCGGTGACCGCGTTAAGCACACGCCCGGTGACGGTGCCCAGGGCCTGGCCGCAGGCGGGGAACTTGAAAGCGCCGATGCGCGTCTGCCAGTTGTTGCCCGATGTGATGTAGTACTCGTTGGTGTACCAGAAGGTACAATCGTCCGTCGGGTCCACCGTCATGGCGCTGTAGTCGCCCCAGCGGCTGATGCCGATTTGCGCGCCTGTGCCTTCAATCAGGCTGGCTTCGTTCTGGGGCAACTCCCCCAGCGCCTCGCCGTTGCGCCGCCCGGCGTAGCGGATGGAGGGGTACATGCTGGAACTAGAGACGCTGTAGCCCAGGGCGACGTTGCCATCGCGGTCGGCAGCGATGCTCCCCATCCAGCGATGCCGGGTGGCATCGGGCACATAGCTGCCTTGCTGATAGACGTAGGGTGTGCCGCCGGGGTCGCGGATCTCGTACCAGCGCGGCACGGCGCGGCCATCCACGTCCACAGTATGGTTGGCGAAGAGCGCTTCGTGAGTGCCGTAGTTGCGATACTGCAGCCAGTGCATCAGGCGGAAGCTCAGGCTATCCAGCAAGGTGGTTGTGCCCTGCTGGGGCACGTCCCCCGCTGGCTCAAACGGCTCAATCTCCAACTGGGTTGGCCCGGTGAGCGTCCCGGTGATCACAGGCGCCCACTCCACGTGGAACTCCCAGAGGTTGAAGACGTTGGGATACTCCACCGAGGCCAGGTAGTTGGGGGAGCCGGTCGGGGGCAATGTGCCGCGCAGGTTGCTGGGCAACAGGCTGCCGCACTCGCCCTGCAGACAGGTGTCAAAGTAGATAGAGCGCAGCGGTCCCCCCGCGATCAGGGTAGCGCGGTCCAGCGCCCAGGTGCGCACGAAGAACTCGCCCTGGTGCGGCCCCTCGCCGAACATGTTGTCGGTCATGTAGTAAGCGTCCGGCCAGACGCTGAGCTTGGGGTAGTCCGGGAAGAAGTCACCGGTGGGGTAGGTGACCAGGCCGTAAAAGTACCAGCCCCCGCTGACAGGGTCGCCGGTCTGGGAGACGGCGATGCATTCATAGTAGGGCGGCGTGACGGTGAAGTCGGTGATGACCCAGCGGTCGGCCATGGGGTCATAGAGGACGATGGGGTCACCGTAGTTGCCTGTATCGCACGGCCCAGGGCCGGGGAAGAAGTTATTGAAGGTGACACCCACCAGGCGTTGGCCGTCCGACTTGCGGAAGATGCCGATGGAGGTGTTGACGGTCTGAATGTAGTGGGTGGGGCCGACATCGCCGTTGGTGTCCGGCGGCCAGCCCGCGCCGAATTGGGAGAAGTTCAGGCCGGGGAAGCTGATGATCGGCGGGGGCATCTGCCCGTTCCCGCTGAAAATTGCCTCGGCCCTGCCCACGCCGCCTAAAGCTGAGGCGCGGGTCTCACCCGGGGTGCGATGCCAGGGGAATTCCTGGGGCGTGACCTCCTCCTTAATTTGAGGCAGGTCGCGCAGGTCGCCGTTGAACACAATTGGGCCAATCCCCTCCTGGATGAACGGCCCTCGCACCGCGTACTTGGGCAGTTGGGCGGGTGGTTTCAGGGGCGGCGCGGCCTGCGATGATGCGGCGCGGAGGGCAACCAGTAGGGCCAGCCCGATAAGCAGGCTGAGTGCAAGCGCACGGCTGAGTCTCATGCTACCTCCTTAAGATAGGCTTATGGTGGGGGGCGGAGCCTTTCAAGCGTGGGAGCATACACCACAAGCCTGCGTAGCGCAAATGGGGCTGGTGATTGGACTCGCGCCCGGTTTGTCCCCATGTGGCTTCTGCCTATAATGTGAGTAGGAACTCGGAGGGATGATCTGTGGCCAAAGCGAAGAAAAAGCAGCGTAGTGGGGCGACGAAATACACGCGCCCACCGGCAGCCGTCAAGGCGACCCCGCCCACGCCGCCATCTCCCACAAGCGGCGCAAAGGCGCCGCCCACGCCGACCCCCGGTGTGGCTGAGCGCAGCCGTCTGCGGCGCGAAGAGTTACGCGCACGCCGCAGACAGCAGGGCCGTAACCGCCTTTTGGCTACCTTGGGCATCGTTGTCGTCTTGGTCGCTGTCGTGGGCGGCCTGCTCTGGTACCGCGAGTACCAGGAGAGCCTGAAGCCGGGGATACGCTTCCCGGATCAGGGCAACCGTCACTTGAGCGAGGGCGAGACCTTTGACGGCTATAACTCCACGCCGCCGACCTCCGGCCCGCACTACAACCGCCTGGCCAACTGGGGCATCCACGATCAACCCATCCCCAATGAGTTGCAGGTCCACAACCTGGAGGATGGCGGCGTGCTCATCCAGTACAACGGCATCCCGCAGGAGGTGATTGACAAGCTCAAGGACGTTGCCGGCCGCTATGATAGCCATGTGATCCTGGCGCCTTATCCAGACATGGAGCACAAGATTGCGCTCACCGCCTGGACGCGCCTGTTGGCGCTGGGGGAGTTTGACGAACAACGCATTGTCCAGTTCATTGAAACCTATCGGGGCATCGATCACCATAAGGGAGGGCAAGGCTGATATGAGTTTCATTCCCATTCCCGGCATCCGGGTAGGGCATGCGCACGATCTGGAGGCGCTGACCGGTTGCACGGTGGTGCTGTGCGAGGCCGGGGCGGTAGGCGGGGTGGACCAGCGCGGCGGTGCGCCGGGCACCCGCGAGACCGACCCGCTGCGCCCACTGCACCTGGTGCAACAGGCCCATGCCGTCGTCCTGGCCGGGGGAAGCGCCTTTGGCCTGGAGGCGGCCACAGGCGTCGTCCGCTATCTGGAGGAACGGGGCATCGGCTTTGACGTGCGCATCGCCAAAGTCCCCATCGTCCCCGCCGCCATCCTGTTTGACCTGGGCATTGGGCGCTCCGATGTCCGCCCCGATGCCGCCATGGGCTATGCGGCCTGTCTGGCCGCGACGGAAGGCCCGGTCGCCGAGGGCAACGTCGGTGCGGGCGCCGGCGCCACCGTCGGCAAAGCCCTCGGGCTGGCGCAGGCGATGAAGTCGGGGGTGGGCACGGCCAGCCTGGACCTGGGCGGCGGGCTGATCGTAGGGGCGGTGGTGGCCGTCAACGCCTTCGGCGATGTGGTGGACCCGCAGACTGGGCGTATCCTGGCAGGGGCGCGCCGCCCGGATGGGACGGGCTTCGCCGACACGCTGGCTGTCCTGCGCACCTATGCGCAGGAGCCACCCTTGCGCTTTGGCGCCCCTCCCCCTCCGTCCGGCAATACGGTCATCGGTGTCGTCGTGACCAGCGCCAGTCTGACCAAAGAGGGTGCGAATAAGGTCGCCCAAATGGCCCACGACGGCATCGCCCGCGCGGTGCGCCCGGCGCATACCATGCTGGACGGCGACACCCTGTTCACGCTGGCTACCGGCCAGGTGGAGGCCGATGTCAACGTGGTGGGGGCTTTTGCTGCGGAGGTTGTGGCCCAGGCCATTGTCCGCGCCGTCCTCACCGCCGAACCCGCCGGCGGGCTGCCGGCTGCGAGGGACATATCTGACCGGTTGCAATAAACCCGCAAACCCCCACCCCCTCCCAGCCGGGCTGTAGGGGCGCAGCGTGCTGCGCCCCTACTCAACCGCCCCACTGCACGCCCCATTCTTAACCTGTTCTTAACCTGCTGTTGAAACCCCCTTAAACTGCCTCTGCTACACTACGCTTGAGATGAGTAGAGGAAATGGAAACAGTATAGGGAGGATAGAAAACGAAAATGGCTGAGGAGTTGGAATTGGAAGTGAATATCCCGGCACAGGAGGTCGCCGACCTTCTGGACGGGATCGCGGCAGGGATGCGGCGGGGGCTGGTGCGCGTTCGGGCCAGCCACCGCCAGGTAGTGCTTCAGCCGCCCCAACGCATCAAGATGCACATTGACGGTGACGCCAGCGGCCTGCGGGTCAACCTGGCCTGGAGAAACACCTGAGGGGGTGAAGCATGGAGCAACTGCGGGTGGAAATGGAGCTATCGGCGGCTGAGGCGGCGGAATACCTGGAGCGCATCGCGGCGGGGTTGCGCCACGGCGCAGTCCAGGTGAAGGTCAACCGACGCGAACTGCTGTTGTGGCCTGACCCGACCGTGACGTTGGAAATTCAGGGTCGGAGGCGAGTGGATGAGGGGCGGCTGGTGATCGGCCTGTCCTGGAACTCCAAGTTCGTGGTTCTGCCTGAGGAGGTCACCATCACGGCCAGCCAGCCCTTAGCCCAGAGCCTTGATCCCCGATCGAACGGTCACGGCACACATGAGTAGTTTGGGCCGTTTGCATTTATCCGCGCTTATCGGCTCTTCCTCCTCCTGATGCAGCGCCCGGGGACTGGCCCACTCGGGCGCTGCCGCTTTTACGGTTTGGAGAAGGGACAACCCTTAACAAATTCTTAAAGAGGGCTTTAAGCGGCCTTAAACCCACGCGGCTATAGTGAAAAGAGTAACTAACGAAAGAAAGAAAAAGGAGAGAAGAAGATGCACACTTCCAAAACGTTTAGCTTGTTGTCCTTAATTATGCTGGCGGCGCTGGTGATCAGCGCCTGCGGCGGGCAGCCGGGCGCTGCGACCACGCCAGCACCTACCCAGGCGCCGCAGGAGCAGCCCACACAGGCGCCCCAACAGCAGCCGACACAAGCACCTCGGGAGCAGCCGACCCAGGCGCCCGCGCCGACCACCGCCGCCGAAGTGGAAGGCACCATCCTGGTGGATGGCTCCAGCACCGTCGCGCCGATCACTTCGGCCGTCGCCGAGGAGTTCCAGAAGCAATATCCCAAGGTGCGCGTGCCGGTGGGCATCTCCGGCACAGGCGGCGGCTTCAAGAAGTTCTGCGCCGGTGAGACCGACATCTCGGATGCTTCGCGCCCGATCAAGGAGTCCGAAGTGGAGTTGTGTAAGAAGAACGGTGTTGAATACGTGGAGTTGCCAGTCGCCTTTGACGGCCTGGCGGTGATGGTCAATCCCCAGAACGATTTCGTCACCTGCCTGACTACCGCCGAACTGAAGAAGATCTGGGAGCCGGAGGCCGAGGGCAAGGTCACCAACTGGAACCAGGTGCGCAGCGACTTCCCCGACCGCCCGTTGTCCCTGTATGGCGCGGGTGTGGACTCCGGCACGTATGACTACTTCACCGAGGCCATTGTAGGCAAGGAAGGCGCCAGCCGCGGCGACTTCCTCCCCAGCGAGGACGACAACGTGCTGGTGCAGGGCATCGCCGGTGACGTCAACGCCCTGGGCTTCTTCGGCCTGGCCTACTACGAGCAGAACAAGGACAAGCTCAAGCTGGTGGCCATTGATAACGGCAATGGCTGCGTCCTGCCCAGCGCCGAGACGGTCTCCAATGCCACCTACCAGCCGCTCTCGCGCCCGCTGTTCATCTACGTCAATCGCCAGCGCATTGACGAGAAGGACGAGATCAGCGCGTTCGTCGCCTTCTATCTCGCCCATGCGAAGGAGCTTTCTGCCCAGGTGGGCTACATCCCGCTAACCGACGAGATCTACGCCCTGGCGCAGAAGCGCTACGACAACCGCGTGACCGGCTCTATCTTTGAGGGAGTGGGGTCTACGGTGGGTGTCAAGCTGACCGACCTGCTGGCCAAGGAGAAGTAGTTTCTGGCTTCACCGGACATGGCATATCACGGCTGCGTAGCGGGTTACAACGGGTAATCCGCCACGCAGCCGGTGTGCTGCCTGTTACAGGGATCAACTATGGAAGCAACACATATCCAAACAGAAACAGCGGCGGTCCACCAGGTGGCACTGTCCTTGCGCCGGCGACCCGCCGGGCGCCTCAGGGAGCATATCCTGCAGGGCCTATTCTTTATCTGCGCGACCGTTTCCATCCTGACCACGTTCGGGATCATTGCGGTCTTGCTGCAAGAGACCATCCTCTTCTTTGAACGCGTCTCCATCGTTGAGTTCCTCACCGGGACGCGTTGGACGCCGCTGTTTGCCTCCAAGCAGTTCGGTGTCTTGCCGCTGGTGAACGGCACGCTCCTGGTGGCAGGGGGCGCGATGCTGGTGGCTCTGCCGCTGGGCCTGCTGGCCGCGATCTACCTCAGCGAGTATGCCACGCCCCGCACACGGCGCGTGCTCAAACCCATTCTGGAAATCCTGGCAGGCATCCCCACAGTCGTGTATGGGTACTTTGCCCTGCTGTTTGTGACCCCGATCCTGAAAACGATCTGGCCGCAGACCCAGGCATTCAACGCGCTGAGCGCCAGCCTGGTCATGGGCTTCATGATCCTGCCGATGGTGGCCTCTATCTCCGAAGACGCCCTGTCGGCTGTGCCCCAGTCGTTGCGCCAGGCGGCGTATGCCCTGGGCTCCACCAAACTGGAAGTCTCCCTGCGCGTGGTCGTGCCAGCCGCGCTGTCGGGCATCGCGGCAGCCTTGCTCCTGGCCGTCTCGCGTGCCATTGGCGAGACCATGATCGTGGCCATTGCCGCCGGGCAGCAGCCCAAGATGACGCTCAACCCGCTGGAGTCCATTGAGACGATGACCGCCTACATCGTCCAGGTCAGCCTGGGGGATACCCCGCAGCAGAGCCTGGAATACCACACCATCTTCGCGGTGGGTATGCTGCTCTTCCTGTTGACATTGGTCATGAACGTCGCCAGCCATCTGATCACGCGCCGCTTCCGGGAGGTGTATGAATGAGCCTGACGTCTATTCACGATCCGGCTTTTGTGCGCCGGCTTGAACGGCGCAAGCGCCTGGGCCGCTTCTTTGAGTTATTGTGTCTGGCGGCGGTCTGGCTGGGCATTCTGATGCTGCTCACGCTGCTTGTAGATGTCGTCCTGGATGGGCTGCCCTGGCTGCGCCCGGAACTCTTCACGGAGTTCCCCTCTCGCTTCCCAGATAAGGCGGGCCTGCGTTCGGCGTTGCAGGGGACCATATGGTTGATCGCCATCACGGCCACCCTCGCCGTGCCCATCGGATTAGGTGCAGCGATCTATCTGGAGGAATATGCGCGCCAGAACAGCCTCACACGCTTTATTGAGATCAACATCTCCAACCTGGCCGGTGTGCCCTCCATCATCTATGGCTTGCTCGGCCTGGGTTTGTTCGTGCGCGGCCTGGACCTGGGCCGCAGCGTGCTGGCCGGGGGAATGACTATGGCCCTGCTGGTCATGCCGACGGTGATCGTGGCCTCACGCGAGGCGATCCGCGCTGTGCCCCTCTCCATGCGCCAGGCCTCGTTCGCCCTGGGCGCCACCCCGTGGCAGACTGTGCGCCATCACGTGCTGCCTTACGCCATGCCCGGCATCCTCACCGGCGTCATCCTGGCCATGTCGCGCGCCATCGGCGAGACAGCACCGCTGATCACGATCGGGGCATTAACCTATGTGGCTTTTGACCTGAAAGGGCCATTGGACATCTTCACCGTCCTGCCCATTCAGATCTTCAACTGGGTGTCGCTCCCCCAGAAGGAATTTCATGGCCTGGCTGCTGCCGGGATTCTGATCCTGCTGATCGTCTTACTGAGTATGAACGCAACAGCGATCCTGTTGCGCAATGCCTATCAGAAAAAGGTGAGTTGGTAATGTCAGGTGAACTGGCTCTCCCCCTCAAAACCGGCCTGGTCGCCAGGGCCACCGCAGTTGACCTGAGCACCGATCAGGCCGACCGACTGGTGATGCAGACGCGCAACCTGCACGTGTGGTATGGGGATTTCCTGGCGATCCGGGATGTCTCGCTGGACATCCCCCGCCACCGGATCACGGCCATCATTGGGCCATCGGGCTGCGGCAAGAGCACGCTCCTGCGGGCCTTCAACCGCATGAACGAACTCATCCCCGGCACCCGTGTGGAAGGTCAGGTGCTCTTCAACAACCAGGACATCTACGCGCCGGAGGTGGACCCGGTGGAAGTCCGCCGTCGCATCGGCATGGTCTTCCAAAAGCCCAACCCCTTCCCCAAGAGCATCTACGATAACGTGGCCTATGGGCCCTGGATCAACGGGGTGCGCGACAGGCGCGTGTTGGATGAGATCGTGGAGCGCAGCCTGCGTCAGGCAGCGCTGTGGGATGAGGTCAAGGATAAGCTCAGGCAGTCGGGGCTGGCGCTCTCCGGCGGGCAGCAGCAGCGCCTGTGCATCGCCCGCGCCCTGGCCGTGGAGCCGGAGGTTATCCTGATGGACGAACCGGCTTCGGCGCTGGACCCCATCGCCACGCTTAAGATTGAAGACCTTATGCAAGAGCTGAAACAGAACTATACCATCGTCATCGTGACGCACAACATGCAGCAGGCCGCGCGGGTGAGCGACTTCACCGCGATGATGATGTTGACCGAGGATCGTAAATCGGGTACAATCATTGAAGTTGGCCCGACGCAGGTGATCTTCACGCGCCCAAAGGACCGGCGCACAGAGGACTACATCACCGGGCGGTTCGGGTAGAACAGACACAGGGGGCTGTCCCTACGCCTTCTGGCGTCAGGTGTATAGCAGATCGCCAGCGGATCGCAGGGATGGGCACTATTCGGGGTGAAAACGCATGAAGTTTGAACGTATTACCGTAGATCCAAATGTGTGTACCGGCAAGCCATGCATCCGTGGGCTTCGGTTTCCGGTTTCACGCTTGCTTGGGCTTTTAGCCTCGGGAGAGACAAAGGAAACGATCCTCGCGGCGTATCCTTATCTGGAAGCTGAGGATGTAGATGAAGCCTTGCGCTATGCCGCTTTTCTTGCCGAAGAGGAGACAGTGGGGTTTGCCCGGTGAGGTTTCTTATTGATATGCCCCTCTCACCGGGATTAGCCCTCTGGCTGGCACAACAGGGGCATGATGCTGTGCATGCTCTTGAGTTGGGGTTGGCTCGCGCTTCGGATAAAGTGATCTTGGAACGTGCGCAAGAAGAGCAACGGATAGTTGTGACGGCCGATTTGGATTATCCCCGGCTTCTGGCTTTGACACAAGCAGAAGGGCCTGGCTTGATTCTCTTCCGTTTGAGCCTAATCCTTGAGTGATGCCTATGAAAACACTGGCGTTGATCGCCCACGATGGTAAGAAAGCCGACATGGTGGCCTGGGCCACTTTTAACCGCAACACCCTGGCGCGTTACCGCCTCGTCGGCACGCAGGGCACGGCCAAGCTGCTGCGCGACAAGGTCGGGTTGGAGGTTGAGGCGGTTCAATCCGGCGCCTACGGCGGCGATGCGCAAATCGGCGCCCGAGTGGTGGAGGGGCAGGTGGATGCCGTGATCTTCCTGGTGGACCCGATGGACAAACATCCCCACGAGCCGGACATCCAGGCCCTGCTGCGACTCTGCGTCGTCCATAATATCCCCCTGGCTACGAACGTGGCTACCGCTGACGCCATTATTGCTGCCATTATCGCCGTGGATGTCGCACAAGAGCATCCCGATACGATCCCATGAGCGGAACAAATGCCCAGCCGATGGAGAAAGTGCGGGTGCTGATCCTGTGCACCGGCAACTCGGCGCGCTCACAGATGGCCGAGGGCTGGTTGAATCATCTGGCAGGCGACCGCTTCCAGGCCTTCAGCGCGGGCAGCCAGCCCGCCGGGTACGTCCACCCTTTGGCTATCCGCGTCATGGCTGAAGTGGGGATTGACCTCAGTCAGCATCGCTCCAAATCTATGAATGAGTTTTTGGGCCAACCGTTTGATTACGTCATCACCGTCTGCGCCCCGGCAGCCGAGGCCTGCCCGGTCTATCCCGGCCCGGCGCGGCGGCTGCACTGGCCGTTTGATGACCCCGCTGAGGCGAGCGGCAGTGAAGAAGAGCGGCTGGCTGTCTTCCGCCGCGTGCGTGATGCGATCCGCGCCCGGCTGGAGGCCTTCATCGCGGAAACAACGTAGGGGCACAGCGGCCTCAATCCTCCCCCAACTGCAACATGGCAAAGAAGGCCTCTTGGGGGATCTCCACGCTGCCGATGCGTTTGAGGCGCTTCTTCCCGGCCTTTTGCTTCTCCAGCAACTTGCGTTTGCGCGTCACGTCGCCGCCGTAGCACTTCGCCAGGACGTTCTTCCTGAGCGCCTTCACGTTTGCCCGGCTGATCACGCGCCCGCCCACCGCTGCCTGGATGGGGACAGTGAACAACTGGCGCGGGATCAACTCCTTGAGCTTGCTCACCAGCCGCTGACCCTTGTGATAGGCCTCCTGCCGGTGGACGATCATCGCCAGGGCATCCACCGGCACTTCGTTCACCAGGATGTCCAGCCGCACCAGGTCGCCAGCCCGATAGCCGTCAAAGCTGTAGTCCAGCGAGGCGTAGCCCCGCGTGCGGCTCTTCAGTTGGTCGTAGAAGTCAATGATCAACTCGGCCAGAGGGATCTTGCCCTCAATCACCACCCGTTGCGGGTCTAGATAGTCCATGCGCTCGTACACGCCACGCCGCCCGGTCAACAGTTCCATCACCGGGCCGATGTACTCGGCGGGTGTGAAGATGCTGACCCTCATCCAGGGTTCGCGGATCTCTTTGATCAGGGCAGGGTCGGGCAGGTCGGCGGGGCTGTCAATGTGGACCGTCTCGCCGGTATGCAGCACGACCTCGTACTCCACGCTGGGCGCGGTCGCCAGGATGTTCAGGCCGTACTCGCGCTCCAGCCGCTCCTGGACGATGTCCATGTGGAACAGGCCCAGGAAGCCGCAGCGAAAGCCAAAATTGAGGGCCTGAGACGTTTCCGGCTCAAACACGAGCGCGGCGTCGTTCAATTGCAGCTTTTCCAGCGCGTCCTTGAGCAGCCCGTAGTCCTCCCCCTCCACCGGATAGAAGCCGGCGAAGACCATCGGCTTAACCGCACGGTAGCCGGGCAGCGGCTGGGGCGCCGGATTCGCCGCCAGGGTGACGGTATCCCCCACACGGCACTCACGCACAGTCTTCAGGCCGGTGGCGATATAGCCGACCTCGCCCGTCTGGAGCAGGCCGGTGGGCTTCATCTCCGGTGTAAACACGCCGATCTCCAACGGCTCGGCGTTCGCGCCGGTGGCCATCATGTGGAGTGCCTGCCCCAGGCGCACCTCGCCATCCACCACGCGGACGTAGGCCACCACCCCTTTATAGGGGTCGTAATGCGAATCAAAGATAAGCGCCCGCAACGGGGCGTCCGGCTCCCCCCGGGGCGGCGGGATGCGAGCGATGACCGCTTCCAGGACCGCGTCAATGCCGATGCCCTCTTTGGCCGAGGCGCGGATCATCTCATCGGTGGGCATCCCCAATAGATCGGCGATCTCCTGGGCCACCCGGTCCGGTTGAGCAGCGGGCAGGTCAATCTTGTTGATCACCGGGATGATTTCCAGGTCGTGTTCCAGCGCCAGGTACAGATTGGCCAGCGTTTGGGCCTCAATACCCTGCGTCGCATCCACGACCAGAAGGGCACCTTCGCAGGCGGCCAGCGCCCGCGAGACCTCGTAGGTGAAGTCCACGTGGCCTGGGGTGTCAATCAGGTTGAGTTCATACACCTGGCCGTCCGCCGCCGTGTAGCTCATGCGCACCGCCGAGGCCTTGATCGTCACGCCGCGCTCACGCTCCAACTCCATGCTATCCAGGACCTGCTCGTGCATCTCGCGGGGTGAGATCGTGCCGGTGCGCTCCAGCAGCCGGTCGGCCAGCGTGGATTTGCCGTGGTCCACGTGGGCCACGATGCAGAAATTGCGGATATACTCGCGCTCCATCGGTTTCCGTATAGCCAACGGGCGATCTGGGTTTGCCGACCCCCAAATCGTGTTCGTCCCAGGAGAGTATACCCGATTTGGGGGTGCAGGGGAAGGTTATCAAGGCTTATACAGGGAATTCACTTCTGTAACCGGCACCACGCGTTTCTCCGCCTCCCAACGCCACCTGGCCTCCACCCCACCCGCCTCCAGGCTGCGGCGGCTCACCGTCAGACGCAGGGGCACGCCGATCAGGTCGGCGTCGGCGAATTTGACCCCTGGACTGGCATCGCGGTCATCGTACAGGACCTCCAGGCCCCGCGCCTGCAGGTCGGCATACAGCGCTTCGGCGGCCTGGTGCACCTCCCCCTCCCGGCCCAACGACACCAGATGCACCTGCGCTGGTGCCACGGCCGGCGGCCAGACGATGCCCTGTTCGTCGTGGTGAAACTCAATGATCGCCGCCATCAGCCGCCCCAGGCCAATCCCATACGACCCCATCACGACCAACTGCTGCTGGCCGTTGGCGTCCAGGTAGGTCGTGTTCGTGGGCGCGCTGTAGCGCGTGCCCAGTTTAAAGCAATGGCCTAACTCAATACCGCGCTCGGTGGAAAGCGTGCCGCCGCAGCGGGCACAGCGTTGCCCGGCTGTGGCCAGGGCGATGTCGGCTACGATCGTGGCGGTGAAATCCCGCCCATAACGGACGCCCGTCAGATGGTATCCGGCCTCGTTCGCCCCGGCGACGAACTCCCCCACGAGCACCGAATCATCAGCGACAACCAGGACACCCGTTCCGCCGTCCTGACGCACCGGCAACCCCACCGGCGAGGCGTAGCCCGGCTCGGCGCCCGCCGCGCGGATTTCGTCGTCCGTCGCCGGGCGCAGCGCCTCCGCGCCCAGGACGTTCATCAGTTTAGCCTCATTCACCTCCAGGTCGCCGCGGATGACGACGAAGACCAGCTCCTCCCGCCCGGCTCTCGCCGCCGTGTAGAACACCGCCTTCATCGCCTGGCTGGTGGGCACGCCCACATACGCCGCCACGCTGGCAATCGTCGTGCACCCCGGTGTCGCCACCTTCGTTGGAAGGAGACCCTCTTGAGTGCCTCCGAGTCCCTCCAAGTTCCCCTGAGTTCCTATAGCTTTGTCAAATACCGCAGCCTCGGCGTTGGCCGCATAGCCGCAGGTTGGGCAGCGGATGATCGTGTCTTCACCTGCTGGGTGCAGCGCCATGAACTCGTGCGAACCACTGCCGCCCATCATGCCCACATCGGCCTCTATCTCCAGGACAGGGACGCCACAGCGCTGAAAGATATTGCGATACGCCTGGAGCATACGCGGGTAGAAGGCGTCCAGGTCGGCGTTGTCGGCGTGCAGGCTGTAGGCGTCCTTCATCAGGAACTCGCGCACGCGCAACAGGCCGCCACGCGGGCGCGGCTCATCGCGCAGCTTGGTCTGAATGTGATAGATGACGCGCGGCAGGTCACGGTACGAGGCGATCTCCGTCTGGGCATGGACGGTCACAGCCTCCTCATGCGTCATCGCCAGGACCATCTCCCGGCCGCTACGGTCGCGCAGGCGCAATAGCGCCGGGCCAGTGGAACTCAGCCGCCCGGTCGCCGCCCAGATGTCGGCGGGCTGGAGCACGGGCATGAGCATCTCCTGTGCACCGAGGGCGTCCATCTCCTGGCGCAGGATGGCCGCGATCTTCTGGATGACGCGCCAGCCCAGCGGCAGGTACGTGTACAGTCCCGCCGCCAGGGGGCGGATCAGGCCGGCGCGCAGGGCCAGCTTGTGGCTGATCAGTTCGGCTTCCGCTGGGGCCTCTTTCAGGGTACGGCCAAACAGTTGTGACATGCGCATAAGGGGAATGCCTCCGCCCCTGAGACTAACATAGGCGTGTGAAGTTGTCAACCCTCGCGCTCCCGGGATGTAACCCTCTGCCAGCGTTGTGCATCTAATGGGATGGACCGATGAAAGCCGCAGGGGCAGGTCTGAGACCTGCTCCTGCGAAGGCGCATCAGGATCAAGCATACGATGAAAGGAGTGATGGCGATGGCTATTGAGCGATGGGATCCGTTCCGGGAATTGGAAGCTGAGATGAACCGCTTCTTTGAAGACTGGCCGTTCCGCTGGGGCCGACCCTGGTGGGCCCGGCGGCGGGGCATGCGAGAACGGGTCTGGGTGCCTGCGGTGGACCTCTTTGATCGCGGTGATAAGCTGATCGTGGAAGCGGAGCTGCCAGGCGTGGACAAGGAAAGCATTGACATCTCTGTGGTTGGCGGCGTCCTGCACCTCAAGGCGGAGCGCAAGGCCCCGGCGGAGGTGAAGGACGAGGACTACTATTGCTGCGAGCGCCCACGTGGCAGCTTCTACCGCACCATTGAGTTGCCCACCGAGGTGGACGTGGACAAGATTGAGGCCGAGTACACCGATGGCGTGCTCCGCGTCACCCTGCCCAAGGCGCCCACCGTGCTGCCCAAGAAGGTCAGCATCAAGGTGAAATAAGGGCCGGGGGGACAAGGGGTCCCCATTCGGCCAGCAAATCGCCCACGCCTGGAAGCGGTCGTGGGCGATTTGCTTTATAATGGGGGCACCTCGCACTCTGGATGATGCGCTTGAGCACGCGCGCTTCTCAGGAGGATGGCCATGAACGGGGAGCCTGGCCCGGCGGCCAAGCCCAATCCCTTTGACGATCCGGCCTTGGCCGCCAGCTACGAGGCCTGGTATGAGACGGAGGGGCGCATTGCCGATGAAGCGGAGCGCGGCCTGCTGGGACAGTTACTGGCCGGTTGGCCCCAGGCCCAAACGGTGGTGGAGGTCGGCACAGGTACCGGGCATTTTGCGCGCTGGCTGGCCAGCGCAGGCTACCGGGTGGTGGGGATAGATAGTTCCGCCCCTATGCTCGCCGAGGCTGCCTGGCGGGGTGGCGTCATGTTGGTGCGCGCCGACGCAGAGGCGCTGCCCTTCGCCACCGCTGCTTTTGATGTCGCCTTGTTGATCACCACCCTGGAGTTTCTGCCTCAGCCAGCACGTGCGCTCCAGGAGGCGGCGCGTGTGGCGCGGCTGGGGATTGTGCTGGGCGTCCTCAACCGCTGGCACCCTCTGGCCTGGCAGCGCAAGCGCAGCCGACTGGCCCTGTGGCAGGCCGCGCACTTTTATTCCCCGTTTGAACTGGCGCGGCTGGTGCAACAGGCGCTGGGTAGCCGCGTTATCCATATCGCCTGGCGCACCACGCTCTTGCCGGGCCCCTGGCCCCGCCGGTCCTCCTGGCTACCGCTGGGCGCGTTCATCGGCATGCGCGTGACCCTGGTCACGCAGGAGGTATGAATGACAACAGAGGTCAAATTGTCACGCCAACCCACCGGCCTGACCGCGCAGGTGAGCCTCTACCCACTGCGCCAGGAACATCTCAGTCCGCCCATTGACGCGGCGCTGGCTCTCTGGCGCGAGCGCGGGTTGGAGGTGCAGCCGGGCGCGATGAGCACACTGATCGCCGGGGATGAGGCCACGCTATGGGAGGCCTTGCGCGAAGCGTTCACGGCCGCCACCGCTTACGGCGAAACGGTGATGATCGTCACCGTATCTAATGCCTGTCCCTGGCCGCCGCCCGCAGCGTGACCGCGAGCCCACCTTTAGGAGAGAGACGGAGAAGCGACCCGCTGGCGGCGCACAATGGCGTCGGTCATGCGCGCCACGCGCGTCATGAAGGCCACGTGGTGGACGCGCACGATATCGGCGCCCCGCGCAATGGCGACCGCCACCGCCGCCGCCGTCCCCTCCAGCCGTTGATCAGGCGGCAGGCCCAGGGTATAGCCGATAAACGACTTCAACGATGGCCCCACCAGGATCGGGTATCCCAGCGCCTTCAGTTCGCCCAGCCGGTCAAGGAGTTCCAGGTTCTGGTCAACCGTCTTGCCAAAGCCAATCCCCGGATCGAGGATGATGTGCTCATCGGGGATGCCGCTGGCATGGGCCAACGCGATGCTCTCCTTCAACTCGCGAGCGATGTCCGCCATCAGGTCCTCGTAGGTGATGCCCACGTAGCGCCCGCCCAACTGGGCCTCTCGCGCCACGTATTCCGGGCGGCTGCGGTTGTGCATGAGCACAATAGGCACCTGCCGCCGGGCAACCACCTGGGCCAGGCCGGGGTCCCGGCGCAGGCCCCAGACATCGTTGACCAGGCTGGCCCCGGCATCCAGAGCAGCCTCGGCGACAACGGCTTTATAGGTATCTATAGAGATGGGTACGTTGACTGTAGCGGCAAGCCCACGGATCACAGGCAGCACCCGCCTCATCTCCTCTTCGGCGCTGACCGGCGCTGCGCCGGGTCGGGTGGATTCCCCCCCTACATCCAGGATATCGGCCCCCTCCTGGGCAAAGCGCACACCCTGGACCACTGCCGCCCCTACCCAGTTCTCGCCCCGCGCCATCAGCCCATCACCGGAGAACGAGTCCGGCGTGACATTGATGATGCCCATCACATACGTGCGGGAACCCCATTCAAAGGTGGTCTGGCCAATGTTCAGGTGAGACATAGGATCGCTCCTTCTCAGCCACTCGCGGTTAAGGCCACACTCAGCGGCCCACGAGCCGAGCGCCGGCGCAGGCCGACGCGGAAACGCTCCAGATTTGGTGTATAATCATACCTTGAGAAACACGCTGAACGCAACAGGTGACGCATCTTGTCCACTGCCTCCCCTTTGGACCGAAGACAGAGGGCCGAGGGCCGCACCGGGCGGCCCTCCATCTTCCATCGGCACGCAGCGCCCATCCGGCTCCCGATCGTCCTCAGCCTGCTTCTGTGCATCGTCGGCCTGACCCTCACCGCTATCCTGGCAGGGGGGCTGATTGTCCGGGAGCGTGCCCTGACGCGGGGCACAACTGCCGGTCTGCCCGGCCCCATTGCCCACGCGGGCGTGGCTCTGGGCCTGAATGTGGACCTGGTGGGCCTGCCGTCTGCCGAACTGGAGCAAGCGCTGGACCAGGCCCAGGCGGTCGGCGCCACCTGGGTGCGCCAGACATTCGCCTGGGCCGACATTGAACCGCAGCCATCTCAATACCGGTGGGCGCCCTGGGATCAACTTGTCCAGGCCGTCAAGCGCCATAACCTCCGCCTGCTGGCCGTCCTGGACACCAGCCCGGATTGGGCACAGCCCCCCGACCGGCCACACAGCCGCACAACGCCGCCCACCTTCCCCGGCAGCTTTGCCGCTTTCGCCCGCGCCCTGGCCGAGCGCTACGGCAACCGTATAGACGCCTACCAGATCTGGGATGAACCGAATCTGGCTTCGCATTGGGGCGGGCAACCGGCCAACCCCGCCGAGTACGCCGCCTTGCTGCGCGCCGCTGCCGAAGCCATTCGCGCCACCCGGCCAGACGCGATCATCGTCGCTGCCGGGCTGGCGCCAACGATTGAGACCGGGCCGGAGAACCTGAGCGATGTGCTCTACCTGCGGGCGCTGTATCGGACCGGCGCTGCCTCGGCCTTTGATGCGGTCGCGGGCAAGCCCTACGGCTACGATACCGGGCCAGATGACCGGCGCGCCGACCCGGATCGGCTGAACTTTTCTCGCTTCGTCCTTCTGCGGGAAGAGATGGAACGCAACGGCGATGGCGGCAAGGCGCTCTGGGCCAGCCATTGGGGCTGGAACGCGCTCCCCTCAGGCTGGACCGGCCCGCCCTCCATCTGGGGACAGGTGAGCGAGGCGCAGCAGGCCGAGTATACGCTGAGGGCACTGGAGCGGGCGCGGCTGGAATGGCCCTGGGCGGGGCCGCTTTTCCTAGAGCGGTTACATGGGCCTGCTGCCCCCAATGATCCCCGCTGGGGCTTCGCGCTGATCGCCCCGGATGGCCGCCCCCGTCCGGTCTATACGGCGCTTCAGGCCCAGAAAAGCCCCCCTCTGGCCTATCCCGGCTGGCACCCGGCCAGCGATCCGGCAGCCCAATACACCGGCGGCTGGCGCTTCTCCGAACTGGGGGCCGACGTCAGCCAGAGCGGCGACCGGGTGACGTTCACCTTCCGGGGGACGGACCTGGGGCTGACAGTGCGCCGCGCCGATTACCGCGCCTATCTCTACGTGACGATTGACGGCCAGCCCGCCAATGCCCTGCCCCGCGATGATCGCGGCGCGTATCTCGTCCTGACCGCGCCCGATCCAGCCCATCCTGGCGTGGACACCCTGCCTGTGGCACGCGGCCTGCCCGACGGGGTCCACACCGCGGAGATCGTGGCCGAGCGCGGCTGGGGGCAATGGGCCTTGGTCGGCTTCAGCGTGGGCAGGGCCTCAACCAACCTGCCATCCGTCCCCCTGGTGCTCCTGGGGCTGCTGGGGGCGGCCTTTGCCGTTGGCCTGGTTCTCTCCGCCAGGCAGATCGCCAGAAATGCGCCTGGGGGCATCCTTGCGCTCAGCGCGCTGCGCTCAACCTTCTATACTGCTATGGCCGCGCTCTCGTTCTACCTCACCACCTGGCTGACCTGGGGGCAAGGGGCGGAATCCTTCTACCGGCGGCTGGGCGAGGGCTTTCAACTTGGCCTGACCGCAGCAGCGGTGGCGATCTTCTATTACTCGCCCTGGGTCGTCCTGAACATCCTGAGCGGCCTGGCCCTGGCCCTGCTGATCTTCTTGCGCCTTGACCTGGGGCTGGCGCTGGTCGCCTTCTTTGCGCCTTTCTACCTGCTGCCCAAACCCCTGTGGCAGTGGTCTTTCTCCATGGTGGAGATCACCCTGCTCGTCACGTTCGCTTCCTGGGTTGTGCGGATAGGATGGGGGGCTGCAGGGGCGCACGGCCGTGCGCCCTTCCCCTCCGCCCTCCGTCTTTCATCGTCCCTGGACGGAGCCGTGCTGGGGCTGGTCGTCGTCGGGGCGGCCTCGGCGCTGGGGGCAGAGTTTCGGAGCGTGGCCTGGCGCGAGTGGCGGGTGGTCTTCCTGGAGCCGGCGCTCTTCTATCTGATGCTGCGGGCGACGCCCTTGACCCGGCAAAGCTGGTGGCGCCTGATGGACGCCTTCATTCTGAGTGCGGTCGTGGTTGCGGCCATCGGGCTGGTGCAATACATCACCGGCAGCAACCTCATCACGGCGGAAGCGGGGCTGGAGCGCCTGCGCAGCGTATATGGCTCGCCCAACAATGTGGGGCTGTATCTGGGGCGCGCCCTGCCTATCCTGGTGGCCGTTGGGCTGATGGGACGGGAGCGGGCGCGACGCGGTGCCTATGGGGTCGCGCTGGTCATCGTCCTGGCGGCGCTGGTGCTGAGCTTCTCCAGGGGCGCGCTCTTCCTGGGCGTCCCGGCGGGGTTGGTCACCGTGCTGCTCCTCTGGGGCGGGCGGCGGATGCTGCTGCCGCTGGGTGGGGCCGTTGTGGCTCTCGTGGTGGGGCTGCTGGGGCTGCTGCGCCTGCCGGGCCTGGCCGAACGGTTCAGTTTGGGGAGCGCGACCACGTTCTTCCGGCTTAACCTGTGGCGGAGCACCCTCGCCATGATCCGCGATCACCCTCTCCTGGGCGTGGGGCCGGATAACTTCCTCTACCAGTATCACGGCCACTATATCCGCCCCGAAGCCTGGCAAGAGCCGAGCCTGTCCCATCCGCACAATATCGTTCTGGATTTCTGGAGTCGGCTGGGCCTGCTGGGGCTGGCGGTGGGCCTCTGGCTTCAAGTAGGCTTCTGGCGAACCGGGCTGCGGGCCTGGAAGGGATTGAGCGACCCCGACGGTCGGGCGTTGGCAGCGGGGCTGATGGGGTCAGTCGCGGCCATGCTGGCGCACGGCCTGGTGGACAATTCGCTGTTTCTGGTGGACCTGGCTTACGTGTTTATGCTCAGCCTGGGCGCGATTCAATGGCTGGCGGGCATGGTCAGGGAACACGAATGGACGACGGACAACGGATGCTGAACCATTCTCCGGGCGCGGGTTCTATAAACTGCCTTTCGGTATCCACCCCTCCGGCTTATGGGCGCTCTCCCCAAAGAGAAATGCCTCCATCTCACGCAGAAGGAAATCCTGCGCCCGGGGGTCCGCCATATTCAGCCCATAGTGGTTCATGATAAGGACAGCCTGCTGCTGCCACAGCGCCCAGGCTTCCTTGGAAATATGCTCGTAGATGCGCTTTCCCAACGGGCCAGGGAAGGGGGGCCGATCCAGCCCCGGCAACTCCCGCCCCAGCTTCGCGCAGTGAACCATTCTCGCCATCGTTTGCCTCGTTGCATCCCTTCGCTTATTCAGGCCTTGTAGGTTTGGGAAACCTGCAAGGTCTCCATCATACACCATCAGGCCAGGGCTGGCAACAGGCTGACCGCGCAGGAACTCAGAGGAGCTTCAGAAACTCATCACGGGTCATTTCACAATCCCGGAGGATCTCAGACATGAGGCCTGGTCCGATTGTCTCGCCCCGATGAACAGGGACCACAGTACATCGCCCATCGGGGTGACGCAGGAAATGGTGGCTCCCCTTCACGCGGACGACCTGGAAACCGGCTTGGCGTAAGGCCGTGACAACCTGTTGGCCGGTAATTCGTGGTAGCCGGGTCACGCTTCAATGGAGATGCGTTGAACGCCGATGAATTCGCGGGGTTTGATCTCTTCCCCCTCTACCTCCAAGCACAATTCAATCGCCTCTCGGATCCGCTTCATGAGCGTATCCAGCGACTTTGCCTGAGTATGGCACCCGCGCAGTTCCGGCACGGTCGCCACATAATAGCCCTCAGAATCACGCTCAATGATGACGTTGAACGACCTGGTCATAGCCCGATCTCCAGTATCAAACGGACAGGGAAATGCAGTTAAGCGATCATACACCATCAGGCCAGGGCTGGCAACAGGCTGACCGCCTCGCGCCGCAGCGCCAGCCGGATCGGCTCGCCGGGCGCGGGCAAAGCCTCCTTTTCACCGATCTCCAGGTTCATCTCTATATCGCCAGCCAGCCGCACGCGAATGCGATAGCGCCCTCCTTGGAAAATGCGTTCCACCAGCGTGCCGCTGACGACGGCGGCCTCGTTCATCGCCCCAGCCTGCGGCAGCACTGTGGCAGCCTCGGGGCGCACCAGGACAGTGACTTCACTCTGGTCGGGCGGGCTGGCACCATCCAGGCTGAGCGTGAGCGGGCCGATCGGGGTCGCCACCGTCAGATGAGTGACGGTCGGGGTAGGCTGAACCTGTGTGACCCGGCCAGGCAGCAAGTTGGTCAGCCCCAGGAAGCGGGCCACAAAGGGCGTGGCCGGATGGCGATACACTTCCTCCGGCGTCCCCTCCTGCTCAATCTTGCCCTGGTGGAGCAAGGCGATGCGGTCGGCCAGGACGAAGGCTTCGGCCTGGTCATGCGTGACATACAGCGCGGTCACGCCCACACCCTTGAGGATGTCGCGCAGTTCAGCGATCAACTGATCGCGTAGCACGCGGTCCAGCGCGCCTAAAGGCTCATCCAGCATGAGCAGGCGCGGTCGCGGCGCCAGGCTGCGGGCCAGGGCCACGCGTTGGCGCTCGCCGCCGGACAGCGTATGGACATCCCGATAGGCGAAGCCGGACAGCCCGACAAGCTCAAGCGCCTCCTCCACCCGCGCCGCGACCTCCGCCCGGCTCAGGCCCGCCATGCGCAGCCCGAAGGCCACGTTATCAAACACGTTGAGATGAGGGAAGAGCGCCAGGTCCTGAAACATCAGCCCGAAGCCACGCCGATGGACAGGCACACCGGCCAAGTCGCGCCCATCAAAAATAACGCGGCCGCTATCCGGCGTCTCCAGCCCGGCAATAATGCGCAGCAGCGTGGTCTTGCCGCTGCCGCTGGCCCCCAACAGCACCACTGTCTCACCCTCGGCCACGCGCAGGCTCACGTCGCGCAGCACCGGCGTGCCGCCGAAGGCTTTGCTGATGTGGTGCACCTCCAGTAAGGACGATGGAGCGCCTCCGCCTTCCGCCCTCCGCCCTCCGTCCTCGTCAAAACTCACCCATCCCCCCATACCGCGCACGCTCAATCACCAGAATGCCCACGCCGGTGACCAGGCTAAGTAGCGCGCTCATGGCCAGCGCCTGGCCGTAGTTCAATTCACCTGGCTGACCCAGAAAGCGATAGATGGCCACCGGCATCGTCGGAAACTGAGGCCGGACGATCAAAGCCGTCGCCCCGAACTCCCCTAAGGATACTGTAAAAGCGAAGACCGCGCCGACGAGCACAGCGCGGCTCGTGATCGGCAGGTCCACCTCACGCCAGACACGCCAGGGTGACGCGCCCAGAACTGCGGCGGCTTCGCGCAGGTGAGGCTGGATGCCGCGCAGCACCGGCAGCAGGCTGCGCACGACGAAGGGCAGGGCCACCAGCGTGTGTGCCAGCGGCAGCAACCAGGGCGAGGCCCGCAGGTTCAGCGGCGGCTCGTCCAGCGCCAGGATGTAGCCGAAGCCCAGCGTCACCGCCGAGGTGCCCAGCGGCAAGAGGAACACCGGGTCCAGCCAGGCGCTCAGCCGCCCAGGCCGCGCCAGCATGTCCGCTGCCAGCAGGCCCAGGATGAGCGCCAGCCCCACCGTCGCCCCGGCGACGAGCAAAGAATTGCGCATGGCTTCAATCGGCGGGACGAAGAAGACCGAACCGGTGCGGTTGATAAACAGTTCGCGGTAATAGGCGATGCCCAGGCCCGCAGAGGTGCTGAATGACCGCGCCACCAAGGCCGCCAACGGCAGGAGCAGGAGGGCGATCATTAGCGCCAGGTTGGCAGTCACGAACAGGCGGGCGCGCCAGGTCACCGGGCGGCGTTGCGTCAGGCGTTGCGGGCGCAATTCCAGCGGCACGGCCAGCCGGGCCTGCAGGCGCGTGTACAGCGCCATCAGGGCAAAGGTGAACAGGATTTGCACCAGCGCCAGCGCCGCCGCCAGCGGCAGGTTGAACAGGTCCACCGTCTGCCGGTAAATCTCCACCTCCAGCGTGGCGAAGCGCGGCCCGCCCAGTATCAGGACCACGCCGAAGCTGGTGAAGTCAAAGATAAACACCAATAGCGCCGCCGCCAACACCGCCGGCATGAGCAGCGGCAGGGTCACGTGCCAGAACGCCCGCCAGCGCCCCGCCCCCAGCACGCGAGCCGCCTCCTCTATACGCGGGTCAAGGTTGGCCCAGAAGTTCCCCACGATGCGCAAGATAAGCGTGTAGTTGTAGAAGACGTGCGCGATAACGATCAGCGTCAAGGTGTTCATCAGCCGGATAGGTGGCGCCTCCAGGCCGAGCAGATTCACCAACGCCTGATTGAGCACCCCACGTGGGCCAACGAGCGCGGTGAAAGCGGTGGCGACGACGAGCGTCGGCAGGACAAAGGGCACAGTCGTCAACGCCCGCAACAGTGCCTTGCCGGGGAAGTCGTAGCGGGCAAAGACATACGCGCCGGGCAACCCCAGGATCACGGTGACCAGCGTGGACAGCGTGGCCTGATAAACGGTGAAGCCCAGCGTGCGGGCATAGACAGGCGTGCTCACCAGCTTTCGCAGCCCCTCCAGGTCAGGCGTGCCTGCAGGCATGAGCGCCTGGCGCAGGATGGCTACCAGCGGATAGAAATAGAAGAGGGCCAAAAAGGCCAGTGGCAGCAGCCATAAAGACCGACGACCGACGACGGACGACGGACGCTGGGCCGTCGCCGGTCGTCCGCCGTCCAGCCTCAATGCAGCATCGTGTCCGTCCACGCCTCAATCCACTTGTCGCGGTTGGCGCCGATCTCCTCCGGGCTGAGTTGCGCCGGCTTGGGGGCGATCTGGGCGAACTTGACGAAGACCTCCGGCAGCCGGGCCTCACGGTTCACCGGGAAGACGAACATCTGCAAGGGGACATCCTCCTGGAAGCGCGTGCTGATGAGGAAGTCCATGAACTTCTCGGCCAGGTCGCGGTTCTTCGTCCCTTTCAGGATACCCGCAAACTCAATCTGGCGGAAGCAGGTGTCGTCGCCGATGACAGCAGCCGTAGGCGGCTCGGTCAGCTTGCCCTCACTGAAGTAGACCTCGGCGGGTGGGCTGGTGGCGTAGCTCACCACGATAGGCTTATCGCCCTGGCTGCCGCTGCCGCCGCTGAACTGGCCATAGTAGGCGTCCTCCCAGCCCTCGGTGATGGTCACATCATTTTCGCGCAGGGCCTTCCAGAAGTCCAGGTACTTATCCGGGCCGAAGTGGGCCACCGTAGTCAGCAGGAAGGCCAGGCCGGGCGAAGAGGTCGCCGGGTTCTCCACCACGAGCAGGCCCTTGTATTCTGGCTTGACCAGGTCCTCCAGCGTCGTGGGCGGCTGCAGGCCCTTCTGCTCAAAGTAGCGCTTATCGTAGTTCAGGCAGACATCGCCCCAATCAATCGGCGTCAATCGGAACCGGGGGTCTAGCTTGAAGGTGTCGGTGATGTTCTCCAGGCCTTTGGGCTGATAGGCTTCAAAGATGTCCGCATCAATGGCGCGACTGAAGAAGGTGTTATCCACGCCGAAAAAGACATCGGCCAGTGGGTTGTTCTTGCTCAGGATGGCCTGGTTGAGCGCCTTCCCGGCATCGCCTGCCTTGAGAAACTCCACCTTGGCGTTATTGGCCTGCTCAAATTCGGCGATGACCTCCTCACTGGCGTTAAAGCTATCGTGCGACATCAACACGAGCTTGCGGGGCGGGGCCTGGGTCGGCGTGGCTGGCGGCGCGGTGGGTGTGGCCGTGGGTACAGCGGCAGCCGGGCCACATGCTGAGATCGCCAGCGCAACGATGAGCAGAACAAACAGGATGTTGCGAAGGGGATAAGCGTTCACGTTACTCCTCCTTGATGTTAGTGTTGCGAATGTGAACTGCCAGAAGCAGCCCATCGCGGACACGGATGCGGGCCTGGGGAGCCGTGAATACATTGCTAATGCCCAGTGTGGAGCCGAAGCACAATGTCCCCTCGTGAAGAGGGTAAAACAGCCCTTCCAGCGTGACCCCATACGCATCGCCGAGCACCGGGATGAGGGAGAGCGTGTCGCCGGGTTGCCCCTGAAGGACCACCTCGCCATGCACCAGGCGGATCTCCTGTGGCCCGTCCACCAGGCGCACAGGCAGGTGGCGCATGGTGGGCAGCGCCAGAAGCAGGCAATTGGCGAGCGTCTGGTCCCAGCGGCCGCCCATCGCCGCTAGGACAATGATCTCATCGGGCTGCTCCTGCGCCGCCACCTCCAGCGCCAGTTCCAGGTCGGTCTGGTCCTTTTGCGCCGGGTGGACCATGAAGCGCACGCCGAGCGCGGACAGCCGCGCGTGCTCCTGCGGCGGCAGCGAGTCCAGGTCGCCGACGACGAGATGAGGGACAACGCCGAGCGTGCGGGCGTGCAGGCTACCCCCGTCCACGGCGATGACGAGATCGGCGGACAAGCCCCTGGTGTCGTTCAGCAGAGCGCGAGTGGCATCTGGATGGTTGAGCACCCCATTGGCGATAATAACGACGCGTTTCATAGCTGCTCCCGGCTGTGACTGAAGACCGGCGACCGCAGACCGAATCTATCGGCCCCTGGTCCTCCGTCTCCGGTCGCCATCACATAAAAAGGCCATCCCCCGTATGCGTCTATGCGGAGATGGCCACACCGCTCGTCCATGTGTTCCCTCCGCCGGCATTACCCGGGTCAGGTGATGCGGGTCAACGCCGGTGGCCGCACTGCGCACGGCCTGGGCGTCCTCTCAGCCTGGCTCCCCAAGCTCCCCGTTCACGTCTTCATTTTACAGAAATCAGTATAGCACCCGCCTACACGAATGTCAAGAAGGGCATAGATCGGTTGCTTGACAGCGCTCACAGTTTGGAGCATAATACCACGCGGGACAGGCCGCTCCAAGCGCAGTGTGTTGTTAACAACCGCCGGGATGGTGGAATGGTAGACACGCAGGTCTTAGGAACCTGTGCTGAATATACAGCGTGTGGGTTCAAGTCCCACTCCCGGCACTGACAGGCGGAAGTGGCTCAGCGGTAGAGCATCTCCTTGCCAAGGAGAGGGTCGCGGGTTCAAATCCCGTCTTCCGCTCTCAAAAGAGCGCCCAACCCTCCAGTTGGGCGCTCTGGCTTCTTAAGCCGCATTTCCCAGGGCTTCGGGTTCCCAGGCGATGGGGTGCTCGGATTCGGTCAGGAGCAGGGGGCGCGATTTGTGTAGGATGCTGTCGGCATTGATGATCACCTTACGCACGTCGCGCCGTGAGGGGATTTCATACATCACATCCAGGAGAGCGGCCTCAATAATGGCCCGCAGGCCACGAGCGCCGGTATCGTGCCTGAGCGCCTGTTCCGCCGCCGCAGCCAGGGCATCCTCCGTGAAGATCAGGTCCACATTGTCCAGCGCCAGCAGGCGCTGAAACTGCTTGACCAGCGCGTTCTTGGGCTGCGTCAAGATCGCCATCAACGCGGCTTTATCCAGAGGCTCCACGTTCACAATGATGGGCAGGCGCCCCACCAACTCCGGGATCATCCCGTAGCGCATCAGATCGTCGGGGGTCACTTGGCGGAGCAACTCCGCCTCGGTCCATTCGCGCTTCTGACGGGTGCCGAAGCCCAATTGCCCCTTCACGCCGATGCGCTCCGCGATGATCCGGTCCAACCCATCAAAGGTGCCGCCGCAGATGAACAGGATGTTGGAGGTATCAATCTGGATGAACTCCTGATGAGGGTGTTTGCGGCCCCCCTGCGGCGGAACGTTGGCAACAGTGCCCTCAATGATCTTAAGCAGCGCCTGCTGCACCCCTTCCCCGGAGACATCGCGGGTGATAGAGGGGTTATCACCGCTCTTGCGGGCCGTTTTATCAATCTCGTCTATATAGACGATGCCTTTCTCTGCACGGGCGATGTCAAAATCTGCGGCCTGGATCAGGCGCAGCAGGATGTTCTCCACATCCTCGCCCACGTAACCGGCCTCGGTCAAGGCGGTCGCATCGGCGATACAGAAGGGCACATCCAGGATGCGGGCCAGCGTTTGCGCCAGGAGCGTTTTGCCGCAGCCGGTCGGGCCGATGAGCAGGATATTGCTCTTTTCCAGTTCCACATCATCGGCCAGTCGCGGGCTGGAAATGCGCTTATAGTGGTTGTAGACCGCCACCGAAAGCACCCGCTTGGCCCGGTCCTGCCCCACGACATACTCGTTGAGATGTTCGTAGATCTCTTTGGGCGAGAGGAAGCGCTCGGCATGGGGGTCGGGCGCCTCCTCGCGCCCCGCATCCTCTTGCAGAATTTCGCGGCACAGTTCCACGCACTCGTCGCAGATGAAGACGCCCTCCGGCCCAGAGATCAGCCGGCGGACCTCTCCTTGGGCGCGCTTACAAAACGAGCAGCGCTGCGGCTCGTGCTGGTGGACCGCCCTAGGCATGTGTGCCGTCTCCGACGAGGACCTTCTCACCCGCCCGCTTCAGCTCGTCCAGCTTCTTAGGGTTCGGCTGAAGCACCTCATCAATCAGGCCATACTCCACCGCCTGCTCCGCGTTGAAGAAGCGGTCGCGCTCAAAGTCATCCGCGATTTTCTCACGCGGCTGGCCGGTATGCAACGCCAGCAGGTCGTGGAGCAGGTCCTGCATCCGCTTCAGTTCCTTATATTGAATCTCCACATCCGGCGCGTAACCGCGCGCGCCGCCTCCCGCCGGATGCATGTGGATCGTGGCGTGGGGCAGGGCGTAGCGGCGGCCCTTGGACCCCGCAGTCAGGAGCAACGTGCCTAAGCTCGCCGTCCACCCCACCGCGATGGTTGAGACCGGGGCCTCAATCATCTGCATGGTATCGTAAATCGCCAGGCCGGGGTAAATCTCCCCACCCGGCGAGTTGATATACAGGTTGATGGGCTTGTCCGGGTCCTCGCGGTTCAGGAACAGAAGCTGGGCCACGATCACGTTGGCCACCTGGTCGTTGATCGGCGTGCCCAAAAAGACGATGCGCTCCTTGAGCAGCAGCGAGTAGATGTCGTACATGCGCTCGCCGCGCCCGGTGCTTTCAATCACATACGGGATCAGGTAGCGAACCACATCCGTGTCGTCCATAGTGAATATCTCCTTATCCTTCCGATACGGGTACTGTTGAAGTGCCTGGGAGCTGATCGCCGGCCTCAGGCATCTGCCCCTTGGCGATCTGCACCAGCCGCTCAATGGCCTTATCTGTCAACAGATCGTTCTTAATGCGACGCTGCTGGGTCGGCGTTGAGAGGAGCTCGCGGAATCTCTCCGCCTGCTCGCCCAGCGGCTGACTTATGGCCGTGATCTCTTTCTGAATCTCGTCAGTGCTCACCTCCAGCCCTTCGCGCTTGATCACTTCCGCCAGCACCAGGCCACGCTTCAGCCGCTTCTCAGCGCGAGGGCGCAGTTCCTCGCGGTAGGCATTGCGCGTCTTGCCCTGGAGCTTAAGGAAGTCATCCAACGTCAGATGGCTCTCGGTCCGCAGGTCCTGGTCCAAGCTGGCCATCATCTCGTCCAGTTCGCGCTCCAGCATGAACGGCGGGTATTCAATGCGGGCCTGCTCAACCAACGCATCCAGCACCTGGTAGCCGAAATCGATATCGGCCTGGCGTTGGAGCGCCTCTTGAAGTTGCTGGCGCATCCGGATGCGCAGGTCCAGCACCGTCTGGACATGTTCATCGCCCAGCGAGCGGGCGAAGTCGTCGTCCAGCGGCGGCAGGAAGCGCGACTGCACCTTATGTACAGTGACGCGGAACCGCACGTCGCGCCCAGCGGCCCGGCGGTTGGGATGGTCGTCGGGATAGTGGAGCGTGAAGGTGCGTTCCTGACCGGGGACCGCGCCCACCATCTCCTGTGCGAACCCTGGCCCCGGCCGCTCCTCCTCAGGGTCCAACAGGATGTCAACCTCGTCGCCGCGCACGACCACCTGCCCGTCCACCCGGCCACGCAGTGAGACCGTCACCACGTCGCCGAACTGGGCCGGGCGGTTCACCGGCTCAATCAAGGCCCGCTGGGCACGCAAGGCTTCCAGGGCCTCCTTAAGCATATCGTCGGAGACCTCCACTTTAGGCGGCTCCAAGCGGAGAGCGCGGTAGTCGCCCAATTCCACCAGCGGCGCGAGCGGGACGATCATCTCCAATGTCAACGACGGTTCGGTGCGAACGTCCTCCAGCCGCCCCGGCGCAAAGGGCTGCAGCCCTGTCAGCGTCAGGGCTTCTTCATAGACCTCCTGCGTCAGCGGCTCCAACGCCTCCTCCAGCAGGGCCTCCCGGCCCACATAGCGCAGCATAATCGGGTAAGGCACCTTGCCTTTACGAAAGCCGGGAACGTGCATCTGCTGGGACAGGCGACGGGCCGCCTGTTGCAGGGCCGCCCCAACCCGCTCCGAACCGATCTCAATGGTCAGGCGCACCTCGCGCCCTTCCAGCGGCTGCACCCACACCTTCAGGCCATTGGCCTCAACAGGGGGCGCCTGAGGCTCGCCAGCCACCTGGGCCTCGGTTGCCTGAGAAACCTCCTCTACAGTTTGATCCGTCACAGTCCTTCCCTTCTCTAGGATACCTGGCAGATGTGTCGGCTCGCCAGGGCAAGTCTCCAGAGAATTATAGCATGTGTGTCGGGCTCACGCTAGTGCCAACCTGGGCCTTGTTCGTCTCCGGCGATCTTCTGTGCTATACTATGCCCCCGATCCTGAAGGGGGAGGTTGACCGGATGATCAGCCCTGAGCTGTTTGAAATTCTGCGCTGTCCGCATTGTGTCTCTGGCCCCACCCGTAAGCCCGGGCCGGACCCGGGGCGGCTGGAACTCGTCAAGGAGACCTGGCTGGTGTGCCTGGAGCCGGACTGCGGGCGCAAATACCCCATCCGAGATGACATCCCGGTGATGCTCATTGAGGAGGGCGATAAGTGGATCAACACGCCCGTTGAGGAACTGCCCGTCCCGCCTCCCCAAGGATAAATCAGGGGAGTTTGTCCTCACAGACAATGGCGAAAGGCAGCTATGTCCTGGTCCTGGCGCTCAGGCAGCCCCTGACGCTCAGCATTGGTCGCCTGGGCGCGTTCCATTTCCCCGCAGGCACGTATGCCTATACCGGCAGTGCGCTGGGGCCGGGCGGGCTGGCCGCCCGCCTGGCCCACCACCGCCGCCTGAACCAGCCCCCGCACTGGCACATAGACTATCTGCGCCCTCATACCCATCTGTGCGAAATCTGGTCGGCGGTTTCAGATGAGCGCCTGGAGTGCGCCTGGGCACAGGCACTGTTTAGCCTGCTGGGCGCGCGGATCATCGCCCCGCGCTTCGGCGCTTCGGACTGCCGCTGCCCGGCCCATCTGATCTACTTCAGTCAGCCTGTGCGCTTCAACGCCTTTGCCCGGCAGGTTGCGAGGGGGCGCGCACTCGTGCGCGAAGTTGTGAACGGAGGGTCTCCTTGCTAGAGGCTGACCTCGCTCACCTGCGCGAGGGCGATGAGGAGAGTCGGCAGGCCGCCGCCGAACGACTGGCGCAGGCCGGAAAAGCGGCCCTGCCCGGCTTAATGGAAGCCTTGCGCCACCCCGATGCCGACGTGCGCTGGTGGGCGGCCTGGGCGTTGGCGGGCATCCCGGATGGCGCGGCCGTCTCGGCGCTCATGGCCGCGCTGGATGACGCCGACGCCAGCGTGCGCGCCTGCATCGCGCTGGCGTTGGGCCAGCAGGGTGACCCGGCGGCGATTGACCCCCTGCTGGCGCTGTTGGATGACCCGGACATGATGGTGAACGCCTCGGCCATGGCCGCGCTGGTGCAGATCGGCCCACAGGCCGCGCCCGGCCTGATCGCCACACTGCAATCGGGCAGCCCCACAGCCCGGATGCGCGCGGCCCAGGCCCTCGTCCCATTGCGCCTGCAGGCGGCGATCCCGGCGCTTTTCGCTGCGCTGGAGGACGACAATCCCTCAGTCCGGCACTATGCCGAGGAAGCGTTGGAACGGCTGGGGGTGGGCCTGACGATTGTATCGCCGGGCTGGGCATAGGGCGCCGACTTCCCCCTTGATGGGGGAGGATAGGGAGGGGGTGACATTGCCCCCCACCTCTCCCCCGCAGGGAGGGGTGTTGCTTTTCCTGCCCGCCGTGTTATATTACAATCGTATGCCTTGAACATGGACGAGCACCTGCTGGCCTGCCTGGATGCGGTGGAACTATTCAGCCGGTTGTCGCAGAAGGAACTGGCGGAAGTGGCCGCCTTAGCCGAGCCGGTCCATTGCTCCGCCGGTGACGTCCTCTGTCGCCAGGGGGAAGCGAACGCGACCTGGTACGTCCTGGCTGCCGGGCGGGTGGAGTTGCGCCGCCTGGACGCCGAGGGGGTGGAGCAGGGGGTGGCGGTGCTTGAACCGGGCGATAGCTTCGGCACGGCGGCATTGCTCCTGGGCGAGCCTCAGCGCGTGACCGCCCAAGCATTGGAAGACAGCGACCTTCTGACGATCCGTAAGCCCCGCTTTGATGCGCTACTGGCCCGCCGCCCGCGCCTCGCGGACCGCCTGGTGCTTGCGCCGGGGGTGCGCCGCCGCCTGAAAGCGCCGCGCTTCCCCTGGCAGGGCCGGGGGGAGGTCACCATTCTCGTTGCCCGTCGCCATGTGTGGAGCCTGGCGCGCTCCATGCTGGGCGTCGCTTTAGTGCTTGTGCTCCTCATGCCGCTGGTCGCCTGGGCCTGGGCGCGCCACCTGCAGCCCTGGGCCGTGACCATTGCCGCGCAGACGCTGGTCTCGCTCCTGGGGCTGTGGGCCTTCATTGACTGGCTCAACGACACCTATATTGTGACGAATAAGCGGGTGGCCCTTGAGGAGCGGGTCTTGTTCGTATTTGAGACGCGGACGGAGGCGCCCCTGCGCTCCATCCAGAGCGTAGAGGTGCGCCGTCCTGGCCCAGTGGCCCGCCTGTTGGATTTCGGCGACGTGATCACCGCTACGGCGGGGTGGCCCGGCCAGGTCCGCTTTCGCACCGTACCACACCCCGACCGCATCGCCCAGGCCATCTGGGAGGCGGTTGAGCAGGAGCGCGCCCAAGCGCGGGCCGAAGCGCGTGAAGCTATCCGGGCCACGATGCGCCAACGGCTGGGCCTGGCCGCGCCGGAGCCGGAGGCAACCGCGCCCCCTCAACGCCCCCGCCGTCTACGATGGCATGGACCACTGTGGGCCGTATACCTGCTACTGTCTCGCTTCTTTGACCACGTCATCCCCCGCGTGCGTATGGAGAGCGGCGATACCGTGACGTGGCGTAAGCACCCCCTGGTGCTGATCCGCGAGACCTGGCGCCCCTTCCTGGGATTGGCCCTGGCAACGGCGCTCCTGTTCCTGCGCGCATATGAGGTCATTCGCTTCACCTGGCCTCCACCCGATGTGTTCCTGGCGGCCTACGCGGTGACCGCTGCGGTCTTGATCGGCTGGATACTTTGGAAGTTGGAGGACTGGCGCAACGATGTCTATCAGGTCACCTCGCAACGGGTGGTTGACCTGAAGCGGCGGCCTTTCTGGCTGGGCGAGGACCGACGGGAGGCGCCCCTGGAGACGGTGCAGAACATCACCTATCACATCCCCGGCATCCTGGCGCGGCTGCTCAACACAGGCACGGTCATCGTCCAGACCGCCGCCCGCACAGGTGACCTGCAATTTGATTGGGTTTACGACCCGGCAGGGGTGCAGCAGGAGATCTTTCAGCGGATGGAGCGCTTCCACCAGCGCAAGCGTGAGGAGGAAGCGCGCCGGCGTCAAGCGGAATTATCGGATTGGTTCACGGTCTATCACGAGATCACAGGGCAATCGTGAGACATAGGTGGGCTGGAGGTTATCCTTTTGCGCCATTTGCGGGTATAATTGAGAGGACGATTGAAGAGCATAGCGATGGCAATACGTGAAATTATCCAACCGGATAATCCCATACTTCGGCAGAAGGCCAGGCGCGTAGGGAACTTCGGCAAGGCCCTGCAGGAGCTGATTGACGATATGATTGAGACCATGCGGGCCGCGCCTGGCGTGGGCCTGGCTGCGCCCCAGGTGGCCGTGCCCCAGCGCGTGATCATCGCCGAGCCGCCGGAGGACGACGAGGACCCTCTAAGCGGCAAGCTTTATATCCTCGTCAATCCGGAGATCGTCCGCGCCTCCAAAGAGATGGAGGAGGGCGTTGAGGGCTGCCTCTCCATCCCCGGTTGGGCCGGGCTGGTGGAGCGCCACATTAGCGTCACGGTGAAGGGACAAGACCGATACGGCAAGCCCTTGCGCCTGAAGGCGCAGGGCTACCTCGCCCGCATCCTTCAGCACGAGATTGACCATCTGGATGGCATCCTGTTCATTGACCGCATCACCGACCCGGAGAAGCTCTGGCGGGTGCCGCCGCCGGGTGAGGAGGGAGCAGAAGTACCAGAGCAGGCCGAGAGGGTGGAAGAGGCCAGATATTGATGGTTCAAAAACCTGTGATAAACTGGTAATAGTCTGCTCAAGGCATATGGGAAATGAACGCGCGGCTGTATCTTGTCCTGAGCCTGCTCCTCGCCCTGCTTCTCGTGGCAGGCAGTGGGCTGAGCGCGGCTCCACCCCCAGCCCCTGACCAGGCGCAGGTCGCCGCCTCCTCACACACCGCTCCCTTGATGTTCATCCAGAACGTGGGCCAGTTTGACCCCCGCGCCCGCTTCCAGGTGCACGGCGGCACGGGCGGCGCACTGTGGCTGGCCGACGACGCCCTGTGGCTCACCCTGCTCAAGCCCGCATCCCCCAACCCCCTGCTCCTACACGGGGGGCAGGGGGAGAGAGCCAGCCCCCCTCTCCCCCTGGGGGGAGAGGGGCCGGGGGTGAGGGTGTCCATCTCAGGCTGCGCTTCCTGGGGGCCAACCCCCAGCCCAGGCTGGAGCCCTTCCGGCGGCTGGAGACACATGTGTCCTACTTCCTGGGCCACGACCCAACCAAATGGCATGCGGATGTGCCCGTGTGGGGCGGGGTGCGCTATGTGGGGCTGTATCCGGGGGTGGACCTGGAGCTGAGCGGGGAGGGGGGGCGCTGGGGCTGGCGGCTGCTGGTGGGGGCTACGCCATTGCGGTGGACGCGAGCGGCGCAGCCTACCTCACCGGCGAGACCTGGTCCTACAACTTCCCCACCACCCCTGGCGCCTTCCAAACCCAACAAGGCTTGGGCTTCTGCAGTTGGCCACCAGTCGTCTGCCCCGACGCCTTTGTGACCCAGCTCAACCCCAGGGGCAATGGGCTGGTGTACGCCACGTATCTGGGTGGGGCTAACCGCGACTATGGCTACGCCATTGCCCTTGATGCCACCGGCGCAGCCTACATCACCGGCCACACCTATGGCGACTTCCCGGTCACCCCAGGCGCATTCCAGACGACGTTTGGGGGGGACCGGGACGCCTTTGTGACCAAGCTGAACGCGTCTGGCAGTGGGCTGATCTATTCCACCTTCCCGGGCGGCAATCAATGGGATGATAGTTGGGCCATCACAGTGGATACAAGCGGGGCGGCCCACGTCACTGGCTTTACCCGGTCATCCGATTTCCCCACCACGCCAGGCGCATTCCAAACGACCTGTGGTGGTGGCAGTTGCTATCCTTACAACGATGCGTTCGTGACCAAGCTGAACGCGGCTGGCAGTGCATTAGTGTATTCCACCTTCCTTGGCGGCACTGGCAGTGATGCGGGCCTGGGTGTCGCAGTGGATACAAATGGAGTGGCCTATATTACCGGCAGCACCGTGTCGGACGATTTCCCGGTCACCCCTGGGGCATTCCAGACGACGCCCCAGGGGAGTGTGGACAGCTTCGTGACCAAGCTGGAGATGACCTTAACCCCCCGTCTTTACCTGCCCCTCATTCTGAATGGCGGCTGAGGGGCGCCCTTGCGCCGGACGGTTTATCGCGCCGGCTGGAGATGAAGGTGCGCAACTGCCTTGCCCGGCGCACCTTCAGAGTTTAGCATTTGACAGTTGCGGTTCTCTGTGATATGATTGGTCCACAATTGAATATACGCTGATGGCGCTCTTATCCAGAGAGGCGGAGGGACCGGCCCTGTGAAGCCTCGGCAACCAGCTCGGTAAGCATGGTGCCAACTCCGGCAGACGTGGGTTCTGGAAGATGAGAGGTCACGCACGATGATGTCTCCGGCCCTTTCATCCCCCAGAAAGGGCGTTTTTGTTTCAGCAACCGACACCCCGTGCTCTGGCGCGAGCGAGCCACTGACGCGAGAGCACAGAAAGGATTTAACCAGGAGCAATGGGAGCAAGCGAACGCAATATCGTCGTGACGGAAGCCACCGGCCAATCCATTGACGACCTGCCGGTGGAGATCGTGGAGCGGAAGGGCATCGGCCACCCGGATAGCCTGTGCGATGGCATCGCCGAACGGGTCTCGCGGGAATACTCGCGCTGGTGCGAGGAGAATCTGGGCACATTGCTTCATCACAACTTTGACAAGGTGCAACTCGTCGCCGGTGAAGTGGAGGTTACCTTCGGCGGCGGCTTCATGATCAAGCCGATCCGCATCCAGATCGCCGGGCGGGGGACGCCGAGCTTTAACGGCCAGAAGGTGCCCCTGGAGACCATCGCCATTGAAGCGGCCCGCGCCCATATCCGCGAGACGATGAAGTACCTGGACCCGGTGCGGCACTGCGTGATTGAGAGCTATGCCGGGCGGGGCGCGCCAGAACTCGTCAGCGTGGTGGACCAGGCCACCGCCAACGACACCAGCTTCGGCGTGAGCCATTGGCCGCGCTCCGTCCTGGAACGCGATGTGTATGAGACCGCCCAGCACATCAACTACGCCCTGCGCGAGCAGTTCCCCATCGGCGAGGACGTCAAGGTGATGGGCCTGCGCCAAGGCCGACACGTCACCCTGACCTGCGCCATTCCCTTTATCGCCCCGCGCATCAAGGACGCCGATGAATATGAGGAGGCCAAGCACGCCGTCCGCGAAGCGATCCAGGCGTTTGTGGAGACCCTGGACGACCGCCCGGTGACGGTCTATGTGAACACTGCTGACGCGCCCGGGCGGGGCGATTACTACCTGACGCTGACGGGAACCTCCGCGGAGATGGGCGACGACGGTTCGGTGGGGCGCGGCAACCGCGTGAACGGCGTGATCGCCCCCTTCCGCCCCACCAGCCTGGAGGCCGCCGCGGGCAAGAACCCCATCTCGCACGTGGGCAAGGTGTACAATGTCCTGGCCTTCCTGGCCGCCCAAGATATCGTCAGGCGCGTCCCCAGCGTGAAGGAGGCCAGCGTGTACATCCTCTCGCAGATCGGTCACCCCCTGGACCAGCCACTGATGTGCACGGCGATGGTGCGCCCCGCCAACGGCAGCCTGACGCCAGCGATTGAGGCTGACGTGCGCGCCGTGTTGGAGGAGCATCTGATCAACGTTGGCCAGGTCCGCGCCAGGATTCGTTCGGGTGAGGTCAGCCTGTACTAGTGGGGCGTTTGGCATGGCAAGATCCCCAGATTGACGATCATCAGGCAGGCCACTTCCCAAGAAGCGTAGTCGCTGGTTACGGCGAGTAGCCGTTTGGCCCTGGCTCTCCGTACAGGAGAATCGGTTTTCGCCTTTTTCACCCCCCTTCCCCAGCCTTCCCCCTGGATGGGGGAGGGCATGGCTTTTCCCCTCTCAACCGGGCCGAAGCCCGGCGCTGAGTAAGGGGAGGGTGGGGCAGGGGAATGCATTTGAGATTTGAGGTTAAAACCGAGACCTCTGAGTCTTTGCCATTCCCCTAGCCAGGCCTCTCTCATCTGTGGTAAAATTAAAGGGTGGGCTGGGACGGGAACGTCCTGGAAGGGGGTAAGGCAATGGAAACGACAGTTCAAACGCTGGAAGAACTGTTGGACTCGCTCACCGTGGAGGGCGAGCTCTATGAGAAGCTGCCCAACCGTGCGGTGCGCTGTTTCGCCTGCGGCCACCGCTGCGTGATCAAAGAGGGGCGGCGCGGCATTTGCAAGGTGCGCTATAACGAAGGCGGCGTCTTGCGCGTCCCTTATGGCTACGTCGCCGCGCTCCAATGTGACCCGACCGAGAAGAAGCCTTTCTTCCATATCCTGCCGGGGTCGGATACCCTCACCTTTGGTATGTTGGGCTGTGACTTCCACTGTGGTTACTGCCAGAACTGGCTGACCTCGCAGGCGTTGCGCGATAAGAGCGCGGGGGTGCAGCCGCTGCGGGTGACGCCGCAGCAGTTGGTAGCGCTGGCCAAGCGCTATGGCGCCAAGCTGGTAGGCAGCTCCTACAATGAGCCTCTGATCACCTCCGAGTGGGCGGTGGCCGTGTTCAAAGAGGCCCAGAAGGCCGGGCTGCGCTGTGTGTACATCTCCAACGGCAACCTGACGAAAGAGGTGCTGGAGTACCTGCGGCCTCACCTGGTCGGCTATAAGATCGATCTCAAGAGTATGCGCGATAAGAACTACCGCCAGCTCGGCGGCGTGCTCCAGAACACGTTGGACGGCATCAAGATGGTGTATGAGTCCGGGCTGTGGCTGGAAGTGGTCACCCTGGTCGTCCCCGGCTGGAACGATTCCGATGAGGAGTTGTGGGATGCGGCCCGCTATCTGGCCTCCATCTCGCCGGACATCCCCTGGCACGTCACCGCCTTCCACAAGGACTACAAGATGACCGATCCGGACAACACGGATGCCCGGACGCTTATCCGGGCGGCGGAGATCGGCCAGGAGGCCGGGCTGCATTACGTCTATGCTGGCAACCTGCCGGGGATGGTGGGGAATTATGAGAACACCTACTGCCCGCAGTGCGGCGAATTGCTGATCGCCCGCTACGGCTATCAGATTCTGATGGACAAGCTTTCCGGGGTGGGCCACTGCCCCACGTGCCACACCCCCATTCCAGGGATCTGGTCATGACGCGCCGCAAACGCCTGGGGAACGGATTCCGCGCCAGCACGGCGCCGCCTGACGCCACAGTCATCAACAATTTCCCCGGCCAGTACCCCACCGAGGACTGGATGGTGTTCTACTGGACGGTGGACGCGCAGGGACGCCTGGCCGACCGCAGCGTCACGCTGCAATTCCCGCGCGGCTACGCCGCTGCCTGCCCGGAGGTCTCGCTGGGGGAGCCGGGCTGCATCTATCGGGTGCGGCGTTGGGGGCTGGCCTGCTATCCCTCTATCCTATCGCAGATTGATTTTGACCCCGCACCGCTGGTAACAGGCGACCGGGAACGCTTCCCTGGCGGCGAAGACCAGGAGTTGCTGCATATCTACTTGCACGCCACCCATTTTGACCTGCCCGGCTATTTCATTATTGCCGATCAGGTCTATCCACTGCTGCTGTTTGACCCCAGCGGCACGCTCAAAGGGTCATGGCAGTGGGGCCCGACCTATTTGGGTGCGCTCGCCTGGCAGGTCTCCGGCGGCAAGCTGGACGTGGATTTTGAACTCATGCGCACCGAGGCGCCCTGGCTGTACCAGCGGGTAGCCAGCGATCTGTTGCGGGCGCTGCGGGAGGGAAAGGAAGCAGGCAACGATGACCAGCCATTCTGAACAGGGCTGGGTGAAGATGTTGCTCAGCTACGACATTCTGGCAGAGACCGAGCAGGAGTATTACCAGTATGTCCTGGGGGAGTTCCTGCCCCGCGTGCAGACGCTCGGCCTGGAGCCGGTGGAGGCCTGGCACACGGCCTATGGCGACTACCCTATCCGCATGATCGCCCTCGTGGCCGAAAATCCGGAGATCATGAAGGCGGCTCTCACCAGCCCGGAATGGAAGGCGCTGGAGCGGAAACTGAAGAAGTACATTGTCCACTACCGACGCCGCATTGTGCCTTACCGCGAGGGGTTCCAGTTCTGATACTTCGTGGCCTCTGCCATCGGCTAAATCCGATGGCGTCGCCAGGCTCACACTGCCCTGGGTGAGGCGGATTCGGCCAACGCCTCGCGGAGGGTGTTGACCCGTCCTGGGGGTAGGACCGACTTAATGGGGTAGGTTGTCGCCCCACCTGGGACGTAAATTCTCTGCTGAGATGTCTCCTTATTGGTTCATCATTGACCATGTGACAAAATGTGCTATACTTAACATCGCGCTGCCCGATGGATGCCAGTCAGCCCACCCAGGCATATGAAGATGTCCCGGATTATGAGCTGCACCACCTGCTGCTCAACGGTGATCCCACAGCGCCTGCGCGTATTGTGGAGAGATACCTGGACCGGCTGATTGAACGTCTGAGCGCCCGCTTCCCCAACGTACCGGATCTGGTGGAGGACGCCGTGTCCCAGGCTCTGACCGCCTATGTGATGACCCCCCACATCTACAATCCCGACCGCAGCCCTCTATTTAACTTCCTGTACATGGCAGCGGATCGCGACTTGCGCAACCTATGGGCTGCTGAGAAACGGCGGTTAAAACACGAGCCGGTTGAGCTGGATGCGGATGATGCGGATGTCGCACTTAATGTGTCGAGGGCGGAATATTCAGTAGATGAGACGGCCAACCCTGACCGGTTGGACCTGGACCAAGACGAACTTAAGGCGCGTATTCAGCAGGTGCTGCCCGATCCACGAGACCAAGAGATGCTGGCACTGATGGTGGAAGGTGAACGGCGCACAGCGGCTTTTGCCCAAATCCTGGGTATCATGTCCCTCCCCCCGGCTGAACAGAGGGCAGTGGTCAAGCGCCATAAGGACCGCATCAAACAACGCCTGCGACGCGCGGGGATTTATAAACATGGTAGCTAAACCCGGTGCATTGGAACGCTTCGCCCAACGGCTTCGTCAGCAGCCCGCTTTCATGGCCTACGTGCTCCAACGGGTGATGACCTATGAGCGCATAGACGAGAGCGCCCTGGCCCGACAATTGGGTGTGGAACCCTTCGGCCTGACCCGGCTGGCGCTGTGCAAGCGGCCCCGCCCCGACCCAGAACACTTCAACGCCGATGTCCAGGCCATCGCCGACTATACCGGGGCCAACCCGACCGAACTATGGCGCGTTCTGCGCGTCTTTGATGTATTGGAGGCTTTCCAGGAGGGCCTGCCGGAGCAACCTATCCCTGAACCCAGTGGAGAGGCCCTCACCCCCAGCACAGCCTTGCGACCGGGCCTGGTGGCTGCCCGCGACCGCGCGGAGGAGGAAGAGGAGTACCAGGCGGGCGGCGAAGCGCCAGAGGAGGCGCCGGAGGAGAACCCCCCAGACACGCAGGCAGAGCCATGAGTCGCCTATCCGAGGTCCGGGCGATGGCCGAGGCGTTTTGGCAGCGCGCCGGGGAGGTGGAGCTGTTCCCCCGAACAATGCAGGCTGCCATCATGCGGGCATTGCCGGTGGCCATCGTCCTGTTGCCCCGGCTGCACCTGTCCAACGTGGAACGCTGGCTGCGCGAACGCCGCGTGCCTTTCCGCTTCCCCTGCGCAGACCGGCGCGTGCACGGCTGCGTCGTGGCCTATCGCGGCCTGGGGGTCATCTTTGCGGATGGGACAGACGGGCCAGGAGAGTTGCGCCTGACGCTGGCGCATGAAGCCGCCCATTTCCTGGTGGATTATCTCCAGCCGCGTGAGGAGGCCCTGGCGCGGCTGGGCCCAGCCTTTGCCGACGTGCTGGATGGCCGGCGCGAGCCGACCACGCAAGAGCGCGTCCACGCTGTGCTCAACCACGTCCACGTGGGCGTGTATCACAACCTGATTGAGCGCCGGGCCGATGGCCAGCCCACGTTGAGCGCCATATGGGATGCTGAGGACCGCGCCGACCGGCTGGCGCTGGAGTTGATCGCCCCCGCCCAGGCCGTGCTCGCCCAGGTGGACCTGAGCCTGCCGCATTATAGCCAGCGCCACGCCGCCGTCGTCCGATGCCTGACTGCGACCTTCGGCCTGCCCGAGGATATGGCCGATTGGTATGGCCGGATGCTATTGCGGTCCGTTGGCAAAGGGCCGTCCTGGCTGGAACAGCTCGGCCTGCGCGCCCGGCGCGATTAGAGATTCAGCCCCATCCAGGGGGAGGGAACAGGGTGTAACGCCCTCCCCCCCTTGCGGGGGAGGATTGGGGTGGGGGTAAACACCAGATCAGATAAGGAAGGGAAGCCGGTATGGACGAGTTGAGTGGCCCTCGGGGGGAGATGCTGCCCATCGCCAACATCCAGGACCCGGAGTTTGAAGCAGCCTATGGCGAGCCGTTTGCCCGAACACTGGACCTGGACACCTGGGATCTGGGCGAGAACCTGCTGGAGTTGTATGAGCGGCTGGAGGCAGAGGTGGCGCAGGCGGTGGCGCAGGAGGATCGCATCCGCGAAGCCATCCGCCGCGAGGTCTTCCCCCGTATCCCCAACGCCCCCGGCGCGCCAAAGGGCGCCGGCGTGTATCAGGCCACCGGCCACGACCTGGAGCGCGTGCATCGCGGGCTGCTGTTCAACGGCGGCGTGGAAGCCTGCGACGGCATCAGCCTGGTCCACGACACCATCCCGCTGACGATCACCCAGATCGGTGTGGCCCTGGTGGCCTATAACGGCCAGCAGGGCATGTGGGCACACCGCCTGTTCCGCCGCGACCTGCGCGAGAGCGTGGCCGATCCGGTGAACGAGGCACTGACGCTCCTGGAGCGCCGCGACCGGCGCGAGAGCCTGGGGCTGGAGGGCAGCCGCCTGAGCGACCTGGCCCGGCGCGGCATCATGACTTACGCCGAGCGGGCCATCCTCCTGCGCTACTCCCAGGCCCGCTGGCGCATGGGGCATGGCAGCCCGGTGCCCCTGGAACTGCTCAGCGGCCTGTGGGCCGCCCATCCGGATCGCTTGCAACTCAGCCTGGCCTTGATTACCGAACTGATCGCCTATCGGCGCTTCGTGTTTGTGCCCAGCGCCCGGGCTGCCCGCGAACTGCTCACCATCGGCCAGGCGCTGAAGCCGCTGGAGTTCGCCATCCTGGGCACGTTGGAAATGCACATTGACCGGCTGCTGCAAACCGGCCCATATCGGGGGCCGGTGCGCACCAAACTGGAGCAGTTCAGCGCGGAGATCGGGCCGCAGGTCGCCATCGGGTTGTACCGGGCCTCCAGCGCAGCGCCGCCCTACGTCTTCTACGCTCACGTGGACCACGCCTGCGAAGCGGCGCTCATCGTCCTGGCCGATAGCGTGTTGCAGGAGCATCGCGGCTTCCCCATGCTGCTGGACCTGGCCGACACGGTCTGTCGGGCCACGCTCGGCGCGGACATGTTTGTGCCCTCCGTGCAACTGGCCTATGCCGAGACCGGTCAGCCCTTCCGCTTTCTGACCGAACGCGAAACGCGCTACCGTTGAGCATGAGGCGGATTGTGTACACGGAGACACGGATGGCGTGAGGAGGAGGACACGATGGACGAAGCTTCCCCACTATCAGGGAATGACGCTGGCGGGGGCGATCCGATAGGGGCGACAGACCATCTGCGCCCATCTGTTGCCCCAGCGCCTGTCCAACCGCTGCCGACGGAGGCGCTGGCCAGTCTAAAGGAGGAGATCGCGGCGGCGGGCGGCGAGTGGCAGGAGGGGCCGGAATTTGAGGGTGCGGTCGGGCATACCATGTACGACACGCCTAGTAGCAAGGATAACACGGTGACCGTGCTCCTGCCCGCCGAGAAAATCGCGCAAGTGCCCTCCCAATCGCTGGTGCGCATCAAGAGCCGCCCCAAGGAGAAGGGCGGCGATGGCCGCCAATACCTGGGCGCGGTGGTGGAAGGCCCCTTCGCCGAGCCAGATGGCTTGCGGGCAGATGCGCCTATCGTGGTGACCACCACCGTGCGCGGCGGTATGTTCCTGCCCAAATACCATGGCCGCGTCCAGGTCAGCATCCTGGGCGAAGAGGTGGATGGGATGCTCGTCCCGCCGCGTTTCCGCCCCCTGCCCAACAGCCCGGTCTTCGTCCTGGACCAGGAGGAGACCGCCGAGAAGCTGCATCTGCTGGGCGATATTACCCTGGGGCTGGCCGTGGGCTACGACGAGATGCCCGTGCGCCTCCCCACCCAGAGCAAGCTGGTCTTCCCCCGCCACTTCGGCATCCTGGGCACTACCGGCGGCGGTAAATCCACCACCGTGTCCACCCTGGTCAGCCAGCTCCAGCAGAGCGGGACCGCTGTGATCATTTTTGACACCGAGGGCGAATACACCAGCATGCACCAGCCCACCGAGGACCCGACCATGCTGCGGGCCTTGCAACGTCGCGGCCTACAGCCTCATGGCATCCCCAATACGCACATCCTGCACCTGGTCGGGCGCGAGACCAGCAACCCACAGCACCCCCACGTCACACCGTTCTCACTGCGCTTTGAAGACCTGTCACCTTATGCCCTCTCCGCCATCCTGGACCTGACCGAGGCGCAGGACGAACGTTTCATGAAAGCCTACGACATCGCCCGGCAGGTCCTGATGGACCTCAAGATTTACCCCACCACCGAGCAGGAGAAAGAGGAGTTGCTGGAACTGGACGAGATGGAGCGCGGCTACCCCCGCCTGACGTTGGGCCGGCTATATGATATTGTGCGCCTGTGTGCCGACACGGTGGCGCAGGAGAATACAATGGAGACGCCCTTGTCACAGGAGTTCGCCGAAAACCGCGCGCGGGTCCTGGAGCGCATCCGCCAGGCGCAACTCCCCGGCCACGTGGGAAGCTGGCGCAAGGTGCAGGGCCATCTGGGGCGGTTGCTGCGGCTGCGCATCTTTGACAACCCGCGCGTCCCGGCGCCCAACTACGCCCAGATGACCCAGCCGGGCCGGGTGACCATCATTGACCTGAGCGACACGGATTCGCCCCAGGTCAACAACCTGGTGATCGCCCAAATCCTGCGTGGGCTGCACCTGCAACAGGACAGGAACTATCAGGAGAGCGAGCGCACGGGCCGGCCGCCCCGGCGCACGGTGATCGTCATTGAGGAGGCGCACGAATTTCTATCGGCGCACCGGCGGCAACAGATGCCCGTGCTGTTTGAGCAGGTGGCGCGCATGGCCCGGCGCGGGCGCAAGCGTTGGCTGGGGCTGGTGTTCGTCACTCAACTGCCGCAGCACCTGCCCGATGAGGTGCTGGGGCTGATCAACAACTACATCCTGCACAAGATCGCCGATGAGAACGTGATCAGCCGCTTGAAGCGTTCCATCGGCGGCATTGACGAGGCCCTGTGGGCCCGCCTGCCCAACCTGGCACCCGGCCAGGCGATCGTCAGCGCCGGCAGCATGGCCCGCCCGCTCCTGGTGGCGATTGACCCGGCGCCGTGCAAGCTGCGCATGGTGGTTTAGATGCCGTGCACCTGCCGCACGCGGGCCAGCACATCATCCGCCGGGCGCTCCGGGCGCGGCGGCGGGCCGAGTGGGTCCTCCACCTGTGCGTCGCCCAGGAGGACGTTCAGGCTGGCGCATACCCCGGCGGCCAGGGCATCCAGGTTGTAGCCCCCCTCCAGGCACAGCACCAGCCGCCCGGCGCAGTGCTCCTCGGCCAGCATGGCCAGCCGCCGCACCACAGCGGCCAGGCCGCTCACCGTGGCCATCAAGCTGCCCAGCGGATCGGCCCAGTGGGCATCGTACCCCGCCGAGACCAGGATGAGATCGGGGCGGAAGCGCCGGGCGAGCGGCGTAAGCACTGTGTCATAGGCGGCGGCCAGCGCAGTGTCGCCCGCGCCCACCGGTAGAGGCACATTGATCGTTGTGCCTGCCCCGGCGCCCCGCCCGGTCTCGCTGATCCAGCCGCTGCCGGGGTAGATGCCCCACTGGTGGGTGGAGAAGTACAGCACGTTGGGATCGTCGTAGAAGATCGCCTGCGTGCCGTTCCCATGATGCAGGTCAAAATCGGCGATGAGGACGCGCTCCAGCCCGGCGGCCAGCGCGGCGCGGGCGGCGATGGCCACATTGTTGAACAGGCAGAAGCCCTCTCCGGAATCGGGGAAAGCATGGTGGCCCGGCGGGCGCACCAGCGCAAAGGCGTTGTCGGCTTCGCCCGCCAGGACCGCCTCCACTGCGCGGATGGCCGCACCTGCTGCCAGCACCGCGGCCTCGTAAGACGCCCGGACCACGTAGGTCTCGCCCCCATCCCAGGCGTCGCCGCCCATCTCCGCCCGGCGGCGGACCCATTCCATGTACCTGTGCGTGTGGACGCGCTCCAGTTCCTGTAAAGTCGCCGGGCGCGGCGGGATAGCGAGCAGGCGTTCGCGCAAGCCGCGTCGGTCAATGGCGGCATGGATGCGCTCCAACCGGGTGTGGTTCTCCGGATGGCCGGGGAGCGTGTGGGCCAGAAAGAGAGGGTCGTAGAGGAGCGCGGTTGTCATCTGCCGGGGTGCGAACGGCTCTCTTGAGCCTCAGGGCGCTGTTGGCGGCGCTCCTCTTCCATCAGCCGGGTGGAGATCACGGCGACCGCGATGAAAAAAAGGCCGCCGAAGAACAGGAAATGGCCGATCTCGCCAACCTGGCTGACCAGGAAGATAAAGTCATCGGGCCCCAGGCCCCAAGAGACGGCCAGGCCGACGAGGGTGGATTGGGGCAGCAGGTGGTAAGGGACATCCAGCAGGGCGCCGGTCGTCACCAGAGAGGCCCCCACCCAGCCCGCTGCCGGGACAGCGCGCAGGCGTCGCCTGACTTCTTCCATGCGTGCGTTCATGCCAGCCCCATTATAACACAATTGGAAAACTGCCCCACACCCCCGCGTCGCACTGCCAGCGCTCAACAGGTACTGAGTGGGCTTACGGCTCTCATCACAGGCTGAAGATAGGTGGGATTTTAACTCGTTCCACATGAGCCACGATCTGGACATCCACGAGAGAGGAGAGGACTGACTTTATTAATCCCCGTATCCGTGTTAAAATCTGCGTTGTGCGGATTGAACATCTCAGCCTGACCAACTTTCGTAACTACGCCCGGCTGGAGCTGGACCTGCCGCCGCGCACGGTCCTGCTCTATGGCGCCAACGCCCAGGGCAAGACCAGCCTGCTGGAGGCCATCTACTACCTGGCGACCTCGCGGTCGCCACACACCTCGGTGGACCGCCAGCTCATCAACTGGCTGGCCGAACAAGAGCCTCTGCCTTTCGCCCGCCTGGTCGCCGACGTCGTCACCCGTCAGGGCAACCGCCGCATTGAGATCACCCTCATTAAAGAGGCGCTCACCGGCGTGGAAACCCGCTTCCGCAAGCAGGTGCGCGTCAACGGCGTGCCCCGCCGCACCATTGACCTGCTCGGCCAGCTCAACGTCGTCCTCTTCCTCCCGCAAGATGTCGCCCTGGTCGCCGGCCCACCAGGTGAGCGCCGCCGCTACCTGGACATCACGCTCTGCCAGGTAGACCCCACCTACTGCCGGGCGTTGAGCCTCTATAACCGCGTGGTCACACAGCGCAACGCCTTGCTCAAAGCCCTTCAGGAACGCCGGGGCAGCACCGACGAACTCCCCTTCTGGGACCAGCAGTTGATTGAGGCCGGTGGGCTGCTCATGGCCCGCCGTGCCCAGGCTATCGCCGAACTGGAACGCGAGGCCCGTAACATCCATCGTGACCTCAGCGGCGGCCACGAACACCTGGCCCTCCGCTACGACCCCAGCGTTGTCCCCACCCGCGCTTCGGCGCGGCCCAGCCTCAAGCCCGACGTGCCCCTGGTGGCCTCCGCCGACGAGTTCCGCGCCGCCCTCCGCCAGCAGGTGGAGCAGGGCCGTCGTGAGGAGATCCTCCGCGGCATGACGCTTTGGGGGCCGCACCGCGACGAGTTCCGCTTCCTGGTCAATGGCGTGGACCTGGGGATCTATGGCTCACGTGGCCAGCAGCGCACCGCCGTACTCGCGCTCAAACTGGGCGAGGTCGCCTGGATCCACCATGTCGCCGGGGAGTGGCCGGTTCTCCTGCTGGACGAGGTCCTGGCTGAACTGGATTTGGCGCGCCGGGGCTATTTACTTGAGCGCGTGGATAGCGTCCAGCAGGCGCTCCTCACCAGCACCGATCCCAGTCTGTTCAGCCCCGCTTTCTTACAAAAAGCCAAAATCTTCCGCGTGGAAGCCGGGCGCATTATTGAATAGGCCGCTTATGGGGGATGCCGGGCCGCCGGGGATAGGCACTGGGCGTCGGTCTGATCTTTTCAACCACCAGCACCTGGCGCCGCAAATCCCTCAGGGCAGAGAGGCGCACCGGGATAGCCCGCGCCAACCGCCCGCCCAATACTTCAATTGCTTTTGCAGCAGCTTCAATTTCACCTGAAATCTCGCCCCCTTTCAGCGCCAGACAGGCCCCGCCCAGGCGACAAAACGGCAACATATACTCCACCAGTTCCGCCAGATCGGCAACGGCCCGCGCCACAACCCAATCATATGCCTCCCGATACTCAGGATCGCGCCCGGCATCCTCGGCGCGGGCATTGACTATACGAATTTTGGCCAACCCAAGCCGCCCACTGATATAGCCAAGAAAGCCGGCCTTCTTCCGGGTCGCCTCCAATAGCGTGACCTCCAGTTCCGGACAGACGATCTGGAGCACCAGCCCCGGAAAGCCCGCGCCGCTGCCCACATCCAGCAGGCGTTGGCCAGGCGCCCTGGCTTCCATCGCCAGGAGGCATGTCAGCGAGTCCAGGAAGTGCTTCACCTGCACTTCGTCGTAATCCGTGATCGCCGTCAAGTTCATGTGTGCATTCCAGGCCACCAACTCCTGATAGTACAACTCAAAGCGCGCCACCTGCTCCGGGGACAGGGTGACCCCCAGTTCCCGCGCTCCAGCGATCAGATGCTCCATCATGGCGCCTGTCTCCTCTCTTCCCTGAACGTGCCGTCCTCTACCATAGCCGATAGGCCCTGTGGTGGCAAGTCTGACAGAAACGCCCCTCCCCCAGAGGCCCATTTGACAGATGCGACCGGGTGATCTATGCTTAAGCCAATCTAGCTATAGAGTATCTAATTATCATGAGCGTCAAACACGCCCTCCTCAGCCTGCTCTACCATCGGCCCTGTCACGGCTACGAACTGCGCGAACGCTTTGAGATCAGCCTGGGGCAGCACTGGGATCTCAACCCCGGCCAGATTTACCTGACCCTGGAGCGCCTGGAGCGTGAGGGCCTGGTCAACCACGAGGTGGTCGCCCAGGACACCGGCCCGGATAAGAAAGTGTATCGGCTCACCCCCCAGGGGGAACAAGAACTCCAACGCTGGTTCACCCACCCCATAGACCGGGGGGAGCGGCTGCGCGATGAACTTTATGTCAAGCTCATTATGGGTCTCCTGACAAGCGTCACGCCCGCAGAGGAGATCATCGCCGCCCAGCGCCAGGGTCTGTTGCGCGAACTCCATCGGGTGACCCTTCAGCGTGCTCAATGCGACTGGAGACAGGATACGCCCACCCTCCTCCTGCTGGACTCCGCCATCCTGCATCTGGAGGCCGACCTGTATTGGCTTTCACTATACGAAACCCGGCTCAACGCACTCAAGGCGCACACCTGGCCGGAGCCACACCCCCGCCCACGTGGGCGCCCACCGCGCAGCGCCGACATCAAACAAGGAGAGAGTTAACCCTGTGGACAGCGTAAGCTCCGGCATCCCCCGCCTGCGCGCTGAACGCCTCAGCCGGATTTTCGGCCAGGGTGCGGCTGCCGTGCGCGCGCTCACCGGGGTCAACCTGGACATCCAGGACGGCGAGTTTGTGGCCGTGCTGGGGCCAAGTGGCGCCGGTAAGACGACCTTGGTCCGCTTGCTGGCCGGGCTGGACACGCCCAGCGAAGGCCGTGTGCTGCTGGATGGCTCTGACCTGGGTCGCCTGAGCGAGGCCCGCCGCGCGCGCTTCCGCCGCCTGCGCATCGGCCTGCTCTGGCCCACACCACATCTGCTCTCGGTCCTCTCCGTTGAGGAGAACGTGGCCCTCCCCCTGCTCCTGAACGGCAGTTCCAAGGCAGAAGCGCTTCACATAGCGCAGGGGGCTTTAGAACGCGTCGGCCTGAGCGCACATCGCGCTGAGGACCCGGCCCACCTCATGCCCGCCGAAGCCCAACTCGTTGCCCTCGCTCGCGCCCTGGCTGTATCCCCGGCGGTCATCTTAGCGGACGAACCCACCGGCAGGCTGGACACCGAGGCCGGCGACAGGCTGCTGCGGCTGCTGCGGCGGGCACGGGATGAATGGGGGCAATCCGTCCTGCTGACCACCCAGAACATCCGCGTCGCAGCCTACGCCGACCGCATTGTCCACTTACGCGACGGCGTTATCTTTGATGTCACCCCATTTAACGAGGCCCCATGAGACTGACGCTGATCCTGGCCCTGCGCTACCTGCGGCGAGGATGCCCGCTCTCAGCGATCACATTAGCCGCCATCACCCCAGCCGCCCTGGTTTTAGCCGTCTCCCTGGCCTCCCGCTTGGGTGACCTCCCCGCCCGGATACAATGGGGGGTGAGCATGGGACTGGTGATTCTAGCGGCATGGCTGGGACTGACGAAAGCGCTGATGGGCACCTTCCAGGCTCGCGCCACCGAGCTTACCAGCCTCCGCGAGATCGGCGCTACACCCGCTCAGATACGAGGCGTGATCCTGATGCAAGCGCTCCTGCTGAGCGGGTCGGGCACATTGCTCGGCCTGCTTATCGGCCTGGGACTGATAGCCCTGACCGGTGGACGGCCTGTCCCCTCCTTGCCAATAGAGGCAGCAGTAGTGGCAGGCGTCGGACTGGCCTCAGGTGGGGTCGCTGGCCTGGTGGCCGCGCGGCCCTTCACACATCTGTAGGGCCCTCTATCCGGCGCTAAGGCGGCATCTGCCGCTGATAGACAAGCACCCGGATAGGACACTCAGGGAATATCGCTCCATTGGACACCTGAAAGCCCAGTGATCTCAGGGCCTGGTCATAGAAGCTGCCGGAATAGCGGCGTTGCTCTGCTTCCAGCACCAACACAATGATGTGCTTCAACCCGCTCTTGTTGACGGGTTCCCTGAGCATGTCGGCCAACTCCTCAGGGGTTTGCGGTTGTAGGTTGTCGTCTGCGGAGGCCAGATAAAGGGTTCGCGTTTCACCGCGGGCAGGTTGGCGGGTCTGCTCCGTATAAGCCACCCATTGGTGGCCTACATGGCCTAATCCAATTCGCTTCAACAACTCAACAACCGGGCCAGCAAACCACGCACCGTACATCCAATGGGAGATTGTGCTTGCCCCAGAGGGCACCATCAATCGCGATTCGGTGGCCAGATGCCAGTCAAGCAGAGACGGCTGCGGATGGATGCCTCACCGGAACTCAGAACCAGGGCGGGGCCCTTCTCACGCAATTGAGCATCCACCCATTCAAGTGCGGCATCGGCGGTTTTATCGGTAAGTGGCCGGACATCTCGGATCAGCGCTCCCTCATGAGCGACAAAGGTCAATGCCAGGGCGGCGCCAACGACGAGCGGCAGTTGCGTGTACCGCTGCGCCCAACGCCGAACGGCCTCAACGATCCAGTGACCGGCCAGCAGCCCCAGCGCAGGAAGAATCACAGCCATAAAGCGGAGTTGTTTATTCGGGCTGAACTCGGCGAAGGCAAACTGCACCGCGACCAGGAGCACCAGCAGCCGCTGCCGGCGATCCCGCCAATGCCAGGCCGCTACAGCCCAACTAGCAACCAGGATCGCAGCCCCCACCAGGAACCTGCCAATATCCCCAGCGACCTCGGAAAGAAAAGCAAGGCGTCCAGGCTGAACCGATCCGCCACCCTCGGATCCAGATAGGCATTCGTGTACACCGCCATAATGGCGATGTGCACCCGGCTACCACCGCTCAGCCAGAGCAAGGCGAAGACCACTACAGGCACGCTAAAGGCGAAAAGCGGCTTTAGGGCGCGCACCTCCGGGAATGCCGTCCGCCCCCACGCATTCACACCAAGATGAATGACCTCATTCAACAGGATACTGCCCAATAAGAGCAAGCCATAGTGGGCCCGGGTTAAATAGGTGAGAATGACGAGCAGCCCCACCCCAGCCCATTGTCGCCAGCCATCCCGTTCACCGGCATGAAAATAGGCCCAGAGGACAGCCACCAGCATCATCAGGCCGGCGCCCTCCAGCATAGCCTGCCCGATCACCTCCGCTAAAGGGATGGAAACGGCCACAAAGCTGAAAGCGATGACGCCAACCCAGGGGTTTCTATCGGCGCGCAGGCGCCGACCAGCCCCCACCAGGAGCAGGCCCAGGACGGCGAACGCCACCAGGCTCACCAGCCGCGCTGCCATCCTGCTGGGGCCAAGCAAAATAAACGCCAATGCCTCCAGCCAGTAGAACGCAGGCGGATAATATATGGCGCTATAGGTATCCCAGGCCATGGAGAGCAGGTCGCCACGGGCGAGATCGCTGGCGAGTTGCAACCCGGCCAGCGCATGGACCTGCTCATCCCAGAACAGGGGTACATCCGCCTGGATGATGCGGAAATAGATAGCGCCGCCAGCGATGCCTATGAGCATCAGGCAGGCGAGCGCAGGCCACAGCCACCTCCCTCTTATCCCGACTTCGGAGAGAGCAGGAGCAAGGAACGCAATAGGTCTACCCCAACGCTTGGCGTTCAAAGTATGTTCTCTGCAGTCGCTATTCTCTCATGGCAAATGCAGCCAATGGGCTTCAGGGTGTTCTTCACGGAACGAGACGAAGGCGATGGATTCGCCATCAGGCGACCAGCGCGGCTCTATATCATAGACAAAGGGCGTTGTTCTCCTTCGCTGCCAGGGATCATCCAGCCCCGACGAGGTCAGGCGTGTCATCTTCATATCGTCAAAATCATAGAGCCATAAACTGTACCCTTCAGCTTCAGGTCGCCAGAAGGCCACACGTTGACCATTCGGTGACCAGGCGGGCCACAGCCCGCTGGCGGCCAATGGGTGCACACGGCCATCGGTCGCCTGGACAACCTCAAGGGGGAGGGTCTCCCCCCAACGTAAGAAGCGCGCTTCCGTCGGCGACCACGTAATGCGCGTGCCCCCATAGCATAAATTACCATCGCCCAGAGAGAGTCGGGTATTGGACACCGGATCGAGCAGGTACAGGGCATTGCTGCCAGAAGTATACACCACATAGCGGCCATCGGGGGATGCAACCGCTTTGTCACACACCCCGCCAGATGGCGCAGCGACACCGCGTGCACGTATGCCCCCCTGCCCCTGCGCGCTCTCATCCAGCCGCTCAACCTCGCCGGTGAGGTCCATGATCCAGACGCCCGGCATAAGCAGGACGCTCGCCAGTACCTTCTCTCCGCCCAACAGCCAGGCAGGCGGGCTGAAACAACCCTCCGTACCAGGAAGGGGGCTAATATCAGCAAACACCGTTTTACGCCCCTCCAGATCAGCGATCCACAGCCGTGCTGCACCTATGGGATAGGTTTCCGAAGCGGTCTCCTCGCTGAGCAGCGCCAACGCGCGACCCGTAGGAGACCACACATACCGACCATCGTCTGCATCCTGGATAACGGGAGTGTACACGCCTGTGGTGACATCCATGACCCAGAGATCGGTTTTGACCGAGCCACTCACAATACGGCCTCCGAGCATCGCGATCATATGGCCGTCAGGTGAGTAGCTTGGATCCCTTCCCCTTCTGCATTCGGCTCATGGGCCAAATGCAAGCTCAGCAGCTTCCCTGCGGAGGCTGCCCATCCCACTCCATCGCCTGAACAGTATATGCAGCAGACCTTCTAAAGCAAAATGATGGCAGCTATTCTCAATACCTTGTCACCTGGATGTGCGCTATTGGCCATACCGCCGCTGCCACTCATACAGCTTCATGAGCGCCTCCAGCGGCGTGAGCGCGGTCACATCCAGCGCCTTCAACTCCTCAATCAGCGGGCTGGTTTCGGGGAACAGGGCCAATTGCTGCGCCAGGCCCAGGTGGCTGGGCCGCTGCGTCGCCTGCGGCGCGTGCCGCTCTAGATGCGTCAGGATCTCTGTCGCCCGGTTAATGACTGGCCGGGGCAAGCCCGCCAGTTGCGCCACGTGGATGCCGTAACTGCGGTCGGCCCCGCCGGGGACGATCTGATGCAGGAACACCACCCGGTCGCCCTCCTCAGCCACCGCCACGTTATAGTTGCGCACATACGGCAAGACCTCGGCCAGTTCGGTCAACTCATGATAATGTGTGGCGAACAGCGTTTTGGCCCGCAGCCTGGGATGGTTGTGGATATACTCCACGATGGCCCAGGCAATGGACACGCCATCGTAGGTGCTCGTGCCGCGCCCAACCTCGTCAAAGATGATCAGGCTGCGGTTGGTGGCATGGTGCAGGATATGGGCCGTCTCCACCATCTCCACCATAAAGGTGGACTGGCCTGCCGCGATCTCGTCCTGCGCCCCGATGCGCGTGAAGATGCGGTCCACCAGGCCAATACGTGCGAACTCCGCCGGGACAAACGAACCGATCTGCGCCATCAGGACGATCAGCGCCACCTGCCGCAGGAACGTGCTCTTCCCCGACATGTTCGGCCCGGTGATGATCAGGATACGCTCCTCTGACGTAAAGCGCACGTCATTGGGCACGAAGCGCTCCTCCTGCAGCGCCAGTTCCACCACCGGATGCCGCCCGGCACGGACCTCCAGGACATCCTCATCGGTCAACTCAGGCCGGACGTAGTTGTGAGCGACCGCCACCTCCGCCAGCGAGACGATCACATCCAGTTCGGCCAGCGCCTGGGCCGTCTTCCGCAGCCGCCCCGCCTCTGCTGCGATCCGCTGGCACAGTTCGCGGAACAGCCGCGTCTCAATCTCCTGGATGCGCTCGTCGGCGTTCAGGATCAGCGCCTCATACTCCTTTAGTTCCGGCGTGATGAAGCGTTCGGCGCCGGTCAACGTCTGCTTGCGGATGTAGTTCGGGGGGACCAGCCCCAGGTTGGCCTGGGTGACCTCAATATAGTAGCCGAAGACCTTGTTGTAGCCCACTTTGAGCGACTTGATCCCCGTGCGCTCGCGTTCCATCCGCTCCAGGTTAGCCACCCATTGGCGGGCGTCCCGCGAGGCCGCGATAATGCCATCTAACTCGGCGGAGTACCCTGGCCGGATGATCCCCGTCCCGTTCAACGTCGCCGGCGCGTCCTCGGCAATCGCCTGGCGAATCAGCGTGGCGACCTCCGGGCAGGGGTCAAGCCGGGCAAACAGGGGGGGCAAGGGGGATCCCCCCTCTGCTGCCGAGCCAACCCGCTCTCCCACCTCCTTCAGCCGCGCCACCGCCTCCAACGCCCGCGCCAACCCCAACAACTCGCGTGGCCCCGCCGAACCTGCCACCACGCGGTTGGTCAGGCGTTCCAGGTCGCCCAGGCCCTTGAGGAGATCGGCCAGTTCGGTGCGCAGGGGGGTATCGGCGACGAGCGCCTCCACCCGGTCCAGGCGCTCTTCCAGCGGCGCGCGTTGCGTCAACGGCTGATGGATCCACTGGCGCAGCAGCCGCCCGCCCATCGGCGTGCGCGTCCTGTCCAGCACGCCCAGGAGCGAGCCGCGCACACTCTGCCCCCGGATGGTCTCAGTCAACTCCAGGTTGCGCCGTGTGGAGGCATCCAACGCCATGAACGATGCCGTACTATACGTGTGCAGGCCGGTCAACTGCCCCGGCGCTAGCGCCTGCGTCTGGCCGAGGTACTGGATGATCGCCCCCGCCGCCTGCGTCGCCAGCGGCAGCCCTTCGCAGCCGTAGGCCGCCAGCGAGGCCACGCCGAAATAGTCCAGGAGCGCGCGACGGGCGGTGCCCAATTCAAAGCGCCATCGGGGAAAGCGGGTGATCGGAGGTGAATTTCCTATAAGTCCCCCTGAGTTCTCCTGAGGTTCTCCGGCTTGCTCCTCCGGCAGGATAACCTCGGCGGGTTGCAGGCGGGCCAGTTCCCGCTGGAGCGCCTGCGCCCAGCCCTCGCCATCCAGTTGCGTCGTGGCGAACTCGCCGGTAGTGATGTCCACGTAGGCCAGCCCCGCTCGCTCCTCTTCGGTGACGACGGCAGCCAGATAATTGTTGCGCTTCTCGCTCAACAATTGCGGCTCAATCACCGTTCCCGGCGTGACCACGCGGGTGACCTTGCGCGGCATCAGGCCCTTGACCGGCTCATCGCCGATCTGCTCGCAGATGGCCACGTGGTAGCCTTTGGCGATCAGCCGGGCGATGTACCCCTCAGCGGCGTGGTGGGGGATGCCTGCCATGGGCACGCGCTGGTTGCGCGCCACCGGGCGCGAGGTCAACACCAGGTCAAGCTCGCGGGCAGCGATCTCCGCGTCTTCGTCAAACGTCTCGTAGAAATCGCCCAGGCGGAAGAAGACAATCGCCTGAGGATACTGCCGCTTGATCTGCAAATATTGTTGGCGGATCGGCGAAACGTCGTTCATTAGAGCACTATGACCCACTTTAAAGCTTAAGGATGCCTGACTGCGCACTATTATAGCACAGATGTGCTTTTCCCTTTCGGGGAAACCGGGGGTCACTACGCGCTCAATATTCCACTTCGCGGCTGACGACAGTGAGGGCCAGCACAGCCGTCTGCCCCAACTTGCGCAGCTTTTCGGGGTCTATCGTCTCAACGGTATCGCCAGCGGTGTGCGCTGTCCGGTCGGAGCCATCCCAACTCAGATACAGGCTCAAGGCCGAGCGTCCGCCGAAGCCTGCCCTGGCCACGGGCAGTCCATAGTGTGGGTCGCGCCCCCGTGTAGTCGTGGCAACGCCTATCCGCCCTGCCGCGGCCTGGATAAGCTGGATCAGGCGGAAACTGCTGCCCTCACCGATAGCGATGCCCCCCTATCCCCTGCGCCCACACCGCTTAACTCAAACACGGCTTCCAACGTCAACGCGCTAAAGCCGATCTTGGCGTTCATCACATCAAATGTGCTCAGCCCCTCGCCGCGCTCGCCGCCGCTCCAGGCCACAAAGATCACCGTCTTCTCAGGCGGATAAGGGCCTTCTTTCAACACACGGGCGCTCTCCAGCATGGTCGCCACACCGCTGGCGTTGTCGTTCGCGCCAGGATAGAATGTCCCATCTGGGCCGGTGCCCAGGCCATCGTAGTAAGCACTGACAATGATGGCGTGGCTATCCAGCCCTATCCCCGAGCCAGTGCCGGGGATGTAGCCAATCACGTTATAGTATTTTTCATCCAGCCCCTCGGCCAGCGTTCCGGTGATCGCCACACGCACTTTCGCCCCCTCACCGGTCAGCGCTGTCTCACCCCGCCCCAGGCGACTGGCCAAGGCGTCAAGCTGCGCTAGGCTGCCATCGGCTGTGGCCAGCAAGCGGTCGGCTACCTGTGGCGTGATCCACATCACAGGCGATACGGTTTCAATCTGATGCGGCCTGAGAGCCAACGTCCGGCCAAAGAGATATTTCCGCTGGAGTTTGTCAGCATCCGTTGTGACCACCAACATAGCCGCTGCTGCACCCGTGTTGAGGCGCGAGATATAATCTTCACGGACGATAATGATGCGATCGCGCAGACCTAGATCGGCAACACGGTAAGGATCGCGCCCGGAGGTCCCCGGATCAGGGCCAAGCGCTAAGCCAACGACTGCCCCTTCACCTTCGCCAAAGGTCGGGGATTGGCCAATGTATTCCACAAAGTCTTGTCGGTAGCGTAGCGTCTCCACCACCTGACCCTGATCGTCAAGGACCTCCAGGCGAGGCACATCGGTCAGGTGGAAACGCGGCGAAGGAGCGGTTTGTAAGAAGGTGTTATCCCGGCCCGCTGGAAACAGCCCGATGACCTTCATGCGTTCTGCGATGTATTCCGCTGCCGCCTGCGCGCCCGGCGTGCCCGTCTCGCGCCCCGCGAAGCGTGGCGAAGCCAGTGCCTGGATGTCGGCCAGCGCCCGCCCGGCGTCAAACATCTCGGCCTGCCGCCGATACAGGCTGAGCGGCGTGGTGCTCTCAAGCACCCAACCCAGGCCGAATGCGAGCAGTGCCAGGCTCGCCACCGTATAGCGGTTGAATAGGCGGCTGATATTCACCCGGCTCTCATCCAAAAAGCGGCGCAGCCCCTCCCCCCACAGGTTAAACGCCAGGATCGCCAGGGAGAAGAATACCGCTGGATACCACCCCATCCAGGGATACGTGCGCCACCAGTTGCGGATATTCGCCAGGAGTGCGCCCCACTCCGGCACATCAGAGAAGACATACACTACCGGCTGCATAGCGCCGGTCTCGCCAATTGTCATACGAAAGCCGCCGCCCATGAAGATATTCAGGAAGCCTAGCTCGGCCAGGAGCATCAGCACGCCGCCTATTTCCAGCACGGCCAGGACAAGCAGAGAGGGCAACAGGTTGGGCATGACGTACCTTGAGATCAGCCGGTCTACGCGCGCGCCTATAGCCCGAGCAGCTTCCATATACGGCTGCGGCTTGATCGCCATCACCTGCCCTCGCACGAACTGGGCGATCTCCCCCCAGCCGACCGCGCTCAACGCCACAACGAACACCCATGCCCCCTGCTGAATGCCCAACGCCAGGATCAGAATCATGGCGAATAGGGTCGCCGGGAAAGCCGCCCAGGTGGCGATGCCGCCATTAACCAGCCGGTCCCCCCAACTTCCCGGCCACCATCCGGCCAGCACCCCCAGCAACGTGCCAATGACCATCCTGCCCAGCGCGCCGAACAGAGCCAATGTTAGCGTCAGTTTGGCGCCGGAGAGCACCAACGCTTGGATGTCGCGCCCCACCGGGTCTGTCCCCCAGGGGAAAGTGCTGGACGGCGGGTAAGGCGGCGCGCCCAGCTTGCCCGCAATGATCATGACGCCGTGCGTCTCATAGGGGTTGGCCTGGGTCATATATTCACCACGCAAACCTATCACCAGGAAGCCTGCCACCAACAGTGTCCCCACGATCAGCGCGGGGTTGGCGACCACACTGCGGATGATCCGGCGGCGCGACGAACGCGACGCCAGCGCCGCCCCCTCCACAGCGGCATGGTCATCCACCGATATAGGCAAGGGTGGCAGCGTAGGGGGCCGGCTGCGCACCTCCCCAAAGGGACAGCGTAGGCCAGCCCACCATGCGGCTAGCATCGCCTGCATATCCTTCCAGCGTTCCTGCCATGTGCGTTGCTCGTGCCGCTCAACGGCTTGCCCCCCCCAGCGCAGCCTGGGGTCAATCAGCACATAGATCGCTTCCAGCGCCAGATGGGTAAGCAGGAAAAACACCCCTAGGGCAGCGATCATATCCGTAACAAGGGAGAACATCCCCAACTCAATAGCCTGCAGGAGCGTTAAGCCTACGCCTGGCCAGATAAAAAAGAACTCCACCACCGGCAGGCTTGCCAGCGAGAAGCGCAACGAAGTGCCCAATATGGTGATGATCGGAATGAGCGTGTTACGCAGGGCATGGCGCAACAGCACCACGCGCTGGCGCAGGCCCTTGCTCTGCGCCGTGCGGATATAGTCCTGTCCCAGGACAACGGAGAGCGTGACGTATGTCACCTGGGCGATCTGCGCCAGCGGGCGGGCGGCCAGGACGAACGCGGGCATGACCATGTGCTCATCCCAGCCGAAGCCTGTCACCGGTAATCTCGGCAGGCCCAGGCGATACAACTGAATATTCACCACCCAGAAGAGCATCCCCAGCATGAAGCTGGGGATGGACATGCCCAGGGTGGAAGACACAATGATAAGGATGGCCCGGCGCCTGCGGAGGGCCAGGGCGGCGGACATACCTAAGGGTACACCGATAATGACGGCAATGCCCAGTGCGGCGATCAGCAGGCCGGCGCTATGGACAAAGGCCGCGCCGACGACATCGCCAACTGGCATGTCCTGCTTGTGCCAGTAGTAGGTTGTCGGGTGATTCGTGAGATAGGCGCTGGTGCGCCCCAGCGCCTCGCCCAATGCATCTAGAGGATGCGCGGGCAACCGTTCCCGCCCGCGTTCGGCCAGGATCAGGCCGAACAGTGTCAGGTAAATGATGACCAGAAGCGTGGCCAGGCTGGTGAGGAGATGATACAGAATAGCTCGCAAAGCGGCGCCGCCCAGAAAGCGCCAATGGGAGATCAGTTGTTTTTCCTTAATCATTTAAAGCCAAAGCGCACCGCCGCCCACCAACTCGGCCTGAGCTTTGAGCACAAGCGGCCAGGCGTAGCGCGCTATACGCTTACTATCCCTGATTCGCGTCACAATCCCCGCACGGCCTGCCGCCGGACACCGGATGCCTGTTCGTTGGGCCGCGCCCAGGCCGTCATCTCCAGCGTGACGCGCTCAAACACGCTCTGCGGCGGCAGGTTGCCCTCGCGGTATTCCAGGTCCACCACGCGGGCATGCAGCGTCAGCGAGGCCGTCTCTAACACTAACGTCTCCCCCACACGGGCCAGCACCGCCTCCCCCTTCGGCGCCAGCTTCGCCCGGAAGGCATCATCATAATAGGCGTGTTCGCTCATCAGCACCTGCGTCACCGTGCGGATGTCGTTCTTATCAAACAGCCACACCTCCAGCGCCGTCACCTTGCGCGGCTCGCCCACGCCGATCGCCTCGGCAATGCTTACGCCATATTCGCCCAGGAACTCCCCGTTCTCGCTTTCAATCGTGTTAGAGTCGTCGTAGCTATCGTTGCCAAACTCATAGGTCGTGGTGAAATGTCCCACCGGCGTGGCGCTACGGATGACAGGTCCTGAGCCTGCGAAGGACGGACGACGGGCCACAGATTCCCCCCTGCTCTCATCCCTCTCGCCTTGGGAGCCTGCCACAACGTCAGGCTCGCCGAAGGCCTCATCCTCCTCCATAAGCGCGGGGTGAGCGCGCCCCAGGCGGCCCTGCACCAGCGTCCAAGCGCCGCCAATCAGCGCCACCGCCAGCAGGCCCGCCAGGCAGACCAAGCCAATGTTCCGCACTGCCCCAAACAGGTCCGCCGAGGCCGGCACCTCGCCCGCATCGCTGGCCAACGCCCGGCTCAACTGGTCAAGCTGGCGCCGCTCTTCTTCTGTCGTCGTCGGCTGCCGTATCAGCGCCTGGATCGCTGCATCAGCCTCTGGCCAGTCGGCCAGGGCCGCCTGCGCCGCTCGGACATCATTGTCCACCTGCAGGCGCATGGCCACATTTTTGAGATACTGTTCCTGCAAGTCGGCCCGCAGATGCTGGGGCCCGGCATCCGTCCACTGGACCGGCCAGACCACCCAGCCGATCAGCAACCCCAGGCCCAACCCCAGGAGCGCCGCGACCGTCAGGGCCAACGTGGGACGACGGCTGACAAAAGTGGACACCTTGTCCATCACAGACGACTCCTTTCACTCAGGAGATCGGAGATCAGACTCCTCCAATCCCAAATTCTCTCCAGCCTACGCAGCAACCGCCTCGGCCTCCGGCAGTTCATCCAACGCGGTAACCTGCTGGCACTGGATACATTGCGCCTCCTGCTTATTGGCGATCACCAGCAGCCCACCGCAGTGCGGGCAGGGCTGGGGGATCGGGCGCTTCCACGAGGTGAAGTCGCAATTGGGGTAATTGGCGCAGCCGTAGAAGACGCGCCCTGTGCGCGTCTTGCGCTCCACCAGTTCGCCTTTATCCTTGGGGCACAGCACGCCGATGCGCTCCAGGAACGGCTCGGTGTAGCGACACGCCGGGAAATGGCTGCAGCCGATGAACTTGCCGTAGCGCCCCCAGCGCAGGAGCAGAGGCGCGCCGCACTCCGGGCAGGCGCGCCCAATGGGCTGGCCATCCATGCCCTCCATCTTGGGCATCTGCGCCTCAGCTCGCGCCAGTTGCCGCTCAAATGGCCCGTAAAACGCACGGATCACCGGCACCCAGGTCGTCTCCCCCCGTGCGATCCGATCCAGGTCCTCCTCCATGCGCGCAGTGAAGTTCACATCCACAATGTCGGGGAAGTGCTGGACCAGGAGATCGTTGACGATCTTGCCGGTCTCAGTGGGCACAAGCCGCCTGTCCACCCGCTGGACGTAACCGCGCTCCTGGATGGTGGACAGGATGGGTGCGTACGTGCTGGGCCGGCCGATGCCATACTCCTCCAGCGCCTTGACCAGCGTCGCTTCGCTATAGCGCGGCGGCGGCTGGGTGAAGTGCTGCTCCGGCAACAGCCGCACCAACTCCAACACCTCGTCCACGCTCAACTCCGGGATGGCCTTGCCCTCTTCCTCCTCTTCCGGCGCCGCCCCATCCTCATCTCGCGCCTCTTCATAGACGGCCAGGAAGCCGGGGAACTTCAGTGTTGAGCCGGCCGCGCGGAACAGGTAGGGGTATTCTCTCTCCTCCGTCGTCCGCCGTCCGTCGTCCGCCCGGCGCCCAGCCAGGACATCAACGGAAACCGTATCATAGACCGCCGCGGCCATTTGCGAGGCCAGGAAGCGCTGCCAGATCAGGGTGTACAGGCGGAATTGGTCGCGTGTGAGATGGGCCCTGATCGCCTCCGGTTCGCGCATCACACTGGTCGGGCGGATGGCCTCGTGCGCCTCCTGCGCCCCCTTCGCCCGTGTCTTGTACTGGGGCGGCTGCGGCGGCAGGAACGAGGCACCGTAGCGCTCCCCCACATAGTCGCGGGCCTCCTGCTGCGCCTGTTCGGCCACGTTCGTGCTGTCCGTGCGCATATAGGTGATCAGGCCCACCGGCCCCTCCCCCTTCCCCAGGTCCACGCCCTCATAAAGCTGCTGCGCCACCGCCATGGTGCGCTTGGCGGTGAACCCCAGGCGGCGCGAGGCCTCCTGCTGCAGCGTGCTCGTCGTAAACGGCGGAGAAGGCTTGCGCCGCCGTTCGCCTTTCTTGACATCGGCGACGACGTAGTGAGCGCGCTCCAGTTCACTCACCACCGCCATCGCCTCGGCCTCGGACCTCAGGTTCACGTCCTGGCCGCGGATTTTATGTAGCCGGGCGATGAAGGACTGGCGCGCCTGTCGCCCGTTGTCCGTCGTCTGCTTGGCCAGCTCCGCCGCAATCGTCCAATACTCCTGAGGGACGAAGTTTTCAATCTCGCGCTCGCGCTCCACAACCAGCCGTAGAGCCACCGATTGGACGCGCCCGGCGGACAGGCGGCTGCGCACCTTCTCCCACAACAGCGGGCTGAGCTTATAGCCCACCAGCCGGTCAAGAACGCGCCGGGCCTGCTGCGCATCAACCAGGTTCATGTTCAGCGGGCGCGGGTGGGCGAAGGCGTGTTCTATCGCCGAGCGAGTGATCTCGTGGAACTCCACCCGGCGGGCCTGCTCCGGCGCGATCCCCGTCGCCTCCATCAAATGCCAGGCGATGGCCTCGCCCTCGCGGTCCGGGTCAGTCGCCAGGTAAACCTCTTTGGCTTTCTTGACCTCCTCCTTTAACTCCTTCACCACCTGGGCCTTCTCTTTGGGCACGCGATAGGTGGGCTGGAAGTCGTTCTCCACATCCACCGAAAGCTGGCTCTTCAGCAGATCGCGGACGTGGCCGAGCGACGCCTTCACGCGGTAGTCGCTTCCCAGGAAGCGCCCCACCGTCCGCGCCTTCGCCGGTGACTCCACGATCACCAGCCGGTTTTCACCGCGTGGCTGCCAGGTCTGTCCCCCCTGCGCCTTCCCCTGCTTTGAAGTCCCTTTCTTACGCACCGCTTTATCCATCCTTCGTTCCCCGTCCTCCGTCTGTCGTCCTCCGTCGTCCATTATAGATACCCCTCCCCCAACTCCTGGAGCTTATCTACAAGCTTCTTCACGTCCTGCGCCCGGTCCACCGGGCAGACCAGGACGGCATCTTCGGTATCCACCACGATCATATGCCGCAGGCCGATGGTCGCCACCAGCCGGTCCGTGCCGAAGATCAGCGTATCCCGTGTATCAATCCCGATATGCCGCCCGCGGATCACGTTCCCGGCCTCATCCTCCGACAAAATATCCAGGAGCGCGGCCCAACTGCCCACATCGTTCCAGCCGATGTCCGCCGGGATCACCGCGACGTCCTTCGCCCCCTCCATGATCCCATAGTCAATCGTCTGGCTGGCAACGCGCGGCCAGACACGGGCCAGGACCTCCTGAGCCTGAGGCTTGTCCAGCGCCGCACCAACCTGCTGAAGCTGCTGGTAAAACTGCGGCATTTGAATCTCAAACTCCTGCAGGATGCGATCCACGCGCCAGATGAACATACCGCTGTTCCACGAGGTGCGCCCGCTCTTCAGAAAGCCCTCAGCAGTGGCCTGGTCCGGCTTCTCCACAAAGCTCTCCACGCGGTACACGCGAAAGCCGCCGTATTCCCCCAGGAATGCCCCCTGCCGGATATAACCGAAGCCGGTGGCGGCATACGAGGGCGTGATGCCCAGCGTCACCAGATGACCCTCCAGCGCCACCTGATAGGCCGCGGCCAGGATGGCGCGGAAGCGGGCCGTGTCGTGAATATAGTGGTCGGCGGTGAGCACAGCCATGACCGCCTCTGGGTCACGGCGGCTCAGATAGAGCGCGGCCAGCCCCACCGCCGGCGCTGTCCCCCGCCCAACCGGCTCCAGGATGAAGTTCTCCGGCGATAACTCCGGCACCTGCTCGCGCAGCACAGGCGCGTGATCCCCAGCCGTCACAACCATGATCCGTTCGGAGGGGAACAAGGGCTTGAGCCGGTCCACTGCCAACTGGAACATCGTGCGCTCGCTGACGAGCGACAACGCCTGTTTGGGCCGGCGCTGGCGGCTGAGCGGCCACAAGCGCGAGCCGACCCCACCGGCCATGATCAGGGCATAATAGTGGCTGAAGTCCCTCTCCGCCTCCGCCATACCTAATCCACCATATAGGCGGCACGCTGCTCACGCGCCAGCACATAGTTCATGCCGCCCACCTGCCGCACCAGCCCCTTGAGTTCCATCAGGGCCAGCGTGGCCGAAACCTCGGTGATGGGCAGGCCCGCGTTGGCGGCCACCTCGTCCATGTGCATCGGCTCAGCGGAGAGCAGGCTGAGCAAGCGCGCCTCCACCGGATTGTCGGGGATGACCTGACGTGCCTCGGCCTGCTCGGCCACCAGCGTCAGATTCAACTCTTCCAGGAGGTCCTCCGGCTTGAGCACCATCTTGGCGCCATCCTGGATCAGCCGGTTCGTGCCCTCGCTGCCGCGCATGAAAATGCTGCCCGGCACGGCGAACACATCGCGCCCCTGCTCGGCAGCGAAATCCGCGGTGATCAGCGCCCCGCTGTGCGCCCCGGCCTCCACCACCAGCACCCCCAACGATAAGCCGCTGATGATACGGTTGCGCGGTGGGAAGTTCGCCGCTTCCGGGGGCGTGCCCAGCGGGCATTCGGTGACAAGGGCGCCCTGCGCCACAATCGCCTCGGCCAGGCGACGGTGCTCCGGCGGGTACACCTGGTCAATGCCACAGCCCATCACGGCGATCGTCCGGCCCCCGGCATCCAACGCCGCCTGGTGCGCCTCGGCGTCAATCCCCCGCGCCAGCCCGCTCACCACAGTCACATGGCTGCGGGCCAGCGAAGCCACCAGTTCGCGTGTGACCTGGCGGCCATAATTTGTCGCCCGGCGCGTGCCCACAACGGCTACCGCCCAATGGTCCGCCTCGCTTAACTCACCTTTGATGTAGAGCACCGGCGGCGAATTAGGGATCTGGCGCAGCCGCGCCGGGTAGCCCGGGTCCGCCCAGGTGAGCACGTGGGCGCCGACCCGTGCGATCCGCTTAAGCTCAACATCCAGGTCAAGCTGGGTGCGCGCCGCCAACAATGCCTCAACCGCCGGGCGATCAATACCAATAGCGCGCAACGTGGCAGCGTTGGCGTTCCAGGCCGCGCCCAGATCGCCAAAGTGGTCCAGCAGCGCCTGGAGCTTCGCCGGGCCGATGCCCTTCACCCGGTTGAAGCCCACCCAGTATTTCAGGTCATCCCGTCGAGCAAGCATATTCGCATGATACTCTCCGCTGGGAAGGCTGTCAAGCGTACAGAACCAGGCATGACTTAAATCAATGTAGGTTAAAACAACCCTTCCAAAGGGCGGATGACCATACGCCCGCCAGGGAGATCGATCTCCATCACGACGTCCCGGATAGCGGGGATCAGGACCTCCCCGCCTGGGCCATGCACCACATACACGTCATTGGCGCCGGTCTCCAGGACCTCCACCACCTGCCCCAAATGCCTGCCCCCTTCCGTCCACACCTCCAGGCCGATGATCTGGTGAACGTAGTATTCGCCCGGCTGGAGAGGCGCAGCTTCCTCAGCAAGGATGGCCACCTCCAGGCCGCGCAGGGCCTCGGCCTCTGTGCGGCTATCCAGCCCCTCCAGCTTCAGCAGCATATCGCCCCGGTCAAAGCGCACGCCCGCGATGGTGTAGGCAATGCGCATCGGGCCGAAATAGAGGGTCAAGGGGGGCTGTAAGCGTTCCGGATGGTCGGTCTCCAGGGCGATACGCACCTCGCCGCGTATCCCATGCGGGCGAAGCACCCGCCCCACCACAAAGAAATCAGGCTCAGACCCCGCCGGGGCGGAGGCTGAGCCCCTGAGATGACGTGCTCGCCTGGGCATCAGACGATCTCAACGCTGGCCCGCCTCCCCTGTCGGGCAGCGGCTACGCGCACCAGCACCCGCATGGCGTTGGCCACGCGCCCATTGCGCCCGATCACCCGGCCCATGTCCTCCGGCGCCACATGCAACTCCAGGATCACCTCGTGCCCATGATCCACTTCCTTGACCTGGACCTGGACCGGGTCATTCACCAGGGAACGGGCAATGTACTCCACCAGCTCTTTCATGAGGCAGTTTCTTCAGAGGCAGGCAGGACAGCCTCAGCAGATTCGGCCACCGCGTCCGCCTGCTTCATCTTCTGGCGCTGGCGGTACTCCGCCAGGCGGGCGAACAGGCCGCGCTTCTCCAACATCCACCGCACCGGGTCGCTGGGCTGCGCCCCCACACTGAGCCAGTACAACGCCCGGTCTTCTTTGATCTCAATCGTCGGCGGGTCCGTGCGCGGGTTATAGTAGCCGATCAGTTCAATAAAGCGCCCATCGCGCGGGCTTTCCGAGTTGGCCACCACAATTCGGTAGCTCGGTTGGTGTTTCGCGCCAACACGTCGCAATCGTATACGTACCATGCTCTTCTTTGTCTCCTCATCCCCTAGAATCTATCTTCCGAACAGCCCCAGCAGGCCACCACGCCCCCGACCGCTGCTCAGTTGCTTCATCATCCGCTGCATCTGGCGGAATTCATGCAGGAGCATATTCACATCCTGCACGCTGGTGCCGCTGCCGCGCGCAATGCGCCGCTTGCGCGAGGCGTTGATGATCTCCGGGTGGCGGCGCTCCGCCGGGGTCATAGAGCTGATGATCGCCTCAATCTGGCGCATCCGCCCATCGGTCATCTCCGGCGTGATCTCCGCCGCCAGGCGGTTCATGCCGGGGATCATCTCCAGAAGCTGGCTCAACGGCCCCATCTTTTTCACCTGGCGCAACTGAGTGAGGAAGTCCTCCAGGTCAAAGCTGGCCTCGCGCAGCTTCTTCTCAAACCGACGAGCCTGCTCCTCGTCAAACTCTACCGCCTCCTGGGCGCGTTCAATCAGGCTGAGGATGTCCCCCATGCCCAGAATACGGCCAGCCAGGCGGTCGGGCTGGAACGGCTCAATCGCGTCCACCTTCTCGCCCGTGCCCAGGAACTTGATGGGCACGCCCGTCACCGAGCGAATGGAGATCGCCGCGCCGCCCCGCGCATCGCCGTCTATCTTGGTCAGGATCAACCCGGTCAGGCCGAGCCGCTGGTGGAACTCCGTGGCCACGCGCACGGCGTCCTGGCCGGTCATCGCATCGGCAACCAGGAGCACCTCGGCAGGCTTCGTGCGCGCCTTGATCGCTGCCACCTCGTTCATCATCTCATCGTCAATATGCAGGCGGCCAGCCGTATCCAGGATCACCGGCGAGTAGCCGCGCTCCTTCGCCAGCGCGACGGCGCGCGTACAGATGTCGGGCGGGTCCGGCTCAACGCCCTCCGCGTGAACCGGGATGTCAATCTGGCGCCCTAAAATCTGGAGCTGCTCCACTGCAGCGGGCCGGTAGGTATCGGCGGCGACGAGCAACGGGCGCGCCCCGCCCTTCCGCAGGCGCAGCGCCAGCTTGGCCGCCATCGTCGTTTTCCCCGACCCCTGCAAGCCGACGAGCATGATCACAACGGGCTGGGGGCCATTCAGGTTCAACGTCCCCGGCTCGCCCAACGTGGCGATCAACTCCTCGTGGACGATCTTGACGACCTGCTGCGCTGGCGACAGGCTGCGCATGACCTCTGCGCCCACCGCGCGCGCCCGCACACGGGCGATAAAGTCCTTGACGACGGTGTAGTGGACATCGGCCTCAAGCAGCGCCAGGCGCACTTCGCGCAACGCCGCGTCCACGTCCGCCTCGGTCAGCTTCCCCCGCCGGCCCAGCCGGTCAAAGACGTTCTGAAGTTTCGTGGTGAGGCTTTCAAACATTTCAAGGGGGTATTTTACCCGCTCTGCCCCACCCCGTCAAGTATGCTTGCCAGCACGGGGGTATTTGGGGGCGACCTGGGGCTGGCGACTGAAGGCACGCCTGAGGCCAGAGCCGGGCGCCCGCCTGCGCAGGCAGAACCGTCGGGACGCAGCGGGCTACGCACCCACAGGCGCGCTTGCCACCGCCAGGTTATTGCGGCGCTCCCCATAGGCTGTCAATCGTCGGCCGCCCCCTCCGCTGCCAGAGGCGGCAGGTCCTGGAGCGAAGTCAGACCGAAGTGTTGCAGGAAGGCGAAGGTGGTGCCGTATTGAATGGGGCGGCCGGGGCCTTCGGCGCGGGCGACTTCCTCAATCAGCCCTTTACTTAACAGGGTGCGGATCACCCCATCGCTGCTGACGCCGCGAATGGCCTCAATCTCAGGCCGCGTGATCGGCTGGCGATAGGCGATAATCGCCAGGGTCTCCAGTGCAGCGAGCGATAGCCGGCTTTTGCTTCCCTGGCCCAGGAAGCGTTCAATATATGGCGCGGCCTGGGGCGCGGTGGTCAACTGCACACGGTCGCGGGCGCGTTGCAGCCGCAGCCCGCGACCGTGATAACTGCGCTCCAATTCTGCCAGGGCGGTTTCTATGTCGGAGATGCTCACCTCCAGCACCGCTGCCAGTTGTCGGAGTTCAACCGGCCCTTCGGCGACGAACAACAGGCTTTCCACCAACGCTGCCAGGCTCAAATGGTCGTTGTCCATTTCCCCGCTCTCTGTTTCCTTGCCCCCTGGATTCCTGTCGTGTCATGGGTTCTCGGCGATCTGGGCGATCAGCCCTTCCAACCCCAGCACATAGCTGCGCCAGCCGAACCCCAGGACCTGGCCGAGGCATACCGCCGCCAACACCGAATGATGACGGAATGCTTCGCGCTTATGCACATTGGACAGGTGGACCTCCACTGTCGGCAACGCGCACGCTGCAACCGCATCCCGCAGCGCAAAGCTGTAATGTGCCAATGCGCCGGGGTTGATCACCACGCCGCTAAACCCTTCTCTATACGCCTTGTGCAGTTCGTCAATCAGCATACCCTCATGGTTGGATTGCACAATGCGCAGTTCAACGCCGCGCTTCGCTGCCAATTCGCCCAGCCGGGCGTTGATGTCATCAAGTGTCTCGCGTCCGTAGACATCCGGCTCGCGTGTGCCCAGCAGATTCAAGTTGGGGCCATGCAGGATCAGGATTTTCACTCTTTCGCCCTCCTCGTCGCTTCAAGGACTGCCACGACATCCTCTGGCGTGACATCGTCTACAATAACGACATCACCCAGACCCCGCGGCAGAACAAACCGCAGGCGCCCCTCCAGGCGCTTCTTATCCATGATCATCGCTTCCAGAATGGCGGCAGGAGGCCATTCGTCCGGGATGCGTGTCGGCAAACCGATGCGGCGTAACGTATGCTCCAGGCGCGGGATCAGGTGTGCCTCACATATCTGACGGTTCACTGCCAGGCGCGTGGCGCACACCAGCCCAATGGCGACCGCATCCCCATGTCTCATACGGTAGCCGGAGACCCTTTCCAACGCATGGGCGAACGTGTGCCCCAGGTTCAGCTTGGCGCGCTCGCCCCGCTCATAGGGGTCACGCATCACGATCTCCACCTTCACCCGCATTGCCCGCTCAAGCCCACCCCCACTCTGTGCTCCCCACTCCCCACTTTCCACTCTCTCAAACAATTCCGCATCGCCGATCACCCCATGCTTGACCACTTCGGCCATCCCTGCACGCCACTCTTCATCAGGCAGGGTCGTCAGCGTGGCGGTATCGGCGATAACAGCCAGCGGCTGCTTGAACGCACCGATCAGATTCTTCCCACGCGGATGGTCTACACCGACCTTGCCACCGATGCTGGCGTCCACCATGGCCAGGAGCGTCGTGGGCAGGTACACCAGGGGCACGCCGCGCAGGAATGTGGCCGCGACAAACCCCGCCACGTCGCCGACCACACCCCCACCGAGCGCGAATATGGCCGACCGCCGCTCCAGGCCCGCCGCGATCAACTGATCGTAAAGCGTCCGCACGGTATCCAGCGTTTTATACTGCTCTCCGTCCGCTATCTCAATCTGAGCCGGCTTGAAGCCGCACTCCGCCAAGGCCACCGCCACGTGCTGCGCGTATAACGCTCCCACGCGGGGATTCGTGATGATGGCGCAGCGCGAGGACAGCGTTACATCCCCCGTTGAGATAAGCGATGAGAGGATCGCCCCAATTTGGGAGAGCAGCCCTGATCCGACGAAGACCGGGTACGCCCCCTCCGGCGTCGCCACGTAGAATGACGGCGCGATTGTCGTCTCGTGCCCGGCCTGGAAGAGCGCGATCACCTCGTCGGCCACCTGCTCAACCGTCTTGCCAGTCGTATCTACGTGCATTTGAATCTGTGCATAGGCCTCGCGCCGGGCCTGCAACAGTGCTGCCACGCGCTCGTGCAATTCGCCCCGGGCCAGCAGAGGCCGGTCGCTCATACCCGCCAGCCGCCGGACGATCTCCTCTGCGCTCGCGTCCAGGCACACCACAAAGGCATCGGCGAACGCCGCTCGGTTGCCAGGCGCGATGAGGGTGCCGCCGCCTGTGGCGATCACCAGGCCGCCCCGGCCGGCCAACTCGGCGACCAAGGCGGCTTCTCGCGCACGAAAGTAGGCTTCGCCGCGGGTTTGGAAGATCGCCCTGATCGTTTGGCCCTCGCCCGCCTGGATGACGGCATCCATGTCCACAAACTCGCGGGCCAGCTTGGCCGCCACGATGCGCCCGACGGAGGTCTTGCCCGTGCCCATGAAGCCGGTGAGCACAAGGCTGCGCTGCTTCACCTCGCCCTCCGCAGGCCGAACGTCGCCTCCCAATGGGCGCGCATCTCTTCCAGCGAGTCGCCGCCGATCTTCTCCATGAGCGCGTCGGCGAGCACCCAGGCGACCATGGCTTCGCCGATGACGCAGGCGCGAGGCACATGGCAGAAGTCCGACCGCTGATACGGGGTCAGGGCAGGCTCACCCGTCGCCAGGTCCACCGACCGGAGGGGGGTGGCTGTCGTTGACAGCGGTTTGAGCGCTACGCGCACGACCACGGGCATCCCGTTGGTGACGCCGCCTTCCAGCCCACCGGCCCGGTTGGTGCGCCGGGTGGTGGCAGGGAAGCGCGGGTGGGAGGACAAGTTGACCGGCTGATCGGCGAGGAAGACCTCGTCGTGTACCTCGGTGCCCAGCCGCCTTGCGTTCTCAAACGCCGTGCCGATCTCCACCCCCTTGGCCGATGGGATGCTCATCACCGCCTGAGCCAGGCGTCCGTCCAGCCTGCGATCCCAGTGCACGTGCGACCCCAGGCCGGGGGGCACATGAAGGGCAACAACTTCAATGACCCCACCGACCGTGTCCTTCGCCCGCATAGCCTCGCGAATGCGTTGCGCTATCCTGGCCGCGCTGGCCGGGTCGGCGACGCCCACATGGGATGCCGCCGCCCGGGCAAACAGTTCGGGATAGGGCACATCGGGGACCTCCGCGCGCACACCGCCGATCTCCAGCACATGGCTGCCCACGACGATGCCGAACTCCGCCAGAAGTAGCCGGGCCAGCCCGCCGCAGGCGACGCGCATGGCTGTCTCGCGGGCGCTGGCGCGTTCAGCCACCAGTCGCAGATCGTCCAGATTGTATTTGAGCGCCCCAGCCAGGTCAGCGTGTCCGGGGCGCGGGATCGCCTGCGGTGGGACGACTTTATCCTTCCAGTTGGTATAGTCCAGGTTTTCAATGCTAAGCGCCACCGGCGCACCTATTGTCCTTCCGGCGATCACACCGCCCAGGATGTGAACGCGGTCGTGCTCAATGCGCATCCGGGCAGACCGTCCCAGGCCGACCTGCCGCCGCGCCAGGTCGCGGTTGATCGCCTCCAGGTCAACGCGCAGCCCGGCCGGCAACCCCTCCACAACGCCGATCAGCCCTGGCCCATGCGATTCGCCTGCAGTGAGGAAGCGTAACATTTATCCTCCCCCCTCCTCCCCCAACGCACGCCGGGCGGCCTGGAACATGACCTGGACGGGCGGCGCGTAACCGGTCCACAGCGCGAAGGCCAGGGCTCCCTGATAGACCAACATACTCAGGCCGCCCAACGTCTGCGCGCCGCAGCGGGCCGCCTCCCGCAGGAAGCGTGTCTCACCTGGATAATACACCAGGTCAATGGCTATCGCCCCACGCCGACAGACGCTCCCAGGCGGCATGGGCGACTCGGCCACGTTGGGCCACATCCCCACCGGCGTTGCGTTCACGATGATGTCGGCATCCTTCAGCGCATCGCTGGTGTTGATCGCCAGCGATAGCCTGGGGAAATGCCCCTGCAGCATCGCTGCAAGCTGTCGGGCGCGCGCCGGGCTACGATTCAAAATGACGATGCCGCTCACGCCTGCCTCAGCCAGCCCGAAGCTGACCGCCCGTGCCGCGCCACCTGCGCCGAAGAGGACGATGCGGGCATCGTGCGGGCTGATCCCGGCGTCATGCAACGCTTGCATGAACCCGGCGACATCCGTGTTTTCGCCGACCAGCTTCCCGTCGCGCTTCAAGACCGTATTCACTGCGCCTGTCTTGCGTGCCATATCACCCAGGTCATCCAGGAAGGCGATGATCGCCTCTTTATGGGGGGTGGTCACATTCGCCCCCGCGCAGTCGGCCCAGCGCAATCGCGCCACAGCCCCGGCCAGATCACCGGCCGTCACCGACAGCAACGCATAGCGCCAATCCAGGCCCATAGCCTGGAACGCAGCATTGTGCATCGCTGGCGAGAGGGAGTATGTGATCGGATAGCCAAGCAGGAACACGCGCTTCATGGGGCAGTCTCCATTCTGACCGGTGGCTCAAGATGCCATGACTTGAGTCAGTACCCGCTCAAATCCGGGGAATGAATCTTTCACACACTCCCATCCTGCGATACGTGTCTCCCCGCGCGCGATCAGCCCGGCCACAGCCAACGACATCGCCAGCCGATGGTCGCCATGCGCAGAGACGCGCGCGCCATGCAAGGGCGTCGGCCCGACGACAGTATACCCGTCCCATTGTTCTTCAATCTGCGCCCCCATTTTACGCAATTCCTGCATGAGCGCTGCGATGCGGTCCGATTCCTTCACGCGCAGTTCTTGCGCATTGCGTACCCGCGTCTCGCCCTCCGCCTGGGTGGCCGCGACCGCCAGGATGGGGAACTCATCAATCATGCGCGGCACGACATGGCCGGCGATCTCCACCTTGTGCAGGCCCGCTCCCCCCCGAACGACCACATCCCCGACCGGCTCTCCGTATTCCTCCCGCACATGTTCCACTTTGATCCAGGCGCCCATGAGCACCAAGACATCCAGCAGGCCCGCCCGCGTCGGATTCAGGCCCACATGCTCAAGGCATATTTCCGATCCGGGCACAAGCAAGGCGGCGACGAGGAGAAACGCGGCGGAGGAGAAGTCGCCGGGGATGGAGAGGGAGCAGGGAGAGCGAAGATGGCCGGGTGGGGTCACCTGAATGCCTGCCCCGCTCTCCACTGTCACCCCGAATGCCCGCAACAGTCGCTCGGTATGATCGCGGCTCGCAGCCGGTTCCCGAACGGTCGTCGGCCCATCGGCAAACAGCCCCGCCAGCAACAGCGCGCTCTTGACCTGGGCGCTGGCCACCCCCAGTTGGTGCTCCATGCCGTGTAAGCGCCCGCCGTGGATGACCAGCGGGGGCAGGCGCCCGCCGTCCCGCGCCAATATGGTCGCGCCCATCGCCCGCAGTGGCTCAACCACGCGCGCCATGGGGCGGCGTTTGAGCGCCGCTGTCCCGTCCAGGATGGACAGAAATGGCTGCCCGGCGCATACGCCCGCCAGCAGGCGCATCGTCGTCCCCGATCCGGCGCAGAACAGGACCTTACCAGGCTCATGCAGGCTGCCCCATCCCCGTCCATGGATGACCAGCGTATTCGCCGGCACTACTTCAATGTCGGCGCCGAGGGCCTGCAGGCAACTCACCGTCGCCCGCGTCGCCCGGCTCACCAGAAAGTTCTCAATACGTGTTTCGCCTTCGGCAAGCGCGCCCAGGATCACAGCGCGATGGGAAATGGACTTATCCGCCGGGACGCGTATCCGCCCACGTAAAGGCCCCTTGGCAGGAGAAACGCGAAATTCAGTCATCGGGCCGTCCTTTGCGCCTGAGACAGGGCGCGTCTTTTAGAAGCTGCGCGTTCCAGCAGGTCGCGTAACCCAACCTCATCGTTGGCAACGATCCGATCGGCCAACTCAGCGAGGTGCTGCGCGTAAATACGGAGAGCCTGGACAACAGGATCGCGGTTCGTCATCAAGATGTCAAGCATCATCGTCGTATCGCTTGCGGCCAGACGCGACGTATCGCGGAATCCGGTGGCAGCAAGAGGATAGACCATCTCGTCCACGCGGGCGAATTCATCTGCCGTGATCATCAAGGCACAGGCTACTGCGACAGGCAGATGGCTGATCAGGGCGACGATCCGGTCATGGCGCACCGGGTCAAGGACAAGAGGACGTGCACCGACAGCCGTTGCCAGCGCTTCGGCACAGGCCAGGGCCTCGGGTGATGTGCGGGCGAGCGGCGTCAGAACGAACACCGCCCCCCGGTAGAGATCGGCGTCCGCCGCATTAAACCCTGACCGCTCTTTACCGCACATGGGATGCGCCCCAATCGGCTCAACATGGGCCGGCAGGCCCTCCATGGCGCGGGTAATGACGCGCTTGGTGGAACCTAAATCCATCACAATGGCTCCCTGGCGCGCCATGGCGCCGACCCGGGGGAGTTGTTCCAGGATCGTGCGCACCGGTGTCGCTAAAACGATGACATCCGCTTCAGCAACCAGAGCCAGGTCGCCGCTGGCCTTATCCACCGCGCCCCTAGCCACCGCCTGAGCGCGTGTAGCCGGGTTACGGGTGATGCCCAGAATACGGCGGCAGGCGCCTGTCTGGCGCAGGGCAAGCGCCAGCGAGCCCCCCATCAAGCCCAGGCCGACGATGGCGAGCGTTGCCTCATGCAACGAACGTGGCGAACTCAAAAAGGTACTCACGGATTATTTCACACTGTCCGCCCTATGGCCTGGGCGACGCGGCGCACGTCGGCCATCATCGCGGCAAACCTGTCGGGTTTGAGCGATTGAGCACCGTCACTGAGCGCCTGAGCGGGGTTCGGATGCACCTCAACAATCAGGCCATCGGCCCCAGCCGCCACCGCTGCCCGTGCCACCGGCGTTACCAATTCCCACTTGCCCGTGCCGTGGCTGGGGTCGGCGATCACCGGCAAGTGAGTCAGCGACTTCAACACTGGGATGGCGTTGATGTCAAAGGTATTGCGCGTGGAAGGCTCAAAGGTGCGGATACCTCGTTCGCACAGCATCACCTGCGAGTTGCCATGCGACAGAATATACTCCGCTGCCATCAGCAGTTCCTCAACGGTGGACATCATGCCGCGCTTCAAGAGCACGGGCTTCTGCAGCGTGCCGACTGCGCTGAGCAGCGCAAAGTTCTGCATATTGCGGGCGCCGACCTGGAGGATGTCGGCATATTGCGCTATCAGTGGGACATCCTGTGGCGACATCACCTCGGTCACGACCGGCAGGTTGAATGCGTCGCGGGCCTCGCGCAGCAGTTCCAGACCCTTCAACCCCAGCCCTTGAAAGGAGTAAGGGGAGGTGCGCGGTTTGAATGCGCCACCGCGCAGGATATGGGCCCCTGCTGCTTTGACCGCCGCGGCCGTCTCCATCAACTGCTGGCGTGATTCAACGGCGCACGGCCCCGCCATGACGACCACCTTCTGCCCGCCGATGACGATGCCGTTGATCCTGACGACACTCCCATCGGGATGAAAGTCGCGCGAGGCCAGCTTAAAAGGGTGCAAAATGCGAACGGCCCGTTCTACGCCCGGCAGCACCTCAAAGTGTGCCGGGTCAATGGGCCGTTCGTCACCGATCACGCCAATGATCGTGCGTTCCTCGCCACGCGATACGTGCGCCCTGAAGCCGAGCGATTCAATATGCTGGATCACCCCCGCGATGTCCTCGGCTGTGGCCTGATGCCTCATGATGATCACCATAGGCCCTCCTCCTGACCGGTGTCGCCTGCACGGTCCGGCCTCAGCCTGCGCGCGTCACGCAGGTAAACGTGGCGGACCTGGGGGTCCACTTGGTCGCTATTCCAATGGATCAGCACACGGATGCAACGCGGCACGTCACCCGGTACAGGCGGTGCCTGGGCATCCAGCGCGGCCACGTGGTGCCAGCCCAGGGCGCGGACAGCCATAGCAGGGAAGGCGGCATCCAGGTCCGGCGTTATCGTAAAAAAGATGCTGGCTATATCAGCCGCGCGCAGGCTATTAGCGGCTATAAGCGCAGCGAGCAACTCCTGCGTCGCTGCCAGGATCGCAGCGCGTGTATTGGCGTGCGCTGTCGTCGCGCCACGAATTCCGTGCACAGGCATGGTCCCCTCCCCCTTCGCGTGATCCACCTCATGAAGATAAACAAAAAGGGCGTGGGGGTGAATCCCCACGCCCTTGAGCCTCCGGAATGCCTGATTTACTCATCTGGCGTGATGATCCGACCCCGCGATCGTGCGTCGGCAGCATAATAGCCGTAATAGGAATACGCGAAGGTCGGATACAACGCCCTCATGGTTCACCTCAGGTGAATGCTACTATAGCATAATTCGCGCCAATTTGTCAAGCGTCGGGCGCTTTGAGGGGTGTATTTCACATGGGGGCCGCCTTGCGGTTGAAACCGCGCCTGACAGGCCGCTGGCCGGGCGCCCACCGACATGGGGCGCTGCGCGTCGGCCCTTGACAGCCCCGCATAGACCTGATATACTCCCTTACACAATCCATTACCTGACAGGCGAGGATCAGGGCGAGTACGCGCCCAAGCGGCGTCCAGAGAGCCGGGGGCAGGTGGAAGCCCGGTACGTGCGCCGGCGCGGAATGGGCCTGGGAGCCGCAAACTGAACAGTAGCCGGGTGATCCCTGGCTACTCAGTAGGGGCGCCGGAGATGCCACCGTTATCTGGGCAAGGGCCTCAGGCCGTCCGGCCTAGGCCCGCAACGAGTGAGGTTGACCGCTGCCCGCACGCCAGCGCAGGGGACAACCTCAGAACCAGGGTGGCACCACGAGAGCGGACCCTCTCGTCCCTAGAGGACGAGAGGGTTTTTTGTGATCCGACGCTCCGCCCAAAGCTGAACGCCTTCGGGCGGAGCGCCAGAAAATAGAAAAAACGGAGGTGTGCATGATGGCAAAGAAAGGGAGGGTTTTGACAGGCGACCGGCCAACGGGTAAGGTCCACCTGGGCCATTACGTAGGCTCATTCGCCAACCGCATCCGCCTGCAGGATGAGTACGAACTCTTCCTGCTGGTCGCGGACTATCACGCGCTGACCACCCATCCCAGCCGTGAGGATGTGGCTCAGTTGCGGGAGAATACGCGTGAGATTGTGTTGGGCTACCTGGCATCGGGCATAGACCCGGAGAAGGTCACCATCTACCGCCAGTCCGACGTGCCCAGCGTGGCCGAACTGACGCTGTTATTCTCCATGCTCGTCACCGTGGCCCGGCTGGAGCGCGTGCCCACGCTCAAGGAGAAGATGGCCGATACGGGCATTGAGAACCCCTCGCTGGGGCTGCTCAGCTACCCCGTACTCCAGGCGGCGGACATCCTGCACGTCAAGGCCGACCTGGTGCCGGTGGGCAAGGACCAGGAATCGCATATTGAGGTGACCCGCGAGATCGCCCGCCGCTTCAACAGCACCTACGGCGAGGTCTTCCCGGAGCCGCAGGCGCTTATCGGCGAGGTGCCCACGCTCATGGGGATTGACGGTAGGGCCAAGATGAGCAAGAGCCTGGGCAACGCCATCTACCTGACCGACGACGCGGAGACGGTGCGCCAGAAGGTCATGAAGATGTACACCGACCCCAAGCGCATCCACGCGCACATCCCCGGCACGGTGGAGGGCAACCCTGTCTTCCAGTACCATGATGCCTTCAACCCGGACAAGGCAGAGGTGGAGGAATTGAAGGAGCGCTACCGGGCCGGGCGCGTCGGCGATGTGGAGGTCAAGAAGCGGCTGGTGCGAGCACTCAACGCCTTCCTGGACCCCATCCGCGAGCGCTACGCCTACTATAGCGCCCGCCCCGGCCTGGTGGACGAGATCCTGGCCGCAGGTGCGGCCAAAGTCCGCCCGATCTCGCAGGAGACGGTGAACCAGGCCCGCGAGGCGATGGGGCTGGGTGCCCTGCGCGTATAGGCCGGGTGACAGAAGCCTGCCCGGAGTGCGAGCGCCCGGGCAGTGAAGAGGCCAAATCTGTGTTAGAATTTGTGTTGTGCCGGTATGAGATGCCGGACATAGAGAGATGGGCGCGGACAGGCATGAGGTCATCGTGGTCGGGGCCGGCCCCGCCGGGAGCGTGGCGGCCAGCGTGCTGGCGCAGGCCGGCCGGGATGTCCTGCTCCTGGACCAGACCGGCTTCCCCCGCGACAAGGCCTGTGGCGACATGATCCCCTGGCAGGTCGTGCGCCTGATGCTGGACCTGGGTATGGGGGAGGCGGTGCGCGCCGCCCACTTCTACCCGATCAAAGCCACACGCATCGTCTCGCCCAACGGCGCAGTGTTTGAAACCCGCGTGTACGATCACGATGGGACGGATACCTGTATCGTCCCGCGCGAGGTATTTGACGCGATCCTGTGGGAGCACGCCTGCAAGCGCGGGGCGCAGTTTGAGGTCGTCCACGTGGAGGCGCCTATTGTAGAGAAAGGGCGCGTCGTCGGCGTGTCTGGGCGCACAGGATCAAAGCATGGGGCCTGGCGCGAGATCCGGGCGGCGCTGGTCATCGCCGCCGACGGCGCCACCTCGGCCATTGCCCGTGCGCTGCGCAGGCACAAACCGCCCGATGCGCATCGGGCGGTGGCGCTCCGGGCCTATGTGGACGACTTTGACGTGGTGGATCACATGGCCGAGTCCTACTTTACTCGTGACCTGGTCCCCGGCTACGGCTGGGTCTTCCCCACAGGCGAAGGCTGCGCCAATGTGGGCGTGGGCATGCGGCTGGACCTCTTCCGGCAACGGGGGCGCACCCTCAAGGAGATGCTGGACGATTTCCTGCGCCTCCCCATGATCGCCCGGCGCCGGGGCGCGCACAGCCGCGTGGACAGAGTGCTGGTCTGGCAACTCCACTTCGGCTCCGATGACTTCCCCAGGATATACGATGGTGCGCTGCTTGTCGGCGATGCCGGGGGATTCACCGACCCGCTGACAGGGGGCGGCATCTACGGCGCGATGCTGTCGGGGAAGCTGGCCGCCGAGGCCGCCTTGCAGGCCCTGGCCGAGGGCGAGACGCGCCGGGAGGCGCTGGCTTCGTTTGAAACTGGCTGGCGCAAGCAGCTCTGGCCGGCCTTCCGGCTCAGCACCTGGCTGCAGCGCTGGCTGGCCAGTTCCCCGCGGCTGGTGGATTTTGTGGTGAACCTCCTGGTACGCCATCCCCGGCTCGGCCAGGCGATCGCCGAGCGGGTTCAGGGATGAGCCGGATAGCGAGGGACAGCGAACGGGCGATGCGGGCCAGTTGTCGCCGGCGCACCTGCGCATACAGCGCGTAAAGGCACGGCCAGGGGGCATAGTCGTAGGCGCCGATATGGCGCACCACCTGGCCGCCGAAGCCCTCCTTGAAGCGGTACACACCCCACATACGGTCGCGCTCGTCAAACACATCGGGCGCGCCCCACAGGTCGTAGATCGTGCAGCCCTGCGCCCGCGCCCAACGGATGGCCTCCCATTGCAGCAGATAGTTGGGCATCTTCTCACGGTGGCGCGCTGTAGAGGCGCCATACATGTAGAGGGCCTTCTGGCCAAAGCGGAACAGGATGACGGCGGCCACAGGCTCCAAGTGGGGCGGGTCGCCTTCCTCCGGCACGTCGGCGATCAGCGGGCAGGCCAGCCCGGCCTGCATAAACGCGCCCCAGGCGTCGCGGTAATAGGCCAGCGGGCGAATGAGAAAGGCATCGCGTTCAGCGGTCTCGGCGTACATCCGGTAGAGCAGTTCCAGGTCATCCAGGCTGCCCTGCCGCACCTTCACTCCCTTACGTTCGGCCAGCCGGATGTTATAGCGCGTCTTGGGCTTCATCGCCGCCAGCAGCGCATCGTCGCTCTGGCGCAGGTCAATCGTGATCGTGTTCTGGAACTGCACCTGGTCCAGCGAATAGCACCAGCCGCGCGCCCGCAGCTCGGCCACGACCGCCCGGCCGAGGGGATCGGGCCGGTCCGCCTCTGTTCCCGGCAAGCCGGTGCCCAGGGGCACATCCGGATCCATCTTGAGGAACACCGCCCGCTCGCGCCGGGCCAGAGCCTCCAGCACCGACCAGACCTGAGCGCGCAGCCCGGCGTCCTCATAGGCCAGGGCCGGGCCTTTGGGCACATAGAGTATCGCCAGCGGCAGGGGCGACAGCCGCCGCCGGAGCACGCTGGCCATAGCTACCGTCCGCCCACCGTCTTCCAAGGCCAGCCGTCGCGCCCTCCACCCGTAGCGCTCCTTAAAGGCGCCCCACTCCCAGCTTTGCAGCACATGGTGATAGGGCAGGGTAGCCAGGGTCGCGTTCCACCAGGCCGGGTCGGTGATCTCACGGATGTTCATGCATTCCTCTGCGCCCCCTCCGCGTCCCCTGTGCCTCTGCGGTTTATATATTGCGTGTATATCCAGTACAAGGGCGCATTGTAAACGCGGTCCCAGGCGCCGACGCTGCGAACCAGGCGTCCCCCGAAGCCACGCTTGAAGCGATACACGCCCCACAGCCCATCCTGGCGCCGGGTGAACTCGGCTTCCAACGTCTCTTCGTCCTCATCGGGCACGCCCCACAGATCGTACAGGGTGCAGCCGCGCGCCTTCGCCCAACGGATCGCCTCCCATTGGAGCAGATAGGTGGGCATCCGGTTGCGGTGGCGGTCGGAGGAAGCGCCGTAGAAGTACCAGGCCCGCCGGCCCAAGGTGAAGACCATGAGCGCGGCCAGCGGTTCGCCCTGGTACTCGGCGATGAGCAATGCCGCCCGTCCGGCGGGGACGAACAGGCGATAGGCTAGCGCGTAGTAGTCCGGGCTGTGGACGGCGAAGCGATCGCGTTGCGCGGTCTCGGCCATAAGCCGGTGGAAGACGGGCAGGTCGGCCTCGCTTCCCTGGCGCACGCTCACGCCTTTGCGCTGGGCCAGGCCGATATTGTAGCGCGTCTTGGGCTTCATCGTCGCCAGGATGGTCTCCTCGTCCGGCGCGATGTCCACCTCAATCGTGCGCGGTGGCTGGAGGGTCTGCGGGCTGGGGCGGAAGCCCAGCCGTGCCAATCGCTCCCGCCAGGCCGGGCTATCCTCCATGTCCGGCTCAACCTTGAGGAAGGCCGCCCGCTGGGCGCGAGCCACCGCGTCAATCGCTCGCCATAGCGCCGCAACCCCAGCGTGATCGTCCCAGTCCACCAGCGGACCTTTGGGGATATAGGCGACCGAGGCCAGGCGCAGCGGCAACGGTCGGATGAGGAGTTGTGCACCGGCGACGATGCGGCTCCGATCCGCCAGGGCCACGCGGGCGCACGTCCAGCCGAAGGCGGCCTTCAGTCGCCCCCAGGCCGGGGTTTGCAGGATATGGCCGGCGGGGTGGGCCGCCACAAATGCATCCCAGGCCTCCTCTGGGGGCACGATGATCTCAGGCACAGGCGCATTATAACCTGATCCGACGGGTGGCGCATAGATAGGAGGCTGTTTTGCCTTTATGCGTGATCCGTGCTAGGATAGCTGAACTTACCATAGTAAGGAGAGCAACATGGTGGAGTCCAAACCTACGCTGGAGGAGTGGCGCCAGCTCTATCAGGCGGCCATCCGCATGAAGGAAGTCGCCCCCTGGGAGTGGATGACCGAAACAGACATCTTCGGCGTGCAGAACCCCGAAACGGGTCAGATGGGCTTTGTCAGCATCATGGGTATGTTGGGAGAGCATATGGCCTTGGCTGTCTATCTGGGGGCGGAGGGGCTGTACAGCTTTTGGAATTTCCAGGAGATGGTAGAGAGCTCGCCTACGGTCGCCCCCGAAATGTTGTTTGAGCTTCCCCATCTCCAGGCCTCGTTTGAGGACCGCGCCCAGTTGAGCCGGGAGGACCGCGCCGTGATCAAGCAATTGGGGCTTAAGTTTCGCGGCGCACAGGCCTGGCCGATGTTCCGTAGTTACCGCCCCGGCTTCTGGCCCTGGTATCTGGAAGCAGGCGAGGCCCGCTTCCTGACCTGTGTGTTAGAGCAGGCTATTGAAGTGGCACTGCGCTTCAAAGAAGACCCGGCGCTCCTGGAACCCTCTGATGACGAAAGCTATCTGGTGCGCGTGCCCCACAACGGAAGGGGCGTTGTATGGGAGGACCAGATCGTGCAGGTGCCGCCGCCGGAGCCTGAGCCTATTTCCATCCCGATGGATATCGCAGCCCTGGAGGCTGTGAAACGGCTGCCGCACACCCGGAATACCTTTGAAATGGACCTCTTCATCCTCCCCACGCCCATCGGCGAGAAAAAAGACGAACGCCCCTACCTGCCCTACATACTGCTGACGACCGATGCGGACAGTGGGATGATCCTCGGCCATGATCTCCTGAAGCCCGATCCGGACCTGAAGGCCATGTGGGGGCTGATTCCGGTCACGGTGGTGTATCAGTTCGCGCGGGTGGGGAGGCTTCCCCGTCAGATCAACGTGCGTTCGCCCCTGATTTCCGAGTTGCTTCAGCTCCTGACCCCGGAACTGGGCTTCAAAATCAAGTCAAAATCCGTCCTGCGCAGCCTGGACCAGGCGAAGGAGTCTTTGTGGGAGTGGCTTGGGGGCTTATTCAGCGCGCCTTGAATACTTCTCCGGCAGCAAATCCCGGACAGATACGACCCTATCCTCTGCGAGGATCACGCGGCAATCCGCTGAGTAATCGGAGATGAGTTCGCGGCACATGCCGCAGGGCGGTACGATATGGCCGTGGCGGTCTACGGCGACGATGGTGTCTATGTCCGTATCGCCTGCAGTTGCGGCCATGCCAATGGCAACAGCCTCCGCGCAGACAGCGATGCGACCCACGGTGGCCTCTAAATGGACGGCGGAGAAGACCTGGCCGGAGCGCGTGCGCAACGCGGCGGCGATATGATGGTAATCTGGCTTAAACCGCCTGGCGATCAGGGCACGCGCCTCTTGAACAAGGGCCTGGTCGTTGGAGTTAAGCATATGCATGTCATTCTGCTCCTGTGGTGCGCGAGGGGCCACCTGACGGCGCAGGTGAACCCCACCTGCGATGCTGCTCTGCCTTTAAGCGGGCTGAGCCGCCAACGCCTTTTTGCATCTCCATCTACCTTTCTCAGATGCAAGCCTATGTTATGTTAGGCAGCTTCGTCCCCCAGCGCGTTCTCCCAGGAGCGCCCCAGACTGGAGCGATTTATCTTGACTGTACCCCCGTTGCTGGCCCTGTCAATAGCCTGCCCAACGCGGCGATGACGGGGAGGCCCATAGCAAAAAGCGCGATCACGCGCACAGCCTCCGGCGTCCCGTCGGAGAGGAGGTTGGAGAGCATCATGGCAGCGTAAGCGATGACCGGCAGGGCCGCGACGCTTGCGGGCAGCGGGCCAGCAGGCTGACCACTCCGGCGGCGTTCATACAGGCGGTAGAGTATATACACCGTGAAGGTCGTGAGCATCCAGCCGACATAGTTCTGGACCGGGATGCCGAAATACGGGCCGCCCTCCTCCCACACCCACGCCCGCACCGCCGGGCCGGACAGGATCGGGTCAATCACCAGGTCCCAGGCCGTCATGACCATCGCCGAGAGGAGGGCCAGCCAGACGACGCGCCCCAGGCTGCCGCGACTGCCCACCGCTGGCCCACCGGCGATCAGGTTGGCGATGACGTAGCTGGGGTAGATCATCATGAACCAGGCGATGGGGATCAGCACCGGCACGTGACCGATTTTGACGCCCAGGACATCCGTGTAGTGATAGCGGCCATAGACCGCACCGGTCTCCACGCCGACCTGCTCATAGGCCCAGGAGATGCCCGCTGTGAGCGCGAAGAAGACCAGCGCATGGCGCCAGCCCAGGGCGTAGGTAGCATGGCACAGGCTGAAGAGCATCAGGAAAACGGTCAGGACGTCCAGGCCACCGGGGAAGCTGGGCAGGCGCACAAGTGGCGCCAGGATGGGGCGCAAAACGCCTTCGTAAATAAAGATGGCGAGGAAGAGCGTGGCCAGGGCGAGTGGGAGGCGTCGTCGCATTGGTTAGATTTCAAGCGCCTGTTCACAATTATTGCATTTACAGAAAGCTTCTGGAAAAGCGTCGGCAGCAGCGGTTCCAAGAAATGTAAGACGCATCGTTATCTATCGTCGTAACCTGTAGCCAAACTGTCATTTAGCCGCTCAACCGCTGATGATATAGAATCCATCTAACCTGCTTAATAGGATCCTGGTGCCGCCTTGTGAACACAGTATAAGGTGGAAGCTGAAACCCGTCAAGCATCTTTATCCGACCAACGGCCCCCGGGCGTAACTTTCAGTCGCCAGCCCCACATCGTCCCGAAACTGAAACGCACACCGGGATAACCCTGAAGTTGACAGGTAGAACTGATGTTCGTATACTTGGCGACAATCACTTTGATACAGGAGACTGCGTCGCCAATGATCCAATCGTCTCGCACTTACCCTCTGGTTGCCGTTCGCACCCTGGCGCTTCATGCTCAGGGCCTGACGACCCCGCCCGGCGCCGAACCCCCACCCACAGCCGATACCCTCTACCGCCTCATTGAGCAGATCGTTTGCCTGCAGATTGATACGCTGCACGTGGTGCAGCGCAGCCAGTATCTCGTCCTGTGGAGTCGCTTAGGCCCTTATCACCCGGCTGATCTGGACCGGCTGATCTACGGCGACAGGAGCGTGGCCGACCAGAACACGCGCCGCTTATTTGAATACTGGTTACACGCCGCCTCCATTATCCCTCTGACGTTATATCGCTACCGGCTGCCTATCATGCGCTGGTTTCAGGGAGGTAACAGCCATTGGTTCCAGGAATGGCTGGCCGAACCGGGCAACGCCGAGTTGATGACGGCAGTTCTGGAGCGCATTCGCCGCGAAGGGCCGACGCGAGCGGCGGACTTTGAGCACGAGGGCTCGCCGCGCGGGCCCTGGTGGGACTGGAAACCAGCGAAGCACGCGCTGGAACAGCTTTACAACCAGGGCGATCTGATGATCGCCGACCGCATCAACTTTCAACGCGTCTATGACATACGCGAACGGGTTCTGCCCGACTGGGTAGATACGACCGAGCCGACACATGACGAGATGCTCCGCCACCTGTTGGAGTTGTCCGTCCGCGCCCTGGGCATCTGCCTGCCGGTGCAGGCCGCCGATTACCTGTATCTCAAGCGCCCGGAGGCCCGGCCCATTGTGGCGGCCCTCATCGCCAACGGCACCTTTGTGGAAGTGCAGGCCGAATCAGGCGATGACAAGGCGCAGACCTTTATCGTCCACCGGGATCACGTACCGCTGCTGGAACAAGCAGCAGACGGCGCGCTCCAGGCCGAACGCACCACCTTCCTCAGCCCATTTGATAGCCTGTTCTGGGCGCGGGGACGCGATATGCAACTCTGGGGCTTCCGCCAACGCCTGGAAGCCTATACACCCGCGCCCAAGCGACAATGGGGCTACTTCTACCTGCCGATCTTGCACCGAGACCGACTGGTCGGTCGCTTTGATCCCAGCCTGGAGCGCCGCACCGGCACGCTGCGCTTAAAAGCGCTGTATCTAGAGCCCGGGGTAGCCCCCGATGAAGAGCTTGGCACGGGAGTGGCGAAGGCACTGCGCGCTTTTCTGGCATTTCACCAGGCGAGCAACCTGGTTATAGAGCGCAGCGAACCGGCGGACTTCGGGGACGCTTTGCTTCGCCTGCTGTAGCGCCCCCCTCCCCGCCCCCACTCCCTTCCCCTCACAGGGGAAGGGGTGACATAGCCCTCACATCCTTCACCCCCCTCTCCCGAAGCTTCGGGAGAGGGGGGTGAGGGGACAACTTCCCTCCCCCCGGACGGGGGAGGGGCAGGGAGGGGAAGCCCCAAAGTGAAAATGCTCCCATAGAGGAGGGGCGGGTTGTGCCACTGCGTGTCCAGTGCTATAGTTAGCCCACTATGTCTATCTTTTCCCCCATCAAGCCCGCAGGGCCAGCGTTGGACGTTGAACAACTCCGTCGCCAAGTGCTGCACGGGTTACACCGCCCCCAGAAGGAACTGCCCTGCAAACTGTTCTATGACGAGCGCGGCTCCCAACTGTTTGAGGCCATCTGCGAACTGGAGGAGTACTATCTGACCCGAACCGAGATTGCGATTATGCAGGCCCATATCAGCGAGGTCGCCGCCCTGCTGGGCCGGGGGTGCGTGCTGATTGAATATGGAAGCGGGAGCAGCCAGAAGACGCGCATACTCCTGGATGCGCTTCAGGACCTGGTCGCCTATATTCCAGTGGACATCTCCGAAATATACCTGCAGCACTCGGCCGCGAACCTGGCGGCGGCCTATCCCGGCCTGGCGGTTCTGCCGGTCTGGGCCGATTATACCTATCCCTTCACGCTTCCCCCGCTTAACCGGCCCGAGGCACGCAAGGTGGCCTATTTCCCAGGGTCAACCATCGGGAATTTTTATCCGGATGAGGCCATCGCCTTTATGCAACGCATCGCCCAAACCACCGGCCACAATGGCGCCCTCCTCATCGGCGTGGATCTGAAGAAAGACCCAGATGCGCTACACCGCGCCTACAATGACCATGCGGGTGTCACTGCAGCGTTTAACCTGAACATCCTGGCACGCCTCAATCGCGAGTTCGGCGCCGATTTTCAACTTGACCAGTTCGCGCATTATGCCTTTTATAACGACCTTGAGGGCCGGATTGAGATGCATTTGATCAGCCAGCAGGCGCAAACGGTGCATGTAGGGGAGCAGACCATCCCTTTCAAAGCAGGGGAGACGATCTTGACCGAGGTCTCCTATAAATATACGCTGGGGGAGTTTCAGCATCTGGCGGCCCAGGCTGGGTTCAACGTGGGCAGGGCCTGGACAGATGCAGGCTGCCAGTTCAGCGTCCAATACTTGATCGCTGGGAAGGAGGAGCGCGCATGAACCTGAGGATTCCAGAAGGCTTAACCGGGGCGGGGAGGGAACTGGCCAGGCAATTATGCGATGCCCGCACGCGGGAGTTGGAGCTTTTCGCGGATTTGAACGATGCGCAACTCCTCGGCCCGCGCCTGCGCATTATTGAGCCACCTATTTGGGAGATCGGCCATGTCGGCTGGTTCCAGGAACGCTGGATCCTGCGCCGCCTGGACAAAGCGGCCCCGCTCCGAGAAGACGCCGATGCCCTTTACGATTCATTCAACATCCCTAACGCCCGGCGTTGGGACCTGCCCTTCCCCTCCCGCCAGGAGACTCTGGCGTATATTCAGGCCGTTCTGGAGCGATCCCTGCGCCGGTTGCAGGCCAGAGAACCTACCGAAGAAGAGATTTACTTCTACCGCCTGGCGACCTACCACGAGGATATGCACACAGAGACGCTCCATCACATCCGGCAGACGTTGGGCTACGCCTGTCCTAACCTCCTCAGTGCTCAGGCTCTCAGGCTCCCCTTACCCATTGAGCCGGATTTTGAGCCGCACGACGTGGCCATACCCGGCGGGACCTACTGCCTGGGGGCCACGCCGGACATCCCCTTCGTGTTTGATAATGAAAAATGGGCGCACCCGGTCCAGATGCGCCCCTTCCGCATCTCGGCCACGCCGGTCACGAACGCCGAGTTTCAGGCCTTTGTCGCGGCGGGCGGGTATCACGACCGCAGCCTGTGGAGCGATGAGGGCTGGGCCTGGCGCGCGTCCGCCCGCGCCGAGCACCCCGTGTACTGGCAACGACAGGCAGATGGGACATGGTTGTGGCGGCGCTGGGACAGGTTGGCACCTCTAGAGCCATACCATCCGATCATCCATGTCAACTGGTACGAGGCGAACGCGTATTGCGCCTGGGCGGGCCGGCGCCTGCCCACCGAGGCTGAATGGGAGTTGGCGGCGAGCGCTGAGCCAACGCCAGATGGCCGGGGCTTCACGGCGGCCAAGTGCCGCTACCCCTGGGGCGATGCACCGCCCTCCCCCGAAAAGGCCAACCTGGATTCCCGCGCCTTGGGCTGCGTGGACGTGCGCGCCCTGCCTGCGGGCGATAGCGCCTTCGGCTGCCGCCAGATGATCGGCAACGTGTGGGAATGGACAGCGGACACCTTCGCCCCCTATCCGGGGTTTGTCCTGGACCCCTATGCAGAGTACTCGGCGCCCTCTTTCGGGCAACAGAAGGTTCTGCGTGGGGGCTGTTGGGCCACCCGCTCGCGTCTAATCCACAACACCTTCCGGAACTTCTATACGCCCGACCGGAACAACATCTTCGCCGGCTTCCGCACCTGCGCCCTATAGCAGCCTTGCGATTCAAATCGCGCCTGATGGGCCGCTGGCAGGTCGTCCACCCGCACGGATGCGGCCCCAGAAACCCGGTTTCTCTAAGGTCACCGGGCTCCCAGTCGCCAGCCCAAGCGAGCGGGTTGACATGGCCGCTCCCTCTATGCTATAATTGGTTGAAACCAAATTGAATAGTAGAACCTTCGGGGCAGGGTGAGGGGTCGGTGACCCCAATTCCCGATCGGTGGTATAGCCCACGAGCCATTCCTGGCACGATCCGGTGAAACTCCGGGGCCGACGGTATAGTCCGGATGAAAGAAGGTTAGGTATAGCCTACAGGCGCGATCCGGTCGCGTGCCTGGGCTATCTCTGTGTACCCCGAAGGCTCTCTGCGTCTTCGGGGTTCGTGTTCCTGGGCACATCTGTTGTGCCTGCTTGTGTTTACCCTGGCCCCGAAAGGACTCCTTTCGGGGCTTTTCGTTACAGGGTGGGTGTACTATGGGCTGGACGCAAACCGCGCGCTTTGAAAAAGCGCATAAGCCGAAGCCGGCGCCAGCCGTGAGGCGGCGTGACGACCGTTGGGCGCGCCTGGCCCTGGCGGGGATCAGCCTGCTTGTCTTCCTCGGCTTGTGGGAACTGGTCATCCGCCTGGGGAATTATCCGGCCTTTATCCTGCCCTCCCCCAGCCAGGTCTTGACCCGCGCCATGACGCTGATCCAGGATGGCACGTTATGGCGGCATACGCGGGCCACCCTGATGGAGGTCCTGGTTGGTCTGGCGTTGGGGCTGATCGTGGCCAGCGTGCTTGGCTATGTCCTGGCCAAATCGCGCCTGGCCGAACGCCTGCTCTCGCCCTACATCGTCGCCTCCCAGGCCATCCCGGTGGTCGCGCTGGCCCCCCTCCTGGTGATCTGGTTTGGGCCGGGGATGACCACCAAGATTTTGGTCGCCGCGCTGATCGTCTTCTTCCCGGTGCTGATCAATGTGATGGTCGGTGTGCGCTCGGTAGAGCCAGACCTGCGCGATCTGATGCGCTCGCTGGAGGCCACGCGCTGGCAGACCTTTATCAAGCTGGAGGTCCCGGCGGCGCTGCCTGTGCTCCTGGGCGGCGTCAAGATCGGCGCAACCCTGTCGGTCATCGGCGCGGTTGTGGGCGAGTTCCTGGGCACCAGCGAGGGCCTGGGCTATTTGATCAACGAGGGGCGTGGGCTATACGACACGCCCAAGATGTTTGTCGGGCTATTTGGGCTGGTCACACTCGCGCTCATCCTGTACAGCACAGCCTCCTGGCTGGAGCGGCGGGCGCTGCGCTGGCGCGAGGCCGGGAGCGCGTAGTTCAATGGTCGGTGGCCGGTCATCAGCAGTCAAACCATACAACGTGAAAGGAGCCTAATGCGTAACCTCTGTCTGTTGCTTGTAGTGATTGTAGTGGCCTTGAGCGGCTGTGGGCCGGCAACGATGTCTGCCTCCCCCACGCCCTTGCCCCCTTCATCGTCACCGGTGGCTCTAACCAAGATCCGCCTGCCGATGGGCTACATCGCCAATGTGCAATACGCCCCCTTCTACGTCGCCGTGGACAAGGGCTATTACGCTCAGGAGGGGATTGAGATTGAGTTTGATTACAGCTTTGAGACCGACGGCGTTAAGCTGGTGGGGGCAGGCGAACTGCCCTTCGCCGTCGTCAGCGGCGAGCAGGTCGTGCTGGCCCGCAGCCAGGGGTTACCGGTCGTCTATGTGATGCAGTGGTTCCACAAGTTCCCCATCGCCGTCATCGGCTGTGGGGATACCGTCCTCAATTCGCCTGAGGATTTGGTCGGCAAGACCGTTGGCCTGCCGGGGTTCTTCGGCGCCAGCTTCGTCGGCTGGCGCGGCCTGCTGTACAAGGCCGGCATTGACCCGGCGAAAGTGACCGAGCAGGACATCGGCTTTAACCAGGTGGCGGTGTGCTCACAGAAACGCGCCCAGGTGGTCGTCGGTTACGCCAACAATGAACCCATCCAGCTCCGCAACGCGGGCCTTCAGCCCAGCGTTTTGCTCGTCTCCGATTATGTCAATATAGTCGCCAATGGCCTGATGACGAATGAGAAAACCATCCAGGAACAGCCCCAACTGGTGCAGGGGATGGTGCGGGCCACGCTGCGCGGGCTGAGGGACACCATTGAGAAGCCCGATGAAGCCTTTGAGATCGCCAAGAAGTTCGTCCCCGGCCTGGGCCATGAGAATGTTCAGGTGCAGCGCCAGGTCCTGGACGAATCTATCAAGATGTGGCGGTCGGACAAACTGGGGATGTCCGACCCGGCGGCCTGGGAGACGACCGCGGACGTGCTGATGCAGATGGGCCAGATCACGACCAGGCCCGATGTGAACAAGCTGTTCACGAACGCTTTTGTGGAGAATGCCGGCGTTGACTGACCCTTCCCCCGCCCCCACCCCCCAGCCCGTCCTCATCGCTGAGGGCATCGGCCTGATCTACCCCAACCACAACGGCGGGCTGGAGGCGCTGCGCGATGTCTCCTTCACCGTTGCCCCACAGGAGTTCGTCTGCCTGGTCGGGCCATCGGGCGCGGGCAAGTCGTCGCTGTTGCACATCCTGGCCGGGCTGGAACGGCCCACGACCGGGCAGGTGCTCCTGGAGGGCCGGCCTCTGACTGCGCCCCAACGTCGCATTGGCTTTGTGTTTCAAAAGGCCAACCTGATGCCCTGGCGCACCGTGCTGGAGAACGTCATGCTGCCGCTAGAACTGGCCGGCGTGTCCGAACACGAGCGACGGGCCAGGGCGTTAGAGTTAATTGCGCTCGTTGGGTTGAGCGGCTTTGAAAACGCCTATCCGGGGAGCCTGTCCGGGGGCATGGAGCAGCGCGCGGCGATTGCCCGGGCCCTGGTCCACGACCCGCCCATCCTGCTCCTGGACGAACCCTTTGGCTCGCTGGATGCGCTCACCCGCGAATATATGGCACTGGAGTTGCTGCGCATCTGGGAGGCGCGGCGCAAGACCGTCATCATGGTCACGCACAGCATCCCGGAGGCGCTCTTCCTGGCCGACCGCGTGCTGGTACTCAGCCCACGCCCCGGCCACATCGCCGCCCACATCCCCATCCCCTTGCCGCGCCCACGCACGCTGGACATGCTTTATGACGAGCGCTTTGGCGAGCTTTCGGCACAGGTGCGGGAAGCGATCAGCCTGTGAGGGAGAGGCCCTCACCCCCGCCCCCTCTCCCTGGACGGGGGAGGATCAGAGAGGGGGTGGTATGACCCCTTACCCCAGCCCTCCCCCGCCGGAGGGAAGGGGGCGGTAAACGCGCCGAAGCCGAGGCTTTTGAAACAAACACTGCATAACTTAACCTCTTATCGCGTGTTTTAACATTGAAGGGGGGTATACCCAGCGGAGGCGGAGCGCGCTGGGCTCTGTTTTCTCTATGCGCAGGAGGTGAACACATGGGTAAGCCGTTATTGCAATGGGGCGGGTATTTTGCGCTCATTCAGGGCGCCCTGGCGCTTGTACTGGGTCTGCTGACCTATATTGAACCTGGCCTGATGCGTTGGGCCTGGCCTTCGCAGCCTGAACTGGTGGAGCGCTACAGTGCGGTGGTCCGCGTTATCGGCGCTGTGGCGATTGCCGCCGGGCTGGCCGGGCTGGCGGTCTGGCGCACCAAAGACTGGGAGAAGAGCAGGCTGGTCGCCCTCTTCTTCATCGTCTTCTATCTCCTGGCCGGTATTGCTTTGATCCTCACGCAGGCTTTAGGGGCGGCGCAATTTACCCCGGCGCAGACCCCCACGATCTGGCTCTATGGGGTGCTCAGCCTGCTGTTAGGCATCGGCTGGCTGTACCTCTGGCGGGCCGAGGAAGGGGGCTTCCGCCTGGGCCTGTGAACAAGAACTATCAGCGGTCAGCCTTATAGACGACGGACAAACTGCAAAGCCGAGCGCTATACAAATCATGAGGCCGGGGGCGGGGGCAGAGACTCCAGGTGGTCAGCCACCGCGCCGGCCTCGGCCCGCACCTGGATCGGCCCGTGTGCGGCCTCCCAGCGGCGCAAGAGTTCGCGTCGCAACACCTTGCCCACGAACGAGCGCGGAAAGTCGGGGACAAACAAGACCAGCCGGGGGACGAGTTCCGGCGGCAGGCGGCGCTTGCAGTAGGCGATCAACTCAGCGGCGGTCACCGGCTCCTCTTTAGGGATGACGAAGGCCACCGGCAGGCCCTCAATCCCCATGACCACCGCCTCCTTGACCTTCGGGTATTCAAACAGCACCTCTTCCACATCGCGGGGGAAGGCGGGGCGTCCGCGCTGGCGGGCGCGCTCCGGGTACCAGATGTCTTGGCGGCGGCTGATGATCTGGAAATAGCCGTCCTCGTCCATGCGGGCCACATCGCCCGTGTACAACCAGCCGTCCACCAGCGCTCGCTCGGATTCGCCGCTCTGCCCCCAATAGCCCACCATGACCTGCGGCCCGCGCACGAGTAATTCGCCGATTTCGCCCGGCTTCACCGGGCGGCGCCTGATCAGGTCCACGATGCGCGCCTCGGTGGAGGGCAGGGGGATGCCGATAGAGCCGGGCTTGCGCCGGCCATGGATGGGATTCACATGCGTGACCGGCGACGCTTCGGTCAGGCCGTAGCCTTCCACCAGGCGCGCCCCCGTCAGGCGCTCAAACGCCTCTTGCACTTCCACAGGCAAGGGCGCCGCGCCGGAGATGCAGTAGCGGATGGAGGCCAGGCCGAACCTGCGCACGTTGGGCACGTTGGTGATCGCCAGGTACATCATGGGCACGCCGGGGAAGAGCGTGGGGCGATAGCGTTTGATGGCCCTGAGCACCTCCATGACCTCAAACTGGGGCAGGATCACCATGGCCGCCCCCAGCGCCACCGGCACGTTCATGGCCGCCGTCGTGCCGTAGATGTGCGAGAAGGGCAGCACCGACAGCACCACCTCGCGCCCCTCGCGCAGGTCGGGGAACCAGTGCCGCGTTTGCAGCGCATTGGCCACCAGGTTGCGGTGGCTAAGCATGACGCCTTTGGGCGTGGCTGTCGTGCCGCCCGTGTACTGGATCACGGCCAGGTCATCCGGCGCAACCCCCACCTCCGGGCGCAGCGGCGGGTAGCGGCGCAAGAGGTCCTGGAACAGGTGCATCCCCGGTTCCAGTTCATCGCGGGACAGGCGATGGCCTTCCTTCTGCTCGCGGGTTAATGTGAAGACCAGGCGCTTGAGCCAGGGCAGGTACTCTTTGGCGTGCGTGAGCACGATGTGGCGCAGCCCGGTCTGGTCTTTCACGCGGCGGGCCAGGTCGCTGAAGCGCGTCAACGTGATCAACACCTCCGCGCCGGAATCGCGCACCTGGCGGACGATCTCGGCCTCTTCGGCCACCGGGCTGGTGAACACTACCACCGCGCCCGCCTTCAAAGCCCCATAGTAGGCGATCACCGCCTGCGGCAGGTTGGGCAAAAGCAGCATCACGCGGTCGCCCTTGTCCACGCCGAGCGCGCGCAAGGCATTGGCGCAGCGGTTGGCCAGCCGGTTAAGCTGCGCGTAGCTCAGCCGCGTCCCGTAATAGTAGATCGCGGGGCGGTTAGGCAGGCGGCGAGCCGCGCCGGAGAGGAAACGGTGCAGCGCCCGCCTGGGGATGGCAATGGTCGGCGGCACGCCCTGGTCATAGTGCACCAGCCAGGGGCGCTCTTTCTTCAGATGGGGGACGGAGGATGGACGACCAACCCCCTCCGCCCCGATGAAACGCGCAATCGCCCGATTGACCGCGTCGCGCCGTTCCAGCATGACCATGTGGCCGGACACGCCCACATCCACCTCCTCAGCGCCGGGGATGAGGCGAGCCACCTCTTCAAATTCGGCCTGCGCGAAGACGCGGTCGCCATGGCCACGAATGACCAGCGTAGGGACGCTCAGGCGCGGGAAGACGCTCAGGCCATCCCAGCGCTCAATAGCATGGGCGTGCATGGCCTTCAGGACATGGGGCGGCGCAGCCAGGGCGCGGCGGATCACTTTGCTGAGGGGGCGCAGCGCGGTCACCGGCAGGCGCAACAGCCACCGCGCCCAGGGGTAGATGCGGAAACGCACGGCGGTGGCGACCAGGATGAGCTTTTCCACGCGGTCGGGATGGGCCAGGGCATACTCGGCGGCGATGGCCCCGCCGAAGGAGTGCCCGGCCAGGACAAAGCGCGGAGGGACGTGCAGCGCCTCCAACGCGCTCTCCAGGTCGTGCAGTAACTCGGTCATGGTGTAGGCCGAGGCGGGTTTGTCCGAGTGGCCGTGACCGCGCAGGTCAAGCGCGATACAGCGGTGGGTATCGGCGAAGGCGCGCACCTGGTGGCGCCACTGTGTGGCCTGGCCGCCGTAACCGTGCAGGAAGACCAGCGTCATCGGCGGCTGCGGCGCGGCGTCAGACAAGGACTCCGGCTCCACATCAATCGCGCTCAGCCGCAGATGGGGCCGCTCCGAGACCACCACATCCTCGCGGTAGAGTTCCAGGTCTATTTCCATCGCCAGCGTAACAGCGCAATCAGGCCGCCGGCCAGGGCCAACAGAGCCAGCGGCATCCAGAGGGAAGCCCCCAAAGGGGCAGCCGTCGCCTCGGCGGAGAATCGCACCAGCTCCACCGAGGATGGCTGGCAGTTGCCTACCGGGACGGTGAGAAACTGGTTCGTGTTCAGGTACACGTTGCCCCCATCAAAGCCGCCTGCCGCCCAGATGCGCCCGGCGAGGAAGGCCGCCGCCGGGCCTCCTACTGCCACCGCGAGCGCATCCGTCATCCCCCACCTGTCGCTCACCGGATTGTAACACTCCGTCGTCTCCAGGGCCACCCCTAGGGTGGTGTAGAACGCCGACAGGCCGCCGTACACGTAGATATAGACGCCATCGGTGGCGATGCCGGGCGAACCGCGCCCCTGGATCATGGCTGTCTTGCGTTCCCAGGTGTCTGTGACCGGATCGTACACCTCCAGCGTGGGCAGGGCGGTCAGGTCCGGATCCCAGGCTTGTACACCCCCAACGACGTAGATTTTGCCGTTGAGTGTGACCGCCACGTTGTTCTCGCGTTGGGTGGGCATGGGCGCTCTGAGCGCCCAGGCGTTCGTGGCCGGATCGTACTCGTAGGTGGTATCGTTAGAGTAAAAATCGCCGTCGTCCCCGCCGATCACATACACCTTCCCGTTGGCCGCCGCGACCGCCGCTGTAGCGATACCTCCTGCTGAGGGCAAGGGCGCCAACTCGGCCCAACTGTTCATCAACACGTTATACCGCCACACGCGGTTGGTGATGCTGCCATCAGGCAGGTAGCCGCCTACCACGTAGATGTCCTCACCGATGGTGGCCGCCTGAATACCGGAAACCTGCACTGGCAGTGGGGTCAAACTGACCCACTGGTTGAGCGCCGGGAAGTAGGCTTCAACGTTGCTGAAAGCGCTGAACCTATCACTCCCGCCGATGGCGTAAAAGGCATTCTGGCCGGTGTGGGCCGCGCCCGCCAGCAGCCAGCGCGCCGTCGGCATACTGGCCGCTATCCCCCAGACCAGGGGGGACAGGCCCTCCTGGCCATAATCGGGCAGGCGCATCAGAGCTTGCTCTGGGCGCAGCGAAGGGGTCGGCGGGGGAAGGCGCGGCGGTTGAGGCCGGGCGGCCTCAACGGATGGAACGGGCGCCAGCAGCACACACATGGCAAGCCATAGCCCTCCCAACCACCGCAGGGCAGGGAAGCGCAATTGTCGCCAGAGGCGTTTGCAGTTCATGGGGCGTGCCTGTCCACAGCCAGCCGGGATCACGAGCCGGTCGCCAGGCCACCTGATCCGCCAGCTTCCATAGCTGGATTATAGCACAGAATGCAGGAGCAGATACCTCCTCCCGTAAAGGGGGAAAGGCCGCCCTGCGGTTAAAACCGCGTCCTTGGGGCCGTTGGCCGGGCGCCGGCCTTTTGCTGTGCTTGGGGCAGGTTCTACGTCGACGCCCAGCGCCCACCGGCGTGGACGCTCGCGTAGGGGCGCACAGCCGTGCGCCCCTACAATCGCCAGTCCCTGAAATACGCCTGCTCCTCAGCACGCTGTTTTTCGTTTTAAACCATACCGTGTTATAATCACATCACCACAGGGAAACACCCGCAACGAGGATAGACGATGGCAAACCCGGAGGGTCACGTTCTCGTCGTCGGCGCCACCAGCCTGGACATCAAAGTCCGGCCCAAAGGCCCCGCCATTCCCGGCACATCCAACCCCGCCGACATCCGCGTCGGTCCCGGTGGCGCTGCCCGCAACATCGCCGAGAACCTGGCCCGGCTGGGCCAGCCCACCATCCTGCTGAGCGCCGTCGGCGCCGATGAATGGGGGCAACGCCTGGTTGACCAGGCCGCCCAGGCCGGGATTGATACGCAGCACATCGCCATCCGACCCGGCTATCGCACGGGCACGTACCTGGCGGTCCTGGACGAATTCGGCAGCCCGGCACTGGCCTTTGACGATATGAGCGTCATCGCCACCCTGACGCCCCGCTACCTCATCCAGCGACGCCAGTTGTTCAAAGAGGCCGCCATGCTGGTGATTGACGCCAACCTCTCGCCTGGCACGCTTCGCAGCCTGTTCCGCCTCGCCCGCGAATACGATGTGCCCGTCAGCGCCGATCCCACCTCGGCAGTGTTGGCCCCACGGCTCAGACCCTACCTGAACGCCCTCTGGCTGGTCACGCCCAATGTAGCCGAGGCCGAGGCCCTCCTGGGGGAGGGGACGCAGATTGAGGGGATTGAGGCAGCACAATACGCCGCCCGGCGCCTGGTGCAGATGGGCGTGGGTCTGGCCGTGATCACCCAGGCCGCTCTGGGCCTGACCTACGCCACCGCAGATGCAGTAGGCCATATCCCGGCGATCCAGACCGAGATTGTGGACGCCACGGGCGCGGGGGATGCCCTCACCGCCGCCACCATCTTCGCCCTGCTCAACGACATCCCTGTGGACGAAGCTCTGCGCCTGGGCGTCTCCGCCGCCACCCTGACCCTGCGCTCCACCGAGACCGTTGTGCCCGAACTCAGCCTGGAGTTGCTCTATAATGAGCTTGTCATCTAAATTTCATTTGTCCAGCTTGAGCACTCTATGGTATAATCGCTATAAAGCACCATAGCCCCGACCCTGAGCAACACGAAAAGGGAGGGGCAGCGAAGGAGAGTGGACGGGAGGAACATATGGTTGAGGTCACCATTGACAGCATCCGAGTCAGCTTGATGTCGCAACACCGTGTCGTCATCCTTAAAGATGTGGACAGCGAACGCTACCTGCCCATCTGGATCGGGCCCTGCGAGGCCGACGCGATCACGGTTGAGCTCCAGGAAGTTGAAGTCGCCCGTCCACTGACACACGACCTGCTCAAGACGTTCATCCATGAGATGGGCGCATCTGTGTCGCATATCCTCGTCAATGACCTGCGCGATGACGTGTTCTATGCGCGCATCGTCATTGACGTCAACGGGCGACGCCTGGAAATTGACGCTCGCCCCAGTGACGCGATCGCCCTGGCCGTGCGGGTGCGCGTGCCCATCTTCGTTGAAGACGAGGTCATGGAGCGGGCCGCGATCACCCCAGAGGAGGAGGTAGAGGCCGAAAGCACCTCTGCCAGCGACGAACGCCTGGACGCCTTCAAAGACTTTGTAGATTCGCTCAACCTGGACGACCTTGAAGGGGGCGAGGAATAAACCCAATAGACGGTAGGCCCCCGCCTGCCGTCCCTATCCCCCGCCTGCCAGGGCGGGGAGCGCGGGCCGGAGCGCGCTCCAGTAAACCAACAAACCGATCCAGCCTGTCTGGCATCGGTTCAGGAGGGAACGATGAGCGACGGGCCAGCCGATAGCGCCCGACCGGACCGCAGTGTGCCACACTCCATTGAAGCTGAGGAAGCTGTCCTCGGCTCCATCCTGATTAACCCGGAAGCGCTCTTTGACGTCGTCCCTTTCCTGCGCAGCGAGGACTTTTATCTTGTCCGCCACCAGCGCATCTGGGACGCCATCCTGGCGCTGCACGACCGCCGTGAGCCGGTGGATTTCCTCACCGTCGTGGAAGAACTGGAGCGGCGCGGCCAGCTTGAGGAGATCGGCGGGAGCGCCTATATCACCTCACTCATCAACGCCGTCCCCACCGCCATCCACGCCGAAGCCTATGGGCGCATCGTAGAACGCACCGCCCTGCGCCGCCGCCTGATTGAAGCCGCCGGCGAGATCGCCAAGATCGCCTATGAAGACGCCAGCGAAGTGGACGAGGTGGTGGACCGCGCCGAGTCGGCCCTGTTCAACGTCACCCAACGCCGCCTGGCGAAAGAACTCGTCCCCATCAAACAGGTCATCAGCGAATACTACGACCGCATTCAATATCTGTACGATCATCGCGGCGAGATGATCGGCGTCCCTACCGGCTTCATTGACCTGGACCGGTTGCTGGGCGGCCTGCAAAAATCCGATCTGATCATCGTCGCCGGGCGCCCCGGCACGGGCAAGACCTCCTTCCTGCTGACCATTGCCCTGAATGCCGCCCGCAAGTTCGGCCAGCGCATCGCCATCTTCAGCCTGGAGATGTCCGCTGAACAACTGGTGCAGCGCCTGATCTCAGCCGAGACGGGCATTGACAGCCAGCGGTTGCGCCTGGGCGACCTGAAAGAGGAGGAGTGGCCCCTGTTCGTCCAGGCGACCAGCCGCCTGGCCGATACCCGCATCTTCATTGACGACACGCCCTCTATCTCGGCCCTGCAACTGCGCACCAAGTGCCGCCGCCTCTACGCGGAATATGGGCTGGACCTGATCATCGTGGACTATCTGCAACTGATGACCGGCGATGTCCGCGCCGAAAACCGCGTCCAGGAAATCTCCTACATCTCGCGCAACCTGAAGGCGCTGGCCCGCGAACTGGATGTGCCTATCCTGGCAGCGGCCCAACTCTCGCGGGCCGTAGAGCAGCGCCAGGACAAACGCCCCATGCTCTCGGATTTAAGAGAGAGCGGATCCATTGAGCAGGACTCGGACGTGGTCATGTTTATCTACCGCGAGGACCTGTACAACCCCGACACCGAACGGAAGAACATCGCCGAAATCCATGTCGCCAAGCACCGCAACGGCCCAACCGGCTCGGTGGACCTGTATTTCCGCAGCCACCTGACCCAGTTCGCCAACCTGATGACACGGGAGGTCAGCCTGTAGTGAAAGGGTTCAGCGGGTTCCCAGCCGGCAAGTTGCGCTCTACACCCCTGCCCAGCCTGTTCTTCAGCGACCTCCTGCCGCTGATTGACGACCTGGCCGAGCTAAAGGTGACGCTCTACGTATTCTGGGCCTTGCACCGCCGGGGCGGACAGCCGCTGTACCTGCGCCGCGTGGATTTCCTTGACGATGAGCTGTTTATGAGCGGCCTGGGGCCGACGCGCCGGGCCGCCGAAGAGGCCCTCAACGTCGGGCTGGAACGGGCGGTCACACGCGGCACGCTGATCAAAGCCACGGCGAAAACCAGCACAGGTATTGAAGAGCTGTACTTCCTCAACACCGAACGCGGGCGCGCCGCCGCCGAGACCATCGCCCGCGAGGGCTGGCAGCCCCCAGACACAGAGGAGCCAGCCATCCACCTGACCATTGAGCGGCCGAACATCTTCACACTCTATGAGCAAAACATCGGGATGCTCACCCCGATCATCGCCGACGAACTGCGCGATGCCGAACTGACCTATCCCCCCGGCTGGATTGAAGAGGCCATCGCGCTGGCCGTGAAAAACAACGTGCGCAAATGGCGTTACGTGTTGAGCATCCTGGAACGCTGGCGAAGCGAGGGCAAAGACGATGGAACCGGTAGAGGAGATACTCTCAAGGACCGTCGCCGATATATTGAAGGCGAATTCGGCGAATTCATTGAACACTGATCCGCCCTCTGTCCTTCGTCCTCTGTCCTCGGAGGGGGCAGGTCCCTGCCCCATCTGCGGGGGGACAGGCTATGTGCGCGAGGACGTGCCGGTAGGCCATCCCAATTTTGGCAAAGCGCTTCCCTGCCCCCATCGCCTGGCCGAGATGGAGGCCGAACGCATCCGCGCCCTGCGTGCCATGTCCAACCTGGAGGCGCTGGCGCGGATGACTTTTGACACCTTTATCCCCGAACGGGATGGCCTGAGCCTGGAGAAGCGTCGCAACCTGCGCCTGGCTTACGAACAAGTGAAAGAGTTCGCCGAGAACCCGCAGGGCTGGCTGTTGATTCGCGGCAGCTATGGCTGTGGCAAGACCCATCTGGCGGCAGCGGTGGCGAACTACCGCATTGAGCGCGGACAGCCCGCCCTCTTCGTCGCCGTCCCCGATCTGCTGGACTATTTGCGCGCCACCTTCGCGCCCACCTCAGAGGTGACCTACAGCGAGCGCTTTGAGATGATCCGCACCACGCCACTGTTGATCCTGGACGACCTGGGGACGGAGAATATGACCGAGTGGGTTCAGGAAAAGCTGTTCCAGATCTTCAACTACCGCTACAACGCACGGCTGCCCACCGTGATCACCACCAACCGCGACCTGGAGGAGATCGATCTGCGGCTGCGCAGCCGGATGCTGGATGCCAGCCTGACGCGCATTGTGGTGATCACGGCGCCGGACTTTCGCTATATCTCGCTGGACCCAAGTCAGTCGGAGCTTTCCAGCCTCAGCCTGCACGATAACCAGACGTTCGCCACATTCAGCCTGCGCCAGCACGAACTATTGCGCGAAGAGGCGGACAACCTGAAACGGGCGCTGGACCTGGCTAAACGCTTCGCCCAGGACCCGCTGCGCGGCCTGGCGGAAGACCCCAACGATCCCCAGCCGCCCGTCTGGTTGGTGCTCACGGGGACGTATGGCTGCGGCAAGACCCACCTGGCTGCTGCCATCGCCAACTACCGCCAGCAGCAGGGACACCCCGTCCTGTTCATCACCGTCCCTGACCTGCTGGACCACCTGCGCAGGGCGTACAGCCCGCAAAGCCTGGTGCCCTACGACAAACGCTTTGAGGAGGTCCGCACCGCCCCGCTGCTGATCCTGGACGATTTGGGGACGGAGAGCGCCACCCCCTGGGCACGGGAGAAGCTCTATCAGATCATCAACTACCGCTATGCAGCCCGCCTGCCCACCGTGATCACCACCGCCGTGCCCGTGGAGGAACTTGACCCGCGCCTGTCCACGCGCATTTTGGATGATACGCGCTGCCGCGTGTTCGGCATCCTGGCGCCCGCCTATCGCGGCAGGGCGGCTGCCCGGCGCCAGCAACCTGGCACACGCCCGCGAAATCTTGGCCGCTAAAGGAGGCCGCCATGTCTGTGTTTCGCGCTGGCTCTATGTCCCCCGTTCGCGCCGGGCTTCTGGCCGGTGCCATCGGTGCTGTCATCCTCATGCTGATCGGCCTGTGCAGTCTGGCAGCGCCGAGGATCAGCCAGGCCATCGCTTGCCTGGTGACTTTGTTTGATCTGGCACTCTATGTGGCGATGGGAGCACTGGCGGCACACTGGCTTCAGACACCGCGCACCGCCGGCCGGGGCCTGGGCGCCGGCGCTCTCGCCGGTCTCGTGATGGGCCTGATCACCATCGTCTTGACGGTGATCCGTGTCCTGAGCCTGGGAGCCACGGCTCTCGCGGCCCAACTCCCACCCGAAATGTTGCGCCAGCTTCGCGACAGCGGCATAGCTCCACGGTCACTTGTCGTTGCACTATTAGCCCTCACCGTGATCTGTGTTCCGCTGCTGACGATTGGGCTATCCGCTATCGGCGGCCTGATCTACGCCGCGATCAATCCGGGCCGACAAGCGACGCCAACCGTACTATAACACTCTAAGATGAGATCGGATGAGCAGAAAGAGCCGTCCTGACCTGCGTGTGACAGAGGCAGACCTGCATCCTCATCCTGAAAGCCCGCATGGAGCAACGCGGTGTTAGTCTGGAGGAAATCTAGCGTACACTGAATGAGGGCCGGGCAGCTACCGATGCCAGATCGGGTACTTATGGTAAGGTATTGGTATTTCCTTATGCCAGTGAGTGGGAAGGTTCGTTTTACCAGGAAATAAGGAAGTGACAGTATACTATAAAATGACCGAACATGGCCTGATCCCACTGACAGTCAAGGCCAGGTATGGGCAGAGCTTTCAGCAGAGGAAATGACAATGAGAATTGAATACGATTCCACCCGAGATCTGTTATATATATGGCTAGGTGTGCCGGGCACGCGCGCGGCCAGAACGGATACCGTGGCACCCGGTATCCATGCGGACTTTGACGCACAGGGTACACTGATCGGGCTAGAGATACTAGATGCCTCTCAGATTCTGGGCCAGCATAGGCAATTTGAGGTTGTATTCACGCCGGTAACCACCGCAACCGTGCGTTGATCGCTGCTTATGAAACCTGGTCTGTAACCCCCCGTCGTCCATCCATAATGTTCCTCCCCCTGCCCCTTGTCGCGTTGACCGCCGCCTGGCTTGGGGGACTGGCCCTGGCCGCTGCGTTCCCCCTGCCCCATACCCTGCTGGCGGCTTCGGCCTTACTCCCTGGGCTGGGCCTGCTCCTCTGGCGGCGTGAACCCGGCCCACGCCTGGCGTTTGCCTGCGCCCTGGTTGCCCTGCTCGGTGCACTGCGCTATCCCCCACCTCCCGACCGCTCTCCGCTCGCGCCTTATATCGGCCTGGCCAACGTCCGGGTTGAGGGTGTGGTTGTGGCTGAGCCGCTGGCGGATGATGACTATACGAAATTTCGCTTCCGCGCTGACCCAATCGTTATCGCCAACGCCCCACCGGCCTCTATAGACAGCGACCTCCTGGCTCAACTCCCGCCCTTTTCGCCGGTCGCCTATGGTGACCGCCTGATCATCACCGGCACCCTGGCCGCCGCGCCGGTGTTCGCCGATTTTGATTACCGCGAGTACCTGGCCCGGCGTGGCATCCAGGCCCTGCTCCAGGCCCGCCAGTTCAGGCGTGTCGCCCAGGGACAGGGGAATCCGCTCCTCAGCGCCCTCCTCACGCTCAAAGCACATGTACGCGCGGCCATAGCCGCCAGCCTGCCCGAACCCCACGCCAGTGTGCTCCAGGGCATCCTCCTCGGCGACCGCTCCGGCATCCCCCCGGATCTGGAAGACGCCTTCAAGCGCACCGGGACCAACCATATCCTGGTGATCTCCGGCTACAACCTGACCATCGTGGCCGCGCTTTTCGGCGCCATGCGGCCGGGGAGGCGCTGGCCCTGGCGGCGGGCGGTGAGCGTCCTGATCGGCATTGCCCTCTACACCCTCTTCGTCGGCGCCGAACCCGCTGTGGTCCGGGCCGCGCTCATGGCCGGCGTCATCATCCTCGGTCGCGTCCTCGCCCGCCCGGCCCATCCGCTCAACAGCCTGGCCCTGGCCACCTTTCTGATGACCCTCCACGATCCCTTTGCGCTTTCTGACCGGGGCTTCCTGCTGAGCGTGACCTCCACCTTGGGGTTAATCCTCTACGCCACACCGATTCAGAGCCGCATCACGGGCTGGCTGGAACGGCACCTTACCCATCGCCTTGCCCGCTCCATAGCCGATATGGTCATCAGCGTGCTCGCGCCCACCATCGCCGCTCAGATCATGTCCCTGCCGTTCCTGCTCCTCTGGTCCCAGCAACTCTCGCTGGTCAGTCTCCCCGCGAACGCCCTCATCCTGCCCGTCCAGCCCCCGCTCATGAGCGCAGGCGGCCTGGCCGCCGCGCTCGCCGCCATCTGGCTGCCCACCGGGCGCGTCCTGATGAGCATCCCTTGGGTGCTTTTATCGTGGACGATTGGCGCCGTGGAGGGATTGGCCGCCTTGCCGTTCGCCACCGTGCCGCTGCCCCTCCCCGCCTGGGTCCTCTGGCCCTATTACCTCCTCGTTCTGGCGGCCACGTGGTGGTTCAATCAGGAAGCGGATATGCGCGCCAGGCTGCGGGCGCGGCTGGCTGCTCCACCTGCCCGGCTCTGGGTGCCGCCTATGGGCCTGGCCGGGATCGCCCTGTGGGGCGCCATTGCCGCCCAACCCGATGGTCGCCTGCACGTCGCCTTCCTTGACGTGGGCCAGGGTGATGCCATCCTCATCACCACACCGCGTGGACATCAGGTGCTCATAGATGGCGGGCCAGAGCCTGCCCTTTTGCTGCGTCAGCTCGGCCGCCATATGCCCTTCTGGGATCACTGGCTGGACCTGGTGATCGTGACATCGCCGCACGCCGACCATCTCACCGGCCTAATCGCGCTCCCGCAACGATACGGGATCGGCGCCGTCCTGGACAATGGCACAAATGCGCCCGGCCAACTGGGCAACGCCTGGGCCGAGGCGCTCCACTCAGGCAACGTAACCCATCTCCTCCATGCCCATGCCGGGATGCGCATTCAGCTTGAGCCGGACATCGCCCTGGACGTGCTCAACCCCGGCCCCCCGCCCTCCGATGATGCCGACAACAACGCCATTGTCCTCCGCCTCACCTGGGGAAACGCCAGCTTCCTGTTTACGTCTGACATCACAGAGGCCGCGGAACGCACCTTGCTTACCTCCAACCAACCCTTGCTCAGCACTGTGCTTCAAGTCCCGCATCACGGCAGCGCATCCTCTACTTCGTCGGCCTTCCTGGCGGCGGTGAACCCTCAATTCGCCTTGATCTCCGTAGGTGCAGGGAACCGCTTCGGCCAGCCCGCACCGGAGGTGCTTGATCGTCTGTCCGGGCGGCGCCTCTTGCGCACCGATGAGCACGGCACAGTGGAACTGATCACCGACGGCCAGGTCATGTGGGTGCGCGCCGACCGCTGAAAGCAAAGCCTAGCGCGGATACATCCAGCCCCCCTACATTCTATTCTGCGGTTTTTTTTACATAATTACCTCATGATTATTGACAAGCCTGTGAAGTTGTGCTATACTCTCTATGAGAGGAGGACACTATGCACTGCTCTCTGCTGTTTAGCCCTGGCTGCCCCACCTGCACAGCCCTCGCGCGGGAGGTGGAGCAGATGACGCAGGGCAGGCTGAAGATGCAATGGGAGGAGGAATTCCATCAGGCCTGCCCGGACAAGTGGTAATACGCACTATACATCGGTTAAGCTGCCCTCAGCTTAGAAGGGGATCTGGCAAATCCTTGAGGCGCAGTTTGTCAGGAGGGGGCGGGGGGGTAGTGGTCGAATTGAAGTGATATACTATTGGCATGGTAACAGAGACGATCATCCATTTGTGCAGGCGGTGCGGCAGTTCAAACATCGTCAAGAACGGGCACAACGCCAGCGGCAGTCAGC